>Ga0335081_10002117_pt1 | contig 31223 bp, 27 predicted proteins | sample Lox_Sample_35_FD_206713 | JGI IMG/M metagenome (GOLD analysis project Ga0335081, IMG submission 206713) | Soil microbial communities from Loxahatchee National Wildlife Refuge, Florida, United States - Lox_Sample_3.5 | ecosystem: Environmental > Terrestrial > Soil > Wetlands | place: USA...
CGGCCATGGGCACTGCGTTGCTAAAGGCGCGGCGCTCGACCGCATGTTCGCCGAACTGCTCGGCAAAGAAGCCGGCTACTGCAAGGGTAAGGGCGGATCGATGCACATTGCCGACCCCGCCACCGGAAACCTGGGCGCCAATGCCATTGTCGGTGGCAGCGCGGGCATTGCCACCGGCGCGGCGTTCGCCGCCAAGCGCCTCGGCAACGGCCGCGTGTGTATTTGCTTCTTCGGCGAAGGCGCGCTTGGGCAAGGCGTCCTATACGAAGTGATGAACATGGCGGCGCTGTGGAAGTTGCCGGTCATCTACGTGTGCGAAAACAACATGTACAACGAGTACACGCACTACTCGGAAACCACCGCGGGCGATATACTCACGCGCGCCGCCGGATTCGGACTGCCGGCGGAAAGCGTGGATGGACAGGATGTCCGCGCTGTCAATGCCACGGCCGCTCGGCTTATTGAAGCCGCGCGCAAAGGCGCCGGCCCGGCGTTCCTGATGGCTAATACCTACCGCTTCACCGGACATCACGTGGGCGACGTCAGCCGCGACTACTACCGCACCAAGCAGGAAGAGCAGAAGTGGAAGAGCGAGCGCGATCCCATCAAACTATTCAGCGACTGGCTCACCGCGCAGAGCATGGCCGATCGCGCCGCATTAGACAAAATTTCGGCCGAAGTCAAAGCCGAGATCGATGCGGCCGTGCAGTTCGCGCTGGCGGCTCCCTATCCGGCTGTCGATAAAGTGGACCAGGATGTGTATGCCTGAAGCCGCCGTAGCAACCAGAGAACTGTCGTTGGGCGAAGCCGTCCGCGAGGCGCTGGCGGAAGAGTTGCGCCGCGATCCGCGCGTCTTCGTGATGGGTGAGGACGTGGCCGAAGCGGGCACCGCCTTCAAGGTGCTTTCCGGCCTCGTAGAGGAATTCGGGCCCGAGCGAGTGCTCGATACGCCGATCTCGGAAGCGGGCTTCACCGGAATCGCAGTGGGCGCCGCCATGACCGGCATGCGTCCGGTGGTCGATATCATGTTCGGCGATTTCATCGGGCTGACCATGGACCAGATGGTGAACCAGGCGGCCAAGGTTCACTACATGTCGGGCGGCAAGTGGAGAGTCCCGATGGTGATGCGGGCCACGCTGGGCGCCACGCGCCGGTCGGCCGCGCAGCATTCGCAATCGCTGCATGCCTGGTTCTGCCACGTGCCGGGGCTGAAAGTGGTGCTGCCTTCCACGCCGTACGATGCCAAGGGGCTTTTGAAAACCGCCATCCGCGACGAAAACCCGGTGGTCTTCTTCGAAGACAAAATGATGTTCAAGCTCAAGGGCCCTGTCCCGGTCGAGGAGTACACGATTCCGTTCGGTGTGGCGGATATCAAACGCGAAGGCGACGATATCACGATCATCGCCACCAGCAGCATGGTGCACGTGGCGCTGGGCGCGGCGAAGATGCTCGAAGAGTACGATATCAGCGCCGAAGTGGTGGATCCGCGCACGCTGTGGCCGCTGGATGAGAAGACCCTGATCGATTCGGCCAAGAAGACGTCGCGCGTGATGGTGCTCGATGAAGGCTATGAGCGTTATGGGGTGACGGCAGAGATCGCATCGACCATCGCCGCGGGCGCGTTTTACGACTTGGAAGCGCCGGTGAAGCGGATGGGCGCGATGCACGTGCCGATTCCGTTTTCGCCGCCGCTCGAAGATTCGACGGTGCCGACGGAAAAGTCGGTGTTCGAAGCGGCGCGGGCCATGTGCGGGAAGTAGTAACCCCGGTTTTGGAGGCGATTTATGGCACTAAGAACTCACGGGACCATGGCGGTCGATTGGGAGCAGCGCATCGACTTCGACCGTCTGCGGCGGGAACGCCTGGCTAAGGCCAAGGCTCTGCTGGCGAAGTCGGAGATGGGTGCACTGCTGTGCTTCGACATGAACAACGTGCGCTACATCACCGCCACGCACATCGGCACTTGGGCGCAGGACAAAATCAGCCGCTTCACACTGTTGCCGCAGAACGACGAACCAATCCTGTGGGACTTCGGCTCCGCCGCCAAACACCATCAATTGAATTGTCCGTGGCTGGGGGAACGCTCGCGACCCGGCATTCCACTGCTACGCGGCGCGATGTCGCCGGAGATGGGCCGCGCGGAAGACGTCGCGCGCAAAATCAAAGTCGAGCTGGAAATGCGCGGCCTGCACAAGCAGCCTGTAGGCATCGACGTGGTCGAGCCGCCCATCCTGTTCGCGCTGCAAAAGGAAGGCATCACGGTCGTCGATGGCCAACAGCTCATGTCGGACGCGCGGGTGATCAAAACGCAGGATGAGATCGCGCTGCTGAACACGTCGGCAATGATGGTGGACGCCGCTTACGAGGAACTCTACCGCGCCATGCGGCCGGGCCTCAGCGAAAACGAAGCCGTCGGCCTGGCGAGCAAAGTGCTCTACGATCTTGGCTCGGAATATGTCGAAGGCGTGAATGCCATTTCGGGCGAGCGCTGCAATCCACATCCCCACCTGTTTTCCGACCGCGTGCTGCGCCCCGGCGACCCGGTTTACTACGACATTCTTCACTCCTACATGGGCTACCGGACTTGTTACTACCGGTGCTTCGCCATCGGCTACGCCTCGCACGCCCTGGTAGATGCCTACAAGCGCTGCCGCGACTATCTGGATGCGGCCATCTCGCTGGTGAAGCCGGGACGAACCACCGGAGAGATCGCCGCCGTCTGGCCGAAGGCACAGGCGTTCGGATTCCCCAATGAAGAAGCGGCCTTCGCGCTGCAGTTCGGCCACGGCATCGGTCTCGCGATTTGGGAAAAGCCGGTGATCAGCCGCCTGGTTTCGCTCGAGCATTCGCACGAGATTAAACCTGGAATGGTGTTCGCTCTGGAAACGTTCTGGCCGTCGAAGGACGGCTGGAGCGCGGCCCGCATTGAAGAAGAGATCGTCGTCACCGAGACCGGCCACGAAGTGATCACGCGCTTTCCCGCCGAAGAACTGCTGGTAGCGGGCACCCAATACCATACCGTGAACGGCCCGCTGCCCACTCTGCGCGAGCACGATCCGGCGCCCAGCCGCCGCGTGGTCGAGCTGGTGGAGGCGAGCGCCCAGAACGAGCGCGTAGGAGCGACCGACTAATCCATGGCCGTCAGTGTGGTGATGCCCGCGCTCGAGCTGGCGCAGGAGACCGGCAAAATCATTTCCTGGCTTAAGAAGGAGGGCGACCGCATTAGCAAAGGCGAGCCGCTCCTCGAAATCGAAACCGACAAGATCACGTTCGAAGTGGAAGCGCCCGGCGACGGACTGCTGGCGGCCGTCAAATCGAACGAAGGCGACGAGGTGCCCGTCGGTCAGGTGATCGCGTGGATCGTGGCGCCGGGCGAGCAGCCCCCGGCGGAAGCTGATCGCGCCACGCAGGCCATGGCGGAGCAGGCGCGACACTCGACCGAACCAGCGCACGCCGCACCGGTTGCCGCAGCGGCCGGATCCGCTCCGGAGAAGCGCGCCGACGCCGGCGCCCAAGTTTCCCCGAAAGCCCGGCGGCTCGCGAAAGAATTGGGCGTCGATCTAAGCCGCGTGCGTGGAACCGGACCAGATGGCACCATCACCAGCGAAGACGTGCAGGCCGCCGCGAAAGCTCCCGCGCCTGCGCCAGCCGCAGCCACGGCCCCGGCTGCGCAGCCCGCTGCTCTGAGCGCGACCGCGCGTTTGATGGCGGAGCGAACCGCACAGAGCTGGACGACCGCCCCGCATTTCTTCCTGGTGCGCGATGTGGATGCCGGCGCGTTAACCGCGGCGCGCGAACAATTCGACCCGAAGAAGATCACGCACACCGACCTGCTCATCGCACTGGTAGCGCGCGTCCTGGCGAAGCACCCGAAGATGAACGCAAGTTGGGTGAACGGCGGAATCCATCTCAACCCGAATGTGAACGTCAGCATGGCGGTGGCAGTTCAGGATGGCGTAGTGGGAGCCGTGATCCACAACGCGAACACAACTGTGCTCCCCGATATCGCCACCGAACGCCGCGAGCTCGCCGACCGCGCCCGCGCCGGCAAGCTGCGTCCCGCGGATGTCACCGGCGGCACGTTCACCATCAGCAACCTGGGGATGTACAACGTCGATCAGTTCAACGCCATCATCACTCCGCCGCAAGCCGCGATCCTCGCCGTGGGCCGCATCACCGACCGCGTGGTCCCGGTGGATGGAAAACCCGGGATCCGGCCCATGATGACGCTGACGCTTTCAAGCGATCACCGCGTGGTGGATGGCGCGCAGGCCGCGGTGTTCCTGAACGACGTGGCCGAGGCGATTCGCGAGCCGGCGAAGTGGCTCAGGTAGGCTGCCGCCTTGGGCAGCCTTCGGCGTCTTGCTGTGATGCGATGTCGTACGCCAATCGGCCTCATGCTTCTTATGTCGGCTTGTGCCGTCTCGGATAACCCGTCGGTTAGGAGGGAACTGCAGACTGAGTCAACGTCACGCGGTCTAGCCCTTGTTCGGGCACGCGGTTCGTCAATGGTAGTTGTTCCTTTTGATGGCCCGGAATGACGGCGGAGGGGCACCATCTCAAGTGGGCCGTCAGCAAATACTACGCGTTGAGTGCGATTCGCTAGTCTCCGGACGGGAGGTATGTTGCCTTCTCCGCAGCAAGACGGCTGCACATCCCATTGATAGGTGCATATTACGATCTTCTCGTCTGCCGAGTTAGCGACGGTCAAGCGATATCGGTTAGAAACTTTGGCCTTGATTCACCCGATCTTCAGGGATTTTATTGGATCGTAGACTATCGTCACTTCTGTGCCGGCTGCAAGCGCGGCGAACCTTTCAACTAACACTGAAATCTCCACGGTCGCTTGGGTCGACAGGTTCACCCAAATGCCCAGTCACCAAACGCCTAAGTTTTTTTGACCCTGCCGCAGGTTCGGTTTAGCGCTTCCGAGGGGCGCTGCCGAATTGCCGCACGTAGAAGATAGTAGCCGAGGGGGCGCATAATGCGCGGGGATTCCGGGTTAAGTCCTTTCGATGGACTCGAAACCTGCGCAGATCTGCGTCGCGCGCCCCTACTTACTTATGGAACCTGAACTCCCCGCGGAGGCCCCAAAAACTGCGGAGCGGGCCGATGCCGACTTTGATCTGGGCAACTGGCTGGGAATGCGGCGCGCCTTTGGCATGATGGCGGGCCGGGCTTCGGCGGCTGACGCCGAGTGCCTCCGCCGTATCCGCGACGACAAGCTGTATTTAGCAAAGGCCGCAAAGTGGGAGGATTTCTGCACGCAGTATCTGGGCACGGGTAGATCTCAAGTAAACCGCATCATTCATTACCTAGAAGAATTCGGCCCCGAATTCTTCCACCTGACACAACTCACCCGCATCTCCCCCGATGCCTATCGCGCGATCGCGGCACAGGTGAAACCCGAGGGCCTCGAATTCGACGGTGAAGTGATTCCTCTTCTGCCCCAGAATGTCCAACGTGTAAGTGAAGCGGTAACGGAACTGCGCAAACGTGTCGAAGCGCGAAAGAATCCCACCCGACCGGCCGGAGACGCATTCGAGGCGATCGAACGGCGATTGGAGGATGTGATCGCGCGCGTCGAAGCTCTGCCGCCTTTGCTTACAGCGGAGCAGAAAATCTCGTTGTCTGCCAATCTGGTCGAACTGCAGAAGGCTGCCGCCAAACTGGGTGTGATGTTCCTGCTAGCTTAGGTCCCGCGAAAATCCGCTAGGCGCTTCGACCCGCAAGCCCGAAATGCCGGGCCGCCGCCAGCAGGTGGCGGTCGTTCGTCCAGATCTCGGCTTCGCCCAGATCCTGGGCAGTGACCAAATGAGCCGCGTCTCCTGCGCGGATGTACACGTCGCGCGGCACTGCGCTCACCAGCAGATTCATGCGGCGGAGAAGCCTGTCACTGACCGGGGCCAGATTCCAAAAACCGGTGTCCACATGTTCCCGGAATGCTTCCGCCAGAGCCCGCGCCTGCGCCACGTTTAGCGAGCCTTCTCGAAGATGCCGATGCAGAACGCAGGCAACCTCGCTCAGACACCATGCGGAAGATACCAGGGCATCCGCCCGGCGGATGAGCGCGCGCACGCGGTCCGCATCAGGTTCGTTCACGTAGAACTTGGCGATATAGGCCGAGTCGAGGTACACCGGCTACCGGTCTTCTTCCAGAAAACGGCCGCTATCGCCGGGCACTCGCGGATACCGCTTCCAGAAACGTGACATGTCGGGAATCTTCGGTTTGGTTTTTCTCCGTGTAAGCGGGCGCAGTTCGGCAACTGCTTCGCCGCGCCGTTGGATCACAATGATCTCCCCTTCCGATGCCGCTTTCACCAGTTCGGAAGTGCGGATCCGCAGGTCGCGAATTGAAGCCTTCTGCATAGTGCTACATTGTAGCACTTGACGGCGGTGCACATCCGATAATCCGCGCCGTCTTGCCTGGTTTGACTTTCCCTTCCCGCCCTTTGTAACATCGGCCAGTAACACCATGGCCAACTCCGCCCCTGTCAACGTCTCCGATGTCATCGATCGCAGCAAGGTCAACAACTTTCACATCGGCGTGTTTGTGCTTTGCGCGCTGTGCCTGATCATGGATGGCTACGACGTGCAGGCGATCGGCTTTGTCGCGCCGGCTCTAAGCCGCGATTGGCACATCGCGCCCGCTCTGCTCGGTTCCGTGTTGAGTGCGGCGTTGATGGGCGTGCTGTTTGGATCGATCCTGTTGAGCATGGCCGCCGACCGGTTGGGGCGCCGGCCGTTGCTGATTGCCGGCTGCCTGTTCTTCTCGGTCGTTACGCTTCTAACTGCGCGCGCGCAGACCGTGACCGAGTTGATGGTGCTGCGCTTCATCGCGGGTCTGGCGTTGGGCAGCATCATGCCAAATACCGTATCGCTCGTGGGCGAGTACAGTCCACGGACGGTCCGCGTGCCGATGATGATCGTGGTGGGCACCGGCTTCACCGCGGGCGCGGCCATCGGGGGCTTCGTAGCGTATTGGCTGATTCCCAATTTCGGCTGGCGCTCGGTGTTCCTGGTGGGCGGCGCGATCCCGCTGGCGATCGGCGTCCTGATGTATTTTCTTTTGCCGGAATCGATCCAGTTTCTGGTGCTGCACAACAAGGACCGCCAGACGGTCGGAAAGTGGCTCAGCCGCGTAGACCCGTCCGTCCCGATCTCTGCCGATACGCACTACGAAGTCCGGGAGCGGCGGCTCACTGGCGTGCCCGTAGTCAAACTGTTTGAAGATGGCCGGGCCGCGCGGACCGTGCTGCAGTGGCTCGTCTATTTCATGAACCTGCTGAACCTTTACTTCCTGTCCAGTTGGCTGCCGACGGTGACCGGGCCGCTGGTGAAGGCAGCGGGGGCCTCTTCGAATGTGGCCGTTTTGTTGGGCAGCACGCTGCAAATCGGCGGCGTAGTCGGCGCCTTTTTCCTGGGCTGGCTGGTTTTGCGGCTTGGGTTCGTTCCGGTGCTGGCCTCGTGCTTCGCGCTGGCATCGGTGAACATTGCGCTCATCGGTCAGCCCGGTTTGTCGCTGGTGTCGTTGTTTGTGGTGGTCTTCCTGGCGGGGCTGGGCGTGGTCGGCGGCCAATCTTCCATGAATGCGTTTGTCGGCACGCTCTATCCGACGGATCTGCGTTCCACGGGTATCGGCTCCGGGCTCGGCGTGGGGCGGGCGGGTTCGATCATCGGACCAATGGTAGCCGGCCAACTGATTAGCTTGCATTGGCAGCCGCGGCAGCTTTTCCTGGCCGCCGCTGTGCCCGCGGCGATTTCGGTGGTGGGGATGATCGCCATGCGCTGGGCGATCGAACCGGAGGCGGTGCCGGCGGCTGAGGCGCGGGTAATGGTGCATTAGAGAATCTCCGCTCCCTTCGGCCGCGGCTCGGTCCACACTTCTATACTGAAAAGATGGGCTTTCGGCTGACCGTGAACTATCGCCCTCGCGGGGACCAGGAGGCTGCCATCGCGGACCTCACGCGCGGCATCCGCGACGGCGAACAGCACCAGGTTTTGCTGGGTGTCACCGGCTCCGGCAAGACCTTCACCATCGCCAAAGTGATCGAGGCCATCGGGCGGCCCGCGCTGGTGCTGGCTCATAACAAGACTCTCGCAGCGCAGCTCTACCACGAGTTCAAATCGTTCTTCCCCGATAATGCGGTCGAGTACTTCGTCAGCTATTACGATTACTACCAGCCGGAAGCGTACATTCCGTCGAGCGATGTCTACATCGAGAAAGAAGCCACCATCAACGACGAGCTGGACAAGCTGCGCCTTTCGGCCACGAAATCCCTCTTCGAGCGGCGCGACTGCGTGATCGTGGCCAGCGTGAGCTGCATCTACGGCCTGGGATCGCCCGAGGCCTATTACGGCATGCTGCTCATGCTGGAAAAAGGCCAGAAGATCTCACGAAACCAGATCGTCTCCAAGCTGGTGGAGATTCTGTACGAGCGCAACGATGGCGATTTCCGGCGCGGCACGTTCCGCGTGCGCGGCGACGTGATCGAAGTCTACCCCACTTACGACGACAACGCCTACCGCATCGAGCTGTGGGGCGATGAAGTCGAAAGCCTGGCGCAGATCGACCCGCTATTAGGCCAGGTGAAGCAGACCTACGTGCGCCTGCCGATTTATCCCAAGACGCACTACGTGATGTCGGAGGAGACCAAGCTCAGCGCCATGGACAGCATCCGCGTGGAGCTGGAGTCCTGGCACAAGGAGCTCGAGCGGCAGGGCAAGGCGATCGAGGCGCAGCGCCTGTTTCAGCGCACCATGTTCGATCTCGAAATGATCAAGGAGATCGGCTATTGCCACGGCATCGAGAACTATTCGCGCCATTTCTCCGGACGCCTGCCCGGCGAAGCGCCGCCCACGCTGCTCGATTACCTGCCGCACGACTCCGTGCTGTACATCGATGAAAGCCATCAGACGATTCCGCAGCTGCACGGCATGTATCACGGCGACCGCTCGCGCAAGGAGGTGCTGGTGTCGCACGGCTTCCGGCTGCCCAGCGCGCTCGATAACCGTCCGCTCACGTTTGAAGAATTCGAGCACCGCGTCAGCCAGTTGATCTACGTTTCGGCGACACCGGGTCCTTATGAATTGACCAAGTCGGCGGGCGTGGTGGTGGAGCAGATCATCCGGCCGACCGGCCTGCTGGATCCCGGGGTCGAGATCCGCCCGGTGCGCGGACAAGTGGACGATCTGTTGGGGCAGATCCGGCAGCGCGTCGATGCCGGTCAACGCATCCTGGTAACCACGCTGACCAAGCGCATGTCCGAGGACCTGGCCGAGTATTACTCCGAAGTCGGAGTCCGCTGCCGTTATCTGCACTCGGAAGTGAGCACGCTCGACCGCATCAAAATTCTGCGCGATCTGCGCCGCGGCGAATTCGATGTGCTGATCGGAATCAACCTGCTGCGCGAAGGCCTCGATCTGCCTGAGGTCTCGCTGGTGGCGATTCTGGATGCCGATAAAGAAGGCTTCCTGCGATCTTCCGGGGCATTGATTCAGACGATCGGGCGCGCGGCGCGCCACGTGGAAGGACACGCGATCTTGTACGCCGACGTGATGACCGACAGCATGAAGAAAGCCATCGACGAAACCAACCGCCGGCGGCGCATCCAGGAAGAGTACAACGAGCGCAACCAGATCGTGCCGCAATCGATCATCAAGCCCATCGATATGAGCCTGGTGGCAGTAGCCGAGGGCGACTACGTTACCGTTCCGTTGGAAACGGATGAAGAAGTGGAGAGCCTCACTCCGCAACAGCGCGAAACCTTCATGGGCGAACTGGAAGAGAGAATGCGCGAGGCGGCGCGCAAATTCGAATTTGAAAAGGCCGCACAACTGCGTGACCGCTTGAAGGCGTTGAAGGCGGTCGGGGCCGAGCCGTAACCCGAATTAACTCCGAGTCCATAGAGCGGAGTGACTAACTAAGGTAAGCGTCCCACGTAGTTCTGTTTCACACCGTCATGCTACCAACGGCCTATCTGGTTACGGCTGGCCTTAAGCGAGAATAGTAGATATGTATAGAGCGACTCCTTTCTTGCTGGCAGCGCTCATTGTCTTGGAAGGAGCCTGCGGCCGTAACCCCGCCTATTACGTCGATAAAGGCGACAAGCTGTATGCCAAGGGCTCTTACGCCGATGCCGCGCTCAATTATCGCAAGTCGATCCAGAAGGATCCTTCGTATGGCCCGGCTTATTATCAACTGGGGCTGGCGGAGATTCGGCTGAACAAGGCGCCGGATGCATACGCCGCGCTGTCGCGGGCGGCCGATCTGCTGCCCAACCGCGAAGACGTGAAAGTGACGCTGGCTGATCTGGCGCTGGCCTCGTATCTGGCAGACCGCCGCCGGCCGGAGGTGCTGTACAAGAAGGTTGACAAGATCGCCGATCAACTGCTGGCCAAGAATGCCAATTCGTATCCCGGCTTGCGTCTGAAAGCGCACCTGGCGGCGTCCAACCGGAATTTTCCCGACGCCGAAGAGTTGTATCGCCGCGCCAACGATATCAAGCCTATGCAGCCCGATGTGATGATCGCCTGGGTGCAGACCATGTTGCTCGATGGCCACTCGGAGCAGGGAGAACAACTCGCCACGCAATTCCTGGAACAGAATAAGACGTACCTGCCGATGTACGATTTGCTGTACCGGAATTACGTGCAAACCAACCGGCTGGAGGATGCCGAGCGGATCCTGAAAACCAGAGGCGAGAACAATCCGAAAGATCCGGGGTCGCTGTTGGAGTTAGCGGCATTTTACGCCGCCCGGCACCGGGAAGACGAGATGAAGGCCACTCTGCAGCGGTTGCTCGACGATTCCAAGAGCTTCCCGCAGGGCCGCCTGCTGGTGGGCGATCTCTATCTCCGGCTGCAGCGCTGGGACGACGCGCTCGCCGAGTATAACACTGGCGCACAAGCGAACCCGAAAGACAAGGTGATCTACCTCAAGAGAGTGGCCGACGTCTGGCTCTCGCAAGGCAAGGGAGAGCAGGCCGATCAGGTGCTCGATGAGATTCTCGCCGCCAAACCGGACGATGAAGCAGCCAAGGGCGTAAGGGCCTCGTTGCTGCTGTCCAAGCCAAGTCCCGAGAACATTCAGAAAGCCGTGGCCATGTTTCAGGGCCTTGCGGACAAGAATCCCGATAACGCCGTCTGGCAGTTTAACCTGGGACGGGCGCTGGTGGCATCCGGCGATCCCGAGCGGGCGCGGGCGCACCTGCAGGAGGCAATTAAGCTGCGCCGCGACTTCGTGCCTCCGCGCGTGCTCCTGGCGGAAATCAGCGAAGCGAAGCGCGATTACCGGGGCCTGCTCCAATACACGACAGAAGCTGTGGCACTCAACCCCAGGCTGACGCGCATGCGGTTGCTGCACGCCGTGAGCCTATTGAACACGGGCGACCAGGTGCAGGGCCGCTCGGAATTGCGCCAGCTCGAACAGGAGTTCCCGCAAGATCCGGGTATTCAATTGGAACTCGGGGCGGTGGATTTGAACCAAGACCACTTGCCGGAGGCAGAGCAGCGGTTCCGCAAACTGCTGGCGGAAGGCAAAGTCGACTTTCGCGCGACCGTCGGCCTGGTGCGTACCTTGATCGCCGAAAAACACCCGGATACAGCCCTGTCTCTGCTCCAGGAGGAAGTGAGGCAATCGCCCCAATCGGTGCAGTTGCGCGCGCTACTCGCCTCTACGGAGATGCAGGAAGGAAAACGCGATCTGGCGCTGGCTGAGTACCAGCACCTGGCCAGCGACGCTCCCAACTCCCCTCAGGTACAACTGGAGCTGGGTAGAGTTTACCGGGAGCAGGGCGACGTATCCAATGCGATTGTAGCGTTTGAGAAAGCCGGGTCTCTCGCGCCGAACGATCCCACTCCCTTAGCGCTTCTCGGCGAATGTCTGTCGTACACCGGGCAGAAGGCACAGGCCCTGGACATTTATCGCCGCGCGTTGCAAATGAAACCGGACAACGCCGTGTTGATGAATGCCACCGCATACCTGATGGTGGAGACTGGAGGCAGCCTGGACGAAGCGCTCAAGCTGGCCCAGAAAGCGGTGGCTTCCAACGAGCAGCAGCCCAACTTCTCCGATACGCTGGGGTGGATTTACTTCAAGAAGGATCTCAACGACAGCGCGGTACAGGTCTTCCGCACGCTGACCAAGAACAATCCGGAGAATGCCACCTTCCATTACCATTTCGGCATGGCGCTGCTGAAGAAGGGCGATAAGAGGACGGCGGAAGCGGAGTTGAAAACCGCGCTCGCCAAGAAACCTTCGGGGGAAGTTCGCCAGCAAATCGAGACCGCACTGCAGAAGATCGGGTAGGACTCATACGGCCGATGAGGGCGCAGGGCCCTCACCGGTCGAGCGCATTAGAGGTTGCGCGTGAAGTAAACGAACGGATACACATAACCACTGGTCTTGCCCGCCTGCTTCAGATACGAGCCCGGAAACAGGTTGCCTACGCCAACGCCCACAATAGTCTTGGGCGTAATAGTGGCTATCACCATCGCGTCCACGCCTTCGCCCACGTGATTGCTGGTGGCTTTGGCGTCGAAGACCGTCTTGGTGCCGGCCGAATTGTAAAGGCCATCCGCCAAGGTGGCCAGCCAATAGTCGCGGTAGTCCACCTTCACCTTTAGCTTCTTGGTGGGAGTGAAGTCGACACCAGCGCGCCAGTCTTCGATATTGCGCCAGCAGAACAGCCCGGTCAGACTGTTCAGCGGCTGCTGGGAGCCGTACAGGTAGTCGAACATTTGATGATGACCGTCTTTCTGGCCGTCATCGCCCGAAGCCCATGCGAAATCGCTGTTGAAATGCGGCTTCCAGGACACGCGGGAAAGAGTCCACCCGCCGCCGGCAACGTAACCGAGCGATTGGATCACATCATCCGCGTAATCGCCGCCTTCGCGTACGGCTTCGGCGTTGTAGTCGAACCCGCCGGGCACGGTGCCGATTAAGCGGGCACCGCCGTATAGAACGTCCGCGTTACCCAGCTTGCCGTCTTTACCCTTCACATTCAGAGTCGTTTTGGCAAAGAAATACGGCTCGATGCTGGCGTGCGGGATCAATTTGCCGAAAGCCGTGTAGGCCCCGTAGAAACGTTCGCCAGGCCGGTCGCGGTCTTCGCGGTTCGGGTCGATCAGCACTTGCGATCCGCCCACGATGTCCGCCTTGACAAAGCTGGTGTTGACCGATCCACGAAAAATATCAAACGGCTTGGTCACGTTGCTCCAGTCGCCAGAGCTCACCAGGCGGCCGGACCCCAGTGTCATGTCCTGGCGCCCCACTCGTAACTTCGCGCCCGGTCCTTCGATCGCCCCTATTTCCGCATAACCCTGTCGAAAATCGATTGGATCGGCCACCGTCGAAGCGGGATTGGTTTTGTAATTCATGGCGCGTGCGTCTTGCGCTTCGCCATAGAACCGCAGATAGGACGTGGGTTGGAATGCCAGGCCCACACGGGTCCGCGTCAACAGGTAAGAATCGGATGGGGTGGCCGTGAAGTTCGATCCTTCGGGACCCTCCCACCGGGCCCTGACCTGTCCCGTTACTTTCACTGTCCGAGCCAGGAAGTCTTTGAGACCTCCCGAATCTTCTTCTGTAGCTGTAGCCGGAGTTGAGCCGTCCGGTGTGGACCCGGTGCTCTGCGCGCGTCCGGTACCACCAAAGAAATAGACCGCCGCTCCCAAGAGGGTCAAGCGAGTCAGATCCAGTATCCTCATACCGAACGCTTCGGCATGAGTAGAAAAAGCGTGAGCGAGAAGGGCCCAACAACGAACTACCCAGAAATTGTTTTTTCAGCCGATAAGAATTTTGGGAAGTTTCTCAGTTGACCGGCGCGCGGTAGCCGCGCCGCCAGTGAACCAGCAGATGGGCGCCCGAAGGGCTCTGCACTTTCAACTGGAGGCGGTGAAACTTTCCGTCGCCGGCCAGTGTGGAAGGAGAGAAGCCGAGCACGTATTGAGAGCGGAGTTCGAGGCTGATCTGTTCTGCGATCCGCTCCGGATCGCGCGCGTTGCTGATTTGGAAATACTGACCGGCGGCGCCGTCGCAGAGTGACGAAAGCAAATTGGTCTGGGGTGGCTCATAGGCGCTTTCCGCGTACGAATTGGCGGGGGGCATCAGAAAGTCCGACGTATCGATGGCATAGAGCTGAACATCGGTTTCCTCGAGTTGGCGCGCCAACGCACGCTCGGAAAAACGGCTGTAGTTGTCGCCGCCATCGGAGAAGACCACGATGGCGCGCCGCGGATTGTGCGCCTGCCGGATCAGCTGCAAGCCTAGGGCGATGGCATCCAACAGAGCCGTTCGGCCGTGCGCCGGTTTGGCCAGAACATGGTTCTGCACCTGGCCCGCGTCGCGCGTCCAGGGCACGGCGATTTGGGGATGGTCGGCGAACGTGATCAGCGAGAATTCGTCTTCCGGGTTGGCCGTTCCGAGCACTGCGGCCAGCGCGCCGCGCATGCTATCCAGCTTGCCGGACATGCTGCCGCTGGTGTCGAAGACCACCGCCAGTGAGAGCGGAACGTCTTCTTCTCCGAAGTAGCGAATGGTCTGCTCAACCTTGTCCGAGAACAAGCGGAAGTCCTGGCGTGTGAGCCCGCGGACAGGCCGGTCATGCGTGTCTTCCACGGTGGCGCCGACCAGCACGAGCGAGGAGTCCGCACGGAATTGACTGAGCTGGCCCACCGGGGTCGCGCCGAGTGCGGTAATCGGCCCCAACAGGAAAGCCAGCGAGAGGAGTTGCCGCTTGTTCATCCAAGCTCATCATATGCGCTCCGTGCCCGCGCGCCAAGGCCGCCGGCTGCGTACTATAGGTTAGTCCGTACTAAATCCGAAGGAATAGAGTGCCCGCAGAGGTTCCCAAGCCGCCGCCACTTCGGCGATAATGCAGTTTCCCCACAATGACGAGACAGAATTATTTGAGAGAGCTGGATTCGGTTCGGGAGAACCTCGTCCGCATGGGTGACACCACGATCGAACTGCTGACGGAAGCCGCCCGTTCGATTTCGGGCAGCGCCGATGTGACGGCGCGCGCCAGTGAACTGGAGGCGCAAACCGACCATCAACATCGGCTGATCCACGACCAATGTTTCAGTTTGATTACACTGCAAGCGCCGGTGGCGCGCGATGCGCGGCTCATCACGGGCGCGCTGGATGCGATTGTGGATCTGGAACTGGTGGGCGACTACGCATACGAGATCGTCACCCTGAGCGGCTCGATCACGCACCGGCCGCCGTTGCTGATCATGAACCAGCTTTCCGACCTGGGCGCGCGGATTCGCGACACGCTATCGAGCGCCATTGACGGCTGGCGCGGCACAAGCGGGCAGCCGGTTTCGGTCCGTCCGCTAGAGGCGTCGATCCGCGCCGAATGCCAGACGCTCTACGACAAGCTCACGACGCTGCTGGCATCGCCGGTGGACGGCACTCCCTACGCCACCCTGCTGATCGTCTGCAAACACTACGAGCGCATTCTGCGCCACACCGTGTGCGTGGCCGAGCAAGCCGTGGCGGCCGCCGCTAACCTGACGTAGCAGGCTGTCCCGGTGATTTCGATAGCACCGTGGGGTCAGAGCTTCGCCCGTGCCGCCGCTCTTCTAAGCGGCGCGAGTCCGCCACGCCCGCACACGCCGGGCAGAACCCCGGCGGCAGCCCGGGAAGGGCTGACCCCACTTGGCTGTGTCTTTCCTGGACCGATATCGAAATGACTGGGACACTCAACTAGCGGCACGGCCGGTACCGCCGCCCGCGATAACCTCGCCTGTACGTATAGGATTTACAGACCCTAAAATCGTAGCTAGAATGAGGATGGTGGCGGAAACCTGGCCACCCGAGAGAGGAGCACGATGGTCATCGCATCGCAGTTGCGCCCTGGCATGGCGATCTGTCACCAGGGGCAAAACTACAAAATTCTCGCCGCGGAATACCATCCGGGCCAGGGCCAGATGGGCGGCGTTACTCACGTCCGCCTGCAAAACCTGGAAACGCGCACGCTGTGGGAGCACAGTTTCCGCGCGGATCTGAAATTCGAAGAGATCCGGCTGGATAAGCAGAGCCTGGAGTATCTCTACAACAACCGCGGATATTACTGCTTCATGGACCCACAGACGTTCGACCAGACCGAAGTTCCCGAGGCGCTCGGCGGCCCGCACGCAAACCTGCTGGAGCCTGGCATGACGGTCGCGGTGGAATTCGTAAACGATCGCGCGGTAGGGATCCTGCTGCCCAGCGTGCTGGAGGTGCGTGTGGCCGAAACGGCTCCGGCCGCGCATCAACAGCAGACCACCACGTTCAAGCCCGCAAAGCTGGCCAATGGGGTGGAAGTCATGGTGCCGCAGTTCATCAAAACGGGCGACACGATCCGGATCGATGTCGAGAGCATGAAATACCTGGACCGATCCAAGGCCGAAGCGAAACCGAAGGGCGCGCGGGTCGCGTAGGAGGATGCTGTGATCGACAGAGCCACTCAACTGCGGAACGCCCTGGAGCGCCGGAAGGCCCTGGTGGTGCCTGGATGCCACGATGCGCTGAGCGCCCAAATCATCGAGAGCGCTGGTTTCGAAGCCGTTCAGGTTAGCGGCTTCGGCCTGGCAGGCAGTCTGCTCGGCAAGCCGGACGTCGGCCTGGTGGAGATGAAGGACATCCTCGACGCTACTGCGCGCATCGCGCGCGCGGTGAAAATTCCCGTAATGGCCGATATCGATACGGGCGGCGGGAATGCGATGAATGCCGCGGCTATTACCGAGACGCTACTGGCGATGGACGCAGCCGGCGTCAACATCGAAGATCAGGTTTTCCCGAAGCGCTGCGGCCACATGGAAGGCAAGCAGGTGATTCCGGCCGAGGAGATGGCGGGCAAAGTGCGGGCCATGGTGGATGTGCGGCGCCGGTTGGGGAAGGACATCGTGATCAATGCGCGAACCGACGCGTTCGCGGTGCACGGGCTGCATGAAGCGATTTTCCGCTGCAACTTGTATCTCGATGCGGGAGCTGACATGGCATTCATCGATGGCATTGGCACGCGGGCGGACATCCAACGGGCCGTGCGCGACGTGCAGGGATTGCTTTCGGTGAACCTGATGGACGGGGTGACGGGAGTGAAGACCGAGCTGATTCCCGTACCCGAGTTAGCCGCGATCGGCGTGGCGCGCGTGAGCATCCCAGTGGCGTCGATCCTGGTGATGCACAAAGCGCTCCGCGAATTCTTCACGGCGCTTGGCCAGTCGCCGACCGGCCTTCTGGAGGGCGAATCGTACCGGCTTACGGGCTTCCGGGAGTACACCAACTTTGTGGGTCTGCCGGAGTATCGGGCGATGGAACACGCGTACCTACCGGCGCTGGCTGAGGTGGAGCGATGACCCTAGCCGAAAAAATTCTGGCGCGCGCCGCCGGGCGTGCGTCGGTCACGCCGGATGAGATTGTCGTCGCGGACATCGACCTGGCCATGAGCCACGAGAATGCCGACCTGGTGCGTAAGAGCTTTCTCGAAATCGGCGTGGCTCGCGTCTGGGACCCGTCGAAGATCGTCATCATCTTCGACCACCGCGTGCCCGCCGAATCGGAGAAGACCGCGACCACCCACAAGGCCATCCGCGAGTTCGTGGCCGCGCAAGGCATCGATGCGTTCTACGACGTGGGCCGCGGCGGCATCTGCCACCAGGTGCTGGCGGAGCAGGGGCACGTGCGGCCGGGCATGGTGGTGGTGGGCACCGATTCGCACATGACCACACACGGCGCGTTCGGCGCGTTCTCCGTGGGCATCGGCGCTACCGAAATGGCCGGCGTCTGGACCGAAGGCAAGCTCTGGTTCAAGGTGCCTTCCACGTTGCGCATCGAGGTGGAGGGAGAATTCGGTCCGTGGATTTCCGCCAAAGATTTGATCCTCTACATCGTTGGAATGGTGGGAGCGACCGGCGCCGACTACCGCGCGGTGGAATTCGATGGGCCTGCGATTCGGCGTATGACCGTGGCCTCGCGCATGGTGCTGACCAATTTATCCATGGAAATGGGCGCCAAGGTGGCGTTCACTCCGGTGGATGAAGTTCTTCTGGACTACCTGCGGCCGCGCGTGCCGGAGAAACTGAAGATGCTCGGGCCCGACGCCGGCGCCGTGTACGAGCGGACCATCCGCCTGGATGCCGGCACGGAACTGCGCGAGCCGCAGATCGCGTGTCCGCACGCGGTCGATCACGTCCAACCACTGTCGGCCCTGGGCGATGTGCCGGTCGACCAGGCCGTGCTCGGCTCCTGCACCAACGGGCGGCTGGAGGACCTGGCGGTAGCGTCTCAGGTGCTGGCTGGGCACACGGTTCATCCGCGGACGCGCCTCATCGTGATTCCCGCATCGCAGCACATCTATCGGGAGGCGATGCGCCTCGGATTTCTGGAGACGCTGGTCGCGGCCGGCGCCATCATCAATCCGCCCGGCTGCGGGCCATGCGTGGGGGTGCACCAGGGCATCCTCGCGGCGGGTGAGACGTGCGTCTCTTCCACCAATCGCAACTTCCTGGGCCGTATGGGCAGCAAAGACTCGCTGGTGTATTTGGCCAGCCCCGCGGTGGTAGCTGCCTCCGCCGTGGCCGGCAAGCTGGCGCATCCGGAATCGATCGTGAAGGAGATGGAACCATGTCTGGCGGAATTCTGAAGCTGCGGGGACGTGTGCGCGTGGTGCTGGGCGACAACATCGATACCGACGTGATCTATCCGGGCCGCTATTTGAATATCACCGACCGCGAGAAGACGGCCGAGCATCTGTTCGAGCTGGTCTACCCCGAAATTCGCCCGGCGATCCAGCCAGGCGAGATCCTCGTCGCGGCCCGCAACTTCGGCGGCGGATCGAGCCGCGAGCAGGCTGCGGCAGCGTTGAAATTCGCCGGGGTGGGGGCGGTGGTGGCCGGTTCGTTCGGGCGGATCTTCTTTCGCAACGCGATCAACCTCGGGCTGCCCGCGGTGGTCTCCGCCGAGGCCGCATCCGCGTGTGTGGCCGGCGATGAATTGGAAATCGATTTCATTGGTGGACAGATTCGGAACATCACCCAAGACCGGTTGATCCGGGCGGCGGCGCTCGATCCGCGTGCGGTTGAGCTGATTGCCGCCGGAGGGCTGGTTCCCTATTTGAAGCGCAAGTACGCGGCTTGATCGCGAAGATATATTTTCCGGGGAGGTTGCATGTCGAGACATCGAATCGCCTGGCTGCCGGGAGACGGCATTGGACCAGACGTGTGCGCCGCTGCGCGTACGGTACTCGATGCGGCCGGTTTTGAGGCCGACTATCTGGAAGGCGACATCGGGTGGGAATTCTGGTGCAAAGAAGGCGATGCCCTGCCCCGGCGCACGCTCGATCTGTTGAAGAAAACGGATTGCGCGTTCTTCGGCGCGATCACGTCCAAGCCGGGGCCGGATGCCGCCCGCGAACTGGCGCCGAACTTGCGGGGTCAAGGCCTGCGGTACCGCAGCCCCATCATTCGCATGCGGCAGATGCTCGACCTCTATGTGTGCATGCGGCCGTGCCGCGCGTTTCGCGGGAACCCGCTCAACTACCGCGACAACATCGACCTGGTGGTGTTCCGCGAGAACACCGAGGGCATGTACATCGGGGTGGAGTTTCCCGAGGTTCCCGAGAGTTTCCGGCTGGAGCCGGGCATGGAGCGCATCCCGCGCGATGCCGCGATCTCATTGCGCAGCGTTACGCGCGAGGCTTCGCAGCGGATCGTGGAGGCCGCGTTTCAATTCGCCGTGAGGCACCGGCGGAGGAAGGTGACGGCCGTCCACAAGGCCAACGTGCTGCGGGCCACTTGCGGCCTCTTTTTGGAAGTGGCGCAACAAGTGGCGGCGCGCCATCCAGAGATTCCGTTCGAGACCGCCAACGTGGACGCGATGGCCATGTGGCTGGTGAAGAATCCGGAAAACTACGACGTGATCGTGACCACCAATCTGTTCGGCGACATTCTGTCGGACCTGTGCGCGCAGTTGGTGGGTGGGATGGGTTTCGCCTATAGCGGCAATCTCGGCGCGCGCTACGCGGTGTTCGAGCCGACTCACGGCTCCGCGCCCAAGTACGCGGGGATGAACAAGGTGAACCCGATCGCCGCCATCCTGGCAGCGCAGATGATGGCGGGGTGGCTGGGCGAAACCGTGATCGCCAACCGAATTGAAAACGCGGTGGCCGAAGTGATCGCGCACGGCAGCCTGCGCACTTACGATATGGGTGGTCACGCCGGCACCATGGATGTCGCGCACGGCGTAGCGCGGGAGCTGTGCCTGTCGCACACCGCGACCGAAGACCAGGTGAACATGCGGGCGACGCTGGCGCAACGCATCGACGGCCACGGCTCCAAAATCGAGGAGATGGCGGGAACCGGCGTCATCGACGCGCAGGGTGGGTAGTAGCGGGGCATGGATTCACCGCCGAGACGCAGAGACGCAGAGAAAATCTAAAGATGGCAGGACGACGCGCGTAGCTTGAGGCCATGTGGGCGCTCCAGGTTGGCGCGCAGAGGGAGCAGAGGGAACAAGTGCTCGACAGGAGTGCCCTCCAAGATCGCGAGTGGAAAGGTGAACCTGTTACAGAATGTCGCAACTGGCTAAAGGCGCCGGAGCGGGAGTGTAGCGCGCGATTGCGCAGTCGCGGGCGCTGGCGTCCGGCCTTACCGGCGCGCAAAGCGGCTAAGACCCGGCAATCTCTTGTGGTGCATCGGCCGCTTCCGCCGCGGCGCTAACTCGGCGGCGGGTTCCGGTTGGTGCAATAGGATGCGGTCGAGCCAGTCCACGACTTCGTAGACCGCGCGATTCCGGTACGCGGCGGCGTTCGCCCGAAAGCGCGCATACCGCTCCGGATCGAGCAGTTCCGCAACCGCGTGGCCCACTTGATCGTAGTTGCTTACGACCAGTCCGACTTCGCGTTCCAATATCCAATCGGCGTTGTAGCGCTCGTGCGCCAGGGTGCGGATGTTGCGCTCCAAGATCACGGGAAGCTTCATGGCAAGCGCTTCGCTGATGCTGCCGGGTCCGGGTTTACCGATATAGAAATCGGCGAGCGCCATGTAGTACGGAACCTCGCGCGTGAAGCCTTCGATGAACATGGGGATCTCGGGCGCCATCTGGCGCACCAATCGCGCCGATTCTTCGTGGCGTCCGCAGAGCAGAATGAGTTGCACACCGGATCCGGGCCGATTGAGCGCACGCGCGACTTTGACCGTATCGAACGAGCCTTCGCCTCCGAACATGACCAGGCCGGTTGGGAGATCGGGCCGCAATCCCAGGCGCTCACGGGCTTGGGCCGTGTCCACGGACGGCGCCGCATAAAACCTAGGGTGCAGGATCATTCCCGAGACCGGCAGAATTCGCTCGGCCGGCAAACCCAATTCGCGCGCCTGCTGCAGGGCGCGCTCCGATCCGCACACGACGTATTGATCCTGGCGCTCGATCCAGAAGTGCGGCGGGTAGTCCGCGATATCGGTGAGGATGGTGACGAACGGCCGCCCCGGGCAAGCCGCGGCGAAGGCCTCGCGCAGAGCCCGGTTGTAGTGCGGGATCAGCGACACCACCATGTCAGCCGGGTGGCTGCGCCAGTGCCGCTCGAGCACTTCCACTTGCTGGCGGTGCAGCATGCGGATCACCAGGTGCATAGCCGGTATGATCTGCGCGGTGCCCATGGTCCAACCGCGCCGCAGCATGATGTTGTAGACCTCTTGAAAGGGAATGCCGGTGGTTTTGCGGATGAAGTCGATGGAATCGAGCAGGTCCTGCACGCAGGCGAGGCGCAGATTCCAGGGCCGCTGCTGTTCCTGGATCGCCGCTTCGAGCGCGCGTGCCGCGGCTCGATGGCCGCCGCCGGAATCGATATAGATCAGATCGAGGGTTGGGCTGCCATTCATTGCCCCGCCCCAGCCAGAAGGAGGGAGGACTGAAATGCTGCTTTCACGGGGCGCCCCGTCCAGCAGGAAGGCGTTTCCAGATGGAAGATCCAGGCCAGGGTCGCGGCCGTGTCGTAGGTATTCACGGGAGCGGTGATGCGGCCGGGGACGACACCCGGGCCCGCCAGAATCCACGGGATCTGGATCTCCGCCAGAGAATTTTTTCCGTGGCCGTGGCGCGTGCCGCCATGATCGGAGGTGACCAAAACGTACGTTGTATCCCACGCGGACTCGCGGTCGAGCATGTCCAGGATCTTTCCAACGTAGCCATCGGCTTCCGTCACTGCCTGGTAATACGTACTGGTCAGCCAGTTTGTTTCGTGCCCGGCGTGGTCGATGTTATCGAGGTGGATGAAGAGCAGTGTGGGACGATACTCCTGCCAGTATTCCATCGCGGCTTCGACCGTGCGGGCAGTGCCCGATACATGCCGCATCACATCCGGCGCGCCGCGCTCGACTAGTTCCGCAAACCCGCCCCATTCGTGAAAGATGGCAATCCGGCTGCCAGCATTCTGCTCGCGCAGCACGCCGAAAATGGTGGGGTACTTGCCATCGGCATCGTGGCAGGCGGGCTCAAATTCCACGAGCCGGCGGAAGTAGCCGTTCGACGTGATGCCGTGCTGTTCCGGGGGAGCGCCTCCGATGGCCGATTCCCAGTTGGGACTGCTGAGCGTGGGCATCACGCCGCGAGCTTCGAGGGTCCAGGCTCCGTGAGCCATCAAGTCGTGTAGGTGGGGAGACGATGCTTTATTGACGCCATCTACGCTCAAACCATCCAGCCCGATCACGATGACGTGCGGCGCACGCACGGGCCGCGGCGGCTGCGCGACCGCCTGAGAGGCTCCCAAAACCACCAAAACAAAACAGGCCGATCTTGTTACGAAACTCCTCATAGTATCTGATTAACATCATGCCGCAAACCCTGGGTTACAAACGGGTGAAATTTCACAACGTTTCCCGCGAAAACATCGCGGCCGAGGGCGGCGGCAATTGCCGGGAGATATGAGGGGTGTTCCCGTATCGAATCGTACTTACGGGCGCCGGCAAACGAAGTTCGCCGCGTCGTTGGTGTCGCCAGCGCCCTTGTAGGCTGCGACCTGCGGATACGGACAGAGCGGGCGCGTCTTGTCGATTTCGCCTATGGTGCTGTGCGATGCCTCAATCCGATCGGGCGCGTGCCCGGCAGTGACCCACTGATCGAGCGCGGCGACGGCGTCGAACGTATCGGTGCCATCGCCGCCGCGGCAATGGCCCATTCCGGGAACCATGAACAAGCGGATCGAATCGCCGGCCTTGGAAACTCCGCCCAATGTGTCGACCACGCTCGTGTAGTAGTGGACACTGTTGAGCGGCGGAATTCCGGGGTCGGCCCAGCCGTGGTACATGAGCAGTTTTCCGCGATGGCTGAAGAACGGCCGCAGGTTGGGATCGATGGCATCCATGGTTTTGCCGATCACCTTCTCGGCGTTGGCGATGTCGCGATCGGGGTCGAACTTCCGGTAATCCCAGTTCGGGTCCTGATACACGAGATACGCATACGTCTCGCTGGCGAGCGACATCGGCCCAGGACCGGAGAGCGTGGCCCATCCCATTTCGCTGCCTGGCTCGAGTCCGGGAAACACGGATTGCCCGGTGCGCGGATTGACGGGACCGGTGTAGATCTGTTGCGCGACCTTGGCTTGCTCGATCGAGAGGCACTGTTTACCGTCGCCACTTTTACATGCCAGCGACGATGGCTCGAAATGGCAGCGAGTGGGATCTTCGAGCACGCCGTCTTTCACGCCGTCGAGCGCGTCGCAAGCCTGGAGCACGGCGTTATGGATGAGCGGATATTTGCTGGGCGGGATGTAGCCGGCTTCATCCTGGTGCGATACCGCCGCCGTCCACACTTGGGCGCCCTGCAGGTGCGTCGGGTAATTTGCGGCTGCGCCCGCCACGATTCCGTCGTAGTCGTTCGGGAAGCGCTGCGCTTCGGTCAGAGCCTGGCGTCCGCCGGTGGAGCACCCGTTGAAATAAGAACGCGCGGGGCCGTTGCCGTAGAACGAAGTGGCGATGGCCTTAGCGGCGATGGTCATCTCATGCACGGAGCGGTACGCGAAGTCGACCAGCTTTTCGGGATGGCCGGCCACAAACGTCACGTTGTTGCCGGTGTGGCCGGTATCGGTGCTGGTGGTGGCATAGCCGGCCGCCAGGGCGGTGGCCATGGCAGGATAGCTGATCGTGCCGGCCCAGGCGCCGTTTCCTACGGACTCGAGTTTGCCATTCCAGCCGGAGGCGCGCATCCAGACCTCAATGCGGATCTCGGAATCGGCCACGGGCTTGAGAGTGGCGGCGATCCGGCAAAAGGCCGGCAGCGATCGGAACAGCCCCCCGCCACCAGGCCCACGGCCGGCCGGCGGCGCGAATTGCCCGGCAGCTACCGTCTGCGCCAGTGTGATGGTGGCGTGCGGTACAGAAATCGAACCGAGGCTCTCGCAGGAAGCGGCGGCTGCGGCCGGCACTGCGCTTAGGACCATGGCCGTGATTCCTGCTGTCCCTCGCGTCATATTGACCTCCTAACAAACCCGGCAGACGGCACAAAACGGCCGTCTGCCCCACAAATCTGGCGTATCCGATATGATAGACCCTCAGGACAGCAGTCCGAAGATTCGACCAAACAAGGAGTCTACAAGTGGCAACTGAAACGTGGCAAATCGATCCGGTCCATTCCGGGATCCATTTTTCGATCCGGCATTTCGTGGTGGGGAAGGTGCACGGCCGATTCACGAAGCTGGGCGGGACCATCCAGCTGGACGAAGCGACACCAGCCAATTCCAAGGTGGACGTACACATCGACGCCGCTACCGTTGATACCAATGAGGCCAACCGCGACAATCACCTGAAGGGCGCGGATTTCTTCAACGTGGCGGAGCACCCCGAAATCACCTTCAAGAGCACGCGCGTCGAAGCTGCCGGCAAAGACCGGTTCAAAGTGACGGGCGACCTGACCCTGCGGGGCGTAAAGAAGTCGATCACGCTCGATGTGGAGCACGGCGGGAATGTGAAAGATCCGTGGGGCAACAACCGCGGCGGGTTCAGTTTGAAGACGCAGATCAACCGGAAGGACTTCGGCATCAGTTTCAATCAGACGCTCGAAGGCGGCGGGCCGGCGCTCGGCGATACCATCGACATCTCGATCGACGTCGAAGCTACCAAAGCCAAAGAAGCCGCGGCGTAGAATTGTGGGGCAGACCATCGTTTTTTGTGGTCTGCCACCGTCGGCGGACGACAAAAACCGATCGTCCGCCCCACGGGGGCAAAACATAACCAGGGGGAAGGAATGACGAAACGAACGGTGTACGTAGCGATGATCGCTCTGGTGGGATTGGCTGCCTGGGCCGCGGGGGCGAGCCTCGATCCCAACAATCCCACCGGCAATAACGGCCTGGTGCTGATCGACAAGCTGGGCAACCATGTTCGTTTCGTCGATCCTCACACGTTCCAGGAAATCTCCAACCTGCCGATGGAGACGGCCCCGCATGATCTGGCGTTTTCGCCGGACCACAAAACGGTTTATGTGCCGATTTACGGGGACGGCGTCTATGGGCGCAATCCCCATCCCGGCCACCTGATCGCGGTCATCGATCTGGCATCGCGGCAGCAGACCGGATCGATTGACGTCTCGCCGTATATCGCGCCGCACGGGATCCAGGTGGATGCCGCCGGGACGCTCTATGTCACCTGCGATTTGAGCCGGAAGCTCCTGGTGATCGACCCCAAGAAGCGGAGCATTGTGGCGGCGATCGACACGGAGGGAACCGGCCACTGGGCAGCCGTTCTCCCGGACGGCAGCAAAGCGTACGTCGCCAACAAGAACGACCGGATGTTTGTCACCGTGATCGACCTGAAGAGCCGGAAGATCATCGGCCACGTGCCGGCTCCAAATGGAACCGAAGGAATTGTGGCGTCGCCCGACGGCAAGCGTGTGGCGGTGGCCGATCATGCCGAGCCTGCGCTGATCATGATTGACACCGCTACCGATACCGTGGCGGATCGCATTCCACTCGAAGGCAATTCCCGGGGCGCCTTCAAGCCCCGCTACACGCCGGATGGTTCGAAGCTGGTGGTGTGCAATCTCGGAGAGCGGTCAGTCAACATTCTCAATACCGCGGATTTGCACGGGAAACAAACGGTAGTCAAGGTCGGTAAAGACCCCATGGGCTTCGCCGTATCACCGGACGGAAAAACCTTGCTGGTGGCCAATCACGGCGATGGAACCGTCTCGGTGGTGAATCTGGCGGATGGGCGAGTGGTGACGACGTTCATGGCCGGCACCGGCATCGAGACGCTGGCTTATTACTGATTCCGCAGGAGGGCGCGCATGCGAATGATTTTGGCAGCGATCGTGTTGCTGTCTTTGGTTCTGATGATGAGCGGAGCCGGCGCCGCGCCGGCCGTAACCTACATCGGCCACGACAAGGTGGCGGAAGCTTTGGCCAAAGGCGGCAACCTCGTCAAGGCGCCGGACCTGACCGTGCTCGGTTCCTTCCGCAACGGTCCGGGACAGGTGGAAGTGCACGAGAAGGAGACGGACGTCTTCTACGTTGTGGATGGTTCCGCAACCTTCGTGACCGGCGGAAAGATGGCGGGCGGGAAGACCACGGAGCCCGGCCAGATCCGAGGCACCGACATTCAGGGCGGCCAGACGCATCACTTGACCAAAGGTGATGTGATCGTGATCCCCGCGGGGATTCCACACTGGTTCAAGGAAGTGCCAGCATCGATCAACTATTACGTGGTGAAGGTGCTGAAGTAGGGCTCAATGCCTCATAAGCGGAAGTTCATATAGCGATGATTGGCTCTGCCGGATCCAGGCGCCGCAGGTCATACGGATCGCTGGTCACGATGTGATCTTGCCGCTCCCTGGCGAGGATTACCACCGACGCATCGATAATATCCGAGGTATTGGTGGCGCCGCACAACTCTCCGCAGGCACGGGCAAGTTGCTCGTCAAGAGGAATGATCTCAACTTCTTCGCTCCGCAAGAATCGCCGTAATGTAACCTGAACACGACCATCGCGCCAGGCCTGCCCCAGCACGCCCGAAGGCACTCGAAAGGCAAAGCCTTGCGCGAACGCCCGATGAAGCAGGGCAATCATGCGCTTGTTGCCGCGATCCAGGGCGATGAGCGCGCCGCTATCCAGCGTTATTCCTGCCGTTGCTTTGCGAGTGCGCGTTTTGCCCATTTGACATCCTCCATCCCCGGCTCGCCATATTGTTCGATCAAATCGCGAAGTAGTGCTTGGAGGGACTCACGCTTTTCATGTTCCACCAGGACTCGGGCAATGTAACCCGAGACTGAATCCGCGCGTCCAGCTCGCACTTCCCGGTGGACTCTCGAGAGTTGGTCCTTGGGCAAGCTGATAGCGATTTTCGGCCGGGTCATACCATGATCATACCGTTCGTGAGCAGGCGTCACAGTCTCGTGCCGCCACAGCCGCGGGCCGCCGTTTCGGCCACGGCAACGTGTAGCGCCCGTCGCTCGAGGCGGTGGCCGTCGGGGTCAATCCGCGGAACGGCGACGAGACGTCAACATGGGCTTGTAAACGGTCGGATGTCGCCCGATCCGTATCCAGTTGTGCGGTATAGTAGTGAATGTCACTACATTATGGAGCCTACCATGAACAAAGCAGTCTCGGCCGCTGACGCCAATCGCCGGTTTTCGGAAATCCTGCGAACGGTGAAAACAGGGCGTAGCGTCGTGGTGACGAGTCACGGCAAGCCCGTGGCAAGAATCTCGCCCGCTAGCGGAGACGATCGGGTGGCAGAAGGCGCACGCACTGCTCTTTTCGCTCGGCTCCGTAGAGAGCGGGCTGTGAACGCCGGCCGCTGGACGCGTGACGAACTGTACGACGACGCCCGATGAGAACTGCGCTGGACACTAACGTCTTGGTCTACGCCGAAGGCGCCAACGGAGCGATCATGCGAGACAAAGCGTTGAAACTGATCCAAGGATTGCCTCCGGGAGATGTCGTACTACCGGCTCAGACGTTGGGTGAACTGTTCAATGTTCTTGTCCGAAAAGCCAGGCGGCGCCCAGCCCGTGCGCGAGAAGCGGTGCTGAGTTGGCGCGACGCGTATGCGGTGGTCGAAACGTCAGCAGGCGTAATTGTCAACGCGACGGATCTGGCGTCCGATCATGGCCTCACGGGCGCGTACTGAAGGATTTTCTGGAAGGAAGCTTCAGCCTCCACGAAGTCTTGCTGAGCGAGATGGCAATTGCCGATATCGCGGTTGGCCAAGAAAAGGAACTTGTTTTTGGGGACGTTGAGGGGAGATTTCTCAGCAACCGGTATTACTTCGGACTTGTACCGTTCGATGATTTCCGCGCTGCAAGTTCAAGTGGCCAGATAGGCCGTCCTGCTGCCGCTCGGAAGTCAGGGTGCCGTGGGATCACCTTGACCAGAAACGGCCGACGCGAAGAAGTGGGCAGCCAAACTCCCGCGCAGTTCGGTTCGGAGTAGTTCGTAGGATCAGAACCGATAAAAACCGTAGGGGCTGCGAGATACCTTGACGGTCGGTCGCCGTTCCGTGAATCGGCGGGCCGCAACACCCTGGCTGTAAACTCGACGTTTCTTGCTACGCCGCTCCTGTTCTGGAGATTCTGTCTTGCGGGGATGAAGCTTAAGTCAACGCCTAGGCTCAATGCCCCGGCGGCGGAGGCGGCGGGGGTGGTGGGGCCGGAGGTGGTGGCGGGGGCGCATTGCCTTTTGTTCCGCCTTTATCGCCTTCGACTCCGCCACCGGTGGAACCGCCGGTGGGCACTCCGGCGCCAGTTCCGACGGGCCGATGGTACAGAGCTTCATAAGCGGCTTGGGCCGCGGCGCGCAATGCCATGCGAGCGGCATTGCCCTTATCCATTCGCCGGGCTAGCGGTTGATTGCGGTAAACCTGAATGGCTTCTCCCGCGTGCACTTCGGTTTCGGTGCCGGGGAAAAGCTTGTGCCGAACCACGACGATGCCGTCGTCCACGCTGACGAACGTGGTATCCTCATCATCCACCACGACATCGAAGATGGTGCCGCGCACCGAAATGACGGCCGTCTGCGTGGTCACCTGCTGGTGGTTGGGTCCATGGTTGTGCTGAATATAAACCTTCACACGGCCGAGGAACACATCCAGCAGCTGCGACCAACCTTGCGCCGGCCGGAACACCGTGCGCGAGTTCTGGAAGACTTCGAACGTGCTGCCATCCTGCAACTCGAACTTGGCATAGCCGTCCGGTCCTGTGACGACCACCTGCTGAGGCTGGACAAACTTCCCAGGACTCAGAGCCCACTCAACACTATCCTGTAGAACTGAGACGCGGCCACTCATCACCTGCACCTTAGCGGCGCCGGTGAAATCCTGAGCTGCCAGCGAGAAGGCACAGCACATTGCGACGGTAGCTGTTATCAACAACTTCCGCGCCGTCCGCCCGAAACTATAGCGTCCCAATGAGCTCTTCATTCCAGACCTAGGTGTCTGAAACCCAGGTTACAGTACTAACTTTTACAAGTCTAGCACCAAAGATGCTTTGCAAATGCCGGGCCGACCTTAACTTTTGCTAACAAACTGAGCCTTATCAGTACTTTAATGGGACGCTACCGGCATGAAATGGGTTAGAATGAGACTCGGACGTGTGTCATAAGGGAACAATTGGCGGCGCCCGCCTGATTCTGGCGCTCGCGACACTGGGAGCCGCGTTGTCCCAGGCGCAGGTACGGCCCGAATGGCGGAGGGTCGGAAGCTCCGCCGTCGAGTTGGACCTGGCTTCGCCGGCCACGGGTCCGGTCGAACAAGTCTGGTACTCGGCGGACGGTTCCCAACTTTTCGCGCGCACCCTCAACGGTCGAATTTTCGCCACTTCGGACTATGAGAACTGGGACGCGGTGGCACTAGCCCCGCAACCGCCGGCGAATTCCCTGGCCAGCGTCTCCCGCTTGCCCGACATGAATGCGCGGGTGGTGATGAACGCGTCGAGTCCGGGGAAGGTGTACGCGCTGGGAGCGAATCTGTTCGCATCGGAAGATGGCGGCGCCTCCTGGACCAACCTGACTCAGTTCAAGGCATCCCCGGTAGTCGGCGGCGGACAACACAGCCTGGCGGTTTCCCCGGCGGATCGCGATCAATTGGTGCTGGCCAATGATTTCGGTGTATGGCGGTCGGTGGATGGTGGGCTTTCCTGGTCGGGGCTGAATCGCTTCCTGCCCAACCTGGCGGTGCGCCGCATTGTAGCCACGCCCAGCGGAACGTCGGGCGCGCGCGTGCAAACGCAGGGCATGGGTTCGATCGAGCTGCCGCCGGGCGGCGCGATCTGGTTCCCGGATGCGACGAGCGCCACGCCCAATGACGAAGCGCGGCTCGAGCGCCAATACTCGGCAGCGACGGGAGCGCAGATCACCGCGATAGGAAGTGGCAGCACCACAGTATACGCCGGGTCGAACGATGGGCGCATCTGGGTGTCGCTCGACAGCGGAGCGACATTCCGGCTTTCGCGCTTGGAGATTGGCGGGCCCGTGGAACGTATCTTCGTGGATGCCGCCGAACCGCGCGTGGCGCTGGCCGCGCTCGGGGGCAACGGCGCGCGTGTGCTGCGCACGACGAGCAGCGGCAGCATTTGGGACGACCTCACCAGCAATCTGCCGGCGGGCGCCGCACATGGCATCACGGCAGACCGGGCCTCGGGCGCCGTGTACCTGGCCACCGAACAGGGCGTCTTCTACGGGCTCACCGATCTGGAAAATGCTTCCCTACCGGACGTCAATTGGACCAATCTGACCGCGGCGCTTCCGGCGGCTCCCGCGATGGATGTCCGGCTCGATCCGGCCGCGGTGCAATTGTATGTGGCGCTAGATGGCTACGGAATTTATGCCACGGCCGCGCCGCACCGTTCGCGCAGTCTGCGCGTCGTGAGCGCTGCCGATTTCAGCGCGCGCGCGGCCGCACCCGGATCGCTGCTGAGCGTGATGGGCGGACGGGTGAGCGCGGCGCGCGGAGGCGATCTCAACTATCCGGTGCTATCGGCTGCGGATGGCCAATCGCAGATCCAGGTGCCGTTCGAAGCGGTGGGGCCGAGCGTCTCTTTGTCGCTCGAGACCAACAACGGCCGGGTGACTCTGGGGCTGCCGGTAAAGCCCGTATCGCCGGCAATCTTCGTGGGCAGCGACGGCGCGGCCATGATCTACGATGCCGATAGCGGCTTGCTGCTCGATGCGCGCAACACGGCACACTCGAATGGACGTATCCAGATCCTGGCGACCGGTTTGGGAAAGGTGCGGCCCGAGTGGCCCATCAAC
>Ga0335081_10002121_pt1 | contig 31169 bp, 20 predicted proteins | sample Lox_Sample_35_FD_206713 | JGI IMG/M metagenome (GOLD analysis project Ga0335081, IMG submission 206713) | Soil microbial communities from Loxahatchee National Wildlife Refuge, Florida, United States - Lox_Sample_3.5 | ecosystem: Environmental > Terrestrial > Soil > Wetlands | place: USA...
TACGCTTTGCTTGGTCTGTGCTCGTTCTTTACCGCCGGGGAGGACGAATGCCGCGCCTGGACCATTCCGATTCACACTCGGGCGGTGGAAGCTGCCGGCGCGATTCACTCCGATCTGCAGCACCATTTCATCCGTGCCGAGACCATTCGTTGGGACCAACTCCTAGAGGCCGGCTCCGAAGCCAACGCCCGCGCCAAGGGCACCCTGCGCCTGGAAGGCAAAGACTACATTGTGCAGGACGGCGACGTGATGCACATCCGGCACAGCGGATAAGGAGAACTGATATCATTCTCCGGCCCAATGCATCCCATCGCTCTTAGCCTGCTGCTCGGTCTTTCGGCCGCCGCCGCCAACATCTTCGGTGGCGCGATCATTGTGCAGAAGCATTGGGACAGGTCTTACCTGAAGTACTTCGTGGCGCTTGGCGCTGGCTTCATGTTGGCCACTGCCTTGGTGGAGATGTTTCCCGAAAGCCTCGCTCTGCGAGGCAAGAGCGCCGGTTTCTTGGTGCTGGTCGGCTATCTGATCATCCATTTCTTCGAACACACGGTGACTCCGCACTTCCATTTCGGCGAGGAAACCCACAAAGAACAATTTGTACACGCCCATAAAGGCTACTCAGTTCTGCTGGGTCTGGTGATCCACACCTTCTTTGACGGAATTGCGATCGCGTCCGGTTTTCTTGTCTCGGACTGGCTGGGTTGGATCATTTTCCTGGCCATCTTCCTGCACAAAATTCCCGAGGGTTTCACGATTTCGTCGGTGATGCTGGCGAGCGGGCAAAGCCGCTCGATGGCCTGGGGTGCTTCGGTGTTGTTGGGCGCGGCGACATTCGCCGGAGTCTTAACAATGGCACTCTTCCGGCACCACGTCGGCTTTGGTTTGCCCCTCTCGGCGGGAGTCACGATCTACGTGGCAGCTTCTGATCTGATACCGGAGGTAAATCACGAGCCGGGAGTGAAAATGGCCCTGGTGGTCTTCTTCGGGGTGGGATTCTTATTTGCTCTCGACCACTTCTTTCACCTGCACTAGCTATTCCACGGTGTGCTTGGCGGTGTAACCTTCGCGGGCAATAATCTGATACTTCACATCTTTGCCCTTCTGGTCTTTGACCTTGAGCGGTCCGCCGTCCGGCGCGACTACCTCCACTCTCAGCTTGCGATACGTGCCGTCCAGCTTCGCGTTGGTTGGGCGATAACTAATGCTGTATTGGTTGCGTATGTTGCTGCCGATGTCCTGAAAGACCTCGGGATACTCCGCGACAAACCGCGGCTGGTAAAAACGGCCGCCTGTCAGCTTGGCGTACGTCTGCATCTCATTGTCGGCTTGCAGATAGTCCATGCGGCTGACATTGATTCCCATGCCGCGGGTATAGTGGGTGCAACCGTGGGTTTCGCAAAATTCCCGCAACGTCCAGCCGATACTGACGGGGAAGATAGTTATATCTTTCGTGTCCTTGATCTTAGTCAGGATCTGGTTGAGGTTGGTCCTGCTGAAGCTGTCAAATCCGCTGCTCACCAAAACTATGTACTTGTGACCTTCGATGCGGTCTAAACGGTCAAGCGTGTCATAAAGGGCGTCAAAGATGTTGGTCTCGGCAAAACCGGGCATGTTCAGCGAATTCAGGGCCTCCATAATCGAGTTCTTGTCTTGCGTGAAATCGACAAGAATGTGCGGCTTCATGTCGTAAGATTCCACGGCCACCCAATCGTCTTTCTTTAACGTTTGGGCGAAAACGTAGGACGCACGCAGACCCTGGATGGTGAAGTCCCACGCGATCGAGGCGAACTCTACCAGCAATACCGCGGTGATCGGGGCCTCCGCAATGTTGAAGCCGGAAATGTTCTGCGGGACGCCGTCCTCGAAGACCTTAAAGTTATCTTGTTTCAGGTTGGAAATGAACTGGCCGTCCTTGGTAGTCACGCTGACCGGCACCGTCACCAGGGGAACCGTGACCTGGATCGAGTAATCCGGAACCCCTTCCACGCCTTTGGGTTTGACCGGCGGCGGGGGCGGCGGAGGTTGCTCTTTTTTCCTGGGAATAGCGTAGGGACTGACGTCATTTTGCGGCCCGCCGGCTTCTGGCGGGGGGGTCTGCTGGTTCGGATTCTGCTGGGTTTGGGGCTGCGACGACTGATCCTGAGCATTCAGCGGCAGGCTGACCTCAGCGGTCATTAAAATGGCAAGAAACAGCGAAAGTCCGCATCGGGCGAGGCTTTTGCCCCGCTGCGAAACTAAAGAAAGCATTGATAGCATCTTGAAACCCTGTGCTAGTATAGACGCAGAGCTTCGCGATTGGGATGTTTTGCTGGGCTCCCGGTTTTCACTCCTCTCCGAGCAATTGCACGCAAAACGCGAGGCATAAGTTTTTTGTTTGAGGCTAGTTGGCAGCCTCTGGGGTTTTCGAAATGAAGAGAGCAGTTCTGGCCGTCCTGGGGACATGCCTGTCGCTTCCCCTGGCCTTCGCCCAGCCCACCGCGGTAGAAACTCTACCTCTCAGCCAGATTCATGCCGGAATGCACGGCACGGCTTACACCGTGTTTCAAGGCATCAAGCCGGAACCAATGGAGGTCGAGGTTTTGGGCGTTCTGCGCAATGTCAACGGGCCCAAGGGCGACATCATTCTGGTTCGCTTGGGTGGCGCGAAAGCCGAATATACCGGCGTGGTCGCGGGTATGAGCGGCAGCCCGGTTTACTTCGACGGTAAGCTGGCGGGCGCGGTCGCGTTTCGTATTGGTGAGTTCTCGAAAGAGCCAATCGCCGGCGTGACTCCTATAGCGGAGATGCTGGAAATCAGCGCGCTCGACCGCAACCCGGGAACTGGTCCGCTGGAAGCCAAGTCCAGCCCAATAGTCTCCGATAAGGCTTCGGGCCCGGGGTTACCGAATCCGACAATTCAGAGCCTGTTCAACTACTTGCGTCCCATCGAGACCCCGCTGGTGTTTAACGGATTTTCTGAAGACACAGTCCAGCGATTCGCCTCTAAGTTCGCGGCGGCGGGCATCATGCCGGTGATGGGAGCGGGATCGGTGAGCAATGAGAAGCAGCCCGACCCGATTGAGCCGGGATCGGCGGTGAGCGCGATTCTGGTCCGCGGCGACATGGATATTGCCGCCACCTGCACCGTCACTTACATGGACGCGAGCCATCTGCTGGCCTGCGGCCATCCGCTGATGCAGTTTGGCGCCATCGATCTCCCCATGACCAAGGCGCAGGTGCTGGCCACGGTGCCATCTCCGCTGAATGCCTTCAAAATCGTGAACTCCACTGAATCCGTCGGCTCTTTCGTACAGGACCGGCACACCGGGATTCTGGGGGAATTCGGCAAACAGCCCTCGATGATTCCGGTGACGCTGACCATTCACGGCGAATCGAGCGACAAGCAATTCCACTACGAAGTTCTGAATAACGCGCGCCTCAGCCCGGTTGCGATGATGGCAACAGTGTTCAATGCGCTGCACGGGGTGAATGAGTACGGAGAAGAAACCACGTACCACATGAACGGTCGCATCCAGGTGGACGGCTATCCGGATGTCTCCGTTCAAGACATGTTCGCTGCTGTCGACGGCGGACAGCCGGGAGCCATGCTCGCGGCCACTTCGCTCGGTGAGCGCTTCGGCAGAATCTTCGACAATCCCTATAGCACGCCCGACATTCGCAGCGTGCAGCTTGATTTCGACCTGGTCCACGAGCGGCGCTGGGCGCGGCTGGAAAGTGCGCGTACCGACATCACGGAAGCACGGCCCGGCGACGAGATCAGCATTGAAGCCTTGCTGCGGCCTTATCGCGGTGAAGGCGTGGTGGAGCACATCCCGATCCGCATTCCCACTTCCACCTCACGCGGCCCGTTGCGGATTCTGGTCAGCGACGGTGACACGCTGGATCATCTCAGCCGCGGATCAAGTCTGCTTGCGCGCAAACTCGATCTGGCATCGACCATCGCGTCTCTAAATAAAGAGCACGTCAACAATCGCGTCTACGTTTCTCTGCTGGAAGCCGATCCCGAGGCCATGATCGCCGACAAGGTAATGCCCTCGCTGCCGCTCTCCATCATGAATGTGCTGGATGGCATGCGCGGCACCCAGGACATGGTGGTGTCGAACGAATCGTCGGTAAACGAAGCTGCGACTTCGCCGCTGGATTACGTGGTGGCGGGGGCGCAGGTGCTGACGATAAACATCAAGTAGGCGAGAAGTCACCGGCCTTCGCAAGAATTACGAAAGGCCGGGTCAACCCGTCGGGCAATCGACGCCGCGCATCATTGACATTGTCTATTCGTGAACGTTCCGAAAATATAGAAAGTCCCTGCATTGAAGCAACTGGCAGTCGGATCGTTCACCGGACTACATTGACCAGGTGCACCAGCCGAGATTAATTGAAACGCTGTAATAGCTAGGGTGGTCAAGAACAAGTGGACGAGTGGCTTTTTCATGGGTCCTTTCCTCCTCTGAATCGCCCTTTGCGATCGCGCTGCAACCGTCTGTCAAAACTTATACAGAAGACTGAAGTTTTGCCCGGCTGTCCAAACAAAACGCCGTCAAAAGCAATACCCTGACTCTGAATTGAATGATTCGCCACCTGAACGCCATCGGTAGCTCGGAAGACTCGCAGGTAAAGGTCGCCGGACACCCAGACATAGGCTCCGTCAAAAGCAACTCCGTACGGCCCCGCCGACGCTGGGAAGGTACCAAGCGTCATACCATCGCCAGCACGCAACTCACTCACGGTGCCATCGTTCCGGTTCGCGATCCACATATTGGCCCCGTCAAACGCGATGCCCAGCGGTCCGTAACCAACTGTGAATGTGCCCAGTACGGTTCCATCGCTGGCCCGTAGCTTGGTGACAGTGTTGGTGCCATAGTTGGTTACCCAGATGCTCGTTCCATCGAAGGCAGCCGCAATGGCCCCGACGCCCACAGGGAAAGTTCCCACATTCTTCCCGTCAGTCGCTCGCAGCTTCCTCACGGTTCCATCTGCGCTTGGAACCCAGACGTTGGCGCCATCGAAGGCCATCCAACCCGGTCCGTTACCCACAGGGAATGTCCCCTCAGCCTTCCCGTCGCTGGCACGCAGCTTGGTTACCAAGTTGTCCTGGTCGCTGGAGACCCAGATGTTCGCTCCGTCAAAGGTCACCCCGTAGGGTTGGGACCCAACCTTGAATGTACCCAGCACCTCTCCATCGTTGGCTCTAACCTTAGTGACAGTGTTATCGCCACCGTTCGCCGTCCAGACGTTGGCCCCGTCAAAACACACTCCGTACGGCCCAGCACCTACCTTGAAGAATGTCGTCGTATCCGCTAGGTACCAATGCAGCAAAGCAATCTTCAGCGGATTGAAGCGCGCCCCACGATCCGGAGCCAGAGACAGATCCTGTGTCTGCTCCGCTTGCGTCCGTGCGCCTACCGCCTGTCGCCCCTTTGCGTCCGGAAAGATCACCCTTTGCGCATGACTGGGAAACAAGGTCGCCAGCGCTGTCACAAGTACGCACAAAGACACGCCAATACCTATTTGGTTTTTCATATTGGTATTTCTCCTGGGGTCGGCCCTAAAAGGACGCTGAATGAAATACGACCGGACGAAGCAGCGTCGGGTCCCACGCCGTCAACGCGAGGCACGCAACGGCGGATCTAAAAAGCGAACGGGACTATGTCACACTTCTGATCGGGATGCAAGCGAAAAAATTGCAAGACTTCCAGGCTGGACTGGTCCGCTGGTTGAGGCTTGGTTGCGGCGTCCTGGCCCAGATCGAACCCCAGCCTGTCTCGCCGCAGACGCTCAACAAGGCTGGGGCAACCTCGAACAACGAATTTCTGCTATGGCCCGGTCTTCTGCAACATCACCGCGACAGCCTTATCCCCACTGATGACAAAATCCAGCCGGCCGTCACCGTTGAAATCTGCGAACCCAATATCGAACAGGCGGGTATTTCCAGCGTTTCCAGAAACAATATCTTCGCCGGTAAAGGTTCCGTCGCCGTTTCCGAGGGCCAGCACCAGGTATTCTTGGTTCCCCTCCGCTGTCACCACTGCGAGATCGAGCTTGCCATTACCGTCCCAGTCGCCAAGCAGGACATTCCCTTGCTCGCCGCCGAGTGTCGGAGCACCACCGGGTGTAAAGTTGCCGTGTCCGTCGCCCAGTAATACTGAAACACCGTTGGTCACGATGTCCAGGTGGCCGTCGCCGTTCAGGTCAGCGAGGACGAGACGAGATTGAGGACAGGGCGTGGAGAAGTCGGCTTCTCCGCGGAACGTACCGTCGCCGTTGCCCCAAAAAACGGATACCCCCGCCGGACTGGGTATAGCGACGTCTAATTTGCCGTCACCGTTGAAGTCGCCGACCGCGGGCTGCCCGGCATTACCGTCGAAGAGCTGAGTGAAGGATGGAGGCCCAAAGGTTCCGTCGCCATTTCCCAGGTTGACCTGCAGGTACCACAAGTTCCCGTCCCATGAGACTCCCGCACGCCGAGAGGACGGTTACTGGCAGGCGCGGCAGTGAATCCTCCCGTTCCATCTCCCAAGAAAATGTCGTACCAGGTGTCCGGACTCCCATCGGTGTCGAAGACCGCGAGGTCAAGCTTGCCATCGTTGTTGAAGTCACCCACAACGTTTGGACCGTAATAAGTTAAATCCAGCGGCTGAAATCCCCCTATCTTTGAGAACTTGCCGTTGCCACCGCTGAGAAAGGTATCCAAGTAGGACCCGGACCCGAAGTTGTCACCCCAGGAAACGGTGATATCGGGCCGCTGATCGCCATTGAAATCCCCAACGGTGGCTTCGCCGGCATCGGAGACATTCGAATCGAGGGTCAGGGCGATGGTGTTCGACCTTTCGCGAACGGGCAGATACACCACATTTGAATCAATGCTGCCGGGATTAGCGACGGTGATTGACCCTGTGCCCGCCTTCGCCACCGCCTGAGCGGGCACGAAAGCTTGCAAGCTAAAACTGTTGACGAGTCTTGTAGCCAAAGGTATGCCGTTAGCTTTGATGACAGCACCGGGTACGAGATTGCTGCCATGCACGGTCAGCGTGAATCCTGGATGACCCGGCGTAACGCTGGTCGGATGCAACGGCTGGTAAATCAAAGGCACAGGGTTGGACTGAGCGGCCAGAACCACTGGAACCAGCAAGATGGAAATCATCGCCAGCCATCGGGCAGATTTCATAAACATTCTCCTTCGTTGATTTCGGCCAAGTAACTCTCTGTCGAACGAAATGCTGAACATCCTGACCCACTCAAGCCAAAACTGAGCTTGAGTTAGCCCTCACTCTATTTCGCCGAGGTCTGGAGCAGTACAGTGCCATGGCTGGGGCTGCTAACCACGACATCGAGCATGCCATCATGGTTAAAGTCGCCGATGTCGATGTCATCGTTATAGGGATAGAGATTGCTGGAAGCAGCGCATAATGCTCCTTTCGCGGCCAGATCCGGGGGATGGATCCTCGACAAAACCGAGCACAGGGACAAAGTTCTTTCGAGGCCAAACACTATCTCGCAACTTGAAGGGTCAGTCAAGATGGAAGAAAGTCCGCATCGAGTCAAGATCGTGAACAGCAGAAGGTTGCTGAGGTTGCCCCACCCTTGCCTCACAAAAAACGTTCGGCAAGGACGGGGGCACCCGGCTTTAGCTTTTTTCCGTCGCGTCGTCCGTCCCCCCAGATGCACTCCGACGCACTTTTTCGATACAGTAATAGCTTCCATGCTTGATCTGACTTTTGTGCGCGCCAACCTGCCGGTGCTCCAGGAGAAGCTTCGCCAGCGTGGCCTCAATCCGGCTGACATTATCAAAGACTTCGCCCGTATCGACGCCCAGCGTCGCCAGGCGATTACCAGCGCCGAGACCATGAAGGCGCTGCGCAATCAGAAGTCGGAAGAAATCGCCAAGCTCAAGAAGAGTGGGCAGGATGCGTCGGCACTGATGGCGGAAACCAAGGAACTGCGCCAGCAAACGCAAGACCTGGAGAAAGCGGCACAGGAGTATGACGACAGCCTTCGCCAGATTCTCGTGGGCATTCCCAACCTGCCGCACATGAGCGTGCCGGTGGGATCGAGCGCCGAACAGAATGTGGAAGTTCGACGTTGGGGAACGCCACCAAAATTTGATTTCCAGCCCAAACCGCATTGGGAGTTGGGCGAGCAACTCAGGGTGCTTGATCTGGAACGCGCGACCAAGCTGACCGGGGCGCGATTTGCCGTCTACTGGGATACGGGCGCGAGGCTGGAGCGGGCCCTCGCCAACTTCATGCTCGACTTGCACACCCGCGAGCATGGCTATACCGAAGTGCTGCCGCCGTTCATGGTGAATTCGGATTCGATGTATGGAACTGGTCAGCTGCCCAAGTTCGCCGACGACTCGTTTCGCGTGCCGCACGGAGACAAAGACCTGTGGCTGATCCCCACCGCCGAGGTTCCGGTCACCAATCTCTATCGCGATGAGGTGCTCGAGGCGTCACGTTTGCCGGTGCGTCTGACTGCGTACACCCCATGCTTCCGCAGCGAGGCGGGATCGTATGGCAAAGATGTCCGGGGAATCATTCGCCAGCATCAGTTTCAAAAAGTCGAACTGGTGAAATTCACTCATCCCGATACTTCCTACGACGAACACGAGAAACTCACGCACGACGCGGAAGAAGTCCTGCAGAAGCTGGGGCTTCACTATCGCGTAATGCTGCTGTGCACCGGCGATATGGGCTGGGCTTCGGCGAAGACGTACGATCTGGAAGTCTGGTTGCCGGGCCAGCAGGTTTTTCGCGAGATTTCGTCCTGTTCAAACTTCGAGTCCTTCCAGGCGCGACGCGCGAACATCCGGTTTCGTCCGGAAGGCAAGAACAAGAGCGAGTTTGTGCACACTTTGAATGGCAGCGGATTAGCCGTCGGACGCACCTGGGTGGCGCTAGTCGAAAACTATCAACAAGCCGACGGCAGCGTTATGATTCCGGAAGCTCTGCAATCGTATATGGGAACCGACCGGATAACACCCCGAAAACTCTGAGCAACTCGCAGGTGAGAATTGTGCGTAGTGGCTCAATTTGAATTTACATATTGTAATGCGTCATCCCGAAGGCCCACGCTTTCACCAGTGGGCCAAGGGATCTCCCAGCGAGGTAACGCCGGTGCGTGAGGAGATCCTTCGCTCCGCCTGAAAAACGCTGCGCTCAGGCTGACGCCGTTGGAGGTGAGCGGGGTTGCTGTCGGGAAGTCAAACTGAGCCACTACCGAATTGTGATCTACATTGCTAACATCAGGGAGGAAACGTAGACTTGGACAGGGTTGAGGCAAACATGGCGGTAGCAACTACGCCGGTCGTGCCCATGCGAAGCGTCTGGGAGACAATCCGCAGCTACATCCTGTGGTCTCACGAACGCGGCACCATCCAGTACGATGTGATGGTCACCCTGATATTGCTTTTCGTTTTCCTCTCGCCCAAAGTGATTAACTTCAAAGATAAGCCGATCGACCGCAGCCCACAGCGCACCGGCGTAGTGGTGATTCCGGACGGCCACGGTGGGCTGGTTTATCAGGTAGAAGCAGCCGCAATCACCGGCAAGGACGACGCAGCCATTCGCGGCGAGTTGCTGCAGATCATTGAGCCAATTTCCGGCGAGGTAACGATCTCTCGTTATGAATCGGTCCAGGATAAATTCGGACGAGTTCAGGCCTACAAAGTCTTCGTGCAGCGTTAAGGCCGGAGCGGCGGTCGCGCTGGCGCTGATAAGCATGCTGCTGGCTGCGTCCTGGGCTCAACAGCCGAGCGATCCTCATCTACAGGCGGTTTTCGCCCAGATCGACCGCACCGCTGCCAATTTCCACACCACGCGGGCGAACTTTGTCTGGAACCAGTACACGAAACTGGTGGACGAAACCGACGTGCAAAAAGGGATGGTGTACTTTCGCCGTGCAGGCAGCCAGATAGAGATGGCAGCCGACGTGAAGGATCCGCAGCCTCCCAAGTATGTGCTGTTCACGGACAGCAAAGTGGAGCTGTATCAGCCTAAGATCGATCAGGTGACTCAATACAACGTCGGCAAAGATCGCGCTGCATTTGAGACGTTCTTAGTGCTGGGATTCGGGGGCAGCGCCCAAGACATGCAGAATTCCTTCGAGGTCAGCTATCTCGAAAATGAAAAGGTGGCTGGGGTCGACTGCGCGAAGCTGAATCTGGTGCCTAAGTCTGCCAAAGTTCGCGGCACCTTTGATCATATTTGGCTGTGGATCGATCCCGCGCGGGGTGTCTCATTGAAGCAACAGTTGTTCGCGCCGAATGGCGATTACCGTCTGGCAGAGTATTCCGACATACGCCTAAATGAGAAGATTTCTGACAGTGTGTTCAAGCTGAAAACGACTGGCAAGACTAAAGTCTTGTCGCCCAATAGTTAGGCCCAGATCTGGGCGAAAAGATTAAGAGCTGAAAAAGCGTTATCTGGGCGTTATACTCGATGTAATAATTTCGTCGTCAGGTAATAAAAATTAATTAGGCATCAATATCTTATGGCGAAGGTTTTCACCATACCCGTGCCCCCAAAGATGGGGCCCAGCAGACGCCGCGAACGCACTTCCGATCCTCGTTACGTTGATGGACAGCGGTTGCTGGTCGAAGCCATGAAATATCTCACGCAGATGGATCCCGTCGCCAACCGGCAGGCCATCGAATTGCTTTCCGAACACGTGCGCACTCGTTTTCGCATGACTGACTCACCGCTCGCCTGATGACTTGTAGTCATCCCCCACTTTAGATTTTCCTTGATCGTCGGGCGCATGGGCTACTAAACTCCGGGCAACTGGTGCATCAAACGATTGCGCACTTCGGCGAGGAGCCCAAATGTCAGGAAAGTGGGTGGTCCGGTCTGTCTTTCTTTGTTTGACTTTGCTGGTCAGCGCTTCTCTCTACGCACAAAGGATTACCGGCGATCTTACCGGTGATGTGACCGACAGTACGGGCGCGCTGCTGCCCAATGTTACGGTCAAAGTTGAGAGCAAGGACACCGGGCAAACCCGCACAACCACGACCAGCGGCGCGGGAAACTACCGCATTCCCGAGCTTCCTATCGGCAGTTATAAGGTCACTGCGACCGCCCCCGGTTTTAAAACCGTGGTGCAGACTGTGCAAGTGATGGCCGGGGCCGTGGCGCAGGCCAGTTTCAAGTTACCGGTCGGCGAAGCTGCTGAAACTATCGAAGTGCAGGGCGCGGCGCCGCTGGTTGAACTCTCTCCCAATGAGAACAATTACGTAGACAGCGAGAAGATTGAGAACGTGCCGCTCAACGGCCGCGATTTCAATTCCCTGCTGGCAATCACCCCGGGCGTGCAGCGCGCGCCAGGAGGCGGATTCCTGGCTGTCAGCATCAACGGATCGCGCACTACCTCGAACAACTACTTCATCGATGGCCTGTACAACAACGACCGCTACTATGGCGATTCGGCCATCAACGAGACCGGAATCTTAGGTATTCCCGCCGTTCTGTTTCCGCCGGAGGCGATTGAAGAGATGAGCGTGCAGGAGACTCCTTCGGCCGAGTTCGGAGTGAAAGGCGGAGCTCCAATTCTGCTCAATATGAAAAGCGGCACCAACAACTGGCACGGTTCGGGAACATGGGTCAATCATAATGGGCTGGGTGACGCTGACAACTATTTCGCCAATCACAATCCAGACAATTGCGCCACCCCCGGCGAGTGCCACCCAACTCCAATCCACAACAACCAGATGAATGCGACCATCGGCGGGCCACTGGTGAAAGACAAGGCGTTTCTCTTCGTGTACTACGAAGGGCAGCGGTACATTTCCAACTCTGTGGCCGCGCGCACAGTACCTACGCCCAGCGACATTGCGAATGCCCAAGCCGACATCGCAACCAACGGGTTGGCAGCCGATTCCGTAGGCGCGAAGTTATTGAGTTACTTTCCGACCTCGCCGACCGGAACGATCATTCAACACACCCCGACCACGGCCAGTGGGAACGGGTTCGGCGTTAAGTTTGATTACAAAGCAAGTCCCAGCAATTCATTATCAGTACGGTACATCTTTGGAGACAGCTTACAGAGCGCGGCGCCCTTCGCCGGCTTGCCGCCCAACCCGGCCTATCCGCAGGATCTTTTCAACTCGGTGGCCGCTTCCCGGGCACAGATGGCAGGCGTGAGCTGGACAACGAATTTCGGCAACAACAAGATTTTGGAAAGCCGTCTGGGCTACACCCGTTTCGCCCAGTTGCTGGGAATCAACAACAAGATCGACCCCAAGAGCCTCGGCGTCGACACCGGACCGCTGTCGCCCGCCGACTTCGGTGTTCCTTACGTGTACATGTACCACCTGGGCTACGGAGGCTACATCGGCGGTGTGCAGGGATACCCGATTGTCACACGTCCCGATGCCACCTGGGACTGGTCGGAACACTTCTCGTGGGTGAAGGGAAATCACACGATCAAGCTGGGCGGAAACTACCAGCGCGGTATCAGTAACAGCATACGCAACAATGCTCGCACCGGACTCGCGGTTGGCTATTTCAGCTATTACGCGCCCATCACCGGTGGAGTGCAGGACGATGTCGAGCAACTGCTCCTCGGCAAAGCGGATTTGGCAGACCGCGATTTCGGCGACACTCATCGGCACATTTACCAGAACTCGGTCGGCTTTTACGCGCAAGACGATTGGAAGATCAAGCCTCGCCTGACTCTGAGTTACGGTCTGCGGTGGGAAATCAACGGTACCATGCGTGACACCGCCAATCGGGAAGCAAACTTCATTGTGGGACGTGGTTTGGTACAAGTCGGGAATGGTATCGGCGGTATTCACAATGTCGATTACAAGGACTTTGCCCCGCACCTGGGATTCGCCTGGGATGTATTTGGCAATGGAAAGACGGCGTTGCGCGGAGGTTATTCGCTGACCTTTGATGTGCCGAATTTCGCAGCGTTTGCCTCTCCGTATTCATTCGCGCACGCGCATACTGGAGTGTTTGATCAGCCAAACCTGGGAGTTTTCTCGGTTTCGAACCTTTCCGATGTTGCTGGCGGTGGTGGATCTCTTCTGCCGCCCAACGACCCGGGCGCGAGCTGTTACGACCCGGTTGCCAAAGCGGGTGACTACATTTGCTTTGACTCGGCGACAAATGGTCCGCTTTTCGGCGCCGATCCTACGAGTACCCCGCCCTTTAACGTGTTTTCGGTTGTGAACAACTTCAAAACCCCCCGCTACCACAACTTCAACTTGAGTGTGCAAGATGAACTGTTCCGCAACAACGTGCTGACGGTCACCTATTCCGGCCAGCGTGGACGGGACCTCCTGATTTATCACGACCTGAACGCGTCGCCAGTGGGTAGTCCCTGTTTTTCGCCAAGTGATTGCGATGCTTTCCGTCCATTTGCTGCAACATTCCCAGATTTTCAGCACATCATCCAGGCATCCAACGACGCCCATTCGCAATACGACAGTATGCAGGTTTCCTACAATCAGCGGGGATGGCATGGGCTTGACACCCAGTACAACCTGACCTGGAGCAAGTGTTACGACGCTAATTCGGTCAACCGCGGCGGCGCTGGCGATTACCCACAAATTAACAATATGAATCCCGTCGGAAGCACGGCGCCGGCAGTGGCGAATTTCGCCGACTCGCGCGGGCTTTGCGATCATGACGTGCGCCTGAATTTCAACGTTGGCGGTGTCTACGACGTTCCACAGATTCCTCATCTGGGAGTTCGTGCAGGAAAAGGTTGGCAGTTGAGTACCGTGGTGACGGCAATCAGCGGCAGGCCTTTCAGCGCACTGTTGACCGGAAACGACAATTCAGGACAGGGCCTGATTGGCACCAGCATTCGAGCCGCGTGGGACGGCACGCCGATTCACTACAACAACCGGAATCCAGATAACTTTATAACCGAACTTTATACCAACCCGGGGCAACCTGATCCCTGCGGGAATATTTCTGACAGTGGCGGGTTGCCACTTTCCCCCTTCTACAATCCCTGCAATGGCATCGGGAATTCGCGCCGCAATCAGATAGTCGGGCCGGGGCTCGTTCAGTGGGATATGGCTTTGAGCAAGAGTACAAAAATCGGCGAGCGTGTGGACCTGGAAATCCGTTGGGAGGTTTACAACATCCTCAATCACGGGAATTTCTATTACATTCCGAATAACATCCTGAGCGATTGTGCCGCCAGTGTGGTGGCCAACCACTGTACTTCCCTGAATGGCGCGAATTTCGGGCAGATCAATGAGACTTCCGACGTAGCTGCCGGCAACCCGGTGATCGCACAGGGCGGGCCGCGCAACATGAACTTTGTGCTGAAACTGAGGTTCTAACGATCTCTGAGGTTTTGAAAGACTCGTTTCGGATCATTGTCATTTCGAGCAAGCAAGATCGTCCGCGTGGGCGATCTTGCGAAGTCGAGAAGCCTGCTTTTCCACGAAGAAGCACAGCAGGTTCCTCGACTCCGCTGAGTCATTCGCAAAGCGAATGACTCAACTGCGCTCGGAATGACAAAAGGTACTGTGATAACGTTTTGCTATGGTTCGGCTGTTCCGGTTGCTTTTCTTCTTCTTCCTGATTTCGAGTCTCTCGTACGCTGAGACACCATTCCGGCCTAACATCATCCTGGTCACGCTGGACACCACGCGGGCCGATCGCATGGGTTTTCTTGGCTCGAAGCGCGGCCTCACGCCGAACCTGGACGCGCTGGCCAAGCAAGCCGTCGTCTTCTCCCGTGCATACTCACACGTCCCTTTGACCACAGCCTCACACGCCACGATCCTTACCGGGACCTATCCGCAATTCAATCACGTTAACGACTTTGGTGTGCCGTTGTCGGCGAACCTGCCTTACTTACCCGATCTCCTGCGCGCGCATGGCTACCACACTGGCGCGTTTGTCGGATCGCTGATCTTGGACCCGCTCGACGGTACCGCGCCAGGCTTCGATCGCGGATTCGACGTTTACGATGCCGGCTTTCACCTTCGCCGCCAGGGAGCAGACCGTTACAAGACAGTGGAACGGCGCGCGGGAGTCGTGGTGGACCACGCACTTGCCTGGCTAAGCCAACTGCCAAACGCTCCATTCTTTCTTTGGGTGCATCTCTATGACGCGCACGATCCGTATGATCCACCGGCTCCGTATAAAACGCGATTCCGCAGCCAGCTTTACGACGGCGAAATCGCATATGCAGACTCGGCCGTCGGAAAACTGCTGGACGCCCTTCGCAAGCACGGCATCTACGACGAGACGCTGATCGCGGTGGCGGCGGATCACGGGGAATCACTCGGAGCGCACGGCGAGAACACCCACGGGATCTTTCTCTACGATGAAACCCTGCACGTGCCTTTGCTGATCAAGTTGCCCTCGAATCGGGAAGCGGGTACACACGTTTCAGCACGAGTGGGATTGGTTGACGTCGCGCCGACCCTGTTGGACGCCACTGGATTCGAGGTTCCCCAAGCGATGCAAGGTGAATCATTACTTGGGATTGTTCACTCGCAGCATGCGACGACTTCTGATCGTCCTGCCTACGCGGAAACCGACTATCCCCATCGTGCATTCGGCTGGAGCTCGCTGCGGGCGTTGCGCGCGGGAAAGTATCTCTACATTCAAGCGCCGGATCGCGAACTCTACGATCAGGTTGCAGATCCTCAGGCCGCTCACAATCTGGCATCGACGTCGCAAGCCGTCGCGACAACTCTTGCCTCGCAATTGGACGCATTTCGCGAGAAAACCAGTCAGTCCCTAGTCGCTCTAACGAAACCCGATGCAGCGCAGGTACAGAAGCTGCAGGCGTTAGGTTACGTTGCCTCCGCGGACAACAGGACTCATGAAGTCAACGTGCTTTCCGGTGCGGATCCCAAGAAGAAGATTGAGATTTCGAACCTTTTGCATGACGCCATGTTCGATGTGGAAGACGCGCGTTACGAGCAAGCGGTTCCTCTTTTGCAGCGGGTCCTGAAAGACCAACCGGAGATGCCGGTCGCAAACATGCAATATGGCATGGCCGAGGCGCGGCTGAAGAACTACGATCAGGCGCTCGCACCGCTTCAGAAAGCGGTGCAACTGATGCCTGACAATGGCATGGGGCATTACGAACTTGGCCTGGCGCTGTTCGAGACCGGCAAATGGAAAGATGCCGCGCCGCAGTTTGAGGCGGCAGTGGCTCGCGCGCCGCGCTGGGCGGACGCGCATTTCTCCCTGGCTGCAGTTTATGCTCGCATCGATCGCGTGCCCGACGCCATGACCGAACTCGATCTGACCTTAGGCATCAGCCCGCAACATTATCGTGCCAACTTGCTGCGCGGCAGAATTCTTACTCTGCAGGGCGATCCGCAAGATGCAGTTGCCAATTTGCAGGAAGCGGTCGAGGCTCAGCCGGACTCTGCCGAAGCTCACGCTTTTCTCGCCGATGCCTACGAACAACTAGGACGCGCTGCGGAAGCGCAACGCGAGCGGTTGGAGGCTCGAAAGATCAGTTCACAACACTAGTGGACCGTCTTTGAAAGCAAGCCCCGGCCAGCACTATCACAATCGGATAGCATTCCAGCGTGTAGCGCGGTTCGGGGTTCTCCAGCGTGCCCAGAAACGCCGACCGCAGAAGCACAAACGTGATGAGCAGGCCCATGCCTGATGAAAATCGCACACGGAACCATCCAACTTTAGCCGCGCCGATATAAAGAAGGTTCAGAATCGCTATCGCAATAGTCAGGACCAGCCAAGGCTCGTCTTCATCGAATTCCCACCAACGGGAGTTGCAGGGCAATATCTCAGTTCGTGGACGCAGCCACATGTCGGCGATTCGCAGGACCGGGAGCCAGATGTAATAACGGAATCGAGAATGATGGATGCGCTCGGTCGCCAGGGAAGCAAGTCGCGCATCAAGCTCCGGGCTGATGCGAAGGGAATGATTGTAGTCGTCGATTAATTGCTCGGTCGCCTCTCGCTGTTGCGGCGAATCAAAAGCGCGAGAAGGCAGCTTGGTTGCATCGATGGGGCTCTCCGGCTCCGCCCAATAGATTTCTTCCACTGACGCATAATCAGCCAGCCAGGTTTTCACCCAGCGATTGAATCCCATGGGCACGAAATCACCTTCCTCATTGGCATAACGCGGCGCCAATGGCTGGAATTCATGCAAGGTATGCAAATTACGAAGTGTCCACGGAACCAGAGGGGCAAGGGCAACAAAAGCCACGATCACGCCAGCTTTGATCATCTGTGACGCGGGCATCCCTGCCAGGGTGTTTCTCCGCACCAGGAGCACAAGCAGCCAGATTCCAATCGAACCGAGCAGTAAGCCACCGTCCGGACGAAGCAGGATTGCCCCCGCAATTGCGGCTCCGCAGCCAACCCAATACCAGAGATGTACGTTCTCGAGCGCCGCCACAGCCAAATCCAGCGCGAGCACGGTGAAGAAAATTTCCCAGGTTTCCGTCAGCGCGGCTCCCGCGTAGTTTGCGAAAAACGGACACAGGGCGGCCAACCAGAAAGCGCCCTTTGCTGCTCGCTCAGACAGCACACGTCGCGTCAGATCGGCAATCAGAAAGCAGGTTCCGATATCGACGAACATCTGCAGCGCCAAGGCCACGCGATAGTGCTCAATGCCGAAAATGGCGAATACTGCAGCAAGAAACGCAGGATATCCGGGCAGCCGAATCGAAGTGGGAGTAATGTCGCCGATGCCAGTGATGCCATAGATTCCGTGCTGCAACCAATTCTTGGCGATGTCGCCGTACACGAGCGAATCAGCCGTGATTGCCGGGAAACGAAGAATAAAGATCAGACGCAGTACCAACCCGGCGAGGGTTGCAAGAACGAAGAAGCGCAGATTTTGGCGCACCAGTTCGCGCACACTGGCAATATAGCAGTTCTCTGCTGCGCTCAAGGCTCCATCGGATTGACCACATTTTCCCTGCGGCTTACGATGTACACAAGTTCATGGCTCAACCAGTCTTTTACGATCCCCGGCAGGCCCGCTGGAAGCGGCTGCGTCGCCTGTTTGACGCTCTGGCGGTCGGCTTTATGCTGCTGGTGATTTTGTTCGTCTATAACATTTTGCGCGGGGAGCCCTTACCTAAGCTGGCTTGGCAAACCGAAAAGCGTCCGTACCGCTCGCTCAAGGAAAATGAAAAGGCCAAAGCGCAGGAGAGACGCCGCAAGTTAGCCGCACAGCGCGGACATCATCGCCTCTTCAGGTCGCCGTCGCTGGCACAATTGAACTCCACAGAAGGAATCCGCGCGGCGTTTTACGTCGCCTGGGACGCGGCGAGTTTCTCCTCCTTGCGCGAATACGCTCACCAGATTGACCTGCTCTACCCCGAGTGGCTTCACGTGCTGACGCCGGATGGACGCCTGCAATCCATCGATGAGAGCACCAGCAGTTTCTTCGATGTGGTGCAGGGCTCGACGGTCCGCACCGTGGATGACAAGGTCATGCCGTTCCTCAAGTCAGAAGACACCGGCATGGAAGTCTTCCCAATGGTGAACAACTCGGATGGCACCAATTGGGTGGACGTAAGCAATTTCTTCAACAATCCGGATGCGCGCGCCGCCTTCCGAAAGCAGATTGCGGCGTTTCTTGCCACCGACAAGTACCACGGCTTGATGGTCGACTTCGAAGATTTCGCCAAGCGCGGACAGCCGGGATACAACAATCTTCTCGCCGAACTTTCCACCGATCTGCACGCCAAGGGCATGAAGCTCTATGTGAGCGTGCAGCCTCGCAATCAGGATTTTGATTACCAGGCCATTTCGAACGCCGCCGACGGCATCGTGGTCATGGATTACGACGAGCACTATCCTGGCGGCACGCCCGGGCCGATTGCGTCGCAGGATTGGTTCGTGCAAAGCCTGCAGGTTGCGCGCAAGGCGATCCCCCTGAACAAGTTCATCTGCGCCATCGGCAACTACGGCTACGACTGGCCACAAAGAGACAAGCACGGAAAGTTGCCGACCGGCATGAAGGACACGAACTCCTCGATCCAGGACGCATGGCTGACAGCGCGCGATTCCGAAGAAGATGTCGATTTCGATGGCGACGCCATGAATCCTCATGTCAGCTACATGGACGAACATAACGTTCGCCACGACGTGTGGTTTCTGGATGCTGTTACAGCGCTCAACGAAATGCGGGCAGCACAGGGCTTGGGGATTCAGACATTCGCTCTCTGGCGATTGGGATCCGAAGACCGGTCGCTATGGAAGGTCTGGGATGCACCGGGCGATCCCGCTGCTGTCGATAAGTTGAAAGACGTGCCTCCGGGCGACGACGTTGACATGGAAGGTGTCGGGGAGATCTTCCGCATCGAAGACGAGCCCAGTAACGGCACCCGCGTATTGACGGTAGACGCGGGGTCAGGCCTGATTACGGATGAAAACTTCGATTCGCTACCCGAACCGTACCGCGTAGCCCGATATGGCTATAACCCAAACGCAGTGGCGATCACCTTTGACGACGGCCCGGATCCCGAGTGGACGCCGAAGATCCTCGACATACTAAAGCGCGAGCGCGTAACCGCAAGCTTCTTTCTTATCGGCCTGCAAGCGGACCGCTTCGCCGGAATCATGTCGCGGATTTATAGCGAAGGGCATGAAATCGGCAACCACACTTTTACCCATCCCGACATTAGCAACATCGGGAAGCGTTACAACGAACTCGAAATCAACTTAACCGCCCAGTTGTTTGCCAGCCGCCTGGGCGTGAACACAATTCTGTTCAGGCCGCCTTATTCGATCGATCAGGAACCGGATACCTCCGATCAGGTGCGGCCGTTAAAGTTCGCGCAGGACATGGGCTACATCAGCATCGGAGACAAAATCGATCCGAACGATTGGAAGGATAACCCGCGCCCCACTGCTGAGGAGATCGCAAGCCGGGTGATCTCTCATCTTCCGCCGTGCGGCACAGATGTGCGTTTCTGCGGCAGCATCATTCTGCTGCATGATGGCGGGGGCAATCGATCACAAACCGTTGCCGCGCTGCCCAAAATTATTGAGGGGATAAAAGCAAAGGGCCTGCAGATTGTTCCGTTGTATGACCTATTGGGAAAAACGAGAGCGGATGTCATGCCGCCGCTGCCCTCCAATGAGCGGTGGGTAGCCCGTCTGGATTGGATTGGATTTGCTCTTTGGGACTTCGGCAGCAATGGAATCGTCTGGATTTTCTTCATCGGCGACCTGCTGATGACTGGCCGCTTGCTGTTTGTTGGCGCGCTTGCGGTTCTGGACCGCTTGCGCACCCGGCCTGTTTCAGCCGCGCAAGCTACCGCTTATCAACCCCGGGTAGCAGTTCTGATTCCAGCGTATAACGAAGAGAAAGTCATCGAGCGCACGGTCCGCGCCGTGCTGGCTTCCGACTATCCCGATCTCCGTGTCATAGTGATCGACGACGGATCGAAGGACAAAACGTTGCCGGTCGCCCGCGCAGCTTTCGTGGATGAAGAAGCGTCCGGCCAAGTGCTCATCTTGACGAAACCGAACTCCGGAAAAGCTGACGCGCTCAATTTCGGCCTGCTTCATCTTCGCGATGAAGAAATTTTCGTCGGAATTGATGCTGACACGGTCATCGCTCCGAACGCCATCTCACGACTTGTGCCGCGTTTCCTGAATCCTAGAGTAGCTGCCGTGGCAGGCAATGCCAAGGTCGGCAACCGGGTAAATTTGTGGACCCGTTGGCAAGCGCTGGAATATGTCACAAGCCAGAATTTCGAGCGTCGCGCTCTGAATACGTTGGGAGCGGTCAGCGTGGTTCCGGGCGCGATCGGAGCATGGAGATCGTCGGCGGTGCGCGAAGCCGGGGGCTACCACACCGACACCGTAGCCGAGGACGCCGATCTGACGATGTCCCTGCTTCGCAGCGGCTACCGGGTCGAATACGAAGACCTGGCGCTCGCTTACACCGAGGCGCCAATCAACGCCAACGGCCTGATGCGGCAGCGCTTCCGGTGGTCATTCGGCATTCTGCAGTCGGTGTGGAAGCACCGCGCAGTCTTCGCCCGCAAGGGAGTCCTGGGATGGGTGGCGCTGCCCAACATCGTGATCTTCCAAATCCTGCTGCCCTTGGTCTCGCCTTTCATCGACCTGATGTTTGTGGTCGGTGCAATCTGGTATTTCGTGCAGAAGTATTTTCACCCGGATTCGACTGATCCGGCCAGCTTCCAGCGGCTGGTACTCTTCTTCACCGCCTTTTTGGTCATCGACTTCATTACGTCGGCGATCGCGTTTGCCCTGGAACGCCGCCAGCCGGAAGCAAAAGAAGATGGCTGGCTACTCAGCCAGGTATGGTTGCAGCGCTTCGCTTATCGCCAACTGTTCTCTATCGTTCTTTTCCGGACGCTCAAGCGCGCCATAGGAGGTCAGCCCTTCAACTGGGACAAACTGGAGCGCACCGCCGCCATGAGCATCAAAACGCCGCCGGCGCGTGAATCGGCGAATGTACATTGACATTTATCTGAACCACTGAGGGCACGAAGTCGCACGAAGGTGTTCCACCTTTGTGTTAGCTGATCCGCTGATTTCAAAGCTTCTTGTCGCGTCCGTGATGCCTATCACAGACATCCGTTCTTGGCTGGTGTGTGCTTGAGAAGGAGAATTCTGTCATGGCCCACACTGTTATCGAACCGTTCCGTATCAAGAGCGTGGAAGCGATCCGCTGGACCACCCGGCCGGAGCGCGAACAATTGTTGCGCGCCGCATATTACAACTTGTTTCTGCTTCCGGCGGAAGATGTTCTTGTCGATTTGCTCACAGACTCGGGAACTGGCGCAATGTCGACGAAACAATGGGCTGCGGTCATGGAAGGAGACGAGAGTTACGCCGGCAGCAAGAGCTACGATCACTTCCGCGATTCGATCCAGGATATTTTCGGCTATCGCCACGTCATCCCCACCCATCAGGGCCGGGCCGCAGAAAGAATTCTCTTCGGCGTGATGTGCAAGAGGGGAGACGTTGTCCCCAACAACACACACTTCGATACCACGCGCGCCAACGTCGAGTTCGTGGGAGCCGAAGCCGTCGATCTGGTGATTGCCGAAGGCAAACAGCCCAGCCTGGTGCATCCGTTCAAAGGCAACATGGATGTCGAAGCGCTGGAAGATCTGATTCAGCGTGTCGGTCGTGACCGGATTCCGCTGGTCATGCTCACAGTGACCAACAATTCCGGAGGCGGCCAGCCGGTTTCGATGGCCAACGTCCGGCAGGTCAGCGCAATCTGCCACAGACATCGCATCCCGCTATATTTCGATGCCTGCCGCTTCGCGGAGAACTCTTACTTCATCAAGCTGCGCGAGCCGGGCTACTCTTCAAAGACGCCGAAGCAGATCGCTCAGGAGATGTTCAATTATGGCGACGGCTGCACCATGTCGGCCAAGAAAGACGGCATGGCAAACATCGGCGGATTCCTGTGCACCAACGATGACATGCTGGCCCAGCAGGAAAAGAATCTGCTGATTCTGACCGAGGGCTATCCCACTTATGGCGGCTTGGCTGGGCGTGACCTGGAAGCCATTGCTGTAGGCATTCAGGAGGCGCTCGAAGAAGATTATCTACGATATCGAATTGCTTCGACGGCTTACCTTGGCAGCCACATCGCCGCTGCTGGCGTGCCAATTGTGCAACCGCCGGGCGGCCACGCCATCTACATCGACGCCCGCGCGTTCTTGCCCCACATTCCCGCATCACAATTTCCCGGCGCGGCTCTGGCTGCCGAGCTTTATCTCGAAGGCGGCATTCGCTCGGTCGAGATCGGCTCCCTGATGTTCGGCAATGCCGCCAAGATGGACCTCGTCCGACTCGCGATTCCCAGACGCGTTTATACCCAAAGCCACATCGACTACGTAGTCGAAGTGATTCTGGAAGTCTGGAAGAAGCGCGACGAAATTCAGGGCATGAAGTTAACCTTCGAAGCGCCTTTTCTACGGCACTTCACAGCGCGCCTCGAGCCGCTAATGACAGTCGCACAATGCGTGTGAGCATTTGTGAATGTACCTGTTCACAGCTTCCCGCGAAAATTGTTGACAAATCCTTTACAGCTTTCAGACACCTCTTTTTTCCTATGCGCCGAAGATGAATTCGCCAACTGGCACTTGGGGAACCTATGGCTCGGATCTCAACTTTTTTTCGTCTTATCGCTTGCTTTTCCATGATGCTCGGCGCTGCCTATAGCTCGGGCACAACTCTCTCAATTACGCCACCCTCCGGACCGCCGACCACGACTGTGACCCTCGACGGAACTGGCTTTTCTGCCGGCGAAATTGTCGATCTGTCCGTCGGCTCGAAGGTTTTCGGTAAGGCGACGGCCGATGGGCTGGGAAACTTCACCGTAGAGGCGAAGGTTCCGCGGACGTTGCAGCCCGGGCCCTACAAGGTAAACGCCACCGGCGAAACCAGCGGCGACACCGCGCAACAGACTTTCACCGTCGCCACCAACTGGGCAATGTTCAAAGGTGGACCGGCCCGCGTCGGCTTCAATCCGTTTGAAAATACCATTAATCGCTCGAACGCCAAGTTCCTTACTCAGTCCTGGGTGGGCATCATGGGCGACTTGGTAGATTTCTCCTCGCCGGCAATTGTGGATGGGGTAGTTTACATCGGCTCCTTCGACGGCAAACTCTATGCCTTCAATGCGGATGGCTGCGGCCAGGATGAGTGCTTTCCTCTTTGGACCGGCACAACCCACAACGACATTACATCTTCGCCCGCTGTGGCTAACGGGGTCGTTTACATCGGTTCAGCCGATCGCAAACTCTATGCGTTTCCCGCGAAGGGGTGCGGCCAGTCGGATTGCCCGCCTTTGTGGACCGGCCAGACCGGCTTTGGAATTCTCCAAGGCTCGCCCGTGGTGGCGAACGGAGTGGTTTACGTCGGATCGGGTGACAACAAGCTGTATGCTTTCAACGCCGCCGGATGCGGCAAGTCGGCGTGCGATCCGTTGTGGACCGGTCAAACCGGGGACCACATTTATGCACCTCCGGCCGTCGCCGGCGGCGCGGTGTACGTAGGATCGAACGATGGCAAGCTGTACGCTTTCGCCGCGAAAGGCTGCGGTCAGCCCGCCTGTTCACCACTCTGGACCGGCCAGACTGGTGCGTCAATCTCCGGCTCGGGGCCTGCCGTCGCCAACGGTGTGGTCTACATCGGATCTTTCGACCATTTTCTGTACGCTTTTGACGCTAAAGGCTGCGGACAACAGACGTGCCAACCGCTGTGGAAAGGGCAGACTGACGATGCAATCGAATCGTCCCCCGCAGTCGCCAATGGCGTGGTCTACGTCGGCTCCGATGGCGCCATTTTCTACGCCTTCAAAGCCAGTGGATGCGGCCAGCAGGTCTGTTCTCCAATATGGGGAGGCGACGCCGTAGGCGAACAGGCGGCGATCGTCTCCGCTCCGACGATTGCCAACGGCCTGGTTTATGTAGGTGAAAACGACGGCAACGTGCTCGTGTTCGACGCGAAAGGCTGCGGCGGAAAATTCTGCCTGCCGCTCACACAGCTAATGGCCCAGAACGAACAGATCGTCTCGTCCTCGCCTGCGGTCGTCAACGGCAAGGTTTATTTTGGCTCGGCCAACGAGAATGAGGCGCCGATCGGACGACTATATGTTTTCGCACCGTTCCGGCGGTAACTTCTCAAATCTCCCTTAACCACTAAGGGCACGAAGGTACACAAAGAGCGATCTGAACTTTGTGGAACTTCGTGTTCCTTCGTGGTTTATTGCCTGTTTCTCGCAGGTCCCCGCCCGCTGCTGGTGCCCCTCTGAGTGCTACAATTTAAGGGTCTTAGCTTTATCCGAAAGCATCTATATAGATCCGAATAACCCCGAGGTCCACCAAATGGCAACCGTAGAAGCTCCCGTACAAGCACAAATCCGTCTTCATGAAAGCCCCTTTGCCAGCGAACCGCTGACCGATTTCACTAAAGAAGAAAACGCGCGCAAGATGCGCGCCGCCATCGAAAAAGTGCGCAGCCAACTGGGCCGCGAGTACGACCTGATCATCGGCGGCAAGCGCGTCAAGACTGGCGACAAGATCAAGTCGCTCAATCCTGCCAAGCCATCGCAGGTTGTCGGCATCCATCAGAAAGCGGGCAAAGAGCACGTTGAGCCCGCGATGCATGCTGCACTACAGGCATTCGAGCAGTGGCGAAAGACTTCTTTTGAGGAGCGCGCCAGCCTGTTGTTCCGCGTCGCCGACATGGTTCGAGAGCGCAAATTTGAGTTTTCCGCCTGGATGGTTTTTGAAGTCAGCAAGAACTGGGCCGAGGCTGACGCTGACGTCGCCGAGACCATCGACTTCTGTGAATATTACGGCCGCCTGGCCATGCGCCTTTCACAGGCCAAGACTGAAATCCAACTTCCCGGCGAGCGCGATACCCTGCAATACATCCCGCTGGGCGTGGGCGCAGTGATTCCGCCGTGGAACTTCCCTTGCGCAATTATGGCGGGCATGACGATGGCGTCGGTGGTATCGGGAAACACCGTCATTTTGAAGCCGTCGAGCGACTCTCCCACTATTGCGGCCAAGTTCGTTGAACTGCTCGAAGAAGCCGGCATCCCCGAGGGCGTAGTGAATTTCTGTCCGGGTGCGGGCGCGAGCTTTGGCAATGCGGTCGTCGCACATCCCAAGACGCGTTACATCGCCTTCACCGGATCCCGCGAGGTTGGATTGGACATCAACAAGCGCGCGGCGGACGTTGTTCCCGACCAGATCTGGATCAAGCGCACCGTGCTCGAGATGGGCGGCAAAGACGCCATCATCGTCGATGCCGACGCTGATTTCGACGCGGCCGTCGAAGGTGTGGCGCAAGCGGCTTTTGGTTTCCAGGGGCAGAAATGCTCGGCTTGCTCGCGGGCCATTATCGACGAGCGCATTTACGACAAGTTCCTCGATGCGCTGAAGGCTCGTGTGGAGAAGATCACGATCGGTGATCCCACGGAAAATCCGAACATGGGCGCGGTGATCAACGAAGGATCGATGAAGTCGATCCTCGGCTACATTGAGCAGGGCAAGAAAGATGGACGGCTGGTCGCTGGCGGCAATCGTGCCCCCGGCGAAGGCTATTTCATTCAGCCGACGGTCATCGCCGACATCCAGCCGAAGTCGAAGCTGGAGCAGGAAGAGATTTTCGGGCCGGTACTGGCCGTGATCAAGTCGAAGAACTTCGATCACGCAATAGAGATCGCCAACGACACCGAGTTCGGCCTGACCGGCGCGGTCTACACCAAGTCGAAAGACAAGATCGAGCGGGCAAGGCGCGACTTCCACGTCGGCAACCTCTACATCAACCGTAAGTGCACGGGCGCCATGGTCGGCGCGCATCCCTTCGGCGGTTTCAATATGTCAGGAACGGATTCGAAAGCAGGCGGCCCGGATTATCTGTACCTGTTCACCCAGGCCAAGTCGATCGGCGAGAAGAACATCTAATAATGCTTACTTAATAGAGGACGGGCGTCCCCGCCCGCCCTCGCTTGACTCACGGAGTGATTTCGAACACCGTGCCGAAGCCATAGGGGCCGCCGATCTTTGTCGTTCCGTATAGGTGACCGTGCCCGTCGCTTGTCAGAGCTCCGAACGGAAGATCGCCATCTGTCGGATAACCCGCGAACGTGTGCAGCACGGTTATCTCCTTCCCCGCGATTCGAAAGACTGTGCCGTGATAGTTTGGATAATTTCCGGTGGCGGTTCCGTAAAGGTTGTTGTTCCTGGGATCGATCAAAACCGCGGCTTGGGGAAACGACCCGTTCACACCATCAAAGGAAACAATTTCTTCGCTGCCCCCGTTTTGTCCGGCCAATCGGAATACACCGCCACGGTCGGACTCGCCACCTTGTGAGAAGGTACCGAAAAGGTTTCCGTTAGCGTCGAATGCGACCGCGCCAGTCGGCCCACCACCCCGCTTGCCGAATTGACTCGGAAATGCGTATAAGACAGTTTCTTTCCACTCCCCGCCTTTGTGGGAAAGCCGGTAGACGGTGCCGCCACCCAGATATTGGGGATTGCCGCCGAAGAAGGTTGTACCGTACAGATTGCCTGCCTTATCGAAAACGACACCCGCCTGGGGGCCATTCCCGTCGATACAAGCGCTGACGTTCGGATGGGGACAAAAATCGTACAGATCAGTCTCTGTCCAACCATCCGGCGTGGGAGATAACTCAAAAACCGAACCCCAGCCGGTGCCGCCCCATGCCGTGGTTCCGTACAGATTTCCAGAATCGTCGAAAATCATACGGCCCATCGGAGCGGCACGTTCCCCAAAGTGAAACCCAAACTGAAAAAGAAGCTTGTAGGTCCACGGGTCGGCCGGAACCACCGGGGGTGAGAGTTCAAATACGGCCCCGGTCAGCGTCACACCGTAGAGATTTCCTGCGGCGTCAAGGGCCAGTCCGGCCTCGGGGTATTGACCGTCTGCACAATTTTGTTCCTCACAAAAATCGTACAGGACCGTCTCGCTCCATGTCCCATCTTGATTGGGGGACAGTCTAAACACCGTGCCGCAACCATCCTCACACTGGGAACTGTCGCCGCCGTTTGCGGTCGTGCCGTAGAGATTACCGGCAGAGTCGAAAACAACTTCCGCGTGCGGCCACTTGCCATCCGGCGGGCCTGCGAAGCTATAGAGGATTTTGTATTGCGCCTGTCCCAGCGCGAAAGCGCAACTAAGAAAAACAACTGCGGTGTAAAGCCCCAGGGTCTTCATCGCTTCCTCCCTGACGAGAAAAATTCTGAAATGAGATCTCAGAGTTCTCTTTAGGTCTGTTGATGGAGGACGGGCGTCCCCGCCCGTCCTCGTTTGATTCACGGAATGATTTCGAACACCGTGCCGAAGCCATAGGGGCCATGGGGGCCCCCGATCTTTGTCGTTCCGTATAGGTGACCGTGCCCGTCGCTTGTCAAGCCTCCGTACGGAAGATCGCCATCTGTGGGGTACCCGCCAAAAGTATGCAACACGATGATCTTCTTCCCCGCGATTTTAAAAATTGTGCCGTGAAGGTTCGGAGTATTTCCAGCGGCCGTCCCGTAAAGGTTGTTGTTTCTAGGATCGATCAAGACCGCAGACGAGGGAACCGAGCCGTTCACGCCGTCAAAGGAAACAATTTCTTCATTGCCCCCGTTTTGCCGGCTCAATCGAAATACACCACCATCGTCGGACTCGCCACCCTCTGAGAAGGTGCCGAAAAGGTTCCCGCTAGCGTCGAACGTTACTGCCCCGTCCGGCGCACCTCCCCTTTTACTGAACATACTGGGAAATGCGTACAGAACAGTTTCCTTCCATTCCCCGTCTTTGTGCGAGAGGCGGTAGACGGTGCCGCCGCCGAAGTATCGAGAATTACCACCGAACGCAGTTGTGCCATAGAGGTTGCCTGCCTTATCGAAAACGACCCCTGCCTGGGGGCCATTTCCGTCGATACAAGCGTTGACGTTCGGATGGGGACAAAAATCGTACAGATCAGTCTCTGTCCAACCATCTGGCGTGGGAGATAACTCAAAAACCGAACCCCAGCCGGTTCCGCCCTCATAGGTTGTTCCGTACAGATTTCCAGAATCGTCGAATATCATTCGCCCCATCGGGTCAATACCTCCCCCAAACCGAAGGCCAAACTGAAAAAGGAGCGTATAGGTCCACGGATCGGCCGGAACCACCGGCGGAGAGAGTTCGAACACCGCCCCGGTCAGCGTTACCCCGTAGAGGTTTCCCGCGGAATCTATGGTCAATCCAGCCACGGGGTACTGACCATCGGTGCAATTCTCCTCCGTGCAAAAGGTATAAAGTACTGTTTCGCTCCAGGTCCCATCCGGATTGGGAGAGAGTCTAAACACCGTGCCACAACCCTCTTCACACTGGGAACTGCCACCGCTTTCTGTCGTGCCGTAGAGGTTTCCCGATATATCGCGAATCACTTCGCTCGCCGGATACGCGCCGTCCGGAGGGCCTGCGAAGCTATAGAGGATTTTGTATTGCGCCTGTCCCAGCGCGAAAGCGCAACTAAGAAAAAGAACTGCAATGTAAAGCCCCAGGGTCTTCATCGCTTCTTCCCGGATGAGAAAAATTCTACGGCGTGATCTCAAATACTGTTCCGTTGTGAAAAGCATCGCCGGTCGCAGTACCGTAAAGATTGCCCTGCGCATCTTCGATAAGTGATGCTTGCGGAGAGATACCGTCCTCGTCGCTGGTGAAATGATGTAAAACGGTCAGCTTCCTTCCAGCAATCTGATAGACCGTGCCCAGATTGTCGTAGCCATAGCCTGACGTAGTGCCGTACAAATAGCCGGTTTTCGGGTCGATAAGAACGCCCGAGACCGGGCCAGCACCATTCGGGCCATCAAAATAAAGACTTCTCTCTACACCCCCGTACTTTCGACTAAGCTGAAACACGCCACCCAGCCCGGAACCGCCGCCTCGTCGTTCATACGTGCTATAGAGGTTGCCTTCGGAATCGAAGCTGGTTGCGCCCAGCAAGGTAGCGCCTTCGGGTTGTGTCGGGGCATAAAGGACAATTTCGTGCCATTTCGTCTGTCCGTGCGTGAGCCGGTAAACCACTCCATTGCCCGAACGAGTTCCACCATCCCGAGTCGTACCGTATAAGTTTCCTTGTTTATCGAATGTCACACCAGCCATTGGAGCTGCGCCGTCCGGGCATGGAAATCCTCCTGCGCAGAACTTGTAAAGGACAACCTCGGACCAACCATTTTGGCCATGGGACAACTCAAAAACGGTTCCAGGTCCGCCGGCTCCGCCGGCCGACGTTGTACCGTACAGGTTTCCCGAAGCGTCCAAGGTCAGCCTGCTGAATGGATTGGCTCCATCGGGACAGTCATTATCTCCTCCCGCCAGGCAAAACTGGTACAGCACCGTGTAGGTCCATTCAGCGCCGGGAGAGGACGGTGGTGATAACTCGAACAGAGTCCCGCAACCAAACTCACAGTTACCGCCTCCACCGCGTCCTGCCGTACCGTAGAGATTTCCCGCGGCATCCAACACCAAGCCAGCCTCTGGCCCGGAACCGTCGGAGCAGATTTGGTCGTAACAAAAACTGTACAGTACGGTTTCGATCCAACTTCCACCTGCTGGCGAAAGTTCGAACACTGTGCCGCAGCCTGGGTAGCAATTGCCAATGTCGTTACCACCGCTTTCAGTGGTGCCGTAAAGATTTCCGGCAGCGTCGGCGACCAACTCGCTTACCGGAAAGGCTCCGTCTGGAGATCCTGCGAAACTGTAGATGACTTTGTACTGCGACTGACAAAATGCAACACTACAACTGAGAAGAAGAACTGCAACGGAAAGCCCCAGGGTCTTCATCTGCACCTCCCCGGCGATGAGGGGCACAGTATACGCCTAGAAGCAAGTTCTCAAAATAGAGTCAAAAGACTTAACATCGACCAACAGTTCGAACGCCATTGCATGGATCGCGCCATGCTGGGGCTTGCCATGCTGGTCGCCAAGCGGGCAAACCATGTGCTCTACGAAAGAACCATCTGCCTTGCCGCTGCCTGGTCTCAGAATAGCCGGTCTGCCCAGTACTCCGGTCGACGACTACCGTGAGCTACGGCCCAAATCGTGATTACGGATTCTTGCTCCGAATAGATAATCGAAAAAGGAAATCGCCAAAGCAGAAATCGTCGCGTGTTGTTCTTGCCCAGGGGCCAGCGCTCCGGCGCTTCGCGGATCGTCTGGGCAGCTCGGTTCAGTTCTTCGATGAAGTCTAAGGCAGCCTTAGGACTAATGCTGCCCATACCAGGTGACCGCGTTCTTCACATCCGAAACCGCGCCTTGATGAGACTCGAGGCGCTTAGCGCTCATTCACCATCGCCAACAATTCGCGGTGCAGTTGCTCCCATGGAACAGTGACAGCTTTGCCGGACTTCAAATCCTCCATCCGGCGAGCCACTTCATCGTCCGACGCTTGTTCGACCGATTGACTCGGGGTGTCCAACTATCGAGCAACGTATTGGCTAAAGCTGCGCGCTCATCAACCGGCAGAGCCAACGCTCGCTTTAAAAGATCGGAAACCTCTGGGCTCATGGCCTCACTTTACTCCATGACGGATCGCAGAGTAAAAAAGGCCGCCTCGCGGCGGCCTGGTCACAAATAAACACTCTACGATGGAACCGCCTGGCTAGGCTGGGCGATCGTGGCAGCAGTCGCTGCCGCAGCTTCGTTCAAGATCCGGTGATGGATCGTGAACAGCGCCAGCTCCAACCGGTCCGAGACGCC
>Ga0335081_10002122_pt1 | contig 31157 bp, 25 predicted proteins | sample Lox_Sample_35_FD_206713 | JGI IMG/M metagenome (GOLD analysis project Ga0335081, IMG submission 206713) | Soil microbial communities from Loxahatchee National Wildlife Refuge, Florida, United States - Lox_Sample_3.5 | ecosystem: Environmental > Terrestrial > Soil > Wetlands | place: USA...
CCTGCTGCAGCAAGTCCAGGGCGCGCCCATAGTCGCTGGACTGCATGCAGGTATCGATCTGCTCCACCCACCGTGTTTTGGCTTCGATGCGGCTCTGCTGCTCGCGGCGTTTCTGCAGCCGCTCCACCTCAAACTTCAAGCCGGGATACTGGCTGTAAATGGTTCGCAGGATCTCCCAATCGTTGATCGCGTCGACAAACTCACCTTCTTCTTCATGATGGTGGGCGCGCGCGACGATGGAGTTCACCAGGTCGCGCTTGTCCTTCACCAGCCGCAACGCGCGCTCGAAGTGCGTCTCACCGGAATGCTGCTCGAGGGCTTCTTTCAGGATGTTGACGCGCTTGTCGAGATCGGCCTCGGCTTCCACCTGCCGGTCGATGGTGGCAATGAACGCCGAAAGCTGCTGCCGCTGCTGTTCTTCAATGTCGTACTTGAGCGCTTGAAAAATTGCGTGGTTGGGATACTTCGTGAGGTAGGCTTCGCAGGTCGTTAGCGCCTTAACGAAGTTGCGCTCTCCGAGTTGCTTCTTGGCTTCGGCGTACGCGGTATTCATCGCGTCATGCTCGGAGCGAACTTCGTTGTAAAAGCTCTGGTAAGTGGCGCCGCGCTCCGGAGCCGAAGCGTCGGGCGCACGCCGGTCCAGCTCCAGGACCACCGCCAGCTTGCTGAGGGCGCTGCTGACGTCTCCCTTCTGCCAGGCTTCCATGGCGGCACGGTGAATCTGCATCTTTTCCTGGCGCAGCTTGTTGTATTCGTGCTCTTCGCGATCGACTTCCGCGATGAGTTGCAATGCCCGTCCTTCCTTGGGCCGGAGCTGCAACACATTTTGTAGAGCTTCGCGGGCATGCGGGTAGGCATGATTGTCCATGTGCTGGCGCGCCAGGCGGTACCAGTTCTCGATCTGCTTTTCGCTGCGCCGGTTTTCGATCTGGCTCTTCAGCGACAAGGCCTGCGCATTGTCGGGTTCCATCTCCAGGATGTCCTGAAGCTTCTGCAGCGCCAGCGGGTCCTCCTGTTCTTCGAAGCGGGCCTTGGCGGCTTCCATGAGTTGCGCAATCGTTTTGCGCCTTACGGTGCTGTCGAGTTGATGGCGCAGCGTGCTGATGGAACTGTCGATGTGGCCTTCCGCTTCCAGTTCGCCCAGAATCTCTCCGGCGAACTGGTAGTCGCCGGTCTCCAGCGCCTTGGTGGCGCGTTCCAAACGCGGCCGCGTTCGTGAGGGATCGAAGAACTCGATGGGCTCGTTGCGCAGCGCCTTGTTAAGCAGCTCAGCGAACTCGCGCGCACTTGAGAAACGGTGCCACGGCTGCTTGGCCATGCCCTTGTGCACCACGCGGCCAATGGACTGGCTTACCGCCGGATTGATCTCCGAAGCCGGCGGTGGAATTTGCTTCCGGATCGCGTCGACAATCTCATCTGCCCGGGCGCGCTGAAAAGGTTGCCGGCCGGTGAGCGCTTCGTAGCACACCACACTGAGCGAAAAAATATCAGACGCCGCTGACAGCGGCTTCATCTCGATCTGCTCTGGGGACATGTAGACCAGCGTCCCTTTCTGTCCCCGGGTGTGGGTGTCGGTCATGTGCGCGACACCGAAATCGATGATCTTCACCGAATCATCTTCCATGACAAAGATGTTGCTCGGTTTCAGGTCCCGGTGCACCAGGCCGCGCTCGTGTGCGGCCTGCAGACCCCGGCAAGTCTGGGAAATAATTTCGACGGTGCGTTCCACCGTCAGCCGGTGGCTTGACTTGCGGATAAAGGTGTCCAGGGTCGTGCCCGGAAGGAGCGGCATCACGAAGTACGGTTTGTTCTTGCCGTCTTCCTCGAACTCACCAATGTCGAAGATTTCGACAATGTTGGGATGGCTCATGGACGCGAGCACATCACATTCTTTGTAGAACAGTTGCAGCGAGGCAGGATCGGGAATGTCGAGGATGGTCTTGACCGCCACTTCGCGGCGAACAACGGTATCGTAGGCGCGGTACACGAGCCCCATGCCGCCTTGCCCTAAAATCTGTCTTACTTCGTAGCGGCCGGCCAGTTTTCGCGGGACTGTGGAATCCTCCATGACCCTCCCCCGGGAGAGGTCAACGATCTTAACAGGCCTTAGCCGCAGCCTCCAAGAGCAGTAAGTTAGGGGATCCCCGCGACAGGCAAACCCTTAACATACAAATCTTTACGATTGCGTTGTCCGCAAACTGGCATCTCTCAAGCTACACTGTGACATCGAAACATAACAACGGATTTGGGGTTTTGCTTTCTGGGCAGTCTAGCGGAGCCGTGTCAACCTCAATCGGAAGGTCCAATTCGGAAGTGCACAGGGCTGCTGATCAGAACACCTTAACTCTTCTCACTTCGTGGAGGATTCTATGAAGCATTTCGCCGTTGCAATCATGTTTTTTTTGGTATTGGCGTTGTCCGGCTGCGGAGGCGGCTCCAGCAGCACGATTAACGGGAACTGGTCAGCAACTCTGACCAACCAGGACGGATCGCCGGCTCTGAGCTTCACGGTCACGCTGGCGCAGAGTGGCAGCACGCTAAACGTCACCAACCTTACTTTCACAACCTCTTCCTCGTGCTTTGCTTTGGGGACGACCGCGACCGGCGCATTCACCGCGACTGGCACTTCGGGCGGCGTTACCACTGGCACTTTTCAACTGACCGTCCAGTCAGGAAGCGGGAATACCAACGGAGCGAACCAGCTCACACTTGAGGGAACCCTCACCAATAATTCGATCACCGGTAACTGGACGCTGACCGGAACCGGAGCCGGATGCAGCGGGTCTGGGGCTTTCACCATGACGGATTGACGAATTGGCTTATGGATTCCTCTGGTGGGCGCGCAGAGATCCAGACCTCCCAAGTGAGTATGCACTTTCTTGCATCTCCTCACTTTGGACTCTGGCAGGCCAAACTACACGCCGCGGCGCGGAACCGTCTCCTGTAAGGCATTTTAGAATCATGTGATTGGGGGAAATCCTACGCCCACGAGGGGTGGGGAAAGTGGCGGCTCTCCCACCGCACACGGGCAGCCTACTCGAATGCACATGGGCGGTGCACGAAATAAATTGTCAATTCTCTCCAGAATTCTCGAATCCATCACCAAACCGAAGTATAATGCGTCGCCGACGGAGCTTGGGGCTTGCCACAGTTTCTCTCCCAATTCTGTGGTCGATGAATCAACGACTCCGGGTGCAAGACCACATCCTCCAAAGGAGAACCGCAGAAATGCAGAATCGAAGCACAAAAATGTTGCGATTCCTCGGAATCGCATTGATGGTGTTGGCATGGTCAGGTATTGCCAGCTCCCAGGAACCGGCCACCGGAACGTGGGCGAAGCTCAAGAATCAACCCACGGTTCAAACTGACACGGCACTCTTGCTCACCGACGGTACCGTCATGGTGCACCAGTACAACAGCGGAACCTGGTGGCAGCTCACGCCCACCAACACCGGCAGCTACGTGAACGGCACCTGGACGAAGTTGGCCTCGATGCAGGCGGGGTACGCGCCTCTCTACTTCGCCTCTGCCGTATTGCCCGACGGCCGGGTCCTCGTTGAAGGCGGAGAGTACAACAACCTGCAAGGGACCGAGACCAACCTGGGCGACATTTACGACCCGACCACCAACACTTGGACTGCGGTGAACCCACCCAGCGGGTGGCGCACCATCGGCGATTCTCCGGGCATCGTCCTGCCAAACGGGACATTCATGATGGGCCAGGGAGGACAACCATCCCGGCTGCAGGTGCTGTTCAACGCCAGCAATTTGACCTGGACCTCCACCGGCTCTGGAAAGGCTGACGGATTCTCAGAAGAAGGCTTTGCTCTAGTACCCAATGGCGACGTACTGACTGTGGACTGCGAAGACGGAACCAATTCTGAGCTCTATAACCCCGCAACCAGCGTATGGGCCAGCGCGGGTAGCACGATCGCGGTGCTGCCGAACAGTGGTGGACTGGGGATTGTCCCAGAAATGGGCCCGCTCATCCAGCGCCCCGATGGCTCGGTGGTCGCTTTTGGCGCGACTACTCACACCTCCATCTTCAACACCGCGAATGGCACATGGACTCAAGGACCTGACTACCCCAATGGAGACGACATGGCGGACGGTCCCGGGGCTCTGCTGCCCAACGGCAACGTGCTGGTTTACACGAGCCCGGGCGTCTTCGAAGGAACTGGATCGTTCTATGAGTTCAACACCAGTAATACTTTCGTCGCGGCTCCAAACACGGCCAGTGGCGGCTCTCTGCAATCCTGGGAAGCCCGGCTGCTGGTCCTGCCGACCGGCCAGGTGCTGTATCTTCCGGCGGATGGCTCACACATCGATGTCGAGATTTACACCTCCCCCGGTAAGCCCCTCAATGCCTGGAGGCCGAGCATCACCGGCGGCCCGCGCACGGTTACCCATGGCAGCTCGTATACCATCTCGGGCAAGCAATTCAATGGCTTCTCTGCTGGTGCCGCTTATGGCGACGACGCGCAGATGGCCTCCAGCTACCCGCTGGTAGTGATCCAGAACAACGCGACGAAGCACTTCGCCTTCGCTCGCACCACCAACTTCAGCACGATGGGCATTGCAACCGGTAACACCATCGTTTCCGCCTCGTTTGCTGTTCCCGCGAACATCGAAACCGGTGCCAGTACGATCTATGTCGTCGCCAACGGTATTCCATCGGCGGGAAAATCCATCACGGTAAATTAGCAATTGGTGATCGCTCCGTCCTTCCTGGAAAACGGGAAGGACGGGGCGGTGTTTAAGCCGCTTCCTGCCGCTATCACAAAGGGGTGCAGGATGTTCTGGCACGTTTGGAAGGTCTTGTGGATCTCAGAAGAGAAAGTGGTAGGCGCGGCAGGAATTGAACCTGCAACCCTCGGATTAGAAATCCGATGCTCTATCCGTTTGAGCTACGCGCCCGGCTGACTTCATTGTAGTAAGGTCGTCGCTGGCGTCAAACCCCTTTTGCAGACTCCTCGCAGCATAGCAGACGACGTAAGGCAAACCAGCAATTACTGATGCGAAAACCCGGGAGCCGCTGTCGGGATGCGGCCGCATCCAGTTGCGGCTGTGGTAGAAATGTCTCCATGAGCAAGCAAGCGTTCGCGGTTGTCGGCGTAGGCGGGGTCGGCGGATATTTCGCCGCCGTCCTGGCGCGGGCTGGCTACTCGGTTTCGGTGGTGGCTCGCGGACTAAGTCTTGAAGCCATCCGCCGGAACGGCCTGCGCGTCCTAAGTCCCAAGGGCGATTTCACGGTTGCGGTCACCAAAGCCAGCGATAAACCCGAAGAGATTGGCCCGGTTGACGCCGTCATTCTTGCGGTCAAGGCTTGGCATGTCACCGAAGCCGCGAATGCGATGCGACCCCTTCTGACTCCCGCGAGCAAGGTGCTACCGCTGCAGAATGGTGTGGAGGCAACTGAGCAGTTGCAGCGCGTCCTCGGGCCGCAGCGTTCACTCATGGGCCTCTGCCGGATCATCGCTTCAGTCGAATCGCCGGGCTGCATTCGCCACGGTGGGCTGGATCCCATGGTTGCGCTTGGAGAGCCGGACGGCTCGGCTCTGTCTGCGAATGCGCTGGCGTTGGCAGAGGCACTCAAGACCGCCGACGTCACGGTGCAGACTCCAGCCGACATGCACGCGGCGTTGTGGGAAAAGCTGCTGTTCATCGCTGCGGTCAGTGGCACGGGTGCCGTGACCCGTTCAACTATCGGGGAGTTTCGCGCCTGTCCTCCAACTCGCGAGCTCTTGCGCCAGTTGATGGAGGAGGTAGCCGCCGTCGCCCGCAGCCGGGGCGTTCGTCTCGCGGACGACGTCGTCTTGCGCACGCTCGCGTTTGTCGACGCCACTCCCGCTGATGGCACGGCGTCGATGCAGCGAGATATGGCTGCGGGACGGCCGTCTGAGCTGGAGGCCATCATCGGTGCGGTGGTCCGCTTCGGCGACCAAACCGGAGTTCCCACGCCCGCCATGGATTACGTTTATGCCAGCCTGCTGCCTCAGGAAAGGCGGACGCGGTCGGGTTCCGGCCGATAGCTCCCCGCCCAGTGGAGACGTAGCCCAGCCTGGAGAATCCGCCTCCCCGCTTTTCCCACTTGCTCCACAGGCCCACGCTCGGCGAAGATGCTGTCATCTCCACCTCGCTGTGGCTCGTAAACTCAAACTCGCTTGCGAAAAGAATCTTTCTCCCGCCGCTGCCAAGCTTCGCCTATTAAAGCGTCTACGTTGTACGTTGAAATTCGAGAAGCGGGCGTGGGATAACGGCGCGGAGTTAGTGGCCGGTGTTGACGAAGTCGGCCGCGGATCGCTTTTCGGGCCAGTGGTTGCCGCCGCGGTCATTCTGGACCCGGCGTATCGGATTCGCGGCCTGCGGGATTCGAAGCTGCTGCACGCCGAAAGGCGGGAAATTCTAGCGGAACGCATCCGCGAGCACTGCATCGCCTGGGCAATTGCAGCCGTGGACGCCGCCCGCATCGACCAGATCAATATTTACCAGGCCTCGCGCGTTGCCATGCGCGAAGCTGTCTTAAAATTGCAGCCGGGCCCGAATCATTTGCTGGTGGACGCCGTGCGCTTAGATTGTGATTTGCCACAGCAGCCGATCATCCACGGCGATGCGCTGTCTGCATCCATCGCTGCCGCCTCCATCCTGGCAAAAGTCGAGCGCGACCGCATCATCTGCGACTGGGACCCAGTATTTCCCGCCTATGGCCTGGCCTCGAACAAAGGCTACAGCACTCCTCGTCATCTGGCGGCCCTGCGCCAGCACGGGCCGTCTCCGTTGCACCGCCAGTCGTTTGCGCCAGTCTGGAGCAACCCGGTGCCGCAAGAGGTGCTGGCCTTCATGCTCGACGAGAAGCCGGACGAGGTCCTAGGCGAAATGCTGGAAGAAATCGGCGAAGCCGTTGTCTAGGCCGCATGCACCCTTCGACTTAGCCCAGGACAGGGTTCCTGAAGACCTGCCCTTCCCGATGCCATCCAAAACACACCACGAATAGCCCGGGCTAAGCAACCTATGAAACCGCTTCTCCCAGCTTGGCGCCGATCTCTTTGGCTAAAGCCTCTACCGCCTGCATCTTGGTTGTTGCCTGGGACGGTAACTCCGGAACTTGCAGCGCCATTTCGCAGGAGAGCAACAGAGCCGTGATGGTATCTTTCAATTCGTGGCGCAAGGCCTGCTCGGCGTCGGCCTTTGCCGCCAGCATTTCCCGTTTGCGCCGCTGCAAGGCCGAACGCAATTCCCGCACCACACGGACAGTTCCGGCAATGGCAAAGTTGAGGTAAACCGGTACTGCCGATCCCAGGTGCTTAAGCACGGTCTCACCTTCGTCGGCTTGCGCATCCAGCAGGAGCAGGTCAAAGACCACCGCTGAAAATTCTTTTCCCTGCAACTGCCGGATCGCTTCCTGCAAACTGGTGCACACCGTCACTGGCTCACGGGTCGCTTCTTGCAGCGCTTGAGCACACTCCTGAGCCTTTGCTATGCAGGTTATCAGTAAAATCATGCTCGAACAGATTGCACGTGACTGGCCACAGACCTGCCATTGAAAATGCAGGGGTTCGGTCGGCACGTGGGCTCGCCCTGTCCCGCCGTGGGAAATCCGGTTCCCGGAGTTAACACTCCTCCGTACCGTATTCCTTTAGCTTGCGGTAAAGCGTGGTCTTGCCGATTCCCAGCAGGCGCGCCGCCAGCAGTTTGTCGCCGTTGAGTTGCACGATGGTACCGAGAATGGTTTGCCTTTCCAGTTCCGACATCGGAATAATTTTGGCCGAGCCGTTCTTGTCAATGGTGATATGACCATTACCCCCGTTGACCACGCTGGGCAGATCCGTGAGATGGATTTCCGGTCCGCTGCTGAGAGCACTGGCCCGTTCCAGGCAGTTTTCCAGTTCGCGGACATTTCCCGGCCAGTCGTAGGCCAGCATGGCTTTCAGGGCGGCGTCGCTGAGGCTGCATTCCCGACCAGTATCGCGTGACAACCGGTCGAGGAAGTGTCCTGCAAGCAACGGGATGTCCTGCCGTCGCTCGCGCAACCCAGGAATCTTTAGGCTGAGTACGTTCAGACGGAAGTACAAGTCGCGCCGGAAGGTTCCCTGGGCAACAGCTTGTTCCAGGTCGCGGTTGGTGGCGGCCAGAACCCGCACGTTGATGGGCACTCGCCGCGTACTTCCGACAGGACGGATTTCCTTCTCCTGAATCGCGCGCAGCAGCTTGGCCTGCAGGTCCACTGGCATCTCGCCGATTTCGTCGAAAAACACCGTGCCACCCTCGGCCATGCTCAACAGCCCGTCCTTCGCCTGTACCGCTCCGGTAAAAGCCCCTTTCACGTAGCCGAACAATTCACTTTCAATCAGCGTTGGCACCAGCGAACCGCAATCCACAGGGATGAAGGGCTTGTCGCGAAAGGGGCCGGAGAAGTGAATCGACCGCGCCACCAACTCTTTGCCGGTGCCGCTTTCTCCCAGGATCAACACGGGGTGGTGGCTCTGCGACGCCTTGGCGATCATGCGATACAACCGCTCCATCTCCGGCGCAGCTCCCACGATTCCCGAAAAGCCTTGCTTGGATTTGATCTTCTCGCGCAGGATCCGGTTTTCGCTCTTGAGTTTCAAGTGCTCCGATACGCGCTCCAGCAGGATCCGCAGTTCGTCCATACTGAACGGCTTGGTCACGTAGTCGTAAGCGCCGTTCTTCATGGCTTGCACCGCCGACTGCACGGTGCCGCATCCAGTGACTACGATGACCTCCGCATCGGGCCGCTGTTGCTTGATTTTGTTCAGCGCTTCCAGCCCTCCCGCTCCCGGCAATTTCAGATCCAGCAGAATTACATCGATGGCGTGCGAGTCCAGCAAGCGGTAGGTATGCTCGGCGGAACCCGCCACCAGAGCGTTGAACCCCAAATTTCGAGCAACCTCGCGGCAGACTTCGCGAATGGAACGCTCGTCGTCAACGATCACCAGGTTCAGAAAATTCCCCGGCTCGGATTTGGGCGTGTGAACAGCAGGCGCCGCAGCGGTAGTCATACTTGGCTTCCCTCTCTTTGGGTCTCAGATTGTGGTGCTGAAGCCGCCTCAAACTGTTCGCCGGCTTCTTTCGTAGCTTGAGGTGCGAATTGCGCAGGCAGGCGGACCACCACTCGCGCCCCTCTTTCGGGTTCGCTCTCCACCACGATGGTTCCCCCGTTCTGCTGCACAATGCTGGAAACCGTGGAGAGGCCCAGCCCGTTGCCCTTGCCGGGTTTCTTGGTGGTAAAGAAGGGCTGGAAGACCCGGGCGCGGGTCTCGGCATCCATGCCGCAACCGGTATCGCCGACTTCGAACTCGATGTGCGCAGGCTTCGCCGGTGGCGTACCCCCTGAGTTCGAGACGGCAAGGCCACAGTTGCGGGTCGTAACAGTGATGCGACCGCCCTCAGGCATGGCATCCCGGGCATTCAGCAGCAGGTTCAAGATGATCTGCTGGGCGTGCGCCGGGGCCATCTTCACCATGCCCAAGTCATCGGCCAGATGTGTGACCAACTCGATGTCCTCCCCAATCAGGCGTACCAACAGGTTGCTCAGACTCGCGATGGCGTCGTTGAACGAAAGCAAACTCGCAGCCACCACTCCTTGCCGGGCCACGACCAGCAGTTGCTGGATCAACTCCGTGCCCTTTGCTCCCGCGATGCGGAGTTCCTGCGCGTAACGCCGCAACGGACTCTGCTTCTCCAGCCCGGCCAGCAGCAAATCGGAACACAACACCACACCCGAGAGCAGATTGTTGAAGTCATGTGCCACTCCGCTCACCAGGCGGCCGATGGCCTCCAGCGTTTGCGCATCTCGTGGCTGTTGCTCGGCAGACGCTTCCGCTGATTCCAGTTTGGGCTGAACTTGGGCCAGTGCGGTCATGGGACCCCGAAAAATGATGCGTGGAGCGTGCAGGAACAGGACAGTTCCCGAACCGGTCAGACTGTGGCTGGGCGGTTTTTGCGCAAGCTCCCTATTCGGGAAGTTTAGACGGGCGAGTTGCGGGTGATTAGGACTGCCATCACAGGGCAGAAGTGATGACCAAACTGGGACTCTAGGAGCCAGTGGATATCGCAGCCAGTTCTTATCTCTCGTTTTTTCAATGGAAAAGTGGAACCGCGAAGATGCCCTAATCTTGCAGGGGCAGGGGTTGGATCAGACGGAAGGTGAGTCGTCGACCGGTGGAAAACTGAATCTCATTCGTGCCAGTCTTGCCCGTCGGGTTAGGCGGCGACTCGGCGCTTGACGCTGACCTGGGATGTTCCCGTGGGCCGCCTTTCGAGAAAACGCTGGACGTGTGCACATCCATGGCTTTGCCATTCAGGACCAGGGAAGAAAGCGTCAATCGCAAATAGCCCGGAGCTCGCGGCTCGGAGGCTTTTGCCTCTAGGACCCTGCCCGTAATGGCAGTTCCGCTCGGGGCCAAAGTTTGTCCCTGAACCACGATCGGTTCCTCCAATACGGCCTGAAAATGGTCTCCCGAACGCGACTCCGCACTGGACAAGGAAGACTGCAAACGGATCATGATGGCCGTCCCGGCCGGAATCGCAGTGGAAGCGAATGCCTGCGTGGGAGAGATTCCTGCGCTGTGGGCGGGATTGTCAAACGGGAGTGGGTTGTTCTGGGCATTTTCCTTCGGCGGCAGCAAGCCCGGTTGGCGGGAACAGCAGGGAAACCACATCAGCGCCAGCCCCACCAATAGCCACTCCCACCGCCCCGCCCGCTTCATGACTTGATCCTGCCTTCCATCGGCCCGCACGGCAAGTCGCACGGAAGGTGCCATCGGGTGAGCCCGATGGCTCAATCAGATACAAGCGTCAGAAAGCGGGACCAAGAAGATTTTTCTCCGTCTTCGCACATCCGGCCTCAGGAAATCTGCAGGCACTTCTTGACGTCGGTCATGATCACTGATGCAGTGGGCTCGGTCAAACCGCCAGCCAGAGTGGTGGGCACTCCGCGCGCTTCTACATCCACCCGATAGGAGATGGGGCCGAGCTTGCTAATGGCCCAATTCATCCTCGCGAGCACATTTTGCTGGGCCGCGCCCTGTGACCCGGGAGCGGCCACAACAATCAGATTCTCCGCAGACTTCAGAATGTTACAGCTGCCTCCGGTGGCACGTTGACTTGCCTCCATTTGCCCCCTAATATGGTCGCGCAACGAGCGAGCCTGCTCGGTGATCGGCCAAAAATGATCGGCGAGACCATATCGCACTACCGAATCGTCGAGAGACTGGGCGGCGGCGGCATGGGTGTGGTCTATAAGGCTGAGGATGTAAAGCTGCACCGCTTTGTCGCGCTGAAGTTCCTGCCTGATGACATCGCTAAGGATGTGCAGGCTCTGGCCCGCTTCCAGCGTGAAGCCCAATCCGCTTCCGCACTGAACCATCCCAACATCTGCACTATCCATGAAATCGACGACCAGCATGGACAAACCTTCATCGCCATGGAATTTCTGGATGGAGTGACGCTGAAACACCGCATCGCAGGGCGGCCGCTGGAGATTGAAAACGTGCTCTCGCTGGGCATCGACATCGCCGACGCCCTCGACGCTGCCCACACTGCTGGCATCGTCCACCGCGATATCAAGCCGGCAAATATTTTCGTAACCAAGCGTGGACATGCCAAAATCCTTGACTTCGGGCTGGCCAAGGTGACGCCCTTAGCCGCTTCACGACAGACTCCGTCGACAAACACTGTGACAGGGACGATCGATGATCAGCACCTGACCAGTCCCGGCTCTGCGCTCGGCACCGTGGCCTACATGTCGCCGGAGCAGGCGCGCGCGAAGGAGCTGGATGCGCGCAGCGATTTGTTTTCCTTCGGCACGGTCCTGTACGAGATGGCGACGGGTGCACTGCCTTTCCGCGGCGAGAGTTCCGCAGTCATCTTTAAAGCCATTCTCGACGCCGAGCCCACGCCCGCGGTGCGGTTGAATCCTGATCTGCCCGCCGAACTCGAGCGAATCATCAACAAGGCCCTGGAGAAAGATCGTGACCTCCGCTATCAAGGCGCTGCGGAAATGCGTGCCGACCTGAAGCGGTTGAAACGCGAGACGGAATCGCGACATGGCGCGCCAGTAAGTTCGGGAACAATAGCAGTCGTGCAAGATGCGCCCACTCCGCCCACGCTTTCTGCGGCGCCTTCCTCGGCTCCTTCCTCCGGAAGCGTAGCCGCAGCCCCGCCAACTTCGGCTTCGGTTGTAGGTGCGGCGCCGGCCACTTCGCGCTGGAAGATTCTTCTGCCCCTCGCGCTTGTGGTTCTTATCGGCCTTGTAGCCGGTGGCCTCTATTGGCGTTCCCGATCCGCGACGCCCGCGACGACCGCCACAGGGCTCACGGAGAAAGACACGGTCGTTCTCACCGACTTCACCAACACCACCGGCGACCCGGTCTTCGACGGCACCCTCAAGCAAGCGCTCGCCGTCGATCTCGAGCAGTCTCCCTTTCTCAACATCCTTTCCGACCGTAAAATCGGTGCGACGCTGAAGTTGATGGGCCGTCCAGCCAGCGACCACGTCACGGCCGACCTGGCCAAGGAGCTCTGTCTGCGCACTGGAAGTAAGGCCATTTTGACCGGCTCGGTTTCGAACCTTGGTACTCAGTATGTGATCGGCCTGGAGGCGGACGCTTGCAGTACCGGGGACACTCTGGCCAAAGAGCAGGCGGAAGCAGCCAGCAAAGAGGGTGTGCTCAAGGCATTGAGCGCCGCTGCCACCAGTCTGCGCGGCAGACTCGGCGAATCGCTCGCCTCAGTGCAGAAGTTCGATGTTCCGGTGGAGGCGACTACGCCATCTCTCGAAGCCCTGAAGGCTTACAGCATGGGCATCACCACTGGCCGCACCAAGGGCAACGCCGAGGCGATTCCCTTTATGAAGCGTGCTATCGAACTTGACCCCAACTTCGCCATCGCCTATGCCGGTCTGGCCGTTAGTTACTCCAATCTTGGACAGGCAAGTCTGGCTGCGGACTATGCCAAGAAGGCTTACGACCTGCGTGACCGGGTCAGCGAACGCGAGCGCTACCGCATTTCGGCTTTGTATTTTCAGAACGTCACCAGTGAAGTGGAGAAAGCCACGGAAGCCTACGAACTCTGGGCAAAAAGCTACCCGCGGGATCTGGTGCCACACACGAATCTCGGTGCCCTCTATTCCGGTCTTGGCCAATACGACAAAGCGATCGCGGAAACCGAAGCGTCCGGGAAGCTGGAACCCACCATCAACGGCTATGCGAATCTGGCGACCAACTACATCGCGGTCAATCGGCTCAAGGACGCCCGGCAGACACTCCAGGAAGCACAGCAGAGAGGCTTCGATGACTTGTTCATCCGGTCCAATCTGTATTCCCTGGCTTTCCTCTCCGGGGATACGGCGGAAATGGAGCGCGACGTGGCATGGGCCGCAGGCCGCCCCAGCGAAGAAGACCAGATGCTCAACATCCACGCCGACACCCAGGCCTACTACGGACGTCTGGACAAGGCGCGCGATCTCGCCCGCCGCGCTTCTGATTCTGCGGTGCGCTCGGATGCCAAAGAAACCGGCGCCCAGTGGATTGCGTTTCAGGCGCTGCGCGAGGCTGAAGTGGGCAACGTAGGGGCTGCGCGGCAAGGCGTCACCCGCGCCTTAGCGCTCGCTCCTGGGCGTGATGTCAAAGTGCTAGCCGCTGTGGTCCTGGCACGCAGCGGCGAGACCGCTCAGTCCAGAAGCATCCTCGAAGCGCTCGAAAAGTCTGAACCCACCAACACTTATCTAAAAGTATATTGGTTTCCGGTGATCGAGGCCTCGATTGCGATGGCGCAACAGGCGCCCGACCGGGCGATTGTCGCGCTCGAACCCGCCCTACCCTACGAACTCGGGGCCCCTCCTCCGGGAACCTCAATGTATCCCGCATACATTCGAGGCCTGGCTTATTTAGAGCAAAAGAACGGTCCCGCTGCCGCCACCGAATTCCAGAAGATTCTCGACCATCCCGGAATCATCCAAAATTTCCTGCTGGGCTCGCTCGCCCGCCTCCAGTTGGGGCGTGCGTATGCGATCTCCGGCGACACTGGCAAAGCCAAGCCTGCCTATCAGGATTTCCTCACCCTCTGGAAAGACGCCGACCCCGACATCCCCGTCCTGAAAGAAGCCAAAGCGGAGTACGCGAGGCTGCAGTAAGGCTCAGCCAGCTATCTGGCCCTCAACTGTCGTAATAACGGCCGTTGACCTCTTCTCCGATGATTGCAAAATCGGCCTTCGAGGTACTGAGCGCGTCAGACTTCCACGAAAATCCAATCGACGGAACTTCGACTTCTGCCTCTAGCTGGCAGGTCGCGCGCGCGCCAGTGAACCGGAAATGCCTGGAGGGATCGTCATACTTCACGGGCTCGCCGGTTGATTTCCACACCATCTTGAAATTCATCCGCGCGGGCGTGGCAAGTGAGTCCAGCGCCGGCCACCGCGGCTGATCAACTACGGCGACGTTCTCCATTTCCAATGTGAATGTTTTTTCGTCAGGACTGACATTCAGACCGCTTTTCGGAACTGGAACCACCCAATAGAGTCCGGAGGGCGCAATCGGTGGGTGAAAGTCGTGGATCTGGTTGGCAGGGACAGCCTGTCCCTGGAACAGCGTGAGTCAAATATGGGCGAAAGTGCCTTCTTGTGTCGTGCGCGCGCTCCAGTACTCGCCTTGCATGACTCCGTAATCGGTTGTGGGACTGCCAAACGCGATGCGGTTGCCTTTGTTGTCGGTGCCCATGCCGGTGAAGGTGCTGCATCGGGCCACTTGACCCTTGAAATGGTAAATGTGGGAAGGCTCCAGATTCGTTCCCGCTGGCTGATTGTGGCTGCCATTTTTGTCCAGCCACGGGATCGGGTAGGGGTCGCTGCCGCCGTTGGCAGTGGCAAGTTGTTGGCCAGCGGAAATAACAGGAGTCACGAAAGGAATAGCGGCCAGAACGCCAGCCTTCAACATGCTCCTGCGGGTACAGGCCGGGCACGATTGCTTGGTGGTCATCGGGCGTCCTCCGAGGCAACATTGTCCGGCGACACTATAACCCAGGCAAGGCAAGGTCAGCCAGCGCGATTTTTCGCTGAGAATGAGGAAAAAGGAGCGGCTTGCGCCGCTCCTTTTCTGTTCTAAAACAAACGCCCCACTAGTTGGTTGAGCTTCCCACACCGGCTGATGCGCTGCGGTTCTCGCTCTCGGGCTGAACCACCACGCCATCAAACGGAGTCGCGGCTACGTAATGTCCGTGCACCACGCTGATGCGACGCAGCGGATATCCCGTGTCCGGCCCACGCTGCCAGCTTTGGCCATTGTCCTGACTTTCGAAGACAACGCCAGTCTCGGTGCTGGTAGCGAGCAAGCGATGGCTGCTCTGGTCATAAGTGATGGAGCTGATGTTCTTGTCCGGCAGGCCATTCTGCATGTGCTCCCAGCCGCCGCCGGCGTTCGGGCTGCGGAAGGCGCCTTCCCGGGAGGCAATCATGATCTGCTTGTCAGGAGTGATGGTCAGGCTGCGGATGCTGCTGACGAACGGAGACAGGGCATTCGACTCCTGCCAGTTAGCACCGCCGTTGCTGGAAGTCAGCACGCTGCTGCGCGTGGCCAGGGCGATTAACTCGCCGTCAGCTTGCACCGAGACAAAGTCCTTTTGCCCCAGGACCGGCCCGCCACTCCAGCTTTGGCCTTCATTCGAACTGGTGTAGTAGCCCGCTGCGGTCGCCGCCAACCAGCGCTTCGGCGTGATCTCGATGTCGCTGACCTTGGCCGTCAGCACCGAGCGCACCGCTGCCTTGGTCTTTCTGGGTCCCTTCTCTTCCACGATGTTGTTGATCGGGCTCCAGGTGGAAGCATTGTGCGCCAGCACGAACATGCCGCGATTAGTGCCCGCGACCAGTTGTCCGTTTGCGGCTTGCTTCAAAACGAATACGTCTCGGCCATCCAGCCCCGCACTCTTCTGCGTCCAGTGCTGCCCGCCATCATGCGAAGTGAAGACGCCCCCCAGTTCGCGGTCGTTCACCGTACCCACATAGATGGTCTCAGGGTCTTTCTTATCTGCGAGAAGGGTCGTGACATAACGATGCGTATAACCGTGGTTGGAAGCAGTGAAACTCCCGGCCCCGTTATCGCTGGCCAAAATGCCCGCGCGATCCGTCGCTAACAGCACGCGCTGAGAATTGCGAGGATCAACCATGACGTCGTTGACGACGACCTCAGGATTGGTCACTCGCTTCCAGGTCTTGCCTGAGTCCGTGGTCTTCCACAGACCTTCGGTCGTTCCCGCGTAGACCACTGCCGGATTGCTGGGATCCTGCTTCAGCACGCGGGTGCGGCGTGCCGAAAATGGAATACCCTGAATTTTCTGGAACTGTTCCCCCGCGGTCTGGCTCTTGTAGATGCCCGAGCAGGCGCTGGCAAATACCACCGACGAATTCGACGAGTCAACGATGATGGAGAACACATCAGAGTCGTCAATCATGCCCTTGTTAATGTGCTGCCAATGGGCGCCATCGTCTGCGGTCTTCCACGCCAGATGCCAGGTCCCCGCATACACCACGCTCGGATCCTTGGGATCGACCGCGATGGATTCAACGTTCTTGATCTCGGAATTGGCGGAAGAAATCTTCTCCCAGTTCTTGCCCGCGTCCTTGCTGCGATACACGCCGTCCAGCGCGCCCACGGTCAGGACTTTCGAATCGGAAGCCGCGATCGACATGGCGCGGATCGATTTGCCATGCATGGCCGGGACGATTTCCCAAGTCTTGCCTCCATTGTGCGAATGAAACAGGTCGCCCCCCTGCTGATTCTCCACGCTCCAGACGGCCGCATACATTTTTTCGGAGTTCTGCGGATCGAGCGCAATGTGGTCGATTACGTAATCGTCGCCGCTGCCCAAATGAGCGACGCGAGACCAGTCCTGTCCCCCGTTGCTGGACATGAAGATCGTGCCGGTACTGGTTCCCAGGAAGATGTGGTCTGGATTGTGGGGATCATAAGTGAGACTGCGGACATCGCCCCCGTCCGGCCCCAAAGCCGTCCATTGGCCCGCCCAGGCGCTGGCGCAGAGCAGAATAAGTGATATAACAATCAATAACTTACGATTGACGAAGCTGCTGGTTCCCAAAGTCATAGACTGAGTCGCCCCTAAATGGATGGAATTCCCACAAGGGCACAGCGTGACAGGGTAGCACGGGCCGGGCAAGTTACCGAAGGGAAAGGACGCCGGGGGCATTGGCCGGCCGGAGCGGAAGGCACCATGACCCGAAGTGGGCTGAGTATTTTAGTGACGAAAGGCAGCTCCTTTTCAAAATTCTGGGAATTGAAACAGGGGCTCGCCGACAAATTTCCGAATGACCGCGGCGCATACACCGCTGGGAAACAGGAATTCGTGCATTTCATACTGATTCGGGCAATGGACAGCAGCACCGACTCTTCCGGCAATTGATCTGGGTAAAAACGGGGGCAGGCGGATGGAATGCAGCGGATGAGATTATCATTATCACGGGGCCACTCGGGGTTGTCATCCTTGCAGGTGCGAAGCTGTGGAAGACGCAGAGTTTCTGGCTGCTCGTCGTGGGCTGGCTTTACTAGGCCATTGCCTTCTGCTTGGGATAGCCTTCGACATATGGTCCCGGCGCGCGCCTGTTTGAAAGAGCCAGAATCCGGAGATCAATACCGTGTTGGAAAGGAACGGTCAATGAACAGCGTACAAATCGGACAGAAGAGCTATGAGATGCCCCCGCGCGAGGGGATCAGCATCGCGCATTTTCTTACCGTCGCCGATATCGGGCGATCGGCTCACTATTACGAAAAGGTCTTCGGAGCTCGCATTCTGAGCATGGGCGACGGCAATGCGCCTGCGTACCTTCTGCTGGCGAATATCTGGATGATTCTGAACGTTGGAGGCGGGCCCACCCCGGATAAGCCGACGGTGACGCTCAGCGTCCCCGACCCGACGCACATCAACAGCTTTATGAATTTCCGCGTGGCGGATATTCAAGCCTGCTACAAATTGTGGAAGAGCCGGGGAGCGGAGTTCATCACCGAACCAATACCCAAGTACGGCGAGATCCGCTGCTACATCCGCGATCCTGACGGCTATATCATTGAAGTCGGACAGAGCACCGACCTCACGTACGGTTAAGGTTCGGGGCTGGCCCAGGTTTGATTGTTCGCGGTGTGGACCTTCCGCGAAGTGCCCCAGCTTTCAAAAAATACCGGGCGGCGAAAACCCTAAAGATGGGCCAATCTTGCGAAAGAGTTTCGGATCATGGAAAAACCTGGGAACGAAAACGGCCGGTCGAGACTACGCTCGACCGGCTCGTTCTACCGATGGCGACCGTTTTACTGTTTCGCCTTCGCTTTCCTGTTCGCCGCCGCCGGATGATCCGGTACCGCTTTCACTTTGGATTCATCCACGGCCTGCGTGCCTTCGCCGGAGTAGGTTCCGCCTGCAGGAACTACCCAGTATTCGGCAGTCTTGGTGCCAGCGTTGCCAGTGCGGGTCTCAATGCGGCTGGGATCAATTCCCAACTGCGCTTCGCCGCTGGTGAGATAGGCCTTCGAGTTAACGGCACGTTCCGCCGCCAGATTCGGACGCTTCTCTCCCGCCTCAGCATTACCGACGATCACCAGTTTGGCATCCGCGTTCTGCTGCAGGTTCTTGGCCACATCGTCCAGAATGGCTTTGCAGGTGTTGTCCACACGCCACGGCTTCACCTTGTTGGGGAAGTCGCACTGGCTCAACTTCTGGGCCTGCGGCGGCGCTGGGGGTGGCGGGTTCTCCACATTCACCTGCGTGGACGCCTGTGCGTTGAGGCCACGCGAATCCGTGCAGGTTGCACTCACCGAAATCGGTCCGGCCGAGGCGCCAGAAGTATTGAGCGTCGCGGTCGATCCGCTGCCGGAAACGCTGCCGCCAGTCGATGTCCAGTTGCTGACCGTGACCGGCACGTTATCCGGACTGGTGCAAGTACAGGTAACGGTCGAACTCCCGCCCGCCTGCAACGTTGACGGGCTGGCCGAGCACGACATAGTGGGTGGGTTCTTCGGCGGTTCTTTCACGGCGAAATTCGCTGAACAACTGGCGGTGCCGCCGTTCTTCACCTTGGGATCAGAAATATGGGCGGTGACGGTGTAGCTGCCACCGGCGACACCATTGGTGTCAATCGAGGCAGTGCCGTCCTTGCCGGTTACTTTGCCGCCGTTGCTCTCCCAGGTGTAGGTCAGAGTGTGCTTCGGATTGAAATTGCTGCCTGTGGCCGTCGCCGTGACCGGCTCGCCCACCATCACTTGGCCGGGCTGAACCGAGCAGCTAGCTGCTGGGGCGACTGCCTGCGGATAGCCGAAGTTGAACACAATTCCGGTGCGCACGCGTGCGCCTTGGAGATCGATGCGCCGCAAATCGGGGAATTGCGGAGCGACGACATCGGAAAAATTCTGGTGGGCCCAAACCCAATCCGCTTCCACCAAACGAACACCAATTAACCGGGTGATTTGGATATCCAGTCCGCCGCCCACAACGCTGCCGATGCCGCTTCTCGAATCCAAGCCAGGCGTCGTCAGGTAATTCCAGCCCACCATCGCGTGCCCAAATAGGTTGAGTCTGTTGTGCCGATATTCAAGGTGGGGGCCGACCGACAGGGTCGTTTCGTCGGAGTTGCCATTTTGGTTCCGCCCGAAGTCGCCCTCCAGCCCCAGGTGTTGAGTGAAAAAATAGGTCACGCTAGCGCCGCCGCCGGCCGGCAGATTCTGCAGTTCCAGCCCCACCGGGGCGTTAAGACTGAGACCCGGAGCCGGCGCCGTCCCGCCGGGATGCAGCCATTGATAACCAGCAAAGACTTCCCACTTTGGCGTCTCACCCAGCTGCTGCGCCATGGTCACTGTCGACAGCAGCAACATTGCCAGGGCCACCAACAATCCATAACCGATTACACGCCCGCTGTACCTATTGCGCAAAGCTAACATGTCGTCCTCCGAGCTTTCGTGATTAAGTATCTTCCGTGGCAGGCATTAAGAATTAAGAAACTGGGGGCTCCGCTCGCGGAACTGTTAAGATGCCAACTCGTTGGGAACAGCCCCAACCACACAGCTTGCAAGAAAAATGGAGACAACATCATACTCGGCACCCACGAATTTCGTCTACTTTCGTATCCCGTCATAGTCTCAACTTGATACGGCGCCGGCCATCTTAGGGGATTCGCCCCCGCGCGCAGGCCGCTTGCAGTACTGGACACCCAACCCCAATAATGAAGGGGGACATGAGCGCAGAAAAGGTACTTATCGTCGAGGACGAGGAAAACGAGCGCACCGGCCTAGCCGAGGTGGTTTCGGACTGGGGATACAGCGCCGAGACCGCCCGAGACGGAGTGGAGGGCCTGGAGAAAATCACCCGTTGGTCGCCTGCCATCGTGGTGACCGACCTCAAGATGCCGCGCATGGGCGGTCTGGAACTAGTGGAGCGCATCGCAGAACTCTCCCAGAACATCGCCGTGGTGGTGGTAACGGCGCAAAAGACGATCGACAGTGCCTTCCATGCCGGACGGCTGGGAGTTTATGACTACATAGAGAAACCGATTGATACCACCCGGCTGCGTGCCATTTTGGAGAACGCGTCCAAACTGCTCGGCACCCGCAACGAACTGGAAATAACCAAGCGCGCCTTACGGGACAAAGGTGCTTTCGGGCAACTCGTCGGCTCTTCAAAGAAAATGCAGGAGATCTTCCACCTGACGGAGATGGTCGCTCCCAGCACCGCATCGGTGCTGATCACGGGGGCCAGTGGCACCGGCAAGGAATTGGTGGCGCGCACCATTCATGACCTGAGCCCTCGACGCAATAAGGCATTCGTTGCCATCAATTGTGCGGCCATTCCCGAGACTCTGATCGAGAGCGAGATTTTCGGCCACGAAAAAGGCGCATTCACGGGTGCACTCGAGCGGCGGACCGGCTGCTTCGAACTAGCGGAGGGCGGGACCCTGCTGCTGGACGAAATCGGTGAAATGCCGGTCGCGACCCAGGCCAAGCTGCTTCGCGTGCTGGAGGACCGCAAGCTGCGACGTTTGGGTAGTAAGGTGGAAACCACGGTGGATGTTCGCGTTCTGGCTGCCACCAATAAGGTGCCAGAAGAGGCCGTGGCTCGAGGGGAGCTGCGCAACGACCTTTACTATCGCCTGAATGTGTTCAACATTCACATGCCGCCGTTACGTGAACATAAGGACGACATCCCCGCGCTGGTAGAGTGTCTGCTGAAAGACATGAACGCCAAGCACGGACGCACGGTGAAGGCCGTCAGCGATGCCGTGTTGACCTCGTTCCAGAATTACTCCTGGCCCGGAAACGTGCGCGAATTGCGCAATACTCTGGAACGCGCGGTGATCGTCTGTGATAGCGCCGTGATTGAGACCAAACATCTGCCTCCCGGGTTCGGCCAGACCACACTTCGTGCTTCGTCCGATGATTCCGACGGCGTGCACTTGGTCGTGGGCACGACCGTGGAAGAAGCTGAGAGACTGCTGGTCCTGAAGACGCTCCAATCCACCAGCAACAATAAAACCCGCGCCGCTGAGATTCTCGGGATTAGCCTGAAGACCCTGCATAATAAGCTGAAGGAGTATGGCAGCGCAGCCGCCGATAGGGACGATCTGCCGGCCTAGCGCGACCGCCGTCCATTGATTCGTCGAGCATGAAGTATGCGTCGGAAAACCCAGCTCGTGGTGGCCGTCACCTTTATGGTGACCGTGGTGGTGTCATTTTCCTCGTATATCTACGTCTCGCAGATTCTCCATCAACAAGTCGTTAACACGCGTGACGCCGCCTACCATCTGACTTCGCAAATAGCCTATCTGGCCAACGACGCAGCTCCCGACCTGGCCAGCACGAAGATAAACACTGACGACCCCGAAGCGGTGTGCCGCGCCATCGCGTATTACCTTTCTACCGACAACGACCTTAACGTCTTGATGGAATCAGTGGTGGGCAATTGGCCCACGGTTTACGACGCAGCCGTGGTGGATGCAAACGGCAGGGCCATCTTGCACTCCAACCCCGAACTGATTGGCAAAGCAGTTATTGAGCGGCCTGATTTTCAACGGTTGCAGGATGCCCGTTTTCGGGATCAACTGCGGATGCTGTACCAGCCGCCCACGGTCTACGAAGTGCGCATGCCTCTGCAGTTGAATGGCGCCGCCTTCGGCAGCGTACGGCTGGGTGTATCCACTGTGTTCCTGAAAAATGAGCTCACGCCACGCTTGCGTCACGCCCTGATCCTCTCGGGGAGTGCCATCCTGTTGTCGCTAATCCTGGCGGCCGGCCTCTCCAACCTTGCACTTGGCCCCTTGGAACGCATCAGCCGCAGCCTGGATAGCGTCACCGAAGGGAATGGCGAACCCATCCCGGACGAGGAACCCGGCAGCGACGAATACGGTCTGGTCACTTTGAAAATCGCGCACCTGGGGCGCCAGATGCGCGATGCCAAAGAAATCTTTTCCGCGCTGAAAGACAATGTTGACCAGATCATGGCTAACTTGCAGGATGGCTTGATGCTCTTCACCCGTGATTCACGGGTGGTGCTGGTCAGTGCTTCGGTGGAGCGCTTCCTGGGCAGACCCCGGCGAGAGCTGCTCGGGCACACCGCTCCGGAGATCTTTGCCCCCGGCTCCGATCTGGGTGGGTTGATACTGGACGGCTTTCGACTGCAGCGCGCGATCGCGCAGACAGAATTGGATTCGCCCAACGGCAAGCGGGTGCAGATTTCGCTTGACTTCATCCACGAACGAGGCACTCCCATCGGTGCGTTGCTCACGCTGCGCGACGCCGAGTCGGTGCGGCAAATCGGCGATGAAATCGAAATGTCCCGCCGCATGTCGGCCAGTGGCCGGCTTACGCGAGGCGTGGCCCATGAAGTGAAGAATCCCATTAACGCCATCGTGCTGCATCTGCAACTATTGCAGAACAAACTGCAACAGGTTGATCCCGACACTCGCCGCCACATGGACGTCATTGGAAACGAAATTCACCGTCTCGACCGGGTGGTACAGATTCTGGTGGACTTCACCCGTCCGCGGGACTTGCACATCGAAGAGATTGACCTGAAGCGCTTGTTGGACGACGTGCTGGTACTGGCCACTCCTGACGCCGAGCAGCACGGCGTCGTCCTCGTCCGCGAATTGCCGCCTGGTCCGCTGGGCGTGAAAGTGGACCTGGACTTTATGAAGCAAGCAATCCTTAACGTCGTGCTCAACGGGGTGCAAGCCATGCCGAAGGGAGGAACTCTGACCATCTCTGCCCGCAGCGAGGAAGATCGGGTCGTTACCGAGATTCGAGATGAGGGTGGAGGCATTCCTCCGGAAATTCAAGAGAAGATTTTTGAATTATATTTCACTACCAAGCCAGGCGGCAGTGGCATTGGGTTGGCGCAGACCTACCAGGTTATGCAATGGCATTATGGGTCAGTAGACTTCGTATCGGTTGAAGGACACGGTACGACATTTCGTCTGACTCTGCCGCTGAGCGAACCGCGCACCGAGGGCAAGGGTGGCGCGCAAGCGGTGATCGAAGACAAACTTCGTTCGCGAGCCGTTTCATGATGGATATCGGATGACAAGAATGAGTTCCGCCAGGATGGTCTTGATCATTGGTAGTTTGCTGGCACCCGGAGCGCCACGCCTGGCCTCGGGAGCGGCATTCGCACAAACTGCTCCGTCTCAGCGAGCCTCGCAGACGGATGCAAAGCCCGCGTCGGCTGCGCCCGCACCTCCTGCCGTCGCTCCGGTGCCTTGCCCAACGGGTTCGCCATCAGCGTCGGCTGCCCAACCGGATTGCAAACCTGCCAGCAAGGGCAAGAAGCCTAAAGGCAGGCAATCCGCAGGCACCACATCAGCCCCGACCAAGACGGTCGTTCACAATGGTAGTACCGGCTATCCAGACGTGGACATCGCGCCTGGTGTGAGCCAGCAGCAGGCATCGCAGCAACGCGAGATTACGAATGGTCTACTCGCGCAGACGAACGAAAATCTGAAGATCGTGGAAGGCCGCGAGCTCAGCGCTAGCCAGCAGGACACCGTAAGGCAGATCAGGACTTATATGAAGCAGTCCAAAGAGGCGGCCGACGACGGCGACGTACAGCGCGCCTACACGCTGGCAAACAAGGCCAGAATGCTCTCCGGAGATTTGGTGAAGCACTGACGCGTTTAATTTCCCTTCGACCGCGCGGCGTTGACCTTCAGCAAAAGATCTTTCGCCGGTTGCTGGACGGGCCCGGCAATCTTGACCACGTCGGTCAACACCTCACGCGCCTCACTGACCTTGTTCAATTTGGCATACGCAAAACCCAGCCGGTAGCCAGCCACGGCGTACGACTGATCGTCCTGGCCCTTGAGCAGAGAAACTGCTGACTTCAGATCCGGAATGGCCGCCGCCGTTTTGTCCTCCTTCATCAGAGCGTAGCCCAGTGTGGAGTACGCCACGCCGGCCGACACTTTGCGGGAACGGTCAGCGTCCGGAGCATCGGCCTTGGCTACGTCAATGGCCTTCTGGGCATAAGTGGCGGCCTTAGCGATGCTGCCCGGCTTGGGATCCTCCGAATAGGTGTTGGCCATGAGTAGCAGAGTGGGCAAGCTGTCCGGATTGCTGGCCAGGGCCTTTTCACCGTAAGAAATCACCCGCGCCGTGTCCTTCAGTTCCGACAACGACATCATGGCGTAGGTGGTAACCGACTCCTCAAAGCGGGAACCCGGAAACGCCGGCGTGAAACGTTCAATGTCGGCCATACGGGTCTTGGCGTTGTTCTCTTCGGCAATCGAGTTGAAGGCGGCGGCTTCCAGAAACTCATAAGAACTTCGAGCTGCGTTCTTCTGCTCCTCTATGCTGGTGGCAAATTCCTGGTCGCTCACGCCTTCCGGCTTGGGTTGCTTGGCAATCGAGTTGAAGATCTCGCCTCCCTGCACGCAGTATTGCATCAACTTGGCGTTATCTTTCATCTGTTGGGCAATATTGGCCTGCGAGACGATGATGTCCAGGTTGCGCGGCGATCCTGCCAGCGCTTTTTCTCCGAACTCCATCGCTTTGGGCAGCTCCCCACTGGCCTGATACGCCTGTGAGATCTGCCAGTCGCCGTAGGCCACGGCCGCTGGGTTCGCTGCGAACTTCTGCACAAAGTCCTGGTACATCACCAGTCTCTTCTGGGCGTCCTGCTCGTTCGTGATGGCGGTCAACGCCTGATCTTCAGGCGTTCCCGCCGGGATTACGATCTTGTCAACCTGCGCATTTCCGAAAAGACAAAACGCTTGTAGGACAATCACCGCCAGGATGCACCATTGAACGTGCTTCATAGAGCCTCCACAGCTTCGCGCCGGAATCGTAGCTCCGATTGTAGGCCCTTGCAAGCATCGAGTTGCTGCCGTCCAACTGAGCCCGTGAGCCTCCATGCTATAGTCTGGGGCGATGAAGGGCCGCGACGATAAGCAGCCGACGACAGTCGCGCCCGTGTCGGCAAGCACCCCGTCAGGGCGGCGTCAGTTCCACCACTCGATTCTCTTCATCGTCCTGGTCGCTTTGTTACTGCGGCTGGCCGTGATCGGCATCGGGCACACTTACCGCATCACGCCCCGGCGCGACCATTTTCAGTTTGGCTGGGAAATGGGACGCCTCGCCCGCTCCATTGCCAGCGGACAAGGCTTCAGCTCACCCACCGACGTTCCCACCGGACCAAGTGCCTGGGCCCCACCGGTCTATCCCTATGTTCTCGCCGGAGTTTTCAAGCTGTTTGGGATTTACACCGCCGCCTCGGCCTGGGTGATTCTGACCTTCAACAGCATCTTCGCCGCGCTAACCTGCCTGCCCCTCTACCGCATTGCCGAGAAGACGTATGGAATCGGGGTGGCCCGTGCCACGGCTTGGGCTTGGGCCGTCTTTCCCTACTTTCTGTATTGGCCGACGCGCGTGGTTTGGGAAACCAGCCTAACCACATTTCTTCTGAGCCTGGCGCTGCTCCTCACCTTAGGTATGGCCGACCAGTCGCCGCCGTTGCCCCGCACTTGGATCGTCTTCGGGGCACTCTGGGGTTTGATCATTCTGACCAACACCGCGGTGGTTAGCCTGATGCTGTGCTGCTTGATCTGGTTGTGGTTTCTTGCGCCGCACGGTTCCCGCCGATGGTCAGGGCTCATCCTGTGTACGCTGACTGCAACTCTGCTGGTCACTCCCTGGCTGGTCCGCAACTACCACGAGTTCGGGCGATTTCTGTTTGTACGCGACAATCTTCCGCTGGAAATGTACGAATCCAACAATGCCGGATCCGAAGGTTTGTGGACCCGGGGCGAGCATCCCGGCAACGATCCCGATGCCATGCGCCGGTTTCAGGAGTTGGGAGAAGTCGGATTCATGGATCAGAAAAAAGCCGAGGTACGACAGTTCATCCGCGAACACCCCGGTAGGTTCTTCTGGTTTACGGTGAAGCGCGCGGTGTATTTCTGGATCGCGCCTCCGCAGGCGACGATTGTCGGGGGTTACGACCTGATGATTTCCCGCCACATCAATTTTCTGCTGGCAGCGATATTTGCCTTTGCCGGGTTGTGGCTGACCATTCGCAACCGCGTACCAGGACGATTTCTGCTGGCCTGCTTTCTGCTGATTTATCCTCTCCCTTACTACCTGGTGAATCCCTTTCCCCGCTACAAGCACCCCATCGAGCCGGTAATGCTGATGCTCATCGTTTACCTGTTCTCAGAGTCCCGCAAAATCGAAATTCACTGGCCGTTTCGTTCGGCGCGTATCTGAGGTAGGTTGGCGACTTTTCGCCAATCATTTAAATTAGTCTATGCGGTCTATTTTGCAGAAACGCGGGCTGCGTTTCGTCTTCGGCGCCAACGTGATCTCCATGCTGGGCAGCGGCATGAACGCGGCGGCGGTCGCCTGGTACATTCTGCAAGCCACCCATTCTGAGGTCGCGCTCGGAACCCTTGCCATCGTGCAAACCATTCCCGCCATGCTCATGCTGCCCTTCACCGGTGTCCTGATTGACCGGGAAGACCGACGGCGGCTGGTCATGTGGCTCGATGCCCTGCGTGGAGTGATCATCCTCACCGTCGCGATTCTGGCGTTTCAGCGCCGCGTGCACTTGTGGCAGCTCTACTTGATGAACACCTTGGTAGCGGCCGGCTTCTGGATGTTTTGGCCCACGATCACGGCGTTGATTCAGGAACTGACGCCCGATGAGGAATTTGTTCATGCCAATACTTTCTTGCTGGCCGGAATTCAGGGCGGCTGGCTGATCGCAGGCGCCATTGTGGGCTTCGTCTACAACCACATTGGTTTGAGTGGAGTTCTGATGATCGACGCGTCGACCTATGTCGTGTCGTTTCTTTTCTACTTCGGCGTGCGCAAAGGACGCCATGCGGTCCCGCGTCCGGCGGAGTTGCAAGCGGATATTGTTGCGGCCGAGTCGGCCCTCGACCGCTTTGTGGGCGAGCTTCGTGAAGGCATACAGTTCCTCCGCATCCGGCCCAACCTCATGTTGCTGGGAGTCACCTGGGCGCTTTTTCTGGGCGCAATGATGACCGCAGTGGTCGTTACCGCCCCGCTCAGCGACCAGGTTTTTCATGCTGGCGCGGTGGGCTACGGCTGGTTCAACGGCGGGTGGGGAACGGGAGCGTTTCTGAGCGCCTTGATCGCTCCCCAGATTATCGCCGCCCTGGGGGCACGCCGCGCAATCGCGGTTTCCATGGGGTTGTTGGCCATCTGCATGACTTGCGCTCCCCTCGTCCCGGTGCTCGCCCTGGCCGTTTTGGTCTACGCAATCATGGGATGGGCCCGCGGCATCAACAGTGTGGCCATGAACACCAGCATTATGCAGCAGGTGCCGCCGCACTTCATGGGGCGAGTGCAGAATACCTTTTACTTCGCCGGTACGTCGCTGCAGATCGTGCTGGCGTTGCTGGTTGGTGCAGTTGCACAAGCCAACCTGGTTGCCGGCTTTTCAATCATCGGGATGGTGTACGCCATCGGCCTGGTGAGTGCTATTTGGCCCGTGCGGGCGGCCGTGCCGGCAGGCCGAGTTAGACCGACAGAATAAACGCCGTTTCACCACAGAGACACAGAGGACAGCGAAACCTAAAGCGAAAAGCCAGGGTTGTCCTCTGTGACTCTGTCTCTCTATGGTAAGGAATAACTGCTATCCTTACAGATTCCATTTTCATCGGGAGAACTCAATGCCATCTGACCTCACGGGCCGCAACGCCGTCGTCTTCGGAGTCGCCAACAAACGCAGCATAGCCTGGTCGATCGCCCAGGGACTGCACGCTGCCGGCGCCAAGCTGGCCATTACCTACCAGAACGAACGACTGGAGATGGAAGCGAAAGATCTGATTCTCTCTCTCCCCGGCGCCGAAGCATTTATGTGCGATGTCTCGAAAGACGCTGAAATCGAGCGGCTGTTCGCGACCCTCAAAGAGCGCTACGGCAAACTGCATACACTGGTACATAGTGTCGCTTTTGCCCCCGCTGACGAACTCAAGGGCGACTTCATCAATACCACCCGCGAAGGCTTCCGCCTGGCCCTCGACGTCAGCGTCTATTCGCTTATCGCAGTTTCGCGCGCTGCCGCGCCGCTCATGAGCGAGGGCGGATCGATCATGACCATGACCTACTACGCCTCGGAAAAAGTCGTCCCCCGCTACAACGTGATGGCCGTGGCCAAGGCCGGCCTGGAATGCACGGTTCGCTATTTAGCCTTCGAACTGGGCAGAAAGAATATTCGGGTGAACGCCATTTCCGCCGGGCCGATCAAGACTCTGGCGGCGCGTGGCATCGCCGGCTTCGGCGATATGCACAAGACCCACGCCGAACGCGCACCTCTAGGGCGCAATGTGGACGTGAATGAAGTCGGCTCGACTGGGGTGTTCCTGGCTTCCAACGCCAGCTCAGGCATCACCGGCGAAGTGATTTACGTGGACTGCGGTTATAACATCATGGGGTTCTAGAGAGATGGAGGACGGGCGTACTGTCCCGTCTTGGTGTGGGAGTGCCAAAGACAAAAGAACTCTTCGAAACCGAAAAGCACCATGAAGCCACGGTCGAATTTGTGGCTTCCCTGGCGGCAGTTCTGGTCACTGGACTTTTTATCATCACGTTTGTTCTCCAGGCGTTTGAGATTCCTTCCAGCTCGATGGAGGACACGCTGCTCATCGGGGACCACGTGTTCGTGAACCGGGAGCAGTTCGCGCCGCCAACACATTGGATGGGACCGTTATTGCCTTATCGGGAGATTCACCGTGGGGACATCGTGGTGTTCCTTTCACCGGAGGAGCCTGGGCTGTACATTGTGAAACGGATTATCGGAGTTGCCGGCGACCGCATCCATTTGCGCGACGGCGCGGTGTATCGCAACGGCGAAGAACTGGTGGAGCCGTATGTGCGCCACAAGTTCCCGAGGTACGATCCGTACCGAGACAATTTTCCGGCTGTGCCTCCCTCGGAGACGTACGGCGTGACCAGCACTGACTGGCAGCTCACAATGCAATCCCATGTCGAGGGCGCCGACATAGTGGTGCCGGCCGACAGTTATTTTGGGATGGGTGACAATCGGGACGTAAGCAAGGACAGCCGGTACTGGGGATTCATTCCCAAAGCGAACGTGATCGGACGGCCGATGTTCATCTACTGGTCGTTCATCACGCCAGCTAACCAATATCAATTGCGCGGTTCGGCGGATAGGATCGGGTTCCTCGTGCACACCATTATTCATTTCTTCGATGAAACCCGATGGTCGCGCACGTTCAGGGTAGTGCAGTGATCGTCCTTTCCACCAGAGCAAAAGGCCCCGCAGCGCGGAGCCTTTGAGAAAATCGAACACGCTTGAGGCGCAATTCGAGAGTACAGAGGCTTCCTTGCCAGGTCAACAGTCTCTTCGGCAACCCGCACCGAACGATCCGGCGGTGATCACAGCGGCCCTAGCGGCCCGGTTTTCTCCGCGACCTCCGCGTTACTTCTGCGATCTCTGCGATTAAGAGCTTTTAAACGCTGAGTTCGCGGAGGACTCGGAGAGTGCGCAGAGAAATACTAGAAACTCACACTAACTTTTCGCTCACTCTCCCCCACCCGCTCCAGCGCAATCTCCACATCCCGCTCCCGCACAAAGCGCGGAAACTTTTCTCCCCACTCGATCAGCAGAATGCTGTTTTCTGCGATCAGGTCATCCAAGCCCAGCGTCTCCAGCTGGCGTTGTGTATCCACGCGGTACAAATCGATGTGGTAAAGATTCGCCCCTGGCCCGCGGTATTCATGCACCAGGGTAAAGGTCGGGCTGGTGACGTCATCTTCCGATGCGGCCGCGAAACCCGCGGCAATTCCCTTCACCAGCGTGGTCTTGCCCGCGCCCAGGTCGCCGCGCAGCAAGACGATCTTCGGCGGAGTAAGCAGCCCCACCAGTGTCCGCCCCAGCGCGATCGTCTCTTGCGGCGAATGGGTAATGAACTCCCGCGTATCCATCGCGAGATCAGTATAACGAGAGTTCACCGCCGCTTGCGGGTTGACGACTACACTTTACGGGTTGACATGTTGTGGGAGCCGAGCAGGAAGTTTCGTTCCGTGGTCGAATTCACCGCGAAGCTCAGAGTTTTATGATCATTGTCGTCCAGCGCGATGAAGCGGAAGGGCTGCAAAATTCCTTCGGCTGAAATCCGCCGGGGATGCAGCATTTCCGCCATTCCGTGGACCGGGCCTGACTGCGTCTGGAAAGCGACCTCTACAAAATCACCCTCCTGCAAGGCGCGAGCCATGCGGAGCAGTCCGCCAGTCACGGAAACCGTCTGAATTCTGGCCTTGGTGCGTTGGCCGTCTTCCATTTTTACCAACGCGGAGGCCGCGGTAGCCTCCATCTTGACTCGGGTTGCGCGGTGTTGAGCGTTCGGTTGGGGAAAGTGGGTCATGGCGATTCCCAATATGGCACAGGGCGGTAACCTCAGGGAGATTACAAAAGGCCTGCCGGGGGAGACGCCGAGGAGAATCGAGGTAGTAGCGTCTGCCGAGCGGGAGATGTCCAAACGGACAGGGGGTAACTAACCATTAAACTCAACCGAAGCGCTCTTAGCGGCTTGCTGCACGCGCCGGAAGGCCTCGGGCAGCGCCCGGACCAGATCGGTCGCGACCAACGAATGTTCGCCCATTTGCTCCCGT
>Ga0335081_10002123_pt1 | contig 31147 bp, 34 predicted proteins | sample Lox_Sample_35_FD_206713 | JGI IMG/M metagenome (GOLD analysis project Ga0335081, IMG submission 206713) | Soil microbial communities from Loxahatchee National Wildlife Refuge, Florida, United States - Lox_Sample_3.5 | ecosystem: Environmental > Terrestrial > Soil > Wetlands | place: USA...
CTTCAGGTGAATCGGACGGCTTAGGATCTTTTTCCATTTAACGGCCTCCTTGGACATATGTTTTAACATATTTTCGTGTCCAAGAAAACCGGGGCCGCTATATAGCTCTCATATTTCATATTGGGCTGGTTCTTGAAATTGAAGAAAAACTAACATGCGCCTCGATCTCAACGTTTATTTTTCACATCAGAGCCGAATTATAATCTTAGGGGAAAAATGATAATAGAATATATTCCTTTCCTAATTGCTTTGGGAATTTTTGCAATATTTATATTCAACGATCAGATTCGAAAAGGATCAATAAAGAAAACAATCCCGCATTATAGTTCGACATTTTTTTCGGATCTGCCGCCTTATAGAACTTTCAAAGCAATAATTACATTTGTAACTAAAAAAGGCTATCAAATTGACGATATCGATGAAGTACATCTTGCGGTAATACTAAACGAAAGGATGACATGGAACAGCTATGGTTCCTTGTACCCGATTTATATTCGTGAGCAGGCTGGCAGAACTATAGTGGAAGTTGGTATTACAAGCAAGTTAGGAAAATCATTTCTATTTAGTACATTCAACAAAAGGGTCTTGGCCTTGCGTCTCGAACGTATGCTCAATGCCATTAAAGGCGCGGTGATTGCATATGAAGGAATAGATGAAAATGTATGAGAATGTTAAAAAAGAATGGTCAGCCATTAACGCAGATCGCAGGAACGAATGACGCTTGCACCGAGAATCAACAGGGGAAAAATATCGGTTTTTAAACTTTCCTTTTGACAGGGTTTCCGGAAAGGGGGCTTTTTCATGAAAATAGCGAAAGAGGAGATCGAGGCGATCATTAATAAGAATATAATATTTACCACAAAGACTATATCGCCAAAGGTGTCCCAATCCATTACCATATTTCACTAGGAAATCTTCATTGTTTAAATTTATTGCAACTCGCATACTTGTAGGTGAAAGTTTCGGAATTGGGATTCGGTCTTCGTGCCATATTGCTAATAGAAATGCGTTAAATGCTGTACGCCTATCACGGTTGTTATAATATCTATCCCTTTCTTTCCCCAAAAAAACGTTTTTACATTACGATTGAAAACAGTTATAATAAGTATGCGAAAAATTTCAGTATATATGCAAATATTGCAGGTTTATTTCAATTTGTATGAGAAAAAGGCCTTTATCTTATCGAAAAATAAATGTGCTCGATTTCAATATATGTGAGAACTTATACATCTCAATGCATTTGACTGTTCCTCTCACTTGTACAAACCTCAGAGCGTCATGGTGTATCCACCCCATATGCCGCCGGAGATAGGCACGGTATGAGGGGCGACGCGAAAACGGTCGTCGCATGGCGATTTCCTTTATGCGGCGGCACAGATTCAGTGCGATCAATCGCTGCGGTTTTTGGCGTGCCGAGCGCGCGGCTTACTGGCCGAGCAGCGTTGTGAATGTATCATGATGCCGCTCTTCGGCAGCAAGGATCTCTGCAAAGAGGTGCTGGGTGGTGTCATCTCCCTCGGAAATCGCCTGCTTGATGATTGCCTTGTAAAGCGCGATGGCCTCTTCTTCGGCCTTCACGTTTGCCTTGAGCATCTGGGTCGCATCGCCGCCCACCGCGATGGGGGTCGGTTTGGTGGTGGGCGTTACATCAAAATAAAAGAGCCGTTCCGCGATCTTTTCGGCATGTTTCATTTCCTCCACGGAGATATCCTCAAAAACTTCCATGAGGGAAGACGAGTGCATGCCCTTCACCATGATATGGTGCCACATGTACTGAACGATTGCCTGGAGCTCGCCGGCTATTGCCTGATTCATCATCTCCGTAAGTTTCGGACTCGCTTTCTGTACCATGATGTTCCTCCTTATATTAGTTATTCCTGCATGATTTTACCGGTAATTAACCGGATCCCACGAAAAACAAAGTTTCACTCCAATCTGTGTTGTGAGGCGGATCTTCCGTGACCCTCCCATGCGGTGCCGGCGGCAGGAAGCCCGCCTGCACCGTATGGCTGTCTGTTATTTCTTTTATTCGAATATGTTCTCTAATGTTCACCCTTGAATTGGGTGAATAAAATAGTGTGAAACTACCCATGGCAGGAATCCCTGTTCATCCCTGCCGCCAACATAGGAATCATTCCTAAGTATCAAGCAAAAAAAATTTAGTTGTTATGCTTTCACCTGCAATCTTTGCAGTAGCCGTAGTATTCAAAACGCAATTGAAAGGGCCGAAAACCTGTTTTTTTCTCTATCGCTTGTGATGAGATGGGCAATTCATCGATAAAATCTTCTATTTTCCCGCACTTTGTGCAAATAAGATTGAGATGATTCGAAATATTGACGTCATAGCGGTTATCCTTGTCGTAGAATGCAATTTCCCGTATTAATCCCTCTTTTTTCAGTACGTCCAGGGTGTAGTACACCGTTGATATGCTAATCTGCGGCGCCTTTTTCCGAACCCTTTTTAAAATATCCATCGCGCTTGGATGGGTCGTTGTTTTTGACTATAGATTAATGATCTCAAGCCGCTGAGAGGTCAGCTTATAGCCCTTCTCCTTGAGACTCGTTATCAGCGTTCTCCTGATTTCTTCCGGCTCCGCGTGATCTTTCATATTCGGAATGATTCCTGACTACAGTAAGTTTAGAACAGCCCATCCTGTTTGTCAAGCATCTTTGGGTCCGATAAACGTTGCCATTTTGAACAAGCATGCGGAGAATGCACTTTATGGCTGATTTATGCAACGTCAATGTTGGACAAAGGATCTGTACTATTACTATATTAAACCCTCACGTCCTTTGTTGAAGGGTTCAGAAAGAAACACTAACGTGTCGGTCTCCACCTGCTTCACAAGGAATCCTGATTTGCAGATGAAAGTCACAGCTTGTTATTCTTTTTTCAGTGCTTTTATTTAGGGTAAACTGCACATTAGCGGTTTCTGTTGTAATGGTTGGGAAAACGATAGGCATTCTTTAAAAACTTGGTGAGATTGAGTCGGAGCATTCGTCGGGTTAATCAATCAGAAACGATGTTCATAGTAAAGCATTTTCCCTCTCTTCAAAATAACATGATCTGCATAGCTATGCTAAATCGTTATGATATTCTTCGAGAACATTATTATTTCAAACTATCCAAAATTTTGAAGGTTTAGTGCACTTTTTGCACAAAATTATGTCAAACGTCGTTGCGTAACCTGTCCGTATCCCATCGATTATCTATAAAGCAAAATTTCAGGCCATACGATACTAGACAATCTTATCTGAAATAACCACTGCTCGAAGTTGGAAGGATTTATCCACTCAATATGCACGATACGATTGTTTATTTAACTCAACGGGAAAATTTACAGTTGCGTGTCGGATTTTAAATTATAGCACGCACTACTTCTTAAAAATGCTCAATCGCCTTGCTCATTTTGCTCTGAATCCGTAATAGATAAACAGCGACAAGAACACTAACGCGCTGAACAAAAAAAGGACGAAATTAAATTTCTTGTGATTCTTGATGAATTGTCGTGGTATAAGCATATATCCTCCCATGAATGTGGATATTGGTTAGCACTTACTCACTTATATATCAAGGGCCAAATGATGTATCTTACCCGGGGAAGTACCATCAAAACTCCTCAGTTCATGAGGGAGGCTTGAAATGGAAAGCCCGGGAAGACTGGTCGTGACGCCTCGAGCGATTCCCCCTATTTGCCGTAGCGATAATGAGGTCCCTGACTGTTGTCCGGAAACATGAGACGTCATGTCTGCTTCATCTTCTGCGACAGGCCGATGATCGTATCGGCAGCCGCTTCAAACCCCGTTGCCTGGGCATTCAGGCAAAGATGGTAGTTCCTGGCATCGTGCCAGTTCCTTTCTGTCCAGCGTCGGAGATATTTCTCCCGCCGAGAGTCGGCCTCGTCTATCTCAGCGAGCGCCTGCTCTTCCGACAAGGCGTGGAATTCCTTAAGCCGCGCAATGCGGAACACTTTCGGCGCGTGTATATACACGTTGAATACATTCGGCCAGCCGCTGAGCACGGCAAAGCCGGCATGCCCCACGATCACGGTATTATGGCTTTCAGCGATCTGACGGATGATGAGGCACTCCGCCGAGAATAACTCCTCATCATACACGGGCTTCCGGGACGGCGGTACATATGCCGCTTCCGGGGTACCGAAGACAAAGCTTTTCAACATGCTCTCCAGGAACCCGCACTTCTTTTCATCCTGGTCGGCAATATCCCTGACCTCGACGCCGATTTCCCGGGCCGCAGCATACAGCACTTCACGCTCAACGTACTTGTAGCCGAGCTTTCTCGCGACAAGGTGGCCGATATACGCGCCGCCGCTGGCCAACTGCCTCGATATGGTGATAACTCTCTTCTTTTCAGTAGTCATGGCATTCTCCAGGAAAATCCTATTCAACAATGATTTCATCTGCTCTTTCCCGCTTTTTATTCGACTTCAGGAAAAAGATAAAGGGCAGCGAAATGATGAACAGGAACGTGACCAGCAGGTACAGGTAGTTATACGCCATCATGCCCGCCTGGCGAGAAACCTCGCCGTCCAGAAGCGAGAGCGCCATCTGCCGGGCTGAGAAAGCATCAATGCCCTGACCCCGCATTCCGCTGGCCACTGTTCCGATCCAGCGCGATCCGACCTCGCTGTATTCGGTAATCTTTTCAGACAGGAGCGCATGATAGGAGGTCGTTGCCTTAGTCAACTGCGATGCGGCAATCGCGATACCGACACTGGCGAAAACCTGCCGCACGACGTTATAGAGCCCAGCCGCTGCCGTGATGTTCTGCTTCTCTATGGTGGAAAGTGCCGCAGTGCTCAGCGCCACAAAGATCAGTCCAAACCCCACTCCCTGCAGGAACTGGGGAATAAAGACGTCCAGATAGCCAACGTTGAGTGACAGGCGGGAAAGCTGATAGAACGCTGCCGCAGTCACGATCAGGCCGCTTCCGATCAACACTCGCGGCCCCACCTTGTTGTAGACCCTCCCGCCTATCGGCATGGCCACTGCCATAGCGAGGCTGCGGGGCATCAAAGCTAAGCCGGAGTCGAGAGCCGGATAGCCGAGAAGCTGCTGCAGAAACATGGGAAGCAGAAAGAGGCTGCCAAACAAGCCCATGCCGAGCAAACCGCCGATGAACGATCCCGAAGCGAAGTTGACGTCTTTCAACATCCGGAGGTCCACCGCAGGCCTTTCGCAGGTCAGCTCGCGCCAGATAAAGAGCACAAGCGCGGTCAACGAAACGAAGAGGAGGACACGGATCATGTCCGATTCGAACCAGGCCTCACGCTCTCCCCGTTCGAGCATGATCTGGAGCCCTCCGAGGCCGAGAGTCATGAGTCCCAGACCTAGCAGGTCTATCTTTCCTTTCTCGCGAACAAGGTAAGGCGGATCCTTGATGTACCGCATGACCATGAGTATGTTTACCACGCCGATCGGCACATTGATGTAAAAGATCCAGGGCCAGGAATAGTGGTCCGTGAGCCAGCCGCCTAGAGTCGGGCCAAAGGCGGGACCGAGCACGACCCCGAATCCAAACAGCCCCATGGCTTTGCCCTGCTCATCAGGCGGATAGGTCTCTCTCAGAATCGCTTGGGACACGGGTATCAGAACGCCACCACCGATCCCCTGGACCAGGCGAAAGACGACCATGGACGTGAGATCCCATGCTATGCCACAGAGCATCGAGCTTAAGGTGAAGCTGACGATGCTGAAGAGGTAAAAGTTTTTCCGGCCGTACCGCGCGCTGAGCATACCGACGATTGGCATCATGATGACGCTCGAAAGGATGTACCCCGTCGCGACCCAGGTGATCTCCTCAACGGAAGCGCCCAGCGTGCCGCGCATGTATGGCAGCGCCACGTTGACGATACTCGAGTCCAATGCGGCCATGATGGTGCCGATCATCACGGTGAGCGTAATGATCCATTTATCTGAATTCGCCATGCCTGCCGCCCGCCATTTCCTCGTGTCTGGAAGTTCCTTTTACCGCTACCGAGGGATAGACCGAGAGTCCCGGCCGCAGCGGATAGGCCGGATCGGGTTTTGAATCGATCAGGATCTTGACCGGAACGCGCTGCACGACCTTAACAAAGTTGCCCGTCGCGTTCTGCGGCGGCAAGAGGCTGAAGACCGCGCCCGTACCCGGCTGAAAGCTGTCCACGTGTCCCTTGAAAACGACGCCTGGATAGGCGTCAACGGTGATGTCCACAGCCTGACCCGGCCTCATGTGCGCGATCTGCGTCTCTTTAAAATTTGCGACTACCCAGAGATCTCCATCGTCCACGATCGAGAGGAGCGGCTGGCCCGGCTGCGCGTATTTCCCTTCATCCACGTTCTTCTTGGCGATCCTGCCGGAGACCGGCGCCGTGATCGTCGTCCGCCCCAGGTCCAGACGCGCCAGGCTCAGGGCTGTTCCTGCTTCCCGTATCTTGAACTTCTGAGTCGTGAGCTGTGCTTCCAGCGCCTCTATCGCGGCCTTGATTTCATCCACGGATGCGCTTGCCGAGTCCTTGCGGGCCGCCGTATCCTCCCATCTCGCTTCCGCCTGGTCGAACTGGCTTTGCGAAATTACCTCCTTCTTACGAAGCTCCTTGCTCCGCATTAATTCTTTCTGAGCGAGCGCTGCACTCGTTACAGCCGCTTCGAGGTCCGCTCGGGCGCGGGCAAGTGCCATGGTTTTCACCTTGATGGAAGCACGAATTTCCTCCTGCTCCGCGGTAATTCTGGACATTGCGTCCTGCCTGGCCTGGACCAGCGTGCCGTAATCGTCGGCTGCTATTTCCACTAGCGCTTCTCCGGCTCTTACAAGCTGATTGTCCGACACGAGAACCTTCGTGACCCTGCCCTTGACCTCGGAGCTGATCGGCACGACGACTCCATCGATAAACGAGTCGTCAGTGCTCTCGTGCGCCATATAGTATGATATTTTCTTCGTCCCATAGACCAAACACACGACCAAGCCGATGATGACTGCAGCCCTGATACTCCACGTTTTCACCGACGCTTGACGTGATGATTCTTGTTCTGAACTCTTCTTCTTAAACATACGCTACTTTCTCCTTCTGTCTGAAAATCGTGATCGAATAGCTGTCCGGTGTTCAAATGGCGCCGACGATTTTCTCGTAGTGTGCAACCAGTTCCTGGTTCTGGTTTCTGATTTGTCCCGAAAAAATAATGAACCTCCCTTTTCTTCCCGTGAGTTTGACCTCCGCAATAAGGGTGTCGCCGGGGACCGCTTTTATTTTATACCGGACGGTTTTTTGAACAACATGCGGATTGGCTTTCAATCCTTTGTTCGTTAAGGAAAGGAGAGCTGCTGCAACCAGACATATGAACTCGTCCTGGGCATATCCGGGATAGGTAGGGGCTCCGGGAAAATGCCCTTCAAGATCCTGGTCGTCAGCGCTGATTTCCTTAACCCCCAGCATTGTTTCGGAAGCCTCTGAACTATGAAAAACGCCGTCAATTTTTCTAAGAGCAGTCCCTCGATGGGGCAATACAGTTTCGAGACCTTTTCTGTTGAAGCACCTGAATAATTCGCTCATGAGTAACACCCCCTCGTAGAATATTCTGATATTCCTAGCGCGAAAACCGCAAACGGCCATCCCGGAAGAACATCAGCAGTAATTTCACTTCGCTATGACCCCTCCCAGGAACACCCGAAGCAATTGCCTTATCCATTGGTCGCGAAACTTTTCATCCGAGGACGACCGGCCAAAAAGATATTTTCCCACCCTCTCCCTTCGCCTCGCGTGAGCTATCTGACCCAGAAGAAATTCCGCTGCAAACAACGGGTCTACATCAGTCGCCAGGAACCCGCTCTTTTTGGCCTGCGTCAGGAACGCTATCAATGCTTCCTGATGCTTTAGAATTGTTTTTTGAAATACGTCATTGCTCCTCACCATTTCACGCTGGATAATGGAAATCACGTCAGGTTGTTTGATGATCGCTTCAATCGTCTGTCTTACAAAGATTTCCAGCCGAACTTTCAAGTCGTCGGCGCTGCGCGGAGGCAGAAGTGTATTTCTCGCGGATACCAACAACTCCGAAATGAACTGCTCGATGATCTGCTGGAAAAGATTGGCTTTTGACTCAAAGTGATAATTGACGGCCGCAATATTCACACCCGCCGCTTCGCTGATATCATGGATTGAAACCCCATCATACCCCCTAGCCGCGAATAAGCGGGTAGCCTCAGAAACGATGCGGTTGGCCGTGTCGTGAGAGGAACGAGTTGCGCGACTCAGTTTGCTTATTCTGTTCATCTGAGCACTACCTCCTGCATTGTGTAACCGTAAAGACGTTAGGAAATATTAACATAACAGCCTGCAAGAAGTCAAAAATATATTTAATTATTTCAAATATATATTTTATTTAATCAGGGCATCCTGCTACTCTTTATGCATGATCACGCACATACATGGGTATGGGTAAAGAATTAAAAGGAAGCAAATCAATAAATTGGCATTGCACATAAGTAGGTGTGGTTGACGGAATTTGTTCTCCCGACGGTTAAGCATTATACATGGGAGATGACCACATGCCCAGCCTTAAAGCCGCTTGGTCGTAATGAAGGCGAGAGAATATCACTGGAGTCAAGCAGGAGCAAAGGGCAGACCCTGCCATGTACTTCATTCACAAGAAGTTTATCAGAAATACTTTGACGGAGGATTGTTGATTTGCTTATCAAAGGTTCAAGAATTAAAGATGGCCAAGGGAATTGACAGGCCAAGGGAATTGCTTTGCTTTTTTCTGAGGCTTATTGTAATATTGCGAAAACAAAAGGAATATTCCAGAGCTTCATTTTGGCTTCAGCTGTTGCGCGAATCTAATTATGAAATTTTCAGTGCGGATCGTTGTAACGCATTAATAAGTCAGAACCCTAAGTTTCATGAAATGTGCGAAAGCACAGCATCATGCGGCGTGAAGTTCGGGGTTTGGAATATTTATAATTTTTTGACTATTATTTTCACTGATGAATTATGATTAAGGCGGATTTCAATCCTGTGCTGGTCCGTGTACCACGATGTTTTTTTTAGCTGTCTCAGTGTCCAAATGGTCAAAAGTCAGGTGAACTGCGTGAGAATCGCCGGCATACAGATAAGCGCTGGTCCGGACATGGAACGGAACATCCAGCGCGCCTTAGAGAAGGCTGCGGTGGCTGCTGAAAAGGACGCCAAGATAATCTGCTATCCGGAGCTATTCCTCACACCTTGGTTTCCGAAGGAAGAACAGAAATCCAATCTCTCCCTCGCGATTGACGCAACCAGTGAAGCGCTGCATCGCCTGATGCAGCTGTCGGCGGAAACGAAGACCGTTCTCATCATCCCGTTCTTCGAATCCGCAAACGGAAAGTACTATAACAGCGCTGCCGTAATGGACAGCGGAAAACTGCTCGGCGTTTACCGCAAGATACATCTTCCCGATCTGCACCTCTACCGGGAACGCTTCTATTTTTCGCCCGGCGATGCCGGCATCCCCGTGTTCGAGACATCGCAGGGGAAGATCGGTGTTCAGATCTGTTGGGACAACCTGTTTCCCGAGGGCACGCGCGTTTTGGCGCTCAAAGGCGCCGAGATCGTGTTTGCGCCCACGGCTGCCGCGCTAAACACTCACAGCCTGTGGGAACGTGCCATCGCAGCCAATGCTTTTGCCAATAACATCTTCATATTCCGGGTGAACCGTGTGGGCCAGGAGGAGGGGATATCCTTCTACGGCCGAAGCTTCTGCGTCGATCCCTGGGGCGAGATGATCTCTGAGCTTGCCGGTGGAAAAGAGTCCATCGTTCTTGCGGAAATTAATCTCAAAGAACGCAGCACGGCATCCGAAATATGGGGATTTCTCAAACATAGAAGACCAGGGGAATATGGAGATTTGGTTAAATAGGTCCTCGCGAAATTGACTTCCTTGTCCCGCAGTCTGTCTGAAAACCCCGTCTGCTATAATAAAACCATAGGCATTTTTATTCGAGGTGAGCTGAATGAAGGCCATGGTGCTGAAGAGTATTACCAACCTCCCTGAAACGAGGTTACCCTTAGAGCCGGCCGATTTGCCGATGCCAATTCTTCAAGAGCGTGATGTCCTTGTGAAAGTATCGGCCTGCGGCGTGTGTCATACTGAGTTGGACGAGATCGAGGGTAGGACGCCTCCATCGAAGCTCCCGATCGTTCTTGGGCACCAGGTCATTGGTCACGTTGAAAAATCCGGGAAGAGAGCAGGCAGGTTCAAGACCGGAGACCGGGTAGGCATTGCCTGGATTTATTCAGCCTGCGGGAAGTGCACATTCTGTCGAAACGGAATGGAGAATCTCTGCGGCGATTTTAAGGCCATGGGAAGGGACGTCAACGGGGGATACGCGGAATATACCGCCGTCTCTGAAAATTTTGCCTATCCGATCCCGGCGATATTTTCCGACTCCGAAGCAGCACCACTCTTATGCGCCGGCGCCGTCGGCTACCGGTCTCTGAGGCTCGCTGGTATCGTGGATGGGGACAGGATCGGACTCACTGGTTTCGGCGCATCAGGCCACCTGGTGCTCAAAATGGTGCGTTATCAGTACCCGAGAGCGAAAATTTTCGTTTTTTCCCGGACGGAGGGAGAGCGTTGCTTCTCGAAAGAGCTTGGCGCTGTCTGGGCAGGCGGGATGGAAGACAGGGCACCAGAGAAGCTGCACGCAGTAATCGACACCACTCCTGCATGGAAACCGCTTGTCGAGTCCCTGAGAAACCTTGAAAAGGGAGGGAGGCTCGTGATCAATGCGATTAGGAAGGAGGATAGCGACAAGGATTCTCTGCTCGGGCTCGATTATTCACGAGACCTCTGGAAGGAGAAAGAAATCAAGAGTGTTGCGAATGTCACGCGACGGGATGTCGAAGAATTTTTGCGTCTGGCGGCGGCGATCCCGATCAGACCTGAAATTCAGGAGTACCGGCTCGAGGAAGCGAACTTGGCGCTCCTTGAACTGAAAGAACGGAAAATTCGCGGGGCAAAGGTGCTAAGAATGGCATGAATTCCCGAGCTATTCTGTTCTCACCATTTCCGTCACACATTCGATGTGATACGTATACGGGAACATATCCACTGGCTGGAGCCTTGTGAGGCGCAAGCCGAAGAGGGAGAAAAATTTCAGATCCCGTGCGAGAGTGGTGGGGTTGCATGATACGTAGATAATTTTCCGGGGGACAAAAGCGAGCACACGCTCCAAGATCTTGAGCGTGGCCCCGGCCCGCGGAGGGTCGAGCACGATGATGTCAGCAGGTGCTTTCCTCTGGAGCAGCGTCCTTAACCCCTTCTGCGTGTCGTCGGCGATGAATTCCGCATTTCTTATACTGTTCAGTTCAGAATTTTTTTTCGCATCTTCGATCGCTGAATACCCGGACTCGATACCGATCACGGTCTTTGTCTTTTTGGCGAGAGGCAGCGAGAAGTTACCTATCCCGCAATAAAGATCAAGGACGGTCTCGCTTCCCTCCAACCCGGAGAAATCGAGGACCGTACGGACCATGTTCCTATTCTGTTCCCAGTTCACCTGATAAAAATTCCCCTCCGTGGCGCGGAGCGTCAGGCCGTCAACATCCAGCGTTAGATAGTTTTTACCAAGCACCACCGTTTTTTTCCTGCGTGCGAAGCCGGAGATCCCGATTACTTCGGGCGCCTTATTTCGGAGATCATTCCAGAGCGCCTCCAGAGGAGGATAGGATTCCATCTCCGTAAAAAAAAGGACGTGGGCTTCTCCTGCCGGAGTTACGTTGATATGTAGCTCCTTGAGCAGCGGCAAGCGGTCCGACATGCTCCGAAGAGCCTTCAGTACCTTGTCGATGAGCGGGTGGAGGAGGAAAGCATTCTCTACCTCGATGAGCTCGTGGGACCCCTGCCGGAAAAAACCGATCTTTTGTTTCCCCTGGACACTCCGCACGGTAAACTGTGTGCGCAAGCGATAGTGGTCCGAGGGGGACGATGGTTTGATCGGGAGGAGTTGCTTTGGTTCCATACCCCCGATTCTTTTAAGGCTGTCGAGGAGAATTTCCTGTTTGTAGGTGAGCTGGGCCGGATAGGCGATGAAGGGCCAGGTGGCGCCGGTGCACTGATTCTCGCCTTCACAAGGAGGTACAATCCGGTGCGGAGAGGGACTTATGACATCAACAAGATCGGCCTCAAGAAAGCCTTTTCTCTTTTTTTTTAAATCAATGATGACGCGCTCACCGGGAAGCACGCCCGGTACGAAGACAGCCTGGCCTGAGTCGAGCCTCGCAAGACCCGCCCCGCCATACACGAGCTTCTCGATCACGACATCAGCACGTTCACTCATCCGAGGATCTTCTTTACGGTCTCGCGGAGCAGCGAGGTGTCGGCCGATTTCACCACGTACGCGTCGGAACACCAGCTTCCAAAGTCGTGCTTGTATTCTTCATAGGCCGTGCAAATGATGACCGGCAGTGTACTGTTCTTTTCCTTCATTTTGCGGAGTGTCTCAATGCCGTCTATGTCCGGCATGCGCATGTCCAGTGTGACCAGATCGAACTTCTTCGTGTCAAGCGCCGCAAGGGCCTGGATGCCGTCGGCAACCGTCGTCACCTCATAGCCCAATTCCTCGAACTCTTCCTTGTAGAGCTGTCTGATATTTTCTTCATCGTCCACAACCAGGATCTTCTTCATTGCCAGCCTCCTTGAGATGCGAGTGCCAATCTAAATGCATGGCCTGTCGCCAGCCTTTTTGTTATGTGTGTTCCCGCAAGGGAAGTTTGATAGTAAAAATCGCCCCACCGGTCTCCTTGTTGCGTATCTCTATTACGCCGTTGTGGGCTTTGATGATCCTGTTCGTGATCGGCAGTCCCAGTCCGGTGCCACGGGGTTTGGTGGTGTAATAAGGGTTGAAGATATTGTGCATGGTCTTGGCAGAGATGCCGGGACCCGTGTCTCCAATCTCTATTACAACCTCCTGCGTGTCGGGGAGGGGATAGGTCCTGATCGACAGGACCCCGCCGTTCTCCATGGCTTCCATGGCATTTTTGATGATGTTTATGATCGCTTGCTTGATTTGAGGCACATCGATCATAAGGCGCGGAAATGAAGGTGAAAGGCTACTCTCGAGACGGATGTCCCTCTGTTTAATCTCATCCTCATAGAGCGTGAGGATTTCCTGTACCACACTGTTGAGGTCCGACTCGGATAACTGCGGGGCAACCTCTTTAATATATAAGAGGTTGTCCTGGATGATCCCTTCGAGGCGGGTGACTTCGCTCATGATGATGTCGATGTACTTTTTCTCTTCACCGTTTTGAACCTTCTTCGCAAGCCGTCTTGCGAATCCACCAATGGAGACAAGCGGGTTCCGGATCTCATGGGTGATTTCAGCCATCATCGCGCCGAGGGCGGCCATCTTTTCGGACTGGACGAGTTGCTCGTGAAGAGCGCGCATGTCCTTGTTCATGGTTTCGATATTGGTGTGGATGATGGCATTCTCGATCGCAAGCGCAGCCTGATGGGCGAACATGATGAGGAATCGCAGGTCGCGGGCGGTAATTGGCCGCTGGTTAAACATATTGTCAACGAGGATGATGCCGATTACCCGGTCTTTAGAAACGAGTGGTACTGTTGCGAAGCTGTTTGTCCGGAGCGCTTCCCGGAGCTCCCGGGGCACAATGGGGCTGGATGCGGCATCGGTGATGTTGTAAGGTCTTTTCTCGCGAACCGTGAGGGCCAGCACGTTCCCATTCGGCTCAAGAGGCACCCGGATACTTCGTGCCAGACTATTGAGCGACGAGTCCCGGTGCTCGAAGAGCTCGCCGGTCTGGATCCATTCTATGAGGCTCCGGTGTTTACTCGAGACCTCGCTCCAGGCCCTGCCCGCCTCTTCCCAGTTCGTAGGGCCTACGCCCAACATGCCCTGCAGCATATTCGTACGCTCGTTCGTCATGAGAAGGATGGCCCGATTGAAGCCAAGACCGCCGCCACCCATAGTGGCCGCCGTAAGGATGATCCTGAGAAGGCGATCGAGGTTCAGGGTCGTGCTCATGGCCGTGCCAATATCGTAGAGCATAGAGAGCTCCTGCGCCCTCTTCCCTGCTTCATTCGCGAGGTCCTCCATGCGCTCGTACATAGCGGCATTCTCGACCGCCACCGCGGCACTGCTTGCTACGGTGGTCAGGAACTGCAGATCGTCCTCGGTAAACTGTTGTCCCTCCTGTTTGTTGTAGAGCGTGATGACGCCGATCAGCTTATCGCGGAATATGAGCGGGGTACCGATGATCGATCCGGCGGCAATCCCTGGAGTGTCCCGGAAAACAGGTTCTTTTGTAACGTCCTGGATGAGGAGAGCACGTCTTTCCTGCACGACCTTGTTCACGACGAGACCCCCAAGCCTGGCGTCCATGTCCTTGATGATGTCACCAACAAGGCTATATAGTGCGAATGTTTTATCCTGCTCTATCTCGGGCAGGTTCATGAGCCTTATGGTGCAGCCCTGTGCCCGGAGGGACTGTGCGCTGTTCCTGGCGATGAGGGAGAGGAGCTGCTCGAGGTCGAGGGTGGAGGTGAGTGCCATACCGATCTCGTAGATGGTTGAGAGCTCGGCGAGCCGGTCCTGAAGGCTCTGGAAAAGTCGAGCGCTTTTTATGACTCCGCTGAGCTGGTTTGCGGTGGTGGTCAGGAGCGTGATGTCGGCTGACGTTGCGCTCCAGACCGACGATGAGAGCACGAAGATAACGCCGAGACACATATCTTGGTCCATGATCGGTGCAGCGACTAACGATTTGAAGTGCCCGATGCCTGATTCCGGAAGGTACTGGAACCTCGGGTCTGAGTAGGGATCTTCGAGCGCGAGCGGCACCTTCTGCTCGGCGACCCATCCAGCGATACCCATACCGAGGGGAAAACTCAGCCTGCCGATGGATTCCTGGTTTAGGCCGATCGCTGCGCTGAGCGTCACACTCTTTCCTGATCGGTCGATGAGAAATACGGATGTGCCGTCCTTGCCCATGCCCCGCGCTACGACCTCAACGATACGGCGGAGCTTCTCCGAAAGGTCTGTGTAGGAATTCGATATCCGGCTGATCTCACTCAGAATGCTCAGGGCTGTTTTTTCCGTCGTTTCCATAAATGTTATATCAACCACAGTTGACCAAAAGGCGCCGCTTCTATTCGACACAAATTAGCACAAAGAATCAAGAACCGAACCTTACAGGACGCGGATGAACGCTCAAATATCGGATGAAACCCAAAGCTCATGTATTTCATCCTGCGAGTATCCACGTTCAAAAATATTTTACCGAAAAATTCATCGTCCTTCTTGGATCAAATCCGCGTTCACTTTTTCTGTTTTTTCCTTAATGCCTTCAGGTACACCTTCACGTATTCTTTCGCGGAGCTTTCCCAGGAAAAGTCCTGCTTCATGCCGGCCTGCATCAGGCGTTTCCATTTCCGGGTATCGCGAAAGATATCACGCGCCCGGCGTAGACAGTCAACGAGCGCTCCTGCCGAATAATCATCAAAGACGAAGCCCGTGCCGCGTCCCGTATTCGCATTATAGTTTGTGACCGTATCCGAGAGCCCGCCGGTTTTCCGGACGACCGGGACGGTTCCGTAGCGGAGCGCGATCATCTGTCCCAGACCACACGGTTCATAGCGAGACGGCATCAGGAACATATCACAGCCGGCATAAATGCTCTTCGCGAGATCATCGTCGTACCGGAGCAGTATTCGCATCTGAGGCGGATAGCGCGTCGCCGCTTCGGTCAGAATGAGGTGGTATTTCTCTTCACCGGTGCCGAGGATGATCAAGCGCATGTCCATGGCCATGATCTCCGGAAGGGCTTCGACCAGGATGTCCAGCCCTTTCTGCTCAGTAAGGCGCGTGACCAAGCCGATCAAGGGTGCGTCTGACGGGGAAAGGCCTGTGCGTTTCAGGATGCCCTGTTTGCAGACCGCTTTACCATCGAGCCTTGCGGCACTGAATTTTCGCGCAATGGAGGCGTCCCGTGCCGGGTCCCAGTCGGTATAATCGATGCCGTTCACGATGCCGTAGAGATCCGCAGACCGTTTTGCGAGAACTCCATCCAGCCCGTGACCGTATTCAGGCGTTTGTATCTCGCGGCTGTACGTTTTGCTTACTGTTGTAATGATATCGGAATACACTAGGCCAGCCTTGAGAAAATTTATCTTGCCCCAGAACTCCAGTCCCTCCGGCGTGAACGCATCCCATCCGAGGCCGATAAAACGCATGTCCCAGTGCCAGAATACACCCTGGTACCCGATGTTGTGAACAGTAAAGACGCTCTTGGTATGTGCAAGAGGCACGCTCTCGCCGTGCAGCATCCTGAGATAGAACGGCACGAGACCCGTTTGCCAGTCGTTACAGTGCACGATCTCGGGGCTAAAGCCCAGCTCGCGGCAAAGCTCCACGACAGCTCGCGAAAAGAATGTGAAGCGTTCCGCATTGTCCTGGTAATCGGCATGGGCTGTGCGGTAGAGCTCCGGCCTGTTGAAATAGATGTCCTTGCTGATGAAATAGACCGTGACGTGCTTTCCCATCCTCCCTTCGAGGATGTCGCACCGCTCTTTCCATGACGCGAACGGCACGTAGAACGTCGCGATATGCTTCAGATTGAACTTCTCCACGTCTACGCACTGGTATCGCGGCATGACTACGCGCACATCATGCCCGAGCGCGGCTAGGGCCGGGGGAAGGCTACCAGCGACGTCTGCCAATCCCCCGGTCTTCGCAAAGGGAGCCGCTTCAGATGCCGCGAACAGGACCCTCATACATTTATTTCCCGCAGGAACTTCGCCGCTTCCTCCGGCGGCGTGGGATTGATGTAGAACCCGGACCCCCATTCGAAACCAGCCACATTTGTCAGCTTGGGCATGAACTCAATGTGCCAGTGATAGTAATCATTCTGTTCATCCTTGAACGCAGAGGTGTGTATCACGTAATTATAGGGGGGGTTCGAGAGCGCCTTGTCGATCCTCCTCAGGATGTTCTGCATGAGGCCGGCGAGGTCCCGGTAGTCCTCTTTCGAGGAACAGGCGTAACAGGAGATATGTCTTTTAGGGAGTATCCATGTCTCGAACGGGAAGCGGGGGGCATATGGAGCGAGCGCGATAAAGAGCGGTGTCTCGAGAACCACGCGCGTCCCGGTATGGATCTCCTGCCGAATGATGTCGCAAAATATGCATCGCTCCTTGATCTCGTAATGACGCTTGCACCCGTCGATCTCCTCCTGCACCTGGATCGGCACGATCGGGAGGGCGATGAGCTGCGAATGCGTGTGCTCGAGCGTTGCGCCGGCTGAAAGGCCTTCATTCTTGAAGATGAGGGTATACTGGAAGCGGGTGTCCTTTTTCAGGTCTTCCATACGGTCCCGGTAGGCCCAGAGCACTTCCTCCATCGCCTTCTGCGGGAGGGACGAGAGTGTGGCATTGTGGTTGGGGCTTTCGATGATAACTTCATGGGCGCCGATGCCGTTCATCTTGTCGAATATGCCCTCTCCCTGCTTGTTCAGGTTGCCTTCTATCTGGAGCGCCGGAAACTTGTTCGGCACGGCCCGGAGTCGCCAGCCGGGTCCGTTGGGCTGACCGTTGTCCCGATAGGCAAGCGTCTCGTTTGGTGTCGTCCGTTCGTTGCCTCCGCAGAAGGGGCAAAAGCCGCCCCGCTTCTTGGTACGCTCGTCATGGAAGTCAGTGGGCCGCTTTCCTCGCTCCGACGAGATGATGACCCAACGTCCAGTAATGGGGTCTTTACGCAATTCTGGCATATATACTCCTCTGCTCCTGTCCGTAAACGGTTAAAAAAGGAATTTAAATATTATAACCATGTTGCTGCCTGTTGTCAAAAGAACTCTTGGTGTGTTATGATGATTCACCATGGCTGGCAAAATAAACAGGCTATCCGTTACGCTCGTGAAAATGCTGAAGGCCCAGGGACTTGAGAGCCGCCTCCAGGAATACCGCGTCTTCGGTCAGTGGGAGAAGGCAGTGGGCAAGGTCATTGCACGTCACTCCCAACCATCTTCCCTGCGCGGTAAAAAGATGACTCTGGTTGTGGACAGTCCGGCATGGATGCAGCAGATCTCTCTCCTAAAGCCGGAGATCATTGAACAAGTGAACAGGAGTCTGGGGCACAATGCGATCCGGGACATAATTCTGAAGCTCGGCGAGGTAGCGCAATGCGCGGGGGAGGCGACAGAGGACCTTCCCGTTCGTGCAGACCTAGACCGTGATGAGCGCGAGAAGATAGAATACGCCCTTCAAGACCTGCACGATCCTGAGATCAGGGAAGCCGTAAGGCGGGTCATGGAGAAGGATTTCTTAAGGAGGAAAAGGTAAGAGGTAAAATGAGGTAGGTAGGGGAATTTTTTCTAATTCTTCGGGTAAGTGATGATCGTGCCCATGACCTTTGCCCAGGGCGTGAGCGTATGAGCTTTGACGGACCTCGCGCTCATTATATCAATGACGGTGATCCCACGGACCAGCAGCGCGTCGCCAATCAGCGACCGGTGACATCGCCAGGGAACAGCTTCGGCGCACATGATCGCTGTCTTTTTCTTCCGTGCAACAGCAATAAGATCTTTCAGACCCTCCTCGAAATCGGCAGTCTGCATGTAGTCGGCAAAACCCCGAAAGGAAGCGTTCTCCCACCCCATGTTCGGCGAATCTTTCTTGGAGTGGCGCAGTCCTCCGAGCTTTCGTATATGTTCATAGGCGATACCATTTTCAGGGAAGCTCATTGCCATAGCTTCACTGTTGAATTGAGGGTTATGCCGGGATCTGGGAATGGAGCGCACATCGGCGATAAGCTCTATGGCATGCGCTTTCAGAATTGCGAGAAATTCCTCTCTGGGACGGGTCGAGTGGCCGATGGTATAAATGACCAGCTTGGTATGGCGGGTTGAATCATTCTCGCGGGCAATCATCACTCATCTTGATCTCCTGTCATTTGCTGCTATCCTACCACCCTGGAGCCGTTTCTGCGAGACTGCTCAGCATGGTTTTTGATCCCGACCAGCCCGACGGATGGCAGAATCAGCGTTAAAGCCTGCGCAACCCATCGCGCCTGTGATGGATACCTCTAAAGGAGTCATCCTTAGGTCCCGTTTTTGTATCATGCGGACTATCGTTACAAACCAGGCCGCGGCTGAGTAATGAGGGACATGAATTCCTGCCGGGTCGCCGGGTTTTCCCGGAACACACCGAGCACTGATGATGTAACGAACATGGAATTCTGCTTCTCAACCCCCCGCATCATCATGCAGAGGTGCCGGGCCTCGATCATGACGCCGACGCCGTCGGCATTGATCGAGTCCTTAACCGCATAGGCAATCTGTTCAGTCAATCGTTCCTGTATCTGAAGCCTCCGTGCGTACATGTCCACGAGCCTTGCAAGCTTGCTTATGCCGAAGACCTTGCCTCGCGGGATGTAGCCGATATGGCAGCGGCCGAAGAAGGGGAGCATGTGATGCTCGCAGAGGCTATAGACCTCAATGTCCCGCACGATGACCATACTTGTGGTTTCCTGGGCGAAGCAGGCGTCATTGATCAATTTCTGAATATCGGCTCGATATCCCGATGTGAGGAAGGTGAGCGCCGAGGCGATCCGTTTTGGTGTGTCGACGAGGCCCTCGCGGTGAGGATCTTCGCCGATTTCGATCAGCAGTTCACGAACGAGCTTCTGGATGTTTTCAGTGTTCGGAGTCATGACGTATCTCTCCCCTCAACATATCGGTATAAGACTCAAGCGAATGCATCGTTTTTCGCAGCATCCCGGCAGTGATGTCCGCAATTGGTGTCGCCGAACCCGGCAGGATCAGATCCGGCGCGAGCTCATATAGCGCGATGGCGAGAAAGGGCCGCTGAAAAATATCCGGATCGGGAATCGTCAGTTCTTCCCCAGCCATCGTGATGTCGTCGTAAAGAATGAGGTCCAGATCGATCGTGCGCGGCGCATATTTGTCGGAGCAACGCAATCGGCCTAGCGAGTCCTCGATGCGTCGCAGTATTTTCAACTTCAGGTCAAGAGGAGGAGTCCCGGTCTCGATCTCCAGAACGCAATTATAGTATGGTGGCTGCCCGGACCGGCCGAGGGGTTCGGTGAGATAGACCGTGGATATCGCCAGAATACGCGTCTGCGCCCCGAGCAAGCGCACTGCTTTTTTTACATTGTCTGTCGGGTCGATGTTCGATCCCACGCTTACGAACGCCCGCGCCATGATCAGACCCGCCGTCTTCGTGTGATCTCGACCCCAACGCTTCTCGCAAAACGCAGCGCCGAAGGCTTCTCGACACGCACCAGCGCCTCCGTTACGGCCGGGTATTCGAGGCATATGCCGGCTACGGCTTCGGCCAGTGCTTCCACCAGATAAAACCGGGAGTTCTCGACCGCCGCCATGATCGACTTCTTGATATCGCGATAATCCAGGGCGTCCTCGAGCCGATCGCTCTTGCCTGCCTTGCTGAGGTCCGTCGATATCGCCACGTTGATCACTACGTCCTGCTTGTCGCGCCTCTCCTCGTCGTTCACGCCGATGATGCAGCGCACGAGAAGATCACTGATCAGGATGCGGTCCATTGCCGTCCTCCAGGAGGTGCCGACCTCCATCCACAAAGATGATCTGGCCGGTCACAAAATCGCTCTTGAGCAGATAGAGGACCGTGTCCGCGATATCCTCTGGCCCGCCGTGGCGCCTGAGCGGCACCGCATGTGATAACTGTTCCAGATAACTCTCGTCTTTTCCCGGCGGCGGGAGGATAAGGCCCGGCGCCACGGCGTTCACCGTGATGCCGGGAGCGAATACGAGCGCGCACATTCTTGTGAGTACCGAGAGCATATGTTTGCTCAGGATATATGCCACGTGCGTCTGATCGTACCCGTGTATTTTAGTGTCAAGAAGATTGATGATTTTGCCACGCCCGACAAGCCGGGCAAACTCGCGGCTGATAACGAACGGCGTCCATGCGTTCACCTGCATATGCCGCGTCAGGTCTCCGAAACCTAAATCCATGAGCGTGCTTGGGGAAAAAATGGACGCGTTATTAATTACGATATCGATTGATCCCGCAGTCTTCAGCGCTCTGGCGATCAGCGTTTCGTATTCTTCCGGCTTCTCCAGATCAGCGATAATACTCCATGCATTCGCTCCGCATTCGGTCACCTCATCGCAAACCTTGATTGTCTCCGGTTCCAACGTCCGGCGGTCGTGAGCAACGATGTGAACGCCCTCTTCCGCAAGCGCAATGGCAATTGAACGGCCTATGCGCCTGCTCGCGCCGGTGACTAGGGCGATTTTGCCCTGCAAATTATTTTGTACCCCGCGGTGTTCTCTGGCACGCGTCGTCATCGGCTCATTCTCACGGCCTTCGTTGAACTGTCAGCAAGTCTATCTTTGCCGCCATAATGAAATCATTCAGCGACAACCCACCAATCTTGTGCGTTGACAGGATGAGTCGAACTTTATTATAGGAGACTAAAATATCCGGATGGTGGTCCTGATCGTTCGCCACCGATGCAACGTTGTTCACAAAGTCCATAGCCTGCCGGAAATCCTTGAAACGATATTCCCGTTGAATGGATTTTTCCGACAGCGACCACTGCGGGATCTCTCGTAAAAGTTCCTCTGTCTCTTTATGCGACAGAGGTGCGGTACCTGCCTGTAAGGGTTTACAGGCCTGTTCTGCAAGTTTCATATGAAACTCACTATTCGCCTTGATTTACGTAAATGTTTTTGACCACGGCGTCACAAAGGACACGGAGAGCTTCGCTCGGAGTTTTGAGCTTCTCCATGTCCCTGTGATAGATTTGATGTTGTTGGATCTTGTTGAGCATTAGCGAATTGCCCCGCGCAGCTTCTCCGGCGTCATCGTCTCGCCCTTCCGGATAAGCGTTCGCGCAGCCTCGACCTTTTCCCAGACGTTACACATCATCGCGCCTCTGACCTTGCCGTCTTTGAGATAATAGATCACCCCGGTGTCGTACTCTTTCTGCCAGTCGGCGAAGGTCTCAAGCCTCGCATCGACCTCGCCTACGGCCTCGTACCCGAACTCGAAGAGGTCGGAAAAGAAGTACGGCATATAGGTAAACGGTTCCCGCGCACCGGCCATGTTCCTGCCTGCCCACTTACCCTGGTTCAAGGCATTGTCCCAGTGTTCGATGCGCGTCTGGTTTCCAAGCTCTTGGTAGGGAAAGAATGCATTGTCACCGGCCGCGTAGATGTCGGGTAGAGAGGTCTGGAGGTACTCGTCAACAATGATCCCGTTGGCAGTCTGCAGCTCCGCATTTCGCGCGAGATCAAGATATGGTGTTATGCCGATACCCACGATCACCATGTCCGATTCGATCTTCTTGCCGCTCAGTGTGTACGTCGTGAACTTGTTTGCATTTTTTGAGAAAACCGATGGTTGCTCAGTGGCAAGAATTTTTATTCCACGCGAACGGTAATGGTCCTGAATCGCCCGCCCCAGGTATTCAGGGAATACCCGGTTCACGAGGTAGGGATCGGGAAAGATCATTGTTACGTCAACTTTGTTTATATTGAGGGCTGCAGCCATCTCGGACCCAATGAACCCGCCACCGATAACCACGGCAGACTTTCCCGCTGATGCCTCTTGCCGTATCCGCAAGTAATCATCGAGGTAGCGATAATAGCAGATCCCTTCGAGATTTCCTCCGGGGATGGGCAGAGTTCGCGGGACGCCTCCCGTAGCCAGGAGCAGCTTTTTGAAGCCATACGCATTGCCTTTATGGTCAAACACAATCTTTTTTGGGGCATCGAGCGAGGTAACTCTCGTCCCGGTTTTCACGGTGATCCCGTTCTTGTCGTAGAACTTCTCATCGTGAAGGAATATCTCTTCAACTTTTTTCTTGCCAAACCATAGTTTTTTGGAAAGAGGAGGGCGGTCGTAGGGCAGGTGCTGTTCGCCGGCGATCAGAAGAATCGAACCCTTTTTGTCGAGCTCTCTAATCCCCTCTATGGCAGACGTCCCTGCCAGTCCTCCCCCGACGATGATATACATGAATGGCTGTTCCGCCATGGGAAATCCTCCTTTTATGTTGCGCTGGGAAACGGCGCTAAACAGTATCAGTTATTGACATGCACGGGGAAAAGTTTCAACCAGATATCATGATCTCATGGTTAGCATTATATCATAGTTATATGGGGGTTCACTGAAGATCATAGATATGACGCATCTCTTCGGTATATCCGCTGCCTGCATCATGTACAATGAGCGGCGGCAAGACCTCGAGGCCAATGCCCGCGGACATCACAGCTTCGATCAAAACCAATGAAGCGGGTTTTCCCTTGTAAGGATGTACGAGCCGTATGCGTTTCGGTTCCAGCCGATGCATGTGGAGCGAAGAAATAAGCTCGGAGAGCCTATCGGCGGGAAAGACGAGGAAGTATCTTCCCTTATTCCTAAGAAATATCCGAAGATCAAGCCAGGCAGCGATATCCGTTCCCCTGTCATGGCGTGACAACAATCGTTCCGGACGGGGGCTCCGTCTACCTGCGCCGCTCTTGGTATATGGTGCATTAGCAACGATGACATCGAATATTGAAGTCTTCAATTCTCCCTTCAAGGCCCTGATATCCTGTTCGAGCAGGATTATATGGTCATCGAGCCCATTATCAATAATATTCTGGCGGCAAAGATCTGCTAAGGCAGTCTGTACTTCAACGGCCGTGATTCTTGCGTGAGGGCATTTTTTGGCGAGGAGTAGGGAAATGATTCCGGTTCCCGTTCCTGGTTCGAGTATCCTATCATGGGGCTTTATGCGGCAGAAGTCCGCAAGAAGTATGCTATCGAGGGTGAACCGGTGTCCTTTCTTCTGCTGAGCGACGGTTACCACACCAGCGCCTCGCAGGGAAATGCTGTCACGGGTTACCGTTCTCACTTCACCTTTTCCACATACTCCTCGGGCAGGCGTTTGGGCTTTCCGTCCTTGTCGACGTAGACGATTTTTGCCCTGCATTCAACGATGAGTCTGCCCGATGTCTTTTCCTTCATGGTGTGGTTAAAGACCATGGTGACTCGGGAGATGTCAGAAACCCAAGTCTCGATCTCGAGCGTGTCCCCGTACCGTGCGGGAGCTCGGTAGTCGATCTCAGCCCGAAGCACCATGAAGACCGTCCCCTCGTCCATAAGCTTCTTGACCGAATAGCCTCGGCTTGCCATATATTCGGTCCTCGCCCGCTCCATGTACCGCAGGTAGTTTGCGTAATACACCACACCGCCGCAGTCCGTGTCTTCGTAATAGATCTTTATGTCCATGAAGTGATTCATAATAAAAAACAGTTTAGAATATTTATGTAGTTTTGTCGAGGGGAAATCGATGGACATTGACGAATACAGATGGAGTCAGGGATCAAAACTGCTTGAAGCAATAGAATGACTCGGACGGCTTGGCGGGGCCAGTTAAACGAAGCAATCACGTGCTAAAGAAGCGTATATAAACCAGAGATTGATTCATAACCGATACTCCTAAAAAAAATACTTAAGAAACTTGTTCAAGACAATAATGATCAGCTGGAGAAACCGTAGGTCAAGGTTAATTATCACCTAATTATTAGAGCTTTAACGAGCCATGAAGATGATATAATAATAAAGTATTAAATTTTACCCATAAATACCCTAAAAATACCCAGAAATAATCCTTGACTTTGCGCTTAGTATGCGCTATTTTCGTATTACTAAAGTATTTCATTGCTACTCCCACTTATCCCATAATAATTTTCTACCAAAGTTTTCCGAATTTATTAATTAAAATAAGTATTTCTGCGTTTAGATGAGTCTAGCTAACTGTTTTTTTAAGATTATTAAAACAGATGCAGATTGTTTGTTTTTGCCATGAAGTGATATTCCTCGATTCTAAATAAGGGGAGAAACGCTGATATAGATTGAGTACAGCGAGACACCCAGGATATTGCGTCTATTACTAAAAGCCAATGTGATTGAATGGTATGGGTCTGAGAATATAACGGTAAATCAATAGTTAGGAGAAGTAATAATAACAGATTGAATAGCCCCGGTCCGAGAAATCGGACTTTAAGTAGCATGAGCATTCTGAAAAAGCTAAGGTAATGAAACTATGGATGAAATTAAAATTGTGACGTCAGGTTGAAAAAATCTCATCGCCTGAAGGAGCTGAGCCATGTTAAAGGCAAAATGGTATTTCATAGTGGTTTTGATCGTGCTCACTATAATCATAGGAGCCCATATGGTTCATAGCCAAGTGGTTGCAATTCTGGAGCATGAGAAAATGCATGTCAAGTATGAAATTAATAAGGAGATTGAAAAGCAGAAAATTCTTAAAGCTATAATTGATTGCGAGTCAAGCAACCGACACGTTGTCGGGACGTTGGCTAAAGTTGGGATAGACATTGGGAAATGCCAGATTAACACATACTGGCATGGAGAGAAGGCAGAGTCAATGGGTCTGAACCTGTATGACCCTGCGGACAATATGGAATACTGCATGTATCTTTTTAAGACCGAAGGTGTAAAGCCATGGAGAAGCTCTCAAGCGTGCTGGCAGCAGGAACTTGAACAGGAGAATATAAAGTTCTGACATGAGAGGGCTTGACTGCCACCAGATGTTGCATCACTCGTTGAAAATAAGGATCAAAAATGGGGTTTGACTATCCAACCCCCCTCATTGTTGTTCTTGCCGCTTTGCAAAAAAAATCCGGACAGTAGAAAATAGCGAAAACAGACCGAAGCTATGAAGGATAAATGGATCGATATCCTCTGTTTTGCTTTTCCCTGTATTCGGCAGGACCAGGGTTCATAACCCGAAAATCGCAAAGATTTTCTCCTGATTCCACAGGAAAATCAGGCAGTATGCTATTCTTTTAATATCTTTTCCGCTGCGATCTGCGCTTCATGCACGCAGTCGCCGATACCGATGCCTTTATAAGAGCAGCCGATAAGGTGCAGGCCAGGATGCGTGCCGAGAGACCGGTCTATGATGGATATCCGGTCGAGGTGTCCTACGGTATACTTCGGCATGCCCTTGATCCAGCGGTAGACCTTAGAGAAGCGGGCAGCAGCCTTGATGCCGACGATCGTATCCAGTTCCTCCAGAACCGTCTTCACCAGCCCGGCATCGTCGAGCTCGTTCACCAGCTCCTCGTGGTGCCCGCCTCCGACGAAACCACGAATAAGTATATGATCATCTGGCGCGCGGAAGGACCACTTGGTGGAACTGTAGGTCGCCGCATTGATCCTCCTGCCTTCAACGCGCGGAACAATGAATCCGAATCCTTTAAGAGGAACCTTCACATCTTCCCTGCGGAAGGCGATCGAGACCGTAGCGGAGGTTGACCATTCGATTTTGCCCAGCTGCGAAGCGAGAGTCGCATCAAAACCCTTGATCATTTCAGCAGAATCGTAAGACGCTGTTCCGAGCATGACATGATCGGCTTCAATGGTCTCGCCGTTTTCAAGAATCACGGCGTATCTTTTGCCGCGCGGTTCGATAGCCTTGACACCTGTGCCTAGCCTGATCGATTCTTTCCCGATATACTCGACACATTTGTCCGAGAGTGTCTGCATGCCATTTTTGAAGCTCATGAAGAAGGTCATCTTCGGCATGCCGGGCTTGGGCGGTGGTCCGCTCTGAGGCCGGGACTTCATCGCCGAGAGCATGCCGCGGATGAGGCTGCCGCTCTTCTGCTCCATCTGGACAAAGCGCGGGAACGTTGCAAGAACGCTCATGTTGTCCGGGTTCGAGGTGTGGATGCCGGCAACGAGAGGTTCCGCTATCTTCTCAAGGCATTCACGCCCCAGCCTGCGGGTCACAAATTCAGCGAGGCTCTCGTCTCCTTGGGTCCTTCGCTTTGGAATGAATATTTCCATTCCCATCCGGAGCTTGCCCGGCCAGGAGAGAAGCCTTGACTTCGCCATCGGCCAGAACATAGTCGGCACCATGAGCATCACGCCATCGGGCAGCATGTGCAGCTGGTTCCTTGAATAGAGGTAAGTGCCCTTGAACTGGTCGTTCGTGGACATCATCTCGGATTCGAGACCAAGATGACGGGCGAGGTTCACGGTCCATACCTTTTCCGGCAGGAAGCTGTCAGGACCGCCTTCGACGGTATAGGTGTCGATTTTATCGGTGATGATTTTGCCGCCGGCGCGGTTGTCCTTTTCGAAGAGCAGAACATCAACAGTCTTCCCGTGAGCCTTTGCCCCGGATTTAAGATGTACGGCAGCGGCCAGACCGGCAATGCCACCGCCTACAATAATGATTTTTGGCATAGTTTAATCCCTTTTGGAAACAGAATTGTGCAGATTAATGCAGATAGAACAATAAACACTCAAATCATAAATCGTTATTCAGAGAATGGTTATATTTTTGTTTGCGCGAATTGTCAAATACTTTCTTTCTATTTTGTCCATGTCCCGTGACATATCAAAGGGCCTTCCTAACAATGTCAGCCAACGCCTTCATAAAGAGCGGCGACGTATTCAGGGACTCGGCACGGTAGAACTCAATCCCTAGTTTTGCTGCGTGCGCCCGGTGGACGATGTCGATATCGTAAAGCGTCTCCATGTGGTCGCAGGTGAAACCTATCGGGACCTCGAGAACATACTTGTACCCATCCTGAGCGATCTTGTCGAGCGTAGGTTCCACCTGGGGTTCGATCCAAGGCTCGGTTGTCCGCACCCCTTTGCTCTGCCAGGCTATGCGCCACAAGGTGATGTTAAGGCCGGCAACGACGAGCTTTACTGTCTCTTCAACCTGCCGTTTATACGGATCGCCCGCGGCAATGTATCGCACGGGGATGCTGTGGCTAGTAAAGACGATAACGACGTTCTTTTGCTGTTCTGTCCGGAAAAGCTTAAGTCCCTCAGACAACCGCTCCTGCCATGCTTTGATGAAAAGGGGGTTATCATGCCAGCTTGCAATGAAGAACGGGCAAGTCTCTCCGCTTCCCAGTCCTTCACAGGCGGTTCTATATGCCCCGGTTGTGACTTCAGTGGAGAAAGGAGACATTGAAAGGGCGATCACACGCTGCGCCCCGTCCTTGACAGCCCGATCAAACGATTCAGCAACAGTTGGCGTCGAATACCGAAACCCCTCATAGGCCCGGTAACCGTTTCCGAGTTCTTGTGTCAGGGCGTCGGCCTGCGCCTTAACGAGCTCCGGCAGCGGTGACTTGCCGCCGATGAGCTTATAGCGCTCGACAACGGACTGGACAACGGGAGAAGGCGCCGGCCTCCCCATAAAGGCGGTCATGAAAGGACCTACCTCATCAAGAGACCGCGGACCGCCTAGGGCGATGAGTATGATTGCGGTATGAGACATGTAAAAAAGCGGTACGCAGGTTGACGCAAAAAAAGCCGGACAGGGATGTAATAAGTAATAAAAAAAGATGTAGACGCTAATCCGGCGTAACAGCGTAAATCTGCATCCAAATGGTGTTTATCTTTTACTCAATTCATGCGTCGTATTGATGAATTCCGCAGCGTTCTCTAACGGCGTTTGCTGCAGGATGCCGTGGCCCAGGTTCATGATGTGACCGTTCCTGCCCCCTGCCCGGTCAAGTATCTCCTTGGTGCGCTTCCGTATAAACTCCTTGGAGCCGAAAAGCGAAACAGGATCCAGATTCCCCTGAACGGCCTTGTCAAAGCCCACTCTGTTCCATGCAACATCGAGATCGCACCGCCAGTCAAGGCCGATCACATCACCGCCGGCTTCTGCCACCATCTCAAGAAGGTGCGTTGCCCCATGGGCGAAATGGATGAGCGGCACGGTCTTTCTGACACCGGTAATCACGTTTTTCTGGTGCGGCAGCACAAACTCGCGATAGTCACTCGGTCCGAGGGCGCCGACCCAGCTATCGAAGAGCTGGACCACCTGCACGCCGGCACTGATCTGCGCATCCAGATAGTTGATAATAACGCCGGTGAGATGTTCCATGAGCTTGTGCCAGGCCTTCGGCTCCGAGAACATCATTGCCTTCGCATGTTCGTAATTCCGCGACCCGCCGCCTTCAATGATGTAGCTTGCGAGGGTGAAAGGCGCACCCGAGAAGCCGATGAGCGGTACTTTGCCGCTGAGCTCTTTGAGAACGATCTTGATGGCTTTCATGAGGTATTCGATCTGGGTAGCCGCATCGATGGACTTGAGCTTCTGGACATCGGCCATGGTACGCACGGGGTTGTGGATCACCGGGCCTTCGCCCTTGGCAAACTCGAGTCCGATGCCCATTGGTTCTAGCGGCAGCAGGATGTCGGCGAAGATAATGGCCGCGTCGATCTCATAACGCCGCACCGGCTGGATCGTCACCTCGGCGGCAAGTTCAGGCGTCTTGCACATCTCCAAGAAGGTATGCTTCGCGCGGATCTCTCGGTATTCCGGCAGGTATCTTCCCGCCTGGCGCATCATCCATACCGGTGTGCAGTCCACGGGTTCCCGTCTGCATGCCTTGATAAACCTGTCTGCTCTGGACATCTATACGGTCTCCTCAATCACTATAATATGTTAGCATTCCGGTTCTGCAAGGCCTCATAATAGTATTTTATCGTGGAAAACTCAAGGAAATTTTACTACACTGCCCGCGTCAGAGACTGCTAATCCTTTCTCCGGAACGAAAGGGCGGCGAGGGTCAGCATGATGGTTGCCATGGCCGTCACTATGAAAATGTCGGTATAGAAGGAAAATTCCGGGCCGAGTGGAGGCGCTGAGTTCCTCAGAAGGACGTGCTTAAATGCATCTATACCGTAGGTAAGCGGGTTTATTTGCGTAAGCTGGCGAAGGGCGTGCGGCATGGAGGATACGGGATACATTGCGCCGGAAAGGAAGAACATGGGCATTACGAGGAAATTCATGATGATGTTAAAGCCGTCGAAAGATGTAAGCCGTGCTGCGATGAGAATGCCGATGGAGGTGATACAGAATGAGACAAGGATGGATACGGCGATTACCTCGGCGACCTGAAGAAAAGTGAGGCGGATGCCGAGGAAGGGGATTAGAATCAGAATGATGACCGCCTGGGCCACGGAGATGGCCGTACCTGAGATGGCTTTGCCGATGACGATGGACAATCGGGAGATAGGCGCAACAAGCATCTCCTTCATGAACCCGAATTCCCGATCCCAGACGATCGAGATTGACGAGAAGATCGACGAGAAGAGGATGGTCATGCCGATCATGCCGGGAAAGATGAATTGAAGATAGGAGAACCCCACCTGCGGGCGGATAAGTGCGCTCATACCGTTTCCGACCACGAAGAGCCAGAGCACGGGACGCGCCAGCGTGCCGAGGAGGCGGCTTCTCTCGCGGAAGAATTTCTTGAACTCCCGCAGACAGATGACGTATATTGGCCGGAATTGGATCATCGCTGTGCCCTTCTGTGGCTGCGAACGAATTGACGCGTTATCTCCCGGTCGTTCTGGAGCACTTCGTCCCTGATTGTTCTGCCGGTGAGGCGGAGGAAAACGTCGTTCAGCGTCGGTTTTTTTAGCCCGACGGACAGGGTTTCAACGGTGAGCGAGTGGATCAACTTCGGAATGAATTCATCGCCCCGTTCAGCTTCGAGCGACAGACCTCCGTTCTCTGTTTGTGCGGTAATGCCAAAGGTCTTTTTGATCTCCTGCGATGCTTGCTGATTATCGGCAGTCACAAGGTGGATAATATCACCGTGCACCATCTCTTTGAGCCGCGCAGGTGTGTCCATTGCAATAATTTTCCCGTGATCCATGATGGCGATTCGATCACAGTTCTCCGCCTCTTCCATGTAATGGGTGGTCATGAAAACCGTGATATTTTCTTTTTTCCTGAGCATGTTGATAAAATCCCAGATCGTGTTCCGCGTCTGCGGATCGAGGCCGAGCGTAGGCTCGTCCAGGAACAGCACACGTGGGTAGTGGAGCAGGCCACGGGCGATTTCGAGGCGACGCTTCATGCCGCCGGAGAAGTTCTTGATAAGGTCGTGTTTGCGGTTCTGGAGCTCGACCACGGCGAACATTTCATCGATCCTGCGCTCGGTGAGCTTGCGGTCGAGGTTGTAGAGATAGGCGTGGAATTTAAGGTTCTCGTAGGCCGTCAAACCCGTATCAAGGGTTGTATCCTGAAAAATGAGCCCGATCGCCGTCCGGACTTCGTCGGAGTTTTTTGCACAATCGTATCCGGCTATTTCGGCACTTC
>Ga0335081_10002124_pt1 | contig 31144 bp, 24 predicted proteins | sample Lox_Sample_35_FD_206713 | JGI IMG/M metagenome (GOLD analysis project Ga0335081, IMG submission 206713) | Soil microbial communities from Loxahatchee National Wildlife Refuge, Florida, United States - Lox_Sample_3.5 | ecosystem: Environmental > Terrestrial > Soil > Wetlands | place: USA...
AGGAATGGAAGAAGGGCGAGGTCGAGCCGATCCCCGGCAAGACCATGCCGGCCGTGACCGTCGTCGAGCGCGACTATCCCAACATCTACCAGCGCTACACGGCACTCGGTCCGCTGATGCAGAAGCTCGGCAACGGCGTCAAAGGAATGGCCTGGAACACCGAGCCCGAGGTCGATCTGCTCAAGCGCCTCAACGGCGTGGTGACGGAGGAGGGCGCGACCAAGGGGCTGGCGCGCATCGATACCGACATCGACGCGACCGAGGTGATCCTGTCGCTCGCGCCCGAGACCAACGGCGAAGTCGCGGTCAGAGCCTGGGAGGCGCTGTCGAAGACCACCGGCCGCGAGCACGCGCATCTCGCCATCCCGAAGGAGGACGAGAAGATCCGCTTCCGCGACGTGGTGGCGCAGCCGCGCAAGATCATCTCGGCGCCGACCTGGTCGGGGCTCGAGTCGGAGAAGGTCTGCTACAACGCCGGCTACACCAACGTGCACGAGCTGATCCCGTGGCGCACGCTCACGGGCCGCCAGCAGCTCTACCAGGATCATCTGTGGATGCGCGCGTTCGGCGAGGCGCTCGCCGTCTACCGGCCGCCGGTCGACCTCAAGGCGATCAAGCCGGTGATCGACAGCAAGCCGAACGGCGAGAAGCAGATCGTCCTCAACTTCATCACGCCGCACCAGAAATGGGGCATCCACTCGACCTACACCGACAACCTCCTGATGCTCACGCTGTCGCGCGGCGGGCCGATCGTGTGGATCAGCGAGGTCGATGCGGCGAAGGCCGGCATCGTCGATAACGACTGGATCGAGGCCTACAACGTGAACGGCGCGTTGGTCGCGCGCGCCGTGGTCTCGCAGCGCGTGAAGGAAGGCATGTGCCTGATGTATCACGCGCAGGAGAAGATCGTGAACGTGCCGGGCTCCGAGATCACCGGCCAGCGCGGCGGCATCCACAACTCGGTGACGCGCACGATCCTCAAGCCGACGCACATGATCGGCGGCTACGCCCAGCAGGCCTACGGGTTCAACTACTACGGCACGATCGGCACCAACCGCGACGAGTTCGTCATCGTGCGCAAGATGGCCAAGGTCGACTGGCTCGACCGGCCGACCGCCGACCAACCAGGCGCGCTTCCTGCCGCCAAGATCCGCACGAAGACCATGGAGGCCGCAGAATGAAAATCCGCGCGCAAATCGCGATGGTGCTGAACCTCGACAAGTGCATCGGGTGTCACACCTGCTCCGTCACCTGCAAGAACGTGTGGACCAGCCGCGAAGGCATGGAATACGCCTGGTTCAACAACGTCGAGACCAAGCCCGGCATCGGCTATCCCAAGGACTGGGAGAACCAGAACCGCTGGAACGGCGGCTGGAAACGCAAGCGCAACGGCAAGATCGAGCCGAAGATCGGCGGCAAGTGGCGCGTGCTGGCGAACATTTTTGCCAATCCGGACCTGCCGGAGATCGACGACTATTACGAGCCGTTCACGTTCGACTACGAGCACCTGCAGAAGGCGGCTGAGCTTGAGGCCTCGCCGACCGCGCGGCCGCGCTCGCTGATCACCGGCGAGCGCATGGAGAAGATCGAGTGGGGTCCGAACTGGGAGGAGATCCTCGGCGGCGAGTTCGCCAAGCGTTCGCAGGACTACAATTTCGAAGGTGTGCAGAAGGAGATCTACGGCCAGTTCGAGAACACCTTCATGATGTACCTGCCAAGGCTGTGCGAGCACTGCCTCAACCCGTCCTGCGTCGCGGCGTGTCCCTCGGGCGCAATCTACAAGCGCGAGGAGGACGGCATCGTCCTGATCGACCAGGACAAATGCCGCGGCTGGCGCATGTGCGTGTCGGGCTGCCCGTACAAGAAGATCTACTACAACTGGTCGAGCGGCAAATCGGAGAAGTGCATCTTCTGCTTCCCGCGCATCGAGGCCGGGCAGCCGACCGTGTGCTCGGAGACCTGCGTCGGGCGCATCCGCTATCTCGGCGTGGTGCTCTATGACGCCGACGGCATCGAGAGGGCGGCGAGCGTCGCCAACGAGCAGGACCTCTATCACGCCCAGCTCGGCATCTTCCTCAACCCGCGCGACCCGCAGGTGATCGAGCAGGCGCGCCGCGACGGCGTGCCCGAGGCCTGGCTCGAGGGCGCCCGTCGCTCGCCGATCTGGAAGATGGCGATGGAATGGAAGGTCGCCTTCCCGCTGCATCCCGAATATCGGACCCTGCCGATGGTGTGGTACGTGCCGCCGCTCTCGCCGATCCAGTCGGCTGCACAGGCCGGCAAGATCGGCCATGACGGCGAGATGCCGGACGTGCGCTCGCTGCGCATCCCGCTCAAGTATCTCGCCAACCTGCTCACCGCCGGCCAGGAAGAGCCGGTCGCCCGCGCGCTCGAACGCATGCTGGCGATGCGCGCCTACATGCGGGCGAAGACGGTCGACGGCGTGATCGACGAGTCGATCGCCAAGCGCGTCGGACTGACCAGCCTCGCGATCGAGGACATGTATCAGACGATGGCGATCGCCAACTACGAGGACCGCTTCGTCATCCCGACCGCGCATCGCGAGCTCGGCGAGGATGCCTACGACCTGCGCGGCTCGTGCGGCTTCACGTTCGGCAACGGCTGCTCGGGCGGCGAAAGCACGACCAACCTGTTCGGCACGCCGAAGCGCGCCAAGACCCCGATGGAGGTGGCGTGATGGCCAAGACCTTAAGGGCGAAGACCTTCAAGGTGCTGTCGGCCCTGTTGAGCTATCCGACGGCCGAGCTGCAGCAGGCCACGGGCGAGCTTGCCGCCGCGCTCGATGCGGAAGCGCTGCTGCCGCGCGCCGTGCGCCGGCACTTGCAGACGCTCATCGACGACATCGCGACGGGCGAAATCTACGACCTCCAGGAGCGCTACACGCTGCTGTTCGACCGCACGCGCTCGCTGTCGCTGCACCTGTTCGAGCACGTGCACGGCGAGAGCCGCGACCGCGGCCAGGCGATGATCGACCTCAAGGCGATGTACGAGACGCGCGGCCTCGACATCAGCGCGAGCGAGCTGCCGGACTTCTTGCCGCTGTTTCTCGAATTCCTCGCGACCCTGCCCGTGCAGGAGGCCTGCGCGACGCTGGGCCAGCCCGCGCACATCGTTGCGGCGCTGGCGGAGCGGCTGCGCAAGCGCGGCTCGTCCTACGAGGCGGCGTTCCGTGCGCTCGCCGCATTGGCAGCCGCGAAGCCCAAGCCCGAGGATATCGCCGCGGTGATGGCCGAGCCCGATCCCGACCCGCTCGATCTTGCGGCGCTCGACGCCGCCTGGGAGGACGAGCCGGTGACGTTCGGCCCGGGCGCGAATTCATGCAAGGACGGACTGGTGGCGAGAATGCGCGCGGCAAGGCGGCCGGCGGATAACTTACCCTCTCCCCAACGGCGAGAGGGTGGCGCGCCCCGCGCGCCGGGTGAGGGGATCTCGGACTCTCAATCGAAGCTCCGAGAGCCCCTCACCCCGCCCCTCACCCCTACGGGGAGAGGGAGTGCAGGCGCAGTGCCGGGAGGCTCGCATGTCTGACTTCATCAACAATGCGATCTTCGGCTGGTACCCGTATCTCTGCCTGACGGTGTTCCTGCTCGGCAGCCTCGTGCGCTTCGATCGCGAACAGTACACGTGGCGCAGCGGATCGAGCCAGCTGCTGCGGCGGCGCCAGCTTGTCTGGGGCTCGAACCTCTTCCACGTCGGCATCCTGGTGATCTTCATGGGTCACTTCGTCGGGCTGCTCACGCCGATCTGGGTGTTCGACGCGCTCGGCGTCTCGCACGGCTTCAAGCAGATGCTGGCGATCGTGGTCGGCGGCGTCGCCGGCATCTTCTGCTTCATCGGCATCACGCTCTTGGTGCACCGGCGGCTGTTCGACGCGCGCATCCGCACGACCTCGAGCTTCGGCGATATCGCGATCCTGCTCATGCTCTACGCGCAGCTCACCCTCGGGCTCTGCACCATCGCGGTTTCGCTCAATCACCTCGACGGCCACGCGATGGTGCAGTTCATGAACTGGGCGCAGGGCGTGCTGACGCTCAAGCCGAACGTCGCGGCGCTGGTCGCCGATGCGAACCCGATCTTCAAGCTGCATCTCTTCCTCGGCATGACGATCTTCCTCGTCTTCCCGTTCACGCGGCTCGTGCACGTGTGGAGCGCCCCGGTCTGGTACCTCGGCCGGCGCGGCTACCAGATCGTGCGCCGCAACGGTTCGCACGCCCCGACACCCGCCGGCTTCGCGGCGGCGCGTCCGCGCGTCTATCCGGCGGAGTGAGCGATGAGCTGCGCGACCGACCAGCCGGGCTTTCCCAGGCCGAGCGTCGTCAGCGTCAACGGCGTGGTCGTGGCGCGCGCCGCGATCGCGCGCGAGGCGCAGAACCATCCGGCGGAAAAGCCGATCCATGCCTGGCACGCGGCGGCGCGCGCGCTCGTCCTGCGCGAGCTGATGCTGCAGGAGGCGCGCCGGACTGGCGTGACCGCCGAATCGTTGACCGACGGCGAAGGTCGCCGTGAGACCGACGAGGAAGCGCTGATCCGCGCGCTCGCGGAGCGCGAGATCACCATCCCGGAGGCGGACGAGGCGACATGCCGGCGGTACTTTGAGCAGAACCGCCAGCGCTTCCGCTCGGCCGATATCTACGAGGCCGCGCACATTCTTTTCGCCGCCCGCCCCGATGACCGCGCCGCGTTTGCCCAAGCGCAGCGCGACGCCGCGGCGGTCCTTGCCGAATTGACGCAAAACCCTGAGCGCTTCGCCGCGCTGGCGCGCGCCCATTCGGCGTGCCCGTCGGGCTGGCAGGGCGGCAACCTCGGCCAGATCACCGCCGGCCAGACCACGCCGGAGTTCGAGCAGGCGCTGCGCGCCCTCGCGCCGGGCGAGACGGCGCGCGCCCCGGTCACGACGCGCTACGGCGTGCACATCATCCGGCTCGACCGCAAGATCGAGGGCCGCGTCCTTCCGTTCGAATTAGTGCACGAACGCATCGCGGCCTATCTCGCCGAGCGGACACGGCGCACCGCCACCGCGCAATACATCGCGCGGCTCGTCTCGCGCGCCAAGATCACCGGCATCGAGATCGCCGGCGCCGAAGCCCACAACGTCCACTGAGAAAGAGCCATGCTGCTCGGCGACCTGCTCAACCGTTTCGACGACGAGGCCGTGGCCGCCGAGACCGTGCTGCGCGTCGGCGATCTCGCGCTCATTGCCGCAATGACGCGCAACGCCGAGGCGCTCGGACTCTCGCTCGGCACCTACGCGGCGCAGGCCGTGCGCCAGTATGCGGACAATGCCTCCGATGAGGAATGGACCACGCTGATCGGCCAGATGGGGCGGGCCGAGGATCCGGGCGCGGTGTGCCTCAAGCGCGCGTTCGCGCTGGTGGCGGCTTCGTAGGGTGGGCAAAGGCGCGTCACTCCCGTCCCGCGAACCACAGCTTCGGATCGGCCGCGCGCACGCGCGCTTCCGGCAGGCCGAGTTCGCGGCGCACGATGTTGGTGCCCTCGACGAGAGCCACGCACTTGTAGAACGCGATCCGCCGCGACAGGCCCTCGCGGCCGAAGCCGCAATCGGTGCTGATGATCAGCCGCTCCTTGGGAATGTATTCGAGCGCCTTGCGGATCAGCGCCGCGACGTGCTCGGCCGGCTCGACCACCGTGTTGCAATGGTTGACCACGCCGATGGCGATCTTCTTGTCGGTCCTGACGTGCTTGAACAGCGGCAGATCCCGCCCGTCCGAGCTCGCGCATTCGATCGTCAGCACGTCGCAGTTGAGTTGCAGCAGATGCGGCAGCGCGCGCTCGTAGCTCGGCACCTGCCAATGCACGCGCTGCTGGTTCGGATTGCCCCAGCAGGTGTGCACCCAGATCTCGGCATCGACGCCGGCGAGCTGGCGGTTGAACTCCTCGGTGAGGAACGCGAGATCGGCATCGGTGCAGTCCGCCTGCTGGGCGCGCATGTGCTGGCGCGGCTCCTCCACCTGGATCAGCGGGCAGCCGGCCGCCACCATGTCGCGTAGCTCCGCGTTCATGATGTCGCAGAGGTCGCGGATCATCGCCTTGTCGTCGGGGTAGAACTCGTTCCACAGCATCGACGCGAGCGCGGGCGCGCAGATGGCGCCGAATTTCACCGGCCGGTCGGTCATGCGCTGGGCGACCTGCCAGAGCGCGGCGTATTCGAGCGGACCGCGCGTGAGCTTCTCGCGCACGACGCCGGGCTGATAGGCCTCCTGCACCTCCCATAGGATCTTCCCGGGGCGCAGACCGTGCCTCGCCATCCAGCCGCGCGAGGTGTCGCGGTGGCCGCAGACGCCGCCGAGACGTTCGATCGGATAGAAGAACCACGACTTGCCGCCGACCGTCAGATCGAAGCGGCTGTCGCCGTCCGTCACGATATCGAGCCCAGCGGCTTCCTGCTCGGCGATGATGCTGGCGACCGCGTCGAGATATTGTTCGCGAAAGAGCGAATCGCCGAGCGCGGTCTTGAACGATCGGCCGGCGAGACTCCGGTCGAACCAGAGCGGTCGCGGGTAGGAGCCCGTGATGGTGGTGGGCAAGATCATATCGCGCGTGACGCTGAGCACGGCGGCCTCCCTGGGTTACGGCGAATGATAGCGCAGGGGTCTGCCCTGCTTGAAGTGGCCGCACCATGGCGATGGCCCCGCCATGGCGGGACTTCCCGGCTGGCAAAGCCCCGGCGCAATCACCATCTTGAGGCCTTGCCGGTTCGACGCGCGAGGTCGGGGATGTCGCCCTTTTCCATTCTGCTCAACCTCTTATGGCTCATCTGCGGCGGCCTCGGGATGGCGGCCGGCTGGCTGATCGCGGCCATCATCATGGCGATCACCATCATTGGGATCCCGTGGGCGCGGGCGGCGTTCAACATCGCGGTCTATACGTTGCTGCCGTTCGGCTACCGGGCGGTGTCGCGCGCCGCGTATGTCGGCCGCGAGGATATCGGCACCGGACCCTTCGGCACACTCGGCAATCTCGTATGGCTGGTCCTCGCCGGCTGGTGGCTGGCGCTCGGCCATCTCATCGTCGCGATCGTGCTCGCGGTCACGATCATCGGCATTCCGTTCGCCTGGGCGCATCTCAAGCTCGCCGGCCTGGCGTTGTGGCCGATCGGCAAGATGATCGTGCCGGCCGAGTCCCTGCCGTAACACAATCGTGACGGCCGAGGTATGCGAGTGGCGTTGCGGTCGCCGCGCCGGTCATCGGCGCACGCCCGATGCCGCCGAAATGCCGGCGAATTGCAATCGTTGATTTAGATCAAAGCGTCCGCCGCGGGTCTGCCTAGGCTCCTTTGCGCTCCTGCGCGGCGATTCGCCGATCAATCGGCTGCGCCATCACGACAACGAACGTATCGCCGTTCAACGGAGACGCCGAGTAATGAAGACCCTCCCGGTGGCTGACGCCGTCGCGATGATTCCGGACGGCGCGAGCCTGATGATAGGCGGCTTCATGGGGGTAGGCAGTCCCGAGCCGGTGCTCGACGAGATCGTGCGCCAGGGCAAGCACAAGCTCACCGTGATCGCCAACGACACGGCCGTGCCGGGGCGCGGCATCGGCAAGCTGGTCGGCGCCGAGCTCGTCGCCAAGACGATCGCGAGCCACATCGGCCTCAATCCGGAAACGCAGAAGCAAATGATCGCCGGCAAGATGCACGTCGATCTGGTGCCGCAGGGCACCTTGATCGAGCGCATCCGCGCGGGCGGCTATGGGCTCGGCGGCGTGCTCACGCCGACCGGCGTCGGCACCGTCGTCGAGGAGGGCAAGCAGCGGATCGAGGTGAACGGCAAGAGCTACCTGCTGGAGACCGCGCTGCGCGCCGACTTCGCGCTGGTGCACGCGTTCCTCGCCGACTATCTCGGCAACCTCAGCTATTCGCTGACCGGCCGCAACTTCAATCCGGTGATCGCGATGGCGGCCGACAAGGTGATCGTGACGGCCGAGCACATCGTTCCGGTCGGGGTGATCGCGCCAGACCAGGTCGTGACGCCAGGTCCGCTGGTCGACGTCCTGGTGGCGCACGGATGACGGCCATGGATGCGCAGACCATCATCGCCAAACGCATCGCGCAGGAGCTGCGCTCCGGCATGCTCGTCAATCTCGGCATCGGCATTCCGACGCTGGTCGCCAACTACGTGCCGTCCGGCATCCACGTATTCTTTCAGTCGGAGAACGGGCTGATCGGCACCGGGCCGATGCCCGAGCATGGCATGGAAGACCCCTATCTCACCGATGCGGGCGGGCGGCCGGTCAGCGCGCTGCCCGGCGCCTGCGCGTTCGACAGCGCGACGTCGTTCGGCCTGATCCGCGGCGGCCACGTCGACATGACGGTGCTCGGCGGCCTCGAGGTCGACGCGCAGGGGCGTCTCGCCAACTGGGTGATTCCCGGGAAGATGGTGCCGGGCATGGGGGGCGCCATGGATCTTGTGAGCGGCGCCAAGCGCGTCGTCATCGCGATGCAGCACACCGCCAAGGGCAAGCCGAAGATCCTGAAGAAATGCACCCTGCCGCTGACCTCGGTGCGGCCGATCGACCTCGTGGTGAGCGAGATGGCGGTGATCGCTTTTCCCGACGGCCGCGCCACGCTCATCGAGACCGCGCCCGGCGTGACGGTCGCCCAGGTGATGGCCGCGACCGAGGCGGCACTGGTGGTACCCGGCGATGTTCCCGCGATGCGTCTTTAGTTTGCCGGCACCGAGGCGTAAGTTGAGTCGGCGAAGCAGTTGAACGACAAGATTCAAAAAAGAAGAAGGAGGACGGCCATGGACGAGACAAAACGCAAGGAGCAAGGCCCGACACAGGAGAAGCCGATCGGCGAATGGGCGAAGCTGCTGCGCAAGCTGCGCTGGATCGGACTCGATGACGAAGCGCACAAGCTGCAGTCAAAGATGAATGCGTTGCCGCCGGAGGATCGGGGCACGGTGTCGGCCGGGCCTTTCAGCACGGACTGAGCGGGTCCACTTCAAGCGAGCGCGCCGATATGCGGTGAGCGCCGACTGAATTCATCGGCTTTTTCGCCTATGGGTTTGTTCCGCTGTTCCGCTATTCCGCCGTTCTGCCGTTCCGCCAACCGGCTCCACGAGCGGGCCGGTGAGGCGTCGCATCGAAATCACGCCCTCCGCCATCTCCTGGCCGGCGAGGCCTTCATTGAGATTGCTGCGGTTTTTGACTTGGCTTCGTTCTGCCAAAATGCCGGCGGTCCTGACCCATACGCGGCCCTGAATTTCGACGCAGAAATGGAAGCGCGGCAGCCGCTTCCGGCGCCGGGCGCAATCGTGGCCATTCTCATACGTGCGATCTAACGCAATCGCCGATCGGGCGCCACCAGGCGGCCGCCGTATCCTGCCGCTGATCACGGCGCGCGTGCCGCAGACGACGCGGCGGATGATCGAGCGCGCGCAGCGACATCCGGGACCGGCGCTCCCGGATTTCCCTCGCTTCGCGAGGGTCGTCCGGGCTACAGGCTGCGGCCGCTCACGACACCGTCATCAGGACGTCGGCGACCCATTCCGGCCGGTCGATCATCACGTCATGGCCGGTGTCTTCGTAGATGTAGGTGCGCCAAGTCCTGTCGGCCTTGCATTCGGCATACGCCTTGTCGAAAGCGGCTTGCGGATATTTCGGCGCGCGAATGTAGGTCTTCTTGGCGATGGTCTCGCGCTTTCCGGTGAGGCGGATCGGCTGCATCGCCGGGCCGTTGGGCTGCGGCGCGAGCTTCGAGTCGATCCAGGCGTAGTCCTTCGTGCTCAGCGAGAAGGTTCTGGCCGGCGGTGGCTTGCGGCCGGGCTCGCCCTTCGCCATCGCTTCCTCCATCGCCTTGCGGCTGAACGCCGAGATGAAGTCGGTGCCCTTCTGGCCGTTCTCCGGCTTGAAGGCGTCGAGCCAGACGATCGCGCCGACGCGACCGTGGATCGTCTCCAGCGCGCCCGAGGCCGGCCAGCCGCCGAACGAATGGGCGACGAGGCAGATGTCGTGCAGGTCCTCGAACGTCACCAGGTTGGCGATGTCGGCGATCTGGGTGTCGAGGTTGACGTTCTTGCTGAGCAGATGGCCGCGGTCGGCGTTGCCGGTGAGCGACGGCGCGTAGACCTTGTGGCCATGCGCCTCGAGGAGGTCGGCGACGCGCCGCCAGCACCAGCCGCCATGATAGGCGCCGTGCACCAGCACGAAGGTCTTGCGCGTGCCCGCCTGCGCCACGGCCGGCGTTGCGGCGAGCGCTGCGGCGGCGGCCACTGTTGCGCCGAGCGCCGTGCGGCGCGTGATGGTGTGGTCAGGCATGGGTTCCTCCCGCTTGGTGTTGGCGTCATCGTAGCAGGACGATCGTGCCGGACGCCATTCGGGTGTGCGGGCGGGCAGCGCGGGCGCCGGGCAAGAAAATCGCTATGGCTTCGACAGGCAAACGATGCCGAGTTGCGATATCGCCGTGACCGCACCAGGACCTGGCCATGGGTCGTGCCCGGCGCAGTAGGTCTTGGCGATTTGAAGCTCGGCGTCCGAGGCCTGATCGAAAATCAGGCCGGTCGCCTGCTCGATGACGCCGACTTTCGACCATGGGGCGCCGAAGGCGGACGAGTTCATGTCGTGATCGGTCGTCTGCAGCGGGAACGGGTGGGCGGAGAGCCGCCCGACGACGGCGAGACGCCTGATCGACGGAAAACCCGGCTGCACTTCCAGCCGGGCGACGATGCGATTGGCGAGCTGGTGATCCCAGAGGTTGACGCGCCGCTGGTCGAACAGGATCGAGGCATCGGCGGCGACATAGCCGAGAACGAGGATTGCCGCGCACGCCATCCAGACCGATCGCCGCCAAGACGGGAGCGCGGGAAGGCAGGCGACCGCCAGGGTCGCGAAGACAAGGCTCGCCGCCGACAATAGTCTCCTGCAGGCGCCAGAGCAGGGCGCGCAGGAAGCGGCCATCGCCGAGATTGTACGCGATCTCGTCGTTGAAGCTTTTCTTGGCGACGAAATACGCGTCAATGGAGTAGGGCGATCCGAACAGCGCCTGCCCGCGCGCCAGGACATTGACCAGAATCCCGACGACGAAAGCGACACGGATGCGCTCCCAATGTTCACGCAACGTCGACACGGTCAAATCTTTCCCCGATGCCGTCGCGAAGTTCACGGGCCGAGGCGAGCGGCCGGTCGAGCTGTGCGGTGCGCCGTCCAACCCATTCGGAAACAAGCCGGTTCTCAAGGGTTGGTGGAAGCCGACCATTAGGTTTATTCGACCCCACGACGTCCGCCCACTCGGGAGGGGCGCGCTCCTCGACCGGCGTCAGCCAAGCCTGGTAGTTGCTCCTGTCGATCACCTCGGTCGGCAGGAGGATCTTTTCCGGCAGCGGCTCGCGCCTGAGATGGCGCAGCGCCGCGTGCGCGCAGGTGCCGCCGATCCTGAACATGTTGAAATCGAAGCTCGCCAGCATGCGGCCGGCCGCGATCGCGCGCACGGCCGCAAGAATGCCGTTGATGCCGATGACGATCGCGCTGCGGCCGGCCTCGTCGAGCGCCGCCAAGGCGCCGAGCGCCATGCTGTCGTTCGCCGACAGTACCGCGTCGATGCGCGCATGGTCGCGCAGGAACTGCGCCATCGCGCGCCTGCCGTCGGGCTCCTGGAACATGCCGACCGCCGAGGCGACCACCGCGATGTCCGGCGCTTCCGCGAGGGCGCGCCGATAGCCGGCGAGGCGCGCGCGATTGGTCGGCGCCGCCGGCGGGCCTTCGAGCACGACGATGCTGTCTTTGCGGCCCATCCGCTCGAACAGGTACGTCGCCTGGCGATAGCCGATCTCCTCGTCGTTGGCGCCGACGAAGGTGACGAACCTGCCGGGCAGCACGTTCGAGGCGAGCACGATCGGAATGCCGGCCGCGTTGAGGCGCTCGACGGGCTCGACCATGGCGACGTCGTCGACCGGAATGAAGATGACGATGTCGGGCCTGTCGGCGAGTGCCTGCGCGACGAAGGCCTTCTGCTCGTCGATATCGTCGGGCTTGCGCGGCACGAAATGCGCCGTGTTGGCGCCGCTTGCGTGGGCAACCCGATCGACCGCAAGACGGAACGCCGCATAAGCCGGGTTGGTCGCGTTCTTGGTGAACACCGCGATGGTCTTGCCTTCGACATTTTCCATTGAACTGCCCCGCCCCGTCCGCCATTCCGTTGGCGTCGCATGTACATAAGCAGCATATCTGCATCGGCCGACCGGATTGCATCCCCACGCAGCTTGAACTGCCGAGCATGGCCTCATATTTGAAATTTGGCCGCGGCCCAGGCCTACACTTAATCGCGCGTAGACCGTAGGGTGGGCAAAATCGCCCTCGCTCTGCTTCGCCGCGTGGGCAAAGGCGCGATGGCGATTTTGCCCACGCGAAGAGAGGAAGAGGGCATGGACGCGCCTTTGCCCACCCTACGGCTCAGGCTTGGTCGATGAAACCGATGTCGCTGTTCCATCCCGCGGTGGCCGCGTGGTTCGGCCGCGCATTCGCCGCGCCGACGCCCGCGCAGGCCGAGGCGTGGCCGGCGATCAAGGCCGCGCGCAACGTGCTGCTGGCGGCGCCGACCGGATCGGGCAAGACGCTGGCGGCCTTCCTCGCCGCGATCGACGACCTGGTGCGGCAGGGCCTCGACGGCACGCTCGCGGACGCGACGCAGGTCGTCTACGTGTCGCCGCTCAAGGCGCTGTCGAACGACATCGAGAAGAACCTCGCGGCGCCGCTCGCCGGCATCCGCGAGATGCTGCGCGCGCAGGGCCTGCCGGACGTGGAAATCCGCACCTGGGTGCGCACCGGCGATACGCCCGCCGCCGAGCGCACCCGCGCCCATCGCCGGCCGCCGCACATCGTGGTGACCACGCCGGAGTCGCTCTACATCCTGCTCGGCTCGGAGTCCGGCCGCAAGATGCTGGCGACCACGCGCACCGTGATCGTCGACGAAATCCATGCGCTCGCGCCCAACAAGCGCGGCACCCATCTCGCGCTGTCGCTCGAGCGGCTGGAAGCGCTGTGCGGCCGCAAGCTGCTGCGGATCGGCCTCTCGGCCACGCAGAAGCCGATCGAGGCGATTGCGCAGTTTCTCGTCGGCGGTAATGCCGACGATGCACAGGCCGACTGTCAAATCATCGACACCGGGCATCGCCGCGCACGCGATCTCGCGCTCGAGGTGCCCGACTCGCCGCTCGAAGCGGTGATGTCGGCCGAGGTGTGGGAGCAGGTGTACGGCCGGCTCGCCGCGCTGATCGAGGCGCATCGCACCACGCTGATCTTCGTCAATACCCGGCGGATGGCGGAGCGGGTCACGCGGCAGCTCAGCTTGCGCCTGGCCCACCCTCCCCTGCAGGGGGATGGTCGGCGAAGCGAACGAAGTGAGCTGAGCCGGGGTGGGGTGACGGAGCCTCAGCCACCCCACCACGCTCGCCTTCGCTTCGCTGCGGCGAGCGACCCTCCCCCTGCAGGGGAGGGTGAAGTCGCCGCACACCACGGCAGCCTCGCCAAGGAGGCGCGGCTCGACGCCGAGCAGAGGCTCAAGCAGGGCAAGCTCAAGGCGCTGGTGGCGACCGCCTCGCTCGAGCTCGGCATCGACATCGGCGAGGTCGACCTCGTCTGCCAGCTCGGCTCGCCGCACGCGATCGCGAGCTTCCTGCAGCGGGTCGGGCGCTCCGGCCACGCGGTCGCCGGCACGCCGAAGGGCCGGCTGTTTCCGCTCTCGCGCGACGACCTGGTCGAATGCGCGGCGCTGATCGACAGCGTGCGCCGCGGCGAGCTCGACGCGCTGACCATCCGGCCGGCGCCGCTCGACGTGCTGGCGCAGCACGTCGTCGCCGAGGTCGCGGCGCGCGACTGGGACGAGAACGCGCTCTACGCACTGTTCCGCCGCGCCGCGCCCTACCGCGCGCTCGCGCGCGCCGATTTCGCCGCCGTCGTCGCCACGCTCGCCGAGGGCTTCAGCACGCGGCGCGGCCGGCGCGGCGCGCTGATCCACCACGACTCGGTCAACCACGTGCTGCGGGGGCGGCGCGGCGCGCGGCTGACCGCGCTCACGTCGGGCGGCACGATTCCCGAGAATGCCGACTACGCGGTGCACCTCGAGCCGGACAACCACGTCATCGGCAGCGTCAACGAGGATTTCGCGGTCGAGAGCATGGCCGGCGACATCTTCCAGCTCGGCAACAGGAGCTATCGCATCCGCCGCGTCGAGCGCGGCGTGGTCCGGGTCGAGGACGCGCACGGCATGGCGCCGACCATCCCGTTCTGGCTCGGCGAGGCGCCCGGACGCAGCGACGAGCTGTCGGAATCGGTGTCGCGCCTGCGCGCCGAAATCGCCGTGCGGCTGCAGCGCGATCCCTCACGCGACGCGACGGTCGCCTGGCTGGTCGAGACCGGCATCGCGGCGCCGGCGGCGCAGCAGCTGGTCGATTACCTTGCCGCGGCCCACGCGGCGCTCGGCACGCTGCCGACCCGCGAGACGATCGTGCTCGAGCGCTTCTTCGACGAGACCGGCGGCGCCCAGCTCGTCATCCACTCGCCCTACGGCAGCCGGATCAACCGCGCCTGGGGCCTCGCGCTGCGCAAGCGCTTCTGCCGCAAGTTCAACTTCGAGCTCCAGGCGGCGGCGACCGAGGACAATATCGTGATCTCGCTCACCCACGCGCACAGCTTCGCGCTCGACGAGATCGTCCATTATCTCCATTCCGCGACCGTCCGGGACGTGCTCGTCCAGGCGATGCTCGACGCGCCCATGTTCATCACGCGCTGGCGCTGGGTGATCGCGGTCGCGCTCGCGCTGCCGCGCTTCCGCGGCGGCCGCAAGGTGCCGCCGCAGCTCGCCCGCATGGGCGCCGAGGACCTGATCGGCGCGGTGTTTCCCGACCAGATCGCCTGCGCCGAGAACCTGACCGGCGCGCGGGAGGTGCCGGACCATCCGCTGGTGCGGCAGACGATCGACGACTGCCTCACCGAGGCGATGGATCTCGACGGGCTCACGCGGCTGCTGGCGCGCATCGAGGCGGGCGACATCCAGGTGGTCGCGCGCGATCTCACCGAGCCCTCCCCGTTCGCGCTCGAGGTGCTGTCCGCCCGTCCCTACGCGTTCCTCGACGACGCGCCGCTCGAGGAGCGCCGCACCCAGGCCGTGATGGGCCGCCGCTGGCTGTCGCCCGAGGACGCCGCCGACATCGGCCGGCTCGACCCGGACGCGATCGCGCGGGTGCGCGCCGAGGCGTGGCCGGAGGCGACCAACGCCGACGAGCTGCATGATGCGCTGGTGTGGCTTGGATTCTTGAGCGAGGACGAGGCGGGATCGGCGGAATGGTCGGCCTGGCTCGCCGAGCTCGCGACGGCGCGGCGGGTCACGCGCCTGCGCACGCCGAATGCGACATTTTGGATCACGGCTGAGCGCCTCGCACAGTTTCAGGCGCTGTGGCCGGAGGCGACGCTCGATCCGGCGATCGCGCCCGCCGGTGCCGATGCGGATCGGACCTGGTCGGCGGACGAGGCGCTGGTCGAGATCGTGCGCGGACGGCTCGAAGGTCTTGCCGTGGTCACGCCGGAATCGCTTGGGCAACCACTCGACCTCACGCCGCAGGATTTGGCCACGCCGCTCGCGGCGCTCGAGGTCGAAGGCTTCGCCATGCGCGGGCGCTTCACGCCGGGCGCACCTGCGGACGAATGGTGCGAGCGCCGCCTGCTCGCCCGCATCAACAGCTACACGGTCAAGCGGCTGCGCGCCGAGATCGAGCCGGTGTCGGCCCGCGACTTCGTGCGCTTCCTGCTGTCGTGGCAGCGGGTGACGCCGGATGCGCGGATGAAGGGCGCCGCCGCGCTCGACGCGGTGGTCGGCCAGCTCGAAGGTTTCGAGGCGCCGGCCGCGGCGTGGGAGAGCGAGATCCTGCCGGCGCGGCTTGCCGGCTATCTGCCGGCCTGGCTCGACGCGCGCTGCCTCGCCGGGCATATCACCTGGACGCGGCTCAGGCCGCGCAACGGACAGGCGCCGTCGGCAAAGGCGGCACCGGTGCGCACGACGCCGATCACCCTGCTGGCGCGCCGGCACGCCGCGCTGTGGGGCGCGCTCGCCCCGGCGGCGAACGGCGGCGAGCTCAGCCATCCGGCGCAGCGGGTGCGCGAGCTCATCGCGCAGAACGGCGCGTCGTTCTTCGACGAGCTCGCCGAGGGCAACGGTCTGCTGCGCACACAGGTCGAGGACGCGCTCGCCGAGCTGGTCGCGCGCGGGCTGGTGACGTCGGACAGCTTCGCGGGGCTGCGCGCGCTGCTGGTGCCGTCGAGCGAGCGCAAACCCTATGGCGGCGGCAAGCGCCGGCACCGCACGTCGAGCGTCGGCATGGACGATGCCGGCCGGTGGGCGCTGGTGCGGCGCGCCTGCCTCGACGGCAACGCACGGACGGAGGCGGTCGAGCACATCGCCCGCACGCTCTTGCGCCGCTACGGCGTGGTGTTCTGGCGCCTGATCGAGCGCGAGGCCGACTGGCTGCCGCCCTGGCGCGACCTGCTGCGGGTGTTTCGCCGGCTCGAAAGCCGCGGCGAGATCCGCGGCGGCCGCTTCGTCGCCGGTTTCGCGGGCGAGCAGTTCGCACTGCCGGATGCGGTCGGGCTGCTACGCGAGACGCGGCGGCGCCCGGTGGCGGGCACGCTGATCTCGATCTCAGGTGCCGATCCGCTCAACCTGGTCGGCATTCTCACCCCCGGCCCGCGGCTCGCCGCGCTCACCGGCAATCGCCTCCTCTACGAGGACGGCCTGCCGATCGCACTGCTCGCCGGCGGACAGGTGCAATTCCTTGAGACGCTCGATCCCGCGCGCAAGTGGGCGGCGCACAAGGCGCTGCTGTTCGCCGCCGAGGCAGGGCCGTCGAGCGTTCCGGCGAGGCCCGAGCTGGGGCTTGCCCGCGCACAAGCCAACGGGCGCCACCTCGCCGGCACGCGCGGCCCGATGTCTACGCATTGATTGCCGGCAAGGCGTCGAGGTCGCCTACTCCGCCGCGATGCGCGACTGATGCGCGACGAGACGCGCGTAGGCGCCGCGGGCGGCCAACAGCTCGGCATGCGTCCCGGCCTCGATGATCCGCCCCGCCTCCATCACCAGGATCATGTCCGCCGCCTGAATGGTCGACAGACGATGGGCGATGATGAGCGAGGTGCGCTCCGCCATCAGCTCGTCGAGCGCGGCGCGGATCTGCTGCTCGCTGATCGTGTCGAGATGCGAGGTCGCTTCGTCGAGAATCAGGATCGGTGCATCCTTGAGGAACGCGCGCGCGATCGCGACCCGCTGGCGCTGGCCGCCGGACAGCTGCACGCCGCGCTCGCCGACTCTGGTGTCGAGCCCCTCCGGCAGCCGGCGGACGAACTCGCCGAGGGCGGCGCGGTCGATCGCCTGCTGCACGTCCGCCGTGGAAACGTCGCGGCCCGCCAGCCGGATGTTCGCCTCCAACGTCGCGTTGAACAGATACGTATCCTGCGCGACCAGCGCGATATGGCGGCGCAGGTCGTCCAGGCGAAGCCGGCGCAGATCGGTTCCGCCGAGGGAAATGCGGCCCTGCTGCGGGTCCCAGAAGCGCAGCAGGAGGTTGGCAACGGTCGATTTGCCGGCGCCGGACGCGCCGACCAGGGCGACCGAGCTGCCCGGCCGCATCTCGAACGCGACGGCGTCGAGCGCGGGTGCGACGCGGCCCGGATAGGCGAAGCGCACCGCCTCGAATCGAACCGTCGGGCTCGCGGGCACTGCTGACGTCCCGTCGACGATCGGCTCGGGCTCGGACTCGACGACATGCAGGCGGCGGGTCGACGCGATGGTGTCGGCGAGCTGCCGTCCGACCTGGCTGATCTCGGCGACCGGCATGAAGGCCGCGGCCGAGACCAGCACCAGCAACGGTAGCCACGCATGCGCGAACCAGCCGTGCGCGGCAAGCACCGCCCCGAGCAAGGCGACCGTGAGGCCGCCGAGCCCCATCGCGATCTCGAGGCCGGCGGTCTGCCTGGCGAGGTCGTTCAGCAGCGCCCGCCGCTTCGTCTGGTAGGCGGCGATGTCGGCGAGAAACACCGTGCGCCGACGGCCGACCGCCTGGAAGGCGGCGAGCTCGGCCAAGCCCTGGATCGTCTCCGTCAGGTGCGCGCCGATCTGGCCCAGCGCAGCGCGTGCCTGGCCGGCCAGGCGATCGATCTCGCGGCGGGCGAACACCGGCACGAGCCCGGCCCAGGCGAGGAACGGCAGCAGCACGACGGCGAGCGGCCAGGCGATCGCAGCGAGCAGCGCCAGCACGCCGGCCGGGATCAGCACCGCGACGAAAGCGGGCGCGACGGTATGCGCATAGAAATACTCGACCGTCTCGACGTCCTGGGTCGCGAGCGCGACGAGGTCGCCGGAGCGGCGGCGCAGCAGATAAGCCGGCGCCAGCCGATCGAGCTTCGCGAACAGCACGATGCGCAGCTCGGCGAGCAGGCGATACGCCATGTCGTGCGCGAGCCAGGATTCCAGCCAGTGCAGCGTCGCCGTCGTCGGCGCCGCCAGCATCAGCGCCACCAGCAGGCCGACGACCGGCTGCCCCGACGCGACCGCGGCCACGACCAGGGCGCCCAGCACGCTGACGCCGATGAAGCCCAGCACCCGCCCGATGCCGCACAGGATCGTCAGCGTCAGCTTCAGCCGCCACGGCCGGATGAAACGCAGCAGGGTGCGCAGCGTCTCGCGCCAGCCGATCTCGGCGGCATCCTCGGCGAGCGGCCGTATCTGCGGCCCGGATGCCGCCGCGGCGACGGCCGGCCGCGCCGGCTCGATCACGTCCACCGGCTGGTCGCCGGTCGTGCCCACCTGCGGCCCCATCAGCCGACGATAGACGCCGTGCCGCGCGATCAGCTCGGCGTGGGTGCCGCCGTCGACGACCCGTCCCTGGTCCAGCACCAGGATGCGATCGGCGCCGATCACACTCGACAGCCGATGCGCCAGGATCAGCGTCGTGCGGCCCTGCATCAGCCGGTCGAGCGCCTGCTGGATGACCGCCTCGTTCTCGGCGTCGACCGAGGACAGCGCCTCGTCGAGGATCAGGATCGGCGCATCGCGCAGCAGCGCGCGGGCGATGGCGATACGCTGGCGCTGCCCGCCCGAGAGCGTGGCGCCGCGCTCGCCGATGCGGGTCGCGTAGCCCTGCGGCAGTGCGGCGATGAAGGCATCCGCATTGGCGGCGCGGACGGCGGCGATCATCTCGGCCTCGCTCGCGTCGGGCCGGCCGAGGCGCAGGTTGTCGGCGATGGTGCCGTCGAACAGCGTCGTGTCCTGGGCGACGATCGCGATCATCCCGCGCACCTGATCGGGATCGAGCGTTCGGATGTCGTGCCCACCGATCCGGATCGCGCCGGCCTGGGCGTCGTGCTGGCGCAGCAGCAGCCGCAGAATCGTGGATTTGCCGGCGCCGCTCGGGCCGACGATGCCGACCGTCTCGCCGGCCGCGATCTCGAAGCTCAAGGCAGCGTGCGCGGCGCCGCGCCGGCCCGGATAGGCGAAGCCGACCGCCGCGAAGGTGATGCTCGGCGCGATGTCCGGCCGGCAGGGGGCGCCGCCGGCCGGTGCGTCGCTCCTCGCCTCGAGCAGCGCGTGCACGGCGGTGGCGGCCGACTGGCCGATCATGCCCTGGTGCAGAACGTTGCGCAGATCGCGCAGCGGCCGAAAAATCTCGGTACCGGCCATCAGGATGATCAGCAGCGCCTCGAGATTCATTTCCCCATGGCGCACCCGCCAGGCGCCGACCGCGATCGCCGCGGCGGCGCCGAGCGCCGTGCCGAGGTCGGTGAAGAACCGCGTCAGCAGGCCGAGCGCCAGCACCCAGAACGTGCTGCTCGACAAGGCGCGAGCCCGCTCGGCGAGCTTGGCGGCGTATACGCCGCTCTGGCCGAATGCTTTGAGCGTCGGCAGGCCCTGCACGGCGTCGAGAAATTCCTCGCCGAACGCCTTGAATGCCGCGGCGCGGGCGATCGCGGCGCGCTTGTCGGCATTGTGGACCAGCATCGGCAAGGCGAGTGTGGCGAGCGCCGCGACCAGCATCACGGCGGCGGTCGGCACGTCCCACCAGGCCAGCACCGCGAAGATCACCACCGGCGCGCAGGCCGCAATGATGAGCTGAGGCAGATAGGCGCCGAAGAAGGTCTGCAGCTGCTCGACGCCGTCGATCACCGCCAGCATCACGCCGCCGGTCCGCTCCGTCCCGAACCACGCCGGGCCGAGCGCGGCGATGCGGTCGAACAGGCGCGCGCGCAGCGCCGCCTGCACCCGCCCGGCCGTGTCCTGCGCCAGCACGATGCGGGCGTGGTCGAGCCCGGCGCGGGCCAGGATGCAGGCCGCCGTCTCGGCGGCCGCGGTTGCGATCGCGGTCAGGGGCGCGCCCGCGAAGGCGAGCGCGAGGACGCGACCGAGGCAGACGAAGCGCAGGATCCCGACCGCCATGGCAACGAGGCCAAGCCCGACCGCGGCGGCGACGCGCCACCGCAACCCCGCCATCATCGCCCAGAGCCGACGGTCGAAATACACGGGAATCTCTCCTTTGCCCCGAAGCTGACGCGTCGCAGGCGCCCTGGCAAAGGATGGTTTCTCAGGAGGTGTTGAATATCCTACAATACCCCATGGTCGTGCTTCCTCCCTTGACGGCATTGCGGGCGTTCGAGGCGACGGCTCGCCTCGGCGGGCTCGCCCGCGCCGCGACGGAGCTGAACATCACCACCAGCGCGGTCAGCCATCAGCTGCGCGCGCTGGAAGAGAGCCTCGGCACCCGGCTGCTGGAGCGCAGCACCGGTGTCGGCGGCATCCGCCTGACGCCGGCCGGCGCGAAGCTGCTGTCCGCCGCGAGCGGCGCCCTGTCGCTGCTGGAGGATGCCTGCGCGGAGATCCGCGGCACGACCAAGCGGCTGACCGTCTCGGCCAATGTCTCGCTGTCGACGATGTGGCTGGCGCGTCGGCTGGCGGAATTCTCCGCCCTTTATCCGGCGACGCCGATCAACGCCATCATCCAGATGGAGGAGCCGGACTACGCGCGATACGGCATCGATCTGGCGATCGTGCATGTGCCGGAGAAAATGCTGCAGCCGGATGATCTCGTCCTGCTGCGCGAAGAGGTCTTTCCGGTGTGCAGTCCCGACCTCTACGCGTTCGCATCCAAATCACTTTGTCGCTGCCGGTTGCTGCAGGAAGCCCATAAAGACAGCTCGGAGATCGATTGGCGCAGCTGGGCCGCGGAGCTCGCCCTGCGCGACGACTTCGAGACCAAGATCGTCCGCTTCACCAGCTTCAGCCAGGCGATCGGCGCTGCCGTCGGTGGCGCGGGAGTTGCGCTCGGCCGCTCGCCGTTGATCGATCCGGATCTCGCCAGTGGGCGGCTCGTGCGGCTTTTTCCCGACATGTCCCGCCCCGCATCCTGGCGTTTCGTCCTGCGCCGCGGGCCGGGACGCGCGCATCGGATGCTGCGGCCGCTCATCGACTTCCTGCGCGCGGAGGCCGGGTCGGGGTCAGCGGCGCCGGCAAGATCGCTCAGACCCTCACGAGCGCGGCGGCCGAGTCGATGAGCGCCAGATGATCGTCGGAAGGCGAGTGCGGCTGAGACTCACGGCGCAGCCTGAAAATCCGTGCGCCACCGTCTATCACAACATCAATTGACGTTCAGCATTGCGAGACCTAGTGACCTAGGCGCGGCGCCCACGCTCCTTCTCGGCTTTCAGAGGGCGCAAGAGCCGCACAGCAAGGAGAACCGATTCGATGGCGACGAACAAGCTCAACGGCGCGCAGGTGATCGTCGACTACATCATCCGGGAGAAGACGCCGTACGTGTTCGGCCTGTGCGGACATGGCAACATCCAGTTCATCGACGCGCTGTTCGAGCGCAAGCACGACATCAAGACCGTCTCGGTGCACCACGAAAGCGTCGCCGGCTTCATGGCCGACGTCTACTACCGCGTCAGCGGCCGGCCGACCGCGACCTTCACGTCGTGCGGGCCAGGCTCGGCCAATCTGCCGATCTCGCTCGCCAACGCGTTCCTCGATTCGGTTCCGTTCATGGCGGTGACCGGCAACGTCCCGACCAGCCAGTTCAACCGCGGCGCCTTCCAGGAGATGTACCGGCACTACCAGGCCGACTTCCCCTCGACGGTGCGCACCATCTGCAAGAAGGTGTTTCAACCGACGCGCGGCGAGATGGTGCCGCTCGCGGTGCGCCAGGCATGGAAGACCATGGTGACGGGGCGGCCCGGACCGGTGGTGCTCGACGTGCCGTTCGACGTGTTCATGGAGGCGGCCGCCGAGGAGGCGCCGAAGCCCGAGGAATGGAGCGCCAACATCTCGTGCCGCTGCGGCGCCGATCCCGAGGGCGTCGTAAAGGCGGTCGACATGCTGCTCGGCGCCGAGCGGCCCGTGATCATCGTCGGCCAGGGCGTGCGCTACGGCGGCGCCAGCGAGGAGCTTCGCAAGCTCGCCGAGCGGCTGCAGATTCCCGTAGCAGCCTCGGCGAGCGGCCTCGGCGCGATCGACACCAACCACCCGCTGTCGCTCGGGCTGGTGGCGCGCGGCGGCCACTACCAGGCGAACCACGCGACGCGCCAGGCCGACGTGCTGCTGGCGCTCGGCATGCGCTTCGACGATCGCACCTCGAGCTCGTGGATCCCGGGCTACTCGTTCACGATCCCGCCGACCAGGCTCATCCACGTCGACATCGATCCGGAGGAGATCGGCCGCAACTATCCGGTCGCGCTCGGCCTGATGGCCGACGTGCGCACCTTCCTGCGCCAGGTGCATGCCGAGCTCGACCGCCGCGCCAAGCTCGACCAGCGCGCCGACGCCCGGCAGAAATGGCTGCGCGCGATCGACGGCTATCGCCGGGAGTGGGACAAGCTGGTCGCGCCCGGCTTCACCGACGACTCGAAGCCGATCAATCCGCAGCGCGCGGCGTTCGAGATCGACCGCGCGCTCACGGAGGACGCAATCCTGGTCAGCGACATCGGCGTGCATCACAACTGGCTGCTGGGCTACACCAAGCCGCGCCGGCCGGACTCGCTGATCGGCTCGATGGGGTTCGGCCCGATGGGCTTCGGCGTCGCCGGCGTGCTGGGCGCGAAATTCGCCGCGCCCGGCCGACCGTGCGTGTCGGTGTGCGGCGACGGCGCCTTCTTCATGCATGCCAACGTGCTCGGCACTGCGGTGGAGTACGACCTGCCCGTCGTCTGGGTGGTGTGGAACAACTATGCGTATGCGTCGATCCGCGGGCTGCAGCGCGGCTACCTCGGCGGCCGCGAGCTCGCGACCGACTTCCACCATCCGAAGACGGGCGAGCGCTACAATCCGGATTTTGCCGCCATGGCGCGCTCGGCCGGCGTCGAGGGCGTGCGGGTCGACCGCGCCGGCGATCTCGCCGAAGCCGTGCGCAAGGCCGTCGCGGCGAACAAGCCGTATCTGATCGACGTGGATATCGCGGCCGACGTCAATCCGGCCGGCGCCGGCGTGTGGGAGCTGCCGGGTCTCGGCACGAGCAAGCCGGGGATCGGCACGCGCTACCAGCCGGCGTGAGAATCGCGTAGCCCGCCTGGAGCGATGCGGAATGCGGGGAAAGCGCGTCCGTCGATGGGCTGTTGACCAACGGCTTCATGACCGGATCGATCGTCTATCTCGACGGCGGCGGCAGCGTGGTGTGATCAAAGACACTGACCATGCACCCTCATCCTGAGAGCGCGGCGCAGCCGCGCCTCTCAGGTCGGCTGTAGCCGACCTGGGCATCCATAGTGGCGATCTCGGGTAAACCCGAGATCGCATGGATGATCGGCCGAGGCGTTACAGCAAAACGACTAGGTGGCGCCGCATCGGCCGTCGCCCTTGCGCCTTCGCCCTTGGGGCTTCGGCGGGCAAGTCGAGGCCCGCCGAAGCTGGGCGACGGCGGGCGCCTCAGTGTGACGGATCGAGCGAGTGATTCGTGTCCACCGTTGCATGGCGCCCCACGGCCTCCCGCCCGGCGATCCGGCCGAACACGAAGGCGCGCAGGACCGATACCGAATTCGGCGCAGTCGCATGGAAGTGGCCGGTGATCTCACCCGCGGCGTAGAGGCCGGGAATCGGCGACCCGACGCGCAGCACGCGGGCGCGATCGTCGGTGGCGAGCCCGCCGAACGTGTAGGCGACGGCGCCGGCCAACGGCCAGGCGAGGAACGGCGGCACACTGATCGCGCGCGCCCAGTTCGATTTTGGCGGCGTCAGCGTGCGCGCGGCCGCAAGCCCGTCGCAGCGCGTGGCATCGAATTTTCCCGCATCGCCGACGCAGGCCGCGTTGTAGTCGGCGATCGTGCGCGCGAGATTGTCGCCGTCGATGCCGAGCAGCCGCGCGAGGCCGGGGATATCGTCGGCGCTGACCGGCGGGACCTCCGAGCGGATCGCGCGCCGATAGTCGGGAACCTGCATGAGCCGGCTGTCGAGGATCGCATAGGCGGTGGCGCCCGCCGTCTTGAAGTGGATGTCGCGCGCGAACCACTCCCAGGTCTCGTGCACGAGACCCGCACCCTCGTCGAAGAAGCGCCGGCCGGATCGATCGACGACGATGCCATAGGGGTAGACCAGCACGATCGGCGCGGATTTCGGGTCGCGCGCGTCGACCGGTTCGGCATGCATGCCGTTCCAGTCGCCGGCGCGATCGGCGCCGATCGCCAGCGCCATGCGAATGCCGTCGCCGGAGTTGTGGCGCGTGCCGGGCGAGATGAGGCGCATGCTCTCCGCCCCGGGTCCGAAGTGCTCGCGCATCATGCGCTTGTCGCCTTGGAAACCGCCGCACGCGAGCACGACCGCGTCGGCCGCGAGGGTCTCACGGGTCGCACCGGAAGAAATGACGACGCCGGTAATGCCGCTCTCGCGCACGGCCAGCTCCTCGCCGATGCAGGCGTAGCGGGTCTCGATGCCGATCGCCTTGGCGGCGTGCGTCAGGGCAGCGATCAGCGCCGCCCCGCCGCCGACCGGCTGAATGCGCGGCGGGCCTTTCGCCAGGTAGTAAGGCGGCTGGATGAAGGAGATTCCGTGCGATGCGATCCACGCGACCGTCGCCGGCGCATCCTCGGCGAGCCGGCGGAAATACGCCTCGTCGCCTTTGAACCCGGTCGCCGCGAGCATGTCGTGCGCGAAGCCCGGCTCGACGCGATCGGGCGCGGCCATGCGCATGTTGGACGGCGACCAGCGGGTATTGCCGCCCGCTTCGGCGGCGTCAGCCTTGTCGATCAGGGTCACGCGGATCGGCCGCTGAAGCCTACGCGCTTCTTGCGCCGCCGACAGGGCGGCGGCCAGGCCGGCGGCGCCTTGTCCGATGACGACGATGTGGCGCGAAGGCTTGCTCATGCCGGGGGCGGATCGCCGCGGCTGACCGCCGTTCAGCTGCCCGGCGGCACCAGCGAGAAATGCGGGTCGGCGGCGAGGCAGTCGGCCACCGGCAGGCCGAGCTCGCGCCGCACGATGTTGGTGCCCTGCACCAGCGCGACGATCTTGTAGAAGGCGTGGCGCCGGCTCATGCCCTCGCGCCCCATGCCGCAGTCGGAGCTGATGATCAGCCGCTCGACCGGGATGTGCTTGAGTGCGCGGCGGATATGGTCGGCGATCTCCTCCGCCCGCTCGACCTGCAGCGTGTGGTGGTCGATCACGCCGATCGCGATCTTCTTGTCGGCGATGATCTTGCCGAACGCTTCGAGATCCATGCCGCCGGCGCTGCACGATTCGAAGGTGATGACGTCGGCGTCGACCTTGTTGAGCATCTCGAGCGCCGGCTGGTAGCTCATGACGTGCGGGAACATGCGCTGCTGGGAAGGGTTGCCCCAGCAGGTATGGCACCACACCTCGGTCTTGGCGCGCAGTCCCTTGACGGTCCGGTTGAACACCTCGACGCTGAACGCCGGATTGATCACGTCGTCGACGAGATTGCGCAGCGCGAGCAGGTGGATTTGCGGCTCCTCGAACTGGATCACCGGGCAGCCGGCGTCGGCGAGGTCGTGCAGCTCGGCGTTGAGCGCATCGGCGATCGCCAGGATGCGGTCGCGAACACTCTTGTAGTGGCGATCCTCGACCGCGAAGGCGACGAGCTCGGGGCCGATGGTGCCGAACTTGACCGGCTTCCTGGTGAGCCGTTGCGCCACCTTCCAGATCGCGGCGTATTGCAGCTCGCCGCGCGTGACCGGCCCGACGATGCCCGGCATCACCCGCGATTCGAGATAGTCATGCAGGATGTGCCCGGGCGGGAAGCTGATGGCCCGCCCCCCCGGGGTGATCCGCGGATTGAAACGGTCGAAGCCGCCCATGTGGCGCGGCGGATAGTTGGTCCAGCTCTGGCCGCCGACGTCGGAGTCGAAATGCGCATCGCCGTCGGTGACGATGTCGAGGCCGGCGATCTCCTGCTCGTGCAGATACACCGCGACCGTGTCGGTGTATTGCTCGCGGAACTGGTTGTTGACCATCGCCTCGACGAAGCTCTGGGTGCCGATGTTCTTGGTGTACCAGCTCGGGCGCGGCAGCGATCCCGTGATGGTCGTCGGCAACTTGATGTCCTTGGTCGCGCGCAGCATCGTTCGGTCCTCCGTCTTGCGATCTGATTTTACGAGACTATGGGGAATGGCGAACAGCGAATTGCGAATGGGCCAGTCTCTATTCGTCATTCGCTAATCTCGCTGTCCCGGTGGGCGGCTGCCCGCAACCCGCCGCTCCCATGCCGATGGGAGTGCGTCATTTTCGCTTGGGCGTTGGCGTCGCGATTTCTCGGCGTGTATCATCCGGCACGGCGCAAAATAATCGCAAGCAACGCCGGCCGCCGGTTCGGGGAGGAAATGATGAAGGGCTTATCGCGCATCGCACTGCCGCTGTGTCTCGCCGCCGGTGCGCTCGGCGCATCGATGCCGGCGCCCGCACAAGAGCTCAAGATCGGGTTCCTGGCGCCGCGCACCGGCATCTTCGCCCAGCTCGGCACCGACATGGTCAACGGCTTCCAGATGTACCTGGACGAGCATGACGGCAGGCTGGGCGGCGCCAAGGTGACGTTCATCATCGAGGACGACCAGGGCCGGCCCGACGTCGACGTCGCCAAGGCGAAGAAGCTCATTCTGCAGGACAAGGTGGACATGGTGGTCGGCGCGGTGCTCGCCTCCTCGGCCTATGCGCTGGCGCCGGTCTCGACCGCCGAGAAGACGCTCTACCTCGCCACGGTGTCGACCGCCGACGATCTCGCGCAGCGGCAGGTCGACAAATATCCCTATCTGGTGCTCTCCGGCTGGGTGCCGTCGCAGCCCAACCATCCGCTCGGCCAATGGGCCTGCGACCAGGGCTACAAGAAAATCGCGGCGATCGCCGCCGACTATGCGTTCGGCTACGAGCAGCTCGGCGGCTTCCAGCAGAGCTTCGAGGACTGCGGCGGCAAGATCGTGCAGAAGATCTGGGTGCCGCTCGGCACCAAGGATTTCGGCCCCTATATTCCGACGCTGAAAGGCGATGCCGACGCCATCTTCACCTTGATGGTCGGCCCGATGTCGCTGCAATTCCCCAAGCAGCTGCGTGCGTTCGGCAACAAGAAGCCGATCGTCGCCGGCGGCACCAGCTATGACGAGTTCGCCCTGCCGTTCATGGGCGACGAAGTGATCGGCGACGTCTCGGCGCTGCAGTACTCGGCCGCGCTGGATACGCCGGCCAACGAGGCCTTCGTGAAGAAGTACCGGGCGAAATACAACAAGGTGCCGTCCTACTATTCGGAGGTGAACTACGCGGCGGCAAAATGGATCGATCTCACGCTCGCCAAGCTCAAGGGCCGCTATCCGGGGCCGGTCGAGTTCATCAAGACCATGGCGACGATCGCGCTCGACGCGCCGCGCGGGCCGGTGCGGCTCGATCTTTCGACAAAAAGCCCGATCCAGAACATCTACATCAAGAAGGTCGAGAAGAAGAAGATGTTCGGCTACCCGAAGGACGAGCTGTGGAACACGGTGATCAAGACCTATCCCGCGGTCAGCGAGTTCTGGACCTACGACAAGGCCAAGTTCCTGGCGCAGCCGGTCTACAGCCGCGATTTCCCGCCATGCAAGTATTGCGAATAGTGTGCGGCGAGCGTCTGGCGCTTGTCGCGAAGGTCAGGCCATTGCCGGCCTGCCTCGGTTGTGTAATCCCATGTGTGGAGGTTCACACATGGCAACGAACTTGTCGATCGATCCCGATCTCATCCAACAAGCTTTGGAAGTCAGTGGCGAGCGCACGAAGAAGGCCGCGGTCACCAAGGCCCTGCAGGAATTCATCGCTCGCCGGCGGCAAAAGCGCCTGCTCGATCTCCGGCACAGGGGATTGCGATGCCCTGCCGCGACAGGAACGGCAACTTTCGAAACAATGCGGCCTGAGTTCTAGTGCCGGCAGGACATCTGCACCATTTGTCGGGCCTCGTTGGCGACCTCACGAATTTTGGCCACAGCATCCTCCAGCAGGACTCTACTCTCAAAACAGCTCGGCTCCGGATTCCTCCAAAGGGCATCGGCGTGCGTCATCATCGCCGAGGCGGCGCCGCACAAGGCCTGGTCGGTTTGCGGCCGAGGGTTCATTCTCCGGACGCGCTCCAGCTCGCGTAAGACGCGGGCTTTCAAATTTTGAACCTCAATCCATTTCTTGTTGAAAGTGCCGCAATCGGCATTCGCCGAAGCCGGCAGCCATGCCGTCACAAACGCGCTCATCGCAACCAGGACGATAACGGCTCGCATCGAATCATTCCCCGTTTCACAAGGTCATCGTATCAGCCGGTCCGCGTGCGCCCCGCACCGAACAGGCTCGCGAGCCCGCCCGACCGCCGCGACGGCCAAACTTGCCCGATGAAGAAGCCGCAGGCGATGCGCAAGTGGCGCATCCACATCATCCGCAAGAAGGCGCAGTTGCTCGGCACGGTCGAGGCGCCCGACGCCGACGCCGCGATCAAGGCGGCGATCAAAACCTTCGACGTACCTGTGCGCGATCAGCGGCGGCTGACGGCGCAGCCGCTCGAGGGGCGAGACGCTGCGGCATTCAGCGGTGACTGTGACGGGTGCTGCGCCGGTGCATGTCCACGACGAGCCCCAGCATGAGCGCGAGGGTGATCGCGGCGAAGGAAAGAGCGGTCATGCGATCAGCAACCACAGCCGCCTGATTCGTCTTTTGATGTAGATCAACGAGGACACGGTCGGCTCGCGGCTAGTCTGTGGGCAAACGTCCGATTTTCCGCAACGCGGGTGTGCTGCACGTCATGGGCGACCGTATGCCGCCTGGAGGTCATCGGGCATGCTGTGGGGTCTCGTCATCGTCCTTGCGACGGGCGTGATCACCGTCGTCTTACTTGTCGTGCTGATATCGCTCCGGAATCGCGACGAGGATAAACGACGCGTGAAGTATGAGGTGACAGCGGCGCGCCGACCCGATGGGAAGCGTGTTGACAGCGTGCTGGATCAATAGCCGCGTCGCGCATCGCGAGCGACAGTGGCGGCTTTCGGCGCAGCCGGTAGTGAACGACGACGGCCTGATCGCCGGGGCACCACTTGGCGACATCCTTCGCGGTCGAGCCGGCGCGGAGCGGATGGGCCAGCGCTGCCACCAGCGGCGCGCCGAGCCTGGGGTGGCCCGCCATCGAGCCGGCCAGCCTGGGCCATGTACGACAGCGGCCAGCCCGGTGATTGTGCTGGTGCGCGCGGTTGCTGCGTCCAGCCTAGGTGCTTGCCTGGGGGCCGAACTGAAGCATAGCAAAAAATCGTGTGATTTCAACGAGATGTGGCGGAGAGAGTGGGATTCGAACCCACGGTACGGTGTTGCCGTACACACGCTTTCCAAGCGTGCGCCTTAAGCCACTCGGCCATCTCTCCGGTGCGCAACCTCTTGCCGGCACGGATGGAGTTTTTCAAGAGAAGGGCAGACGTGGCGACGGCAATGGCCGATCATCCTTCGAGGCTCGCCTGCGGCGAGCGCCTCAGGATGATGGGACGAGTAGCGCAATTTGACCCAGATTCCAATGACTTAGGCGCCAACCCCATGCGGGCGCTGCGCGTCGACGAGTGCCCGCTTGGCCCCTTGAAAACCGCCCTGCCACGCCACATTGTTCCCGCGATGGCCCCCCTCCCCGCCAACGACTACCTCCTGCGCCCCGATCCCGCCGACCCGCGGCTGACCGAGCGGGTGCGCGGCATCGATCAGACCGGCGCTCCGGTCGAGACGTCGGTCACGGTCGAGCGGGCGCTGACGATCTTCCTCAACGCGCAGGAGATCGTCACCGCGATGACGATCAACGACTACCCCGAGTATCTCGCGCTCGGCTACCTGCTCAACCAGAACATGCTGGCGCCCGACGACGTCGTGACCGGCGTCGACTACGACGAGGAGCTCAGCGTCGTCGTGCTGCGCACCGAGCGGGCGACCGATTACGAGCAGAAGCTGAAGAAGAAGGTGCAGACCTCGGGCTGCGCCCAGGGCACCGCGTTCGGCGACCTGATGGAGGTGATCGAGACCGCGCGGCTGCCCGACGCGGAGCTGCGCACGTCCTGGCTCTATGCGCTGACCAACAAGATCAACACGACGCCGTCGCTCTATCTCGAGGCGGGCGCGATCCACGGCTGCGTGCTCGCGCGCGAGGACAAGCCGCTCGTCTACATGGAGGACGTCGGGCGCCACAACGCGGTCGACAAGATCGCGGGCTGGATGTTCCGGCACCAGGTGCCGGCGGCGGACAAGATCTTCTACACCACGGGCCGGCTCACCTCGGAGATGGTGATCAAGACGGTACGCATGGGCATTCCGATCCTGGTGTCGCGCTCGGGCTTCACGGCGTGGGGCGTCGAGCTCGCGCGCAAGGCGAACCTGACCCTCATCGGGCGGGCGCGCGGCAAGCGTTTCGTCGCGCTCGCCGGCGAGGAGCGCATCGTGTTCGACCAGGACCTCGCCTATGTCGAGGAGGAGAGCGCCAAGCACCGGCGCAAGGCGGCGGTGCATGAGGAGTGAGGCAGTGGATCCCCTCCCCCGTTTACGGGGGAGGGACGCGCGCGAAGCGCGCCGGGAGGGGGCAAGTCAGCAGGCGCATGCGCAAGCGGCTTCCCCCACCCCGCCCACCCCCGCACGCGGCTAGGGCATCTACACATGTGCGATGACCCAGTG
>Ga0335081_10002127_pt1 | contig 31127 bp, 42 predicted proteins | sample Lox_Sample_35_FD_206713 | JGI IMG/M metagenome (GOLD analysis project Ga0335081, IMG submission 206713) | Soil microbial communities from Loxahatchee National Wildlife Refuge, Florida, United States - Lox_Sample_3.5 | ecosystem: Environmental > Terrestrial > Soil > Wetlands | place: USA...
CGGCCACATTGAAGCCCCAACACCACGCCTACACCTGACGATCCGATCGCATTTCCGGGACCGCGCGGTGCCGGCCACATTGAAGCCGGGCTGAGTTTGCGGCGCCGCTTGGCGTTGGGCTATTTCCGGGACCGCGCGGTGCCGGCCACATTGAAGCTCGTCCAGTTCCGGAGCGGCCTTATGCTGCGAGACCCATTTCCGGGACCGCGCGGTGGCAGCCACATTGAAGCTCGGTCATGCAGCGTGTCGCGTACGGCCTCTTGCGCTGGAGTTCCCTTAAACGGCTGCCGCATCCGCCGTTAGGGGTGGCGTTTCAACAAAAGCCGCTTTTCTTGCGCTCTTTGGTAAGCGCAGCGCGCCACACTCCACGCACTGGCGCAGCGTGACCTCAGCCGGGTCTCCTCGGCCGTCCAGGGCGGCGAAGCGGCGCAGGATCGTTTTGGCGCCGCAGGAAAAGCATCGACGCGGCGCCCGCCGGCGCTGCTTGAGCACGTGGTTCACGTCGGCCAAGGAGAACCGGTAGTGCGGGCCGACCTTGACGCACGGGATGACGCCGGCGCGCACGTAGGCCCGGAGGGTGATGGGTGAGAGTTGGAGCAGGGCCGCCAGTTGGCGGGTGCTCAGGTGCGAGTATGTTGATTTGAAAGCTGCAGAGCTCATAAGGGATTGGGTTCCTAGGTTTAGGGTGAACCAGCCGATCTGGAATCCTGCTCGGCGGAAGTGATATGGGCAAAAAGCGCCAGCCTAACTGCCCTATCTATTACTATTTTAGCCCACGCTGGCAGCAGGTCTGCGACATCACTTTGCGGTCAAGAATCCGGGTTGCACTGGCCGTATGGGCGTCGAGGTGGACGAGGCCAGCCCAGGAGTCCACGCTGGCAAAACGGGCGTCAAGGGGGGCGAGGCGCCGCTGACGACCGAGCCGGCGATGCAGGCGTTTGTAGGCGCGGCTATGAACAGCTCGCCGTTCGCCGACGCTCTAGGGCGTTTGCCGTTCCCAATCTCCCAGAACGGGACTCGGGGGGAATACTTAGGGAAGCTATTACCGCCGAAAGCATCGCGCTTGTCACACGAGCGCCTGCCGCAGTTTGCCGACCTGCTCCGCGAAAGGAATGAACAACTGCAAATAAACGTAAACCTGTTCGCGCGTTGGTGGCTTGGCGATTGTGGCGTGACCGGCCTCGTTCCGCGCTACCCGCAGAATGGACTGAATAGCCGTCAGATGCGTACCTAGCAGGCTGCGGAAAAACTACGTTTGATGAGCCGTCCCGACTGATCCCAACCTTCGGAGCGGCCAAATTCACGTTTTCGTAAGTGCTTCACTGCGCCCAATTTCGCCGTTTGGCGATTTTTGGGCACACTTCTCCCTGAACCTATGCGGCCTGAACTGCCGGCACCAGCAGGTTCCGCATCCGCACCAGGTTGTAAGCTGCGGCCGCGAAGGCGAAGACCCACCCGACTTTGTGAATCCCTCGGTGCCTCACCTTGCGCATCAGAGCGATCGTCTTCAGCCACCCGAAGCTCTCCTCGATGCGCTTCCGCTTCCTTTGACTGAGGGTATAGCCGGCGTGCCGGGTGGTGCGCCCATCCACGGCGCTGCCGCCGCTCCGATTGACGTTCTGCGCCACGTGCGGGGTCACTTTCAGATTCCGGCATTCCGCCACAAAATCCTTCGTGTCGTAAGCCTTGTCGGTTCCTACCGTCACTCGCTTCTCGCCGGGAATCTGCTCCAGCATCACCAACGCGGCATCGCGTTCAGCAGTGCCGTTGGCCTGAAACACTTCCGTGGTCACGATCAGTCCGTTGCGGTTTTCCACCAGCAGGTTGGCGTTGTAACTCAGCTTGGCTTCCTTACCGTTGCCCTTGCGAGCCAGCAGCGCATCGGGGTCCGTGGTCGATTCGTGCGTCTCGTTGGACCGCTTCTCGCCATGAAAGTTCACGGTCGGGTTGCCGGGATCGTCCGGCGGTTGGCTCTCCTGGTCTTTGCGTTGAAAACTCTTCAGGCTGGCCCAGGCTTCTACCCAGGTGCCATCCACCGTGAAATGTTCATCGCTGGTCAGGTTCTGTGCTTGCGCCTGCTTCACCACTTGGCTTAGGAACTCTCGTGCCACGTCTCCGTCCAGCAGCCGGTCCCGATTCTTGGTGAATACCGTGACATCCCAGACCGGCTCGTCCATGTTCATCCCCACGAACCAGCGGTACAGCAGGCTGTAATCGATCTCTTCCATCAACAGCCGCTCGCTGCGCACGGAGTACAACATCTGGACCAACTGCGCGCGCAAGAGTTTCTCTGGAGGGATGGAAGGCCGGCCCGTGGTGGCATACATGGCATCAAACCGGCCCGAGAGGTTCGCCAACGCCTGGTCCGCCATGGCCCGAATCGCCCGTAGTGGGTGGTCTTTGCGCACCCGCGTCTCCAACGAGAGGTAACTGAACATGCTCGATTGCTGGTGGTCCTGACCGCGCATGTTGATTAGACGGTCCAAACGTTCATGGGGTAACTTGTTTCAGCTGTTTTTCCGCAGCCTGCTAGAAAGCAAAGCGCGCGTCCGGTCGGAGACAGTCAGCCCCTCGATGTACAGCGCTGAGAATGCGGTTCGATCAAGGTAAGTCGGCTCGCCGGAAGCGAGCTAACATCAAACGCAACCAGCGCAAGCTCGGACACTTCTATTGCGTGGGTATCAGCCCATCCCCCTTAATTAGGAGATGGATGCTCCGCACTGTCAACCATTAACACAGGCACGTCGGCCTTCCTTGATTCGAGTCTAAGGCCGACGTCGCTCAGCGCGGAAGATATGATGCCAAACAAGTCCGTCGAAGAATCCGGCGCATTCGACTCATCATACCTCAGTCGGAAGTTGTAGCTCCCAGTAAATCCAGTGCCGTCCAGAACTGGCCGGTCAAGTTCCCTACTCAGAAAACCAGCGAAGAGGCCCATTGTTGAACCGCGCGCGATTACCCCCGACGCATCGGTCTGAATCGCTCCCGGTCCATCGCGAGGCGTACCTTCTTTCGGAGTTTGGAGCTTCGATCCCTTGCGGGACACGGTCAACGCATACACTGCCATGCTCTCTGAAGCATTGTGGACGCGTAACCGAAACCGTTCTCTCAACAATAGAGCCAGCATTCCCCGAATCTGGTCGGGCGACGCCGGCGATTCTGCCTTTGCCCGAACGTCGTATCGCACCGAGTCAATCCATTCAGGACCGCCGGTAATCTGATAGCCCTGAACTTTATACGCAACTCTTATCAAATCCTTAAGTGTCGCATGCCGCGTGTCGAAAATGGTCGGGCCCATCTGAATTGGATGTCCGGGGGCCTCAGAATCGCTTGGTCGGATCGAGGCAACCTCGAAGCCTTGCTCCGCAGCCCTAACTCTGGCCTCATCAGCCGTAAAGAGAAGAGCTAGTCCGACCGCCAACATCACGGTCAAATCGTGAATGATGCATCGGTCACCGGGATACCAGACCAGACGCCAGACACATCTACATCTACCTGAGCCCCTCCGCCTTTTTGATACGATCTTCACCGATCTCATTTGGGTTTCGGCCTCCAGCCCGCTATCGCAGTTCCGACAGAACATCTGATTGAAACCTTGTTGACACCTCCCCGACCCAAACCTTTGTAACCATTCCATTCGGGTCCACAAACAACAGCGTCGGTGTGCCAGAAACTCCCAGCCAACTAAGCGGTACGTCAGACACTAGATGATCGCCCCCAACTGCGGGACCAATCATCTCGCGCATTTCATTAGTCGTGTCGGGCGCGACGAACACGACGTGGCTGTGAATAGTTTTCTTCTGTTCCCGCGTTACCAACATTTTGTAAAATGGCATATCACGCTCACAATGGCTACACCCATACTTAATTGCCACCACCAAGGTGCCGCGGCCAGATAGCGCTGCTGACTCTAAGTGAAGTGGAGCGACTGAGTAGTGTGCGGTCTCGACGAAATGACCGGCGGTCCAGCCTCTTGCACTGTGAGAAAGCACACAGTTTAGAACAACACCGATCACGCATAGGCCTGTGCCGACAAGGGGAATACAGTACTCTTTGACGACCCGAAGTAGCGCTTGCATGTCCTCCCCCTATTCTGGAACCCTTCCTGCTCAATCACGAAACTACCTGTCCGCGAGTATACGACTGGGCGGCACCGCGAGCTGCGTTGTATCGAACCCGAATAGTGAAATCCCGCGCGCGGTTGGCCTTCCATTCCCAAGCAGCAGTGCCTGGGCTGTACGCCTGTCTTTTTCGGTCAGCACTCCTACCGCCGCGAGCAGCACATCCTGGTCCTGAGTGAAGACGATAACATTAGGGAGCGTCACTATCCCAGTTGCGGTTTCAAACGCCTCAACATTCTCGATCCCTCTGACCTCCCACGGGATATGCTTCTGTAGAGCGGCACGTTGGATGAAGTCCTTGGCGGACTGTGACGGCTCGCTAGCGACAATGACCACACGGTCAATACGCGACGGCGCCACGTTGAGCAGAGCCGCCCACTGCCACATCGCCTCTTGACAACCCGAACATCCCGGCGCAGTCACAAAAATGAGGCCGACCCGGCCGGAGTGGCTATAACTCTCGGGTTGGCTCAGGCATTCCAATTTGGACGATCGGAATACCTCGCCTGGGAGACCGTTTATCTCGATACCGAAGTTCTGTGCACGCCTTATGGAACGGATCATTGCCAATTGCCCAAGGGTCGCGCTGTCGATTCGATAGCACTGGAAAAGAGCCCAGACGCTCGCGGCACAGGACAAGACCAGCCAAGATGCGCGGAGCAGCGTCAGCGATCGCGCCCGTTCACTAATCAGGCACAAACACCGAATAACGTAATACCGTACCATCCCGCCTCCAGGCAAGAAGACACTTCTAACGCAGCGCCGCATCAACTTCATCGCAACTTGGCCTCGGAATGGAGCACTTCCATGAACGCAGTCGAGTCGGCACCTGACATCTCGCCTACTCTTACAAAATGTATTTGCTGACTGTCATCGATGATCACCGTGGCCGGCACGCCTATTATGCCAGTCCGCAACGGAAATAGCCAACGGTCACGAACACGCAAAACCCGCACTGGAACCGAATGCTCCTGGGCAAGTGTTACAAAGCTCCTATAGGATCCAACGCTCCCGCTCACAGGAATCAGCCAAACGTCAGCATCCCCAGGCCACGAAGGTGCCGTTATGAGCCTTTCCCAATTAGCGCGGTTGCGACGACAATATGGGCAGTCGTCCGCGAAGGCAAGAACCAAATGCCAGTGCCTTTGACTGGCTTGCGGTCTAGCATCAGCCGTCGTTGTCTCGCAGGAGATCGGTAACCTTGTTCCATACAGCAGCTGCGGGTAACGCCGTGACGCCAATACCTCGCTAGTCAAGCCTCTGACCCACCAGTTGGCGACCAACGAGACCCAGCAACATGCGATGATGACAATGGCGATGTATGGGTACCGACTCTTCATGGCCTCTCTCTTCTGTGTGGCTGCGCAGCGTTATCACTCGTCCTCACACGGACCGCCGTGAGCGGCCCTGGGACTCTGGCCCTGACCGTATTTACACCGCTTGCACGGGTACATAAAATACTCTCCAGTTAAGGAGTATACGTTCGGCGAACCATGCATGAACCCCATGCTCCGCCGAACGCACTCTTTTATTCGCCCGAGGAGCCGCACGCGTCGGTGCAGCAGGTGGGATACGCGCCACTACAGTTGCTGTTAGGAGGGCATTTCAAGCTCCTATTACAAGTATTGCACCCTGAGTCACAACAACAACTGTACGCCGCAATTGCAAGGGCACGCTGCTGGCCAATGTAGGTCGCCGTGAACGCGAGCAACGCCAGCATGAAGCCGCGTGACGCTCTCTTCCGAAAGGTCATCTCTACTCACCTCCTCTGTTGTCTTCCTTTTCCATCCACCCCGACTGCCTGGCAAACAATGGTGCCTTAGCCACCGCTGCCGCAGGCGTCGCCGCAACAGACTGGAAAATTCCAACCGAGTGATGTGCAATTAGTGTCTGTGCTACACCTCGTGTTCCTATTCACAACATTGCAAGTGGCGTCCTGTGCGCAACAGCTGTAGACGGTTGCGCCGTTCAGGGGCTGCTGTGCTATGTAGAGGCCCGTGAAGGCAACGGCACCTAATAAGAGTGTTCGCATCAGAAGTGAACCGCCAGTCATCTTGTAACCACCTCCTTTTGCTTTAGGCAACCATGACAATAGCACGGAGTTGTGTGTTAGTACAAGGTGAAGGAGGGTGCACCATCTTCGTCGGGCGACGAGGATGGCCAGGTATTCGAGCATCGTTCGGTTTGCCGGCAAATTTCGACAAGTATTGTCGCCACTACGCATCGCTCTCGCATGGACAGTCGGGACGGACCGCGGCGGACTCGACCCGCGATCTCCGGTCGGTTGAAAGAGCCCTATTAAATGCTTAGCTTAGAGAAGCGGCCACCGTCCTGTTCTGAGTGAGCCAAAAGTGTTTCGCTAAGTTTTCGTCTTGTATCCCTCTCGAAAGTCGTCTAGTATCAGTACGGACTGTACTATCAAGGCGGAAACCTTTCCGTGGTGCTCCCGGCGCTCGGCGGGACGACGGGAATGCGGGGCGGTGGCGCCGTCGCGTGCCGCGCCCTTGAGGCTGCGGATCTGGGTCATACAATCTGGGCGTCAACATTGAAGTCTTGCAAAAAAGGAGGTTGTGTGGTATCTGGTTCACCTCGCCCCTCTGGCGCGGTCAGCATCAAGGCACTTCCGATTTCGCTTATAAGGACGGATGCACGAACCCAACAACGCTTCGCAATCGATGCGATGACCGTAGCCAGGTATGCGGCGCTAATTAAAGACGGATTCGCTTTTCCACCGATAAGGGTCTGGTGTGATAATGGTGAGTACTGGCTTTCTGACGGTCTTCATCGGCTCGAGGCGGCTCGTAGTGCCGGTATGGCTGAGATAGGTTGTGAGATCCGCGACGGCTCGTTGAGCGAAGCGCGATGGGACAGTTACGCAGGAAATGCCGCGGACGGAAGGGTTCGCACTCCGGAGGAAACCCGGCGTGTCATCGAGGCGGCACTCGAACATGCAAACTCGGCGCGTCTGAGCAACGTGGAAATCGCTAGACACTTGCACGTTACTGAGGCAACAATTCGTCGCTGGAGAAGTAAGGGGGATGGCGGAGGTGACGATATGACTCGGCTGGTTAGGCGGGGTATGACCACCTACTCGATGACTACGACGAATCTCGGTAAGCGCCAAAAGCGGGGTCGGCCGAAGTCCCGCAGAAGGTTGCGGCGAGAGCTTGCTACGATGAAGGAACACACCTCCAATAACCTGCATCGGTTGTTAGTGATCTTTGAGCACTGGGCTTTCGGACAGGCGTCTCACAGGGATTGCCTTGAGGCGATGAGGCGGGTCATGAACGACTAACCGCAGGGGTGAAGCCAAAATGGGTCGCGGTTTGCCCCAGGCACATACCTGGCTGCGTGTATGGACGGCGGGTTGGCGGTCGCCCGTGAGGTGGCCCTATCGGGGATTGACCGACGTTATCAACTACGTCACAGCGGTGTCACTGGAAAGCTGGGAACGGGTCGCCCGAGACGGGTTCATGAAGAAACTGAAGGAGGCGAAAAGGCCCAGGAGAATACTCCAAGTGCTGGCAGGCGCGCTGGTTGTCGCCTTGATCCAAGCAGTGGCAGAAAAGTCCAGCAATATATCCGCGGTATTCAAGACGTGGTGGAGTATTGCAAAACGCGTCGCCGAGCCGGCGGCAGAGATCTTTGGCACGCTAATCGCATTGGCTACTCTTTACAAGCTTCTGAAACTTCTCGCCAAGCTTACCTTTACCGGCAACGACGCTGTCGATGAGTCGGTCCGGGGATGGATTCTGGGCACCTTTTTTGTTCTGGCGGTCTGGCCGGTCTACCTCCTGATCTATTGGCAACACCTGCTCGTCGATCTGCCCTACGTGTATGCCTCGCTCGGCCTGAAGGGCTACGAGACGGCTACCGCAGTTGCGGCTGCCAAGATTCCTGATCGCCTCGGGGGTCACCCAAAACCGGCCATAGAGGGTCACCTCAAAACCGGCCAACGATAAGCCGCGATCCAGGACGTTAATCCCGACGGAGGGGCTACCCTCCCTCGATGTGAGTAACGTCTTGAACGAAACGAAGAAACAGCAGGTCATCGCGCTCGGACGACTGGGATGGTCGTTGCGGCGCATCCAGAAGAATACGGGGGTTCGTCGGGAAACAGCAGCCGCCTATTTGAGAGAGGCGGGGATTGCACTGCGACCGCCGGGCGCGTGGGGGCGAGCCTCGCCGGCAAAACCGGCCAACGAGGTGACCACCGACCCGGCGCCATCCGAACCGGCCCATGTGGCCAGCGCCGGGCCAGTCTCCGCAAAACCGGCCAACGGGGTGACCAGCGCTATGAAGGTCTGTTCCTCGCATATCGACCGCTGCGCGGCAAAATTACGGAGTGGTATTGCCACTTGAACCAGTCGTTGAATAACCTGAAATTCAAGTTCGAAGGCCAGTCTGAACGCTCGCGCCACCAGCCGTCGAGTTCTTCTGCGAAAACGTCTTTGGGCAAGGAGGTAGCGGCAGACCTACGCCATCTTGCTCAATCGGGTCTTTCCGCCCTATCGATGACCATTACGTGGATTGGCGCTCTGGAGGCTTCGAGCCGCAGCCCCAACTGCTCGCGGATCGCAGCGAAAAGGAGCGGGGCCGTCGACTCGCTGGCAGTCGCTTGGATCGACGCGAATTCTAAGACGAAATCGTAGGTTCCTGTAAGGCCGGTCCGATCCAGGATTGGGCGTTCAACAATTTTGGACAGCTCGTGCACAAGAGCGCCGATCGGCTGCGCAGTGCCAAGAATGCGGCCCGGGCCGCCGCCGACCTGCGGAACCTCTTCAGGGGCCGAGGCGTGCATCGACGGCCCGCCTTTGGCGACGACCAGCAGGAATGCAGGTAGCTCTCTTGTTTCCGAGTGAAACTCCAGATTGAATCGCTGCACCAGCAAGGCTGTCAGCATTTGTCGCAGATTGGCTAGTGTTCGGGGCACGCCAACCGGCATTTTCGCCACCACACTGAACAACTCTGAAGCAGCCCACTTTGGACCTCCGACGAGTGTGCTGTCTTCAACACCGTATGCCATCTTGACGAGCGATCTTAGGGTCACATTGGGCAGTTCAATCTGGGATAGGGATCGCAGGCGCAATCCGGACTCATGGCCGTAGGGGTCTCCGGCTTTGACCACCGCCACCTCAAACTCTAGCTTGCCCGGTGTCGGCGGCTGTGCTAGGCAGAAATGCGCCGAAACAAACAGACTGAGGGAGGCCAGGACCAAGAAGCTGTGCAGCCCCCGTGTTCGGCGAACGCCGCGGCGGAGCCGCCGAGAGGCACGCCTGCCCCGCCGTTTCTGTGGAGGAGTGCGGATCACCTCTGCCCTATGAACCCGTGCATGTGCAGTCGCACCCGCACCAGTAGAAACCATCCGATGGTGGAGGAGAATCACGCGGGGTGCCGCAGAAGACGTCTTGCGGGTTCCCGTCCCCCCAGCCGTGCTCCTCGCAGCAGGAGTCGCACACGTCAGCGCAGTCGTCGATCACGCAGTCTGCCAAGCCTGGCATGCAGGCGTAGCCGTCCCACAGACTGCTGCAATACGGGCTCGCGGTTGTTCCGTGCCGCATCCCAAGGAACATCACGAGCACGAAACACAAAGCCACACTCATTCGCTTCATCTTTCACCTCACCAAGGTCGCGATTCAACCGCGATCAGATTAGTCCGCCGAAAGCGCCCTCACAACCTCTCTTTCCCGCTCAGGCGAGAGTCTACCCCGCCACGAATTGACCACCCGTCCGTCAGCTCGGACCAGCACGAGAGTGGGCGTGCCCGCAGGCTTCAGGCCGTTCGCCAGGGCCGAGACAACTCGATCGACGATCACGCCGTTGCTGCGCAAATAACTGTCGTTTGCCCGAACGTCTTCGGCTGCTACGCCAACCAAGGCCACATGCCTCTCCCGGCTGACCTTAGCTAACCGTTGATAGAACCCCATGCTCTCAGTGCAGAAATGGCACTGGCTCGCAATCATCAGGAGCAGCGTCCTTCTGGCTTGCGCCAGTCTAAGATCGGCTGTATCGCCGATGCGCTGGTCCGGCTTGTACGGTCCCGGGATCGGTCGGGGAAAAAGGCGGTAGTACCAAGCGAAGCCCGTATTCCCGCCTACAATGATCCCCACTGCAATGATCACGGCGTTAGCGAGTATTTCGATTCTCTTCATAGTTCTGCACCTTACACGATGCATGACCACGACATCCGCCGCGACGGGCGAAACAATCTTCGTTAGGTACAATATTCCCCCGTCCTCCCGCCCATTTCAACCTCCCAATCCTGCTATTTTTGTGCAATTCCCGCTGCTTTAGCAGTTTTTGAATTTTGGCTCAGTTGCCACGCCCCACCGCCCGCCATCCGCGCCGCCAGCCCGGACCGCTCGCTCCAAGCGTTTCATCCGCCGCCACGCACCCGGCGTCGTGTCCCCGCTCCACTCTTTAAACAAACGCCCGAACGTGCTCGGCGCAGGGTCATCGCCATCACTGTGGCACGGATCAAGGCCGTCACCTCCCATCCCCACCTCCCTCGCGATCCGCTTCACCGGCCAATCCGTCGTTTCCAGCAGCTCCGCGCCCTTCTCCAGGCGAATGTCCCGCAGCGCTTCGCACGGCGTCATCGCGGTCTCTTCGCGGAACACGTGAGAGAAACGCGATGCCGAAAACTCCACATATCTGGCGATGTCCGCCACCGTCAGCGGCTCAGCCAGGTGCGCGCGCATGAACGCAATGGCCTCCCAGACCCGCGCGTCATTCCCAAACCGGCTCATGCGCGCCTCCCGGCCAACCGCACGCTCTGCGGCCTATACACACACGTTATTGGTGAGCTTTGGGGCAAGGAATGGACGCCCACTTCCCCGCACCGGAGCGAGCGGTCCATGAGTCCTGTCTAGCACATGACTTGCCCGGTTGCAAGGCAACGCCATTAGTCCCGAGCTTCGGATCCCGGGAGAATATCAGGATTAGAAGGTCTCCGAACGGACCCGTCTACCCCGCCTCGAGGACGGACTCCGGATATGCTTCGAGCTCACGTTCATAGGCGGCTGGGTAACCAGGGTTGCAGTAATTGTCGGCTTTATACCAGTAGAGCTCAGGAATGCGCTTTTCGTCATTATGGAATGGTAGAGAAACCGTCCCGTTCGCCGTCAGAGCAGGACGGCTCATCGGGTGTCCAACAACGTGAAGTGTAGCGCTGTTTACGCTGTCCTTGCCAAGGTCGAGCCGCGTGGCCGTAACGTGGCCGTGTTGGATTTTGGCACCACAGATTGCCTAATCCGGCGTTCCAGGGTACAGATCCTACTTTGTAGACAAGCGTCAAGTGACGGGTTCGCCAGAATCCACGTGGCGGCGTCACGCGCGTTGCTGATATTTGGAGAACAGCATGAGATATGTTGCTGGGCAATGGATCAGTCGGGAGCCAGCCTCGATGGCCAAATCGTCACCGCAGAACCCCGAGGAACCTCTGTCGCCTAAGGGATCCGTTCCAACCATCCCCCTGGGCTCCGCGTGCCCCCGGGGCGGCCTGTCCGGCGGGCGCCGCTTAGACCGCCGGAGCGCCCTGACCTGCCCGGCCTGCCTGGACCACAACTTCGCTGGCGCCGCCACCTTCACCCTGGCCGTCACGGTCAGAAGGGGCTGTCTGGAACCCGCGCCCGCGCGATCTGCCGGAATCAGCTGCGCCGCCGGCGCGATCCGGCCGGTCTCGCTGGCGGAACCATAGACACCGCATCGACAATGCGGACGACAACGCCCAGTCCGTTGCGGGCGCCTAGGCCGGTTATAGACTCGACGCAGGTCAAGCTGACTGGCGTCATAGCGGCCCCAGTCGCAGCATCGCCAACCGCGTCGGCACGACTTCTGAGGCTAAGGTGTCCGCGCAGCCCATGCCGGCTCAGCGGGCGAGGGAGTCGCATCGGTCCTCTAGGGCAAGGGCGCCGTTGACTACAAGACAGGCGTGGTCGGCAGTTCCGCCCATCGACTACACATCCGATTTTCTCTGACTGGCCGGGCGCCTCTACCAACCCACCCCAGCTTCCCGGTCGAGGGCCAGGACAACGGTGGGGTTCTTCCAGACACGGGCGATTGGTTTTGCGCCGGGTTTCGGCTCGGTGGTGTACTTCCCTTCGTAGAAATAGAGCGGCACCAGCGCGCGCGAGTCGCGCCAGCCCTCAGTTGCAGGCCGGGTGCAGGTAAACGTGCCGCCACCGTCCTCTTTCCAGCCCCCCGTCAGCGTGTCAGCGCGATAGCTGCCTATGAAGTGGTAAGTGATCCCGGCGTTGGTCAGTTCGGCAGTGAGGGTGCCGTCGCGATAATTGCCTTTGGTGAACTGCTCTCCCAGGATATCCAGCCGGATGCTCGCGTCGCGCGCGCTGATCGCGAGGGAAAAGTCCGTTCGGTCGTCGGTTGCGCAGTCCCACTCGCCGGCGGCGGAATCGGGCGGAGCCTGTCCCTCCAGCGGCGCGGCGTAGAAGATGCCGGCCACCGGCACGGTGCCGACCCGGCGGCGGTCCGGTGCAAGCGCAAAGAATGGCACAGACTCCACCTCGTTCCACGCGCCTTCGGCGACCACGCCCTCCCGCATGAGGTACCTGCCGTCTCGCAGGCGGTAGATCGGCGCGGGGAGGAACAAGCGCGGGTCGTCGAGCGCCATCCGGTACATGATCTGGTTGTAGTCGTAGCGCGGCGTAATCACCGGGCTGCCGGAAAAGCCGCTGGTGTATGTGCCCTCGAAGTAGACCACACGTCCTCCGTCCTGATCGAAGAAGGGGTGCGGCACAGGCCAGTAGAAGGTGTATTTGCCGTGTACCGCCACCTGCGCGGCGTATACCCACGGACCTGTAGGCGTATCGGCTTCGGCGTACCAAACTTCACCGGGGTCGCGCTGGAGAGTCGCGATCCAGCGCTTGCGATACTCGTTCCACGCAATACCATCACAGTGCACCGGGATGCTGTCTCCGGTCACCACATCGGTAAACTGGCCACCCGTGGCGCGCTTCTCGGGGCGAGCCCCGCGCCGCCATACCATCTTTCCACCGTCCGCCTCGAAATTCTCGTAGGAGCCAAGGTCCTGCACCGCGCGCCACTCGGCGGGAACCCGCACCCCGGAGCCGAGGCGCAGTCCCGTGAAGTAGAAATAGTCGCGGCCCGCCGCGCGCACCGGGAACGTGTTGGCTTCGATGGGGAGCGTCGGCACGTACGGAAACTCCACCAGAGGTTTGAACTCACCTTTCTCGTCATTGAGGACGGCCAGACCGGCGCGCTCCGGATCGCCGAGGTTGCGGATCACTTCGTAGTAGGAGACTAGCCGCTCGCGGCCTGCGGGATCACGCATAACCATGAGGGCATGCATCCAGGTCATCCGCTTGGTCCACGGGATCATCTGCTTCACGAAGCCGTCCTTCCCAGTGAAGTACGCAAGGTCCACGCCAATTCCTGGGTCGAGCCCGCCCTTGCCTGGCAGTTCCGAAACGGCGGCGGTTGTGTGGAGGTTGCCAAACAGTCCGTTGGGCCGGTCGGTATCGCCCCACAGCCAGAAGACTGTGCCTTGGTAGATGGCCGCGCGCACGGTGTCCTGCCCCATGACCATGCCGTCGAGCGCGGGTTCGCGGAGGGGAATTGGATAGCCCGTGAGGAGGCTGTCACGGTAGATACCCTGGCCGGTTACGCGGTAGAGCCGTTCCGCAATGTTCCGCCTCCTGATCTTCAACTCAACATGGCCGCCTCGTATCGTCTTCAGGGCCTTGCCGCCGCCCGGGAATATGTAGCCTGGGCTCTCTATGAAGAAGTAGACGTCACGGTCCATGAGCCCCGGCTCGTTCCAGGCCACGATGCCGTTGCTATCGGTCCAGCACGAGATCTTATTCGTGGTGCGCAATTCGGCCAGCGGGACGCCACGGCCGGTTTCTTCGTCCAAAATCCTGATCTGAAAATAGTCGCCGGCTGCATGCGTAGCCAAGACGCAGGCAAGCAGCAGAAATGGCCGTCTCATGCCGCCAACATACTACCGCGCCGAGCCGAGTTCCAGGGGGCGGCAGGCAACCGTACAACCACTTGGCGAGCCTCCGTTCCCGTGGCCGGCACAAGGAACCATCGATGATACGACCAAGTGGATCAACAAAGGCCGTGCTGTGCGTATGGACCAAGTCGGCACCCTTGACGAATCCCTACTGCAGTCCGAGCATTATACTGAGGGTCCAACGCATGGTACAGCGGATTCTAGTCGTCTGATTTAAGTGTTTTGTTTATGAAAGTGTCAAGTCTTGGATTCGGGCAACACTTACCACCTGCCGCTGTCGTGAGGCTGGCGGCGATGGGGTAAATAACTGTGGACCGGCTGCATCAAGAGCCTGCAAGTCCCAATAACGGTTATGCTTCCGGCCACGAGGACCGGATCGCTCGAAGTGGGATGTTCTCCCATGATCGCAGGCTAAACGCCAATGGCGAGGTCGAGGTTGGACTCGGCTGTCGATCCACAGTGTTTGTGTTTCAATTGTACGCCAGGGAGGTCGTTGGGAGCATGACCGCTTGTCGGTTTGAGGTCGCAGACCTCGCTAGTCATAGGCGCGACGGGCCTGTTGGGAGAACCCGTGGCACGCGGTTTAGAGCACGCCGGATTCAGCGTACGTGTGATGTCGCGGGATATCAGCCGCGCTCGCGTGAAGTTCCGCGAACCCTTTGAAATCATCGAGGGCGATGCACTGAAGCGGGCGGATGCCGAGGAAGCGCTCACGGGATGCGATGCTGTACACATCAGCATCGACCACGACCAAGAAGACGAACGCATTACCGATGTGGTTGAGGCAGCCAAGGTCCGGGAACTAAAACGAATCACTTACGTCTCCGGCACCACAGTCTGCAAAGAAAATCGTTGGTTCCCGCTGGTGGATCGCAAAATGAAATCCGAACAATTCATCCTTGCCAGTGGCATCGACTATACGATCTTTTGTCCGGGCTGGATTTTGGAGATGCTGGCACGTTTCGTGCGCGACGGTCAGGCAATGATGTTCGGCAAGCCGTCGCAACGCCGGCATTTCGTGTCGGTCCAGGAATTTGCCCGGATGGTGGTTGAGAGCTACCGGCGCCCGGAAGCAGTCAATAAGCGCTTCTATGTGCATGGCCCGCAGGCCCTTACCGTAATTGAGGCATTGCAGTCCTACTGCCAAGCTCTTCACTCGGAGATCAGGAGGTTTCGTCGGACGCCCCACTGGCTGCTACGCCTCATGGCCCGGTTCCGCGGGAGTGCCGAACTGCGGGCTGGCGTGGATATCGTTTCCTATCTCGAGAAAGTGGGAGAGCCCGGGGACCCGGCTGAAGCCAATGCCGTTCTGGGCGCGCCTCAGGTCACACTCGACCGATGGCTGCAAATGCAGAAGACCGTCTGCCCACCGATGCCGTCATGAGACATCGAGGAAGCACACCGCCGTTTCGCACGACCACCGGCGAGATCCAGCCTGGGAGCATCGCCGAGGTCGGCTACCTTCGTTTAAACGGGATCGATCAATGGGTGATGATCCGGAGTGAGAGTCTCGCCAACCCGCTCTTGATCCTGGTGCATGGCGGGCCGGGATTCCCCGAAGCGCGCCTTCTCCGCTATTTCAATGCGCCGCTAGAGAAGAGCTTCACCGTCGTCTATTGGGACCAGCGCGGCACCGGAAAATCGTTCGACTCCAGGATTGCCAAGTCCTCCATGACAGTCGAACAGTTCATCGCCGATCTCAACGAACTAGTGGACGCTGTTCGCAGACGCTTCGGTAAGAACAAGATTTCACTCTACGGGCACTCTTGGGGCTCCGCTCTCGGTGTGCTCTACGCCGCACGCTTCCCCGAGAAGGTTGCCGCTTACGTCGGTGCCGGACAAATCGCCGATTGGCCAGCGAGCGAGGTCATATGCTATGACTTCACGGTGGCGGAAGCAGGACGGCGAGGGAAGCGTCAAGCCCTGAAGGAACTCCGCGCGATAGGCCCACCGCCGCTCGATGCCGCCAAAATACTGGTGCAGCGCAAGTGGCTCACACGGTTTGTCGGCATGGTACGCGGCATGTCCATGTGGAGGTTTTCGCGAATGATGGTCAGCGGGCCGGAATACTCGGTCCTTGATCTGCCCAAAATCCTGCGGGGCACATTGTTTTCCACCTACGCGATGTGGGCGGAAGTCTCGGCGCTAGATCTCACGAAGGCTGCGCCTCTGCTGCAGATGCCCGTGTTTTTCTTTCTTGGCCGGCACGATCACGTGGTCGCGCCGGAGATCAGCGTCGCGTATTTCAACATGCTGAGTGCACCGTCGAAGAGGCTCATATGGTTCGAGGAATCGGCGCACGAACCGCCGTTCGAAGAGCCCACAAAATTCAACCTAGCAATGACAGACCTGGTGCGACCCGTCGCCGGCAAATAGAGATCACTCGCAACCAGTTGAGCACGCCGGGGGGAGTACACCGCTGACCGCGGGGCTGGACCAGGAAGATCGGATTCCAATACCGGGCTATGAGGTCAATTGTGAACAGGAGGGTGCAATGAAGTTCAAGTTTGATTCGGTTTTTTACTACGTATCCGACCTGGAATGCGCCGTCCGGTTCTACCGGGATGTGCTCGGGTTCAAGTTGCATTCGCGGGATTACGTTGCCCGTTTTTATCTCGGCGATGTCCTCTTAGAACTAGTTCCCACGTCAGACACTGGCAAGCTGCAGGGCAAAGGCAATGCTCGCCTCTGTCTGGAAGTCGATAATATTCGGGGCTCAATTTCGGAATTGCACGCTAAAGGTGTCCCTGTTCAAGATGCAGAAAGGAAAGAAAACGGCGCTCTAACCTCCTTCTTCGATCCTGATGGCAACGAAGTCTGCCTGTGGCAGCATGTTCCCCAGAGCCCCGATTCGCTGCCTCTCGCGACCAGCCGGACAAACGATCCGGTCGCCCGCGAGAACGCTACTTCGCGCGATAAACAATAGTGTCGCGGTTGCCGGCCAGTGAGCCAACAATCGCACCGATCAGTGCTCCAGCGGCTCCGCAGCCCACCGTAATGGCGGGCTTTAGATTGGCGAAATCACCGCCGCTGCTCTGATTGAGACTCTCGCCTCCGGCCGCGCCCAGACCCGCTCCGGCGGCTGCCCCGATCGCCGCTCCGATGAGCGTGTACCTCCGGCGCTTACCCGAGACGCGGACCTGCGCCACCGCCGAACGGGGCACGGCGATAGTCTGCTGCTTCCGGGTAACGGTAATCGCGTCTTCAGAGACGCCTGCGAGTTTGCCATTAAGCGATTCGCCCTTTTGCTGGATCACCTGAATCGACTGCCCTGGGGCCAGCCGTTTCAGATTTTCCCAGGAGTTCGGATCGCCCAGCGGCCCCGCCAGGGTCGAGCCACAAACAGACAATGTAAGAATCGCAGTTCGCAGCATCAAGGTTGTTCCTCTATAACACGGGGATTCAGGAACGAAACCCTGCTTGAGGATACCAAAGAGGACGACCAGATTAAAGGCTCGCGTGTCCGATTTTACCGCCGATCTCCAATTGCTCCCGTGGAGTCTTCGTGGCCGCAATGCTGCTCCGCGATGAGACGCTGAAATGAGCCTGCAAGCTTTATCGGATCGGCACCGAGTTCCAAGCCAATCGAAACATGGCCGCCTTTAACCGGCCAGATGGTCTGCCAGAAATTTCCGTATCGAACCACAACGTATTGCGCTCCGCCGCAGTCGATTTCGCCGCGCTGCTTCACCAGAAGCAACAGCGCCGGGTTTACGATCAGTTCTTCGTACTTATCCGACTCCGACGAAGAAGCATTTGCCAAACCGGGCTTCTCACTCAGTGTCAGGCGCCCGCCGATGTACGTGGCTACATACCTGACGTCCTTGGAAACCTGGAAAAACGGATCAACGGATAGCATACGAATCTGTTTACTCCTCTCTCAGCGCCACCACGGGGTCCACATGGGATGCCCGACGTGCCGGCGCGTAGCAGGCGCCCAGCGCTACCGAGAGCTGGACGCACGAAACCACCGTCAAGGTGAGCACGTCGGCCGGCTTGACCCCGAACAACATCGACGCGATCAGCCGCGTAGCCGCCAGCGCGCCGGCGATGCCGAGCGCAATCCCGGCCAGCGCAAACACCACGCCCCGCGCAAGCACCCTCCGGAGCAGGTCTCCGGCCGACGCACCCAAGGCCATGCGGACGCCGAATTCGTGCTCCTGTCGGCTTACCGTAAACGACATGACACCGTAAATCCCAACGGCGGTCAGCGCCAGCGCCAAGCCGGCGAATACGGCCAGAAGGACCATGTAAAAACGCGGCTCCGAAATTGAATCCGACACCACCTTCCGCAGGGTAGCCGCGTCCTCAATTGCTTGATCCGCGCTGGCGTGCCGGATCTTTAGTTGAACCGGGCCGATCAGAGCGGCCGGATCGCCGGAAGCCCGCGCCACGAGCACCGTTTGGGGCACGCCGACATTCTGCCAGATCGGCAGATAAAGCTCCGGCTCGGGCGCTCCGGAGAGGCCGGCGTGCCGCACATTGCCACACACGCCGACCACTGTCGTGCCCTTGTTGAACGGGAGAACCTTGCCTACCGGATTTTCGCTGGGCCAGAATTCCCGCGCCATGGCTTCGTTCATGATCGCCGCCGGCGGAGCCTGCTCGTTGTCGGTTTCCTGAAAGCACCGGCCCATCAGCACCGGAATGCCCATCACGTTAAAGTAATCCGGGCTTACAGCCCGAAAGGCGGCGAATTCCTTTTTCTCTCCCTTTCCGGTAACCAGCGGTGGGTCGAACCCCATGGTCACGGCCCAGCCACCCAGCGGAAGGGCGCTTACCAAAGCCGCCGACTGCAAGCCGGGCGTGCCGCGCACCTGCGCCAGTATCGCCCCGTAGTAGAGCGGCTGCTTCTTGCGATCCGGCACGCGGAACGTCGGCAGCGGCAGCCGCATGGTCAACACATGGTCCGGATTGAAACCGGGATTGACCTGCATCAGCGCGGCGAGCGTCCGGATCATCAGTCCCGCTCCAGCCAGCAAGACCAAGGAAAGAGCCGTCTCGCCGACGATCAGAAAGCTGCGCGACCAGAACCGCCCGGCTCGCGCCATTCCACGCCCGCCTTCCTTGAGCCGCTCCGACAGGTTCACGTTCGAGGCCATCAGGGCCGGGGCCAGGCCGAAAAGCACGGCGGACGCGAGGCTCAGAACCACGGTGAACGCCAGCACCACACCGTCGATGCGCGCTTGCTCGGCTCGGGGCAGAGGCATCCTCGCCGTGCAAAGCGCCAACAGCGCCCGCTTACCCCAGACGGAGAGCACAAGGCCGAGCGAACCGCCTAATGCGCTCAACAGGAGGCTCTCGGTGATCGTCTGTCGGATAAGCCGCGCTCGCCCGGCTCCCAATGACATACGGACGGCCATCTCCTTGGTGCGCTCCGAGGCGCGCGCCAGAAGCATGCCGGCCACGTTCAGACAGGCGATGAGGAGCACGCAACCGACAGCTCCCAGCAGAACCAACAGCACTGTGAGGTTTCGGGGAGCGTGCGTGACGCCAGGCGGCCCGCCCTGTTAAGTTCAGTCAGGCGCCAAGGAGCGTCTGATAGTGAACCGCAAGATCACACCACCGATCCCTGAGGCAATCGTGCAACTGCAGCGCCAGTTGGATCAGTTTCGCAGCACCCAGCCGCGACGGACAAAGCTGCCGGAGTCGCTCTGGCAGGCCGCGGTCGAACTGGCCCGACAGCACGGCATATATCCCGTCGCACATCCGTTGCGGCTTGACTACATGGGGCTCAAGAAGCGGCTGGCGGGAGTCCCCATCGTCCGGCGCAAGGCGGGCAAGCCGGCATTCGTCGAGCTGATTACGCCGCCTGCGACACCGCCGGAGGAGTGCGTCATCGAGTTGGAGTCCTTGCGGGGCGGCAAGGTGCGGATCCAGTGGAAGGCATCGGCGCCGCTCGATTGGGGAAACCTGCTGCGCGCCTGGCGAGAAGCCGAAGGATGATTCAGATCGCGCCGCAGATACGCATTCTGGTTGCGGTGGAAGACATCGATGGAAGAAAAGGGATCGACTCCATTGCCCAGCTATGCCGCGAGAAATTGGACGCCGATCCATTTTCCGGCTACCTATTTATCTTCCGCACTCGGCGTGGCACAGCCATCCGAGTTTTGCAGTATGACGGCCAGGGATTTTGGCTGGCGACAAAACGCTTGTCGAAGGGGCGTTTCCGATGGTGGCCCACAGGCACGGAAGCGGTGCGAACGCTGCGAGCGCATCAGGCCCAACTGCTGCTGGCGGCCGGCAATCCTGACGCGGAAGCTCCGCCGGCGTGGCGGCCGTTGAGTGCTTGAGAAATCCGGAAAAACACTTGCGTTCCGCTTTCGATTCTGACACACTGACGGCAGATGGCTTCCGAATGGAGATATCGAGGGCGGATAGTTACAGCCGACGATATCACTTCGATTCGCCAGTTGATCGCCGACAATCCGGGAGCCAGCCGACGCAGACTTTCCGAGAAACTGTGCGAGGTCTGGCAGTGGAAACAGGCCAACGGCGCGTTGCGCGCCATGGTTTGCCGCGGCTTATTGCTCATGCTTCATCGGGCCGGCGAGATCCAATTACCGCCCATCCGCTACCAAACTCTCAACCCCTTCGTCCTGCGAGCAACTCCCGCACCAATGCTCATCGACACGACGCCGGTCGCCGGCGCCCTCAAGCAACTCCAGCCCATCGAACTGCAACAGGTGCGGCGCACGGGCGACGAGCCGCTGTTCAACAGCCTGATGGCGCAGCATCACTACTTGAAATACGAACAACCGGTCGGGGAACACGCCAAGTATCTGGCATGGGCGCAGGGCCGCCCGATCGCGTGCCTGGCGTGGAGTTCGGCGCCGCGCCATCTGGGCAGCCGCGACCGCTATATCGGCTGGAACGCGGAAGCGCGCCGGCGCAACATCCGCTTCATTGCCTACAATACTCGTTTTCTCATTCTGCCCTGGGTTCGCGTTCCGCATTTGGCGTCGCACCTTCTGGGCCGCATGGCAGCAATACTCTCCGACGATTGGCAGCGGATGTACAGCCACCCGATCTACTTCGCGGAAACCTTCATCGATCCCAGCCGTTTTCGCGGGACCTGTTATCGTGCGGCGAACTGGCAGCTACTTGGGCTTACTACCGGGCGCGGCAAGAACGATCAGACCAATAAGCGCAATCGCCCGATCAAGGAAATCCTCGGCTTGCCCCTGACGCCGCGCTTCCGCGAGTATCTTTGCCAGCTATGACGAGAATACGAGGGGTCGACATCAACCTGGACGAACTGGACCGGATCATCGATCGCGGCCAGCGCGCGCCGCTGAGCGAAGCGGAAGGTGAGAAGCTCAAGACCGCGATCCATGCCATGGCAGAGAGACTGCTGCCGAAGCGGAGTACGGAGAAAACCAGTGCCGTTCTGCCGGGGACGTCGCCGGCAGGCAAGCCGGATGCCAGCGGACCGGCTCCGGCCGGCCATGGGCGCAATCCTGCCGCTGCGTTTCGTGGTGCAAATAAGGTCGCCGTCCCGCACCCTACGCTTCACCCCGGCGACACGTGCCCGGAGTGCCAGCGCGGAAAAGTCTATCACCAGAAAGAGCCGGCTACGCTGGTGAGGTTCGTCGGGCATGCGCCGCTGGAAGCGGCCGTGTTTGAGATGGAGCGACTGCGCTGCAATGCTTGCGGGGAGGTTTTCACCGCCGACGAACCAGAGGAGGCCGGTCTGGCGAAGTACGACGAGACGGCCATGGCCATGATCGCCCTGCTGAAGTACGGTACCGGAGTGCCATTTAAGCGGCTGGAAAGACTGCAAGCCCAGTTGGGAATGCCTTTGCCCGCTGCCACACAGTGGGAACTCATGGCGGCCGCCGCGAACCCACTCCGGGTGGCGCTAGCGGAGTTGATCCGCCAGGCGGCGCAAGGCCGCGTGTTGCACAACGACGATACCAGCATGCGTATTTTGCGATTGATCCGCGAGCCGGACGACAAGCGGACCGGGATCTTCACCAGCGGCATCGTATCGATCGTGGGATCCTGGACCATCGCGCTGTTCTTTACTGGGTGGAAGCATGCGGGCGAGAACATCGCCGAAGTTTTGAAACAGCGCGCCAGCGGACTGCCGGCGCCCATCCAAATGTGCGATGCGCTGTCGCGCAACGCGCCCAAGGGCGTCGAAACCCTGTTGGCGAACTGCCTCGCCCATGGAAGACGGCAGGTGGTGGAAGTGGCAGATAACTTTCCTGAAGAATGCCGTCATATGCTGGAGACGCTGGGCGCGGTTTATCACTATGACGCACTGGCGCGGGAACAGGGACTGTCGCTGGAACAGAGGCTGCTCTTCCATCAGGAGCACAGCGGACCGTTGATGAAAGACCTTCATGAGTGGATGGAGGCGCAGTTGGCGGAGCATAAGACGGAACCGAACTCCGGACTGGGCAAAGCGATCTCCTACTTACTGAATCACTGGCTGAAACTGACTCTTTTCCTCAGGCAAGCGGGCTCGCCCATCGACAATAACATCGTTGAGCGTTCTTTGAAGAAAGCCATTCTGAACCGCAAGAACGCACTGTTCTATAAGACCTTGAACGGAGCCGGCGTAGGCGACTTATTCATGAGTCTGGTCCACACCTGCGAGCTGAATGGAGCCAATCCGTTCGATTATCTGACCCAGTTACTGCGGCACACCGAGGAGTTGAAGCGAAACCCATCGGAGTGGCTGCCCTGGAACTACCGGGAGACACTGGCGCAGCTGGCCACGCCCGCTGCGGCGTAGTAGGATGGCTTCAGCCTGGCCGAAAATGATAGATTACGGCCTGACAGAATGGGTTTCGCGGAATGCCGGTAAAACAGGCCTTTCAGCAAGCCGAATCGGATAGGGTTTTTGGCCACACACGAAAGCGGCTCAACATGTTTCGTGCAGGCCTGTATGCCCGGGTCTCGACCAACGATCAGCAGACTATTCCCATGCAGATTCGCACAATGCGGGAGTACGTTGTGAAGCGTGGCTGGACGCTTGCTATGCAGGTGAAAGAGATCGGTTCCGGAGCAGCCCAACGGCAACTGCGCAAGCAACTCTTGGACGCTGCGCGCCGCCGTGAAATCGATGTGGTGCTGGTGTCGCGCCTGGATCGTTGGGGCCGATCCCTGCCGGATCTGGTGACCACCCTGGAGGAACTGAACCATCTCGGCGTGGGTTTCGTTTCGCTTACCGAGGCGCTGGATCTGACCACTCCGACGGGTCGTGCCATGGCCGGCCTGCTTTCGGTCTTCGCCGCGTTCGAACACGACGTGCTCCGGGAACGTGTTCGTGCGGGGCTGGCAGAGGCGCGGCTCAAAGGCAAGCGACTAGGACGACCCATCAGCGCGGGACTCCATGCTGCCGAAGTGAGGACGCTGCACCGCGTCGGCGTAAGCAAGGCGGAAATCGCCCGCCGGCTGAATATTGGGCGAACATCCGTGCGCCGAATTCTGAGTCCACAATAAAGAGACCGGCTCAAATGCGTGACACCAAAGCTCAGATTGCGCGATCGTTATCGAAACTTGTTTCTCTTCGGCTCGCCATTGCACGTGACGCGGGCAATATGAAGAACTTCCAGTTCGGTGTTATCCGGCCTCATCCGGCCGGCAAGGGAACAGTTGGCGAATACGCATTGCACATCCAATGCCCTTGGCGGCTTCTTCACGAAGGAGACATCGTTACGGGATCTGCAGACTACTATGAGCCAGCTGAGATGGACGACGAAGTAGACCTGCAAGATGGCCAAGCAGGGAACCTGCAGCGCAAGCGATTGGGCGAGACCCTTCGCTCCTATGACGCTGCCACCAGCTCCTGGATCAACGGCACCGGCGAACTGGTCGTTGAAAGTATTGTGGTGGATGATTTTGGCGGATTCGAAATCAGCCTTTCTGGCAAATTTCGCTTACAAGTTTTTCCGAGTGGGTCACGCGGTGAGTACTGGCGGCTCTTTGCGCCCGGCAGCGAGGACGAGCACCTTGTCATCGATGGAGGTCAAATCTCAAGTGCACCTCCAGAGCCGTCGTCACGCGAAGAACCCTAGGACGAGAATTTCCTCTCCGCGCAGCGTTGCCGCAACCTCACGGTACTCCAGGTCGTCACCACAGATATGGCAGCAGTCTATATTGAACTTGAAGCTGGTACAGCCGATAGCCTGGAAGGTGAATACACAAAAATGCATCCTCGTTTAGGATTCTCCGGATCAGCAGCACGAATACTGGTAGAAACGGCAGGCCGCTTAGCCAAGACCCAGACGCCAGAATACTCCCAAACCAAAGGGCGATGCAGTTCGCGTAATGCGGGTGGCGCACGTAACGATATGGTCCGCCTACGACTGTGAACTGGCGGCGTGCGGCATCTACGCTGACGCCAGGTGTCAAAAATGGATTCAACACTACGGTCCAGCACAGCATAGCCATGCAGGAAGCACACACACCGACGCCAGCCCACTCGGCCGCGCCTGAGCCAATAAGTAGAAGACCGGAGCGCCGCCCAATCACACCGAGAATAATGTGAGCGACGACGGCGACCCTGACCACATTCGCCAGACGCCTGTGGGTCGCAGAACTCTTCTTCCACCTGATCCGGGCCGTATCTGGCGAGATCAGGAATGAGGCAATCACCGTCCCACATCCGATGACAGCGAGATATGTTATCACCGTGGGTGTCAGGGTCGGTTGCGCGACACACTGAAATGTAACGAAGACCGCAAGGGCGGCGAAAGTACGGCTCAAGGCTATCCACCTGTCAGAAAACATATGCTCGCCGCGGTTACCGTGAGCCCAAGAATTGAAGAACCAGTCCAGGTACAATCAGGGTAGTACAGTTGTCATCGATTCCGTCTACCGTTTCCGCGAGTGCGGCACTTGCAGATGCCGCCAAAGCCAATAGTGCCCAATCCGCTATTTGAAGAGCTCGTAAAACGAAGGCCAGCGAACAGAATGCCCCCAAAACAAAGGCGCAAGTCCCAGTCCAAGTCCGATGTCTAGACCAGGGAAGTCGTCCGCGCTGTAGAAACCTGCCAATCAACCCAGAAAGACCGTCGCCTACAGTGAAGACGACCCACGCTCCGACAACCGCCCACCGGTAGCAGGTATGAACTAAAATCAGCAACGATAAGGAGGCATACGGAATCCGTCGCTGTGCAGTGATGGTAAACGCACAACTTAACACCAGCACCCACGTCAACGTCGACTCGGCAACCGAATGCAACGGTATGGCCGCCACGACCAGGGCTATATGAAGTGCTTTCCGCCTGTACAAAACGTGGCTGGGCAACGTCCGCGACTTAAGCCGGACCCACCGATCTATGAAGTTATTCCACCAGCGAATTAGTCTCGCACTCGCTGCTGTTGAGAGTGTGTCTGAAGTGTAGGGTTCACCCATGCACCAACCCCTGATAGCTCCGAGAAGATGATTCGTGAATCCACGCCCACTGCTCGGGCCTCTTCCGAATTTCCGCCTCAAGCTGGGACGTGAATTCTTGCATAATCGATGAATCGTCGGGCCGCCCGGCAGACTCCGGAACTCGAATCCGCGGTAGGACAATCAACCGATGGTGGTTTGCACGTTCTCTCCACACAATCAAAGGCAAAATCGCGCAGCTTGCTAGGGCTGCAAACCTGACGGCGGAGCGAGACACGGGATAGTTTGAGCCGAAGAATTTTACCGTCTGAATGCCCGAGCCCCATGTCAGATCCGACAAAACGATCAGCACATTGCCACGTCGCAGGTGCCTGACCGCCGCGATTCCACCCCTTGCGCTGCTTTCTATTCGTAGCCAGCCCAGCGACTCGGCCAAGCGTTGGAAGATGGCTCGAACGGCTCGACGAAGAGGGTGCAAATTCAGACGTTCTGGTCGGACAAGGTATGCGACAGGTCTGCCAAAGATGGCCGACCAGCTGCACAGCACCGTGGGGTTGCCGAAGTGCGCAGTCAATACGACAGTTCCAGTGGCGTCGGCTCCTACCTCGGAAAGGCGCTCTGGGTTCTCGATCACGACAGCCTCGTGATTGAGCGCCGGTTCTTTGCTCATCTTTACGAGCTCAAAGACACTTACGAGAATGTGGTTGACATATCCTACGGTCATTCTTGCTCGACTCTGCCACGATAATTCGGGGAAGTGAGACTGGATTTCAGCCATAACACGACGGCGAGACGATCCGCAAATGATAAACAGTATATGAGCGAACGTCCATGCGATTGCTCGGCCAGCTGTTGCTGGCAGTCTGGCAAGTAGCAAAAGGGCGGCCTCCCAGTATCGAGCACTCTTCATCGTAGGGCCTCCTTAGCCTCTCTGCCAGCCTCCCGGCCGCCCATAGCCTCTCCGGCGATGATCGCACCGACCCCAAGCAAAGCTGGCACGCTAACCGCGCGTATAAAGGTCATGTATAATCCACTTACAAGCAGTAACAGCCAACAAACACGTAGGCGCTTCTTGGCGTGATTGCCTAAGAGGAACGGCACGCTGTAGAGTCTGCTGCAAGATGCGAAGGTGAACGCGATACAAACCACATAAATAATGGGTGCCATAAGATCGCCATCGCGGCCGCGATTGTACAAAAGCGCGATCGGGAGTAGCGCTGCGGCGATCACCATTCGTTTGACCGGGCCAGCGAGGCAGGACGCCGCCGACTGCTGATGGCCGTATTTATAATATAAATAGGCTAGGCCGGGTTTAAGGCGCTCCAGAACGTCGGGTGATACCTGAATACATTCGATGTAATAGCGACTTTGATGCAGCCAATAAGAGAACAAAAACACTGCGGAGATGATGGTGCTCCACAGGAGGATCGTGATATCAAACAGGCTGCCAGGACCGTGTCCAGTAATGGCTACCATCCCGGCGAAAACCCGAGCTGCATACCCAAGACACACGATGCAGAAAGTTGCGGTTGTCCGGAAAAGCAGAGTACGGCCTAGTGCTCTCTTGGCCCATTCATATACGACTTGGAGGGCTATTGGCGTTGCTGCGACGGCTCCGGCAACAGCACCGAACGACGCAAAGGCTATTGCAAGCGAAATGGTGATACGAAGCGCGGTATAAAAGCAATATAATCTGAGGCCGACCGTCGAAGCAGGAAATGCATTCGAATGTCTCGAAAAATAGCGATTATCTGAATCACGGCCAACACAGTCATTGATATATAGTTTGCTCTGAATAATGCCAAATTCGAAAATAAGAAAATAGTAGGCCCAGACTATCGGGGAGGGCCGGGGACTTCGGCCGGATGACAGCGAGACAGCACTCCCGAAGAGGAAGAAGAGAGTCTTGAAGAAGATGTGGCGCCGCGGCCGAAGGAGCCGTGGCGCGATGAGGTAGAGAAAGCGATCGAGGTAAGTGTGTTCGAGTTGTGCGTTCAGTGGAGCCATCGCAGAAAACCCACCAGTGCTGCCCAAACCAAGATGTCCCTGATGGACGAAGCCGATGCATAGGCGACTGCTAACCAGACTACATTGGGTCTAGTCAAGACCGTTACGTAGAGAGGCGAGCGAGTTGGGAGTCCCGGAATGGCGACGACGATTATCATACCCCAGACGCCGTATCGTTCCACGAATGCCAATGTCTTTTTGATCAAACGTGTCGATCGCGCCTTGGCACGCTCCAAAAGGCTTCGGTGCCCCAGGCGCCGCTCGACAACGCACAGGGTCAGCACGGCAAGAATCCGCCCACACGCAGACGAAAGCAGAATCTCGGCAAGCGGTAGCTTTGGGTAGAGAAGGACGGGAGCCTGCGCAAAACCGGGCAGCGCGATCACGCAAGTATAGCTATACGCGATGATGGCAATAGCTGTTGCTTTTAGCGAGAGAGGATGAAAGGCAAGATAGTGCATAGCCATATATAGCGGCTCAGGCGTACGTTTCGTAGGATCACGAGGCGAGATGGTTGTTTCCAGAGTGTTAGTATTTCATAGGCGGTTGGGAAAAGCGTACATGCGATCCAAAAGGGTACTGACCTCGAGGAGATATGCCAAGTGGCCAAGAAAACGGCTGTGGCCACAATAAAGAGCGCTGCAATTATCTTGAATAGCCACAGGGCCCCCCCGAGTCCGAGGACCGTAGCCGTTGTTGAAATTCCAGCAGCGCGGTCAGAATATTCATCCTGCACTGCGTACAGGATTTCGTGCGCAAATATGAAAAGGGCACTCAAGAGTGAAACAGCCCAGACCTTTGGCGGTACGACACCGAAGGGTACCGCCGAGAAAAGGAATGTCGATCCAACCAGGATCCCTACGATAGCATGGCCTGCGCAGAAGAGTCGTTTCAGCGAATAGGAATAGAGAGTACTTAAGGCGAGTGCACCGACCGTGTACGCGATAGCGATGCGACCTAAGTATGCCGCAGTGCAAAGGGCGGCGCTGGCAAGCGAGACTGTGAGGATGGCTGAGGCGCGGAGGGTGATGCGTCCGGCCGGGATTGGACGATATGCCTTCCCAACAGCATCACTCTTTGCGTCGGCACAGTCATTTAGGGCAAAGCCATACCCGACCAGAAGGCCGATCACAGCAGCTCTGAGAAAAGTCTCTAGGCTGCGTGCTGCCGGAATGCCGTGGGCCACGTAAGCCGTTGCTACGCTGTAGCATGCTGCTACGAGGGTCGCCTTCCAACGGATGAGATCGAACCAGGCAAGGACACGTGCGAAGGGCTGTGGACGTCGGGACAGTTGGGATGGTGCCATAGACCTCGTTTTCACGGGCGCATTATAGGACGTAATAGTACCAAACTGCTCTTTAACACGGGCGAACCGAACCGGCCTCGCCGCAACCTTGCCGACCAGAAGAACCTTTGCGAGCGCATTGGAACCGGTGCCTCACCCCTTGCTCGATCTGGCGAATGTGAGGGTCACGCGGCTCCCACACGAACAAGACTTGCGGTGCTTGGCGTGGATGCAGCGTCGGCGGGAGAACGTGGACTGCACTTTCCAGGTCATGCGGTACCAGGTGTCAGCAGATACCAGGTCGAGGGGCGCGGGACATTGTTTATGCCATGCCTTCGATCCGCCGGTGGCAGAGGTCAAGCACCTCCACTGTCATCTGCCGCGTCTCATCGCTCAGTTGGATGGCCTTCGGTACAGCGATCACGCCGAGCGCGCCGCGCAGCCGCTGCACGACCTCATCCACAGCCGCTTCCGCGTCGCCGGCCCGCAGACCAGCCGTCGTCGCCAATGCCTGGAAGTCAGCGCGACGGAGGTTATCATCCTTGCCGTTGAGCTTGAGCGCGAGGCGATCATGCTTCAGCTTCGGGAAGACACGGGTCGTCACGGCATCGTAAAGCGGCGCCAGCCGCACGGTGCGGAACTGCCTGTCGCCCGGCTGGGCGATCTTGAGCAGCGCCATGTTTTTGAGATGCATGTCGCCGTCGGCGATCAGCCAGCCGAAGAGCGCGCGCTTCACGATCATGAGCAGATCCTCTTCGGGAGCCGTGGACAGCGGGCGGACGGCGCGTGCGACGCGCTCCATGGTGCCGTCGTACTTCGCGCTCGTCGGCAGATCCAGAACGGAGCACATATCTTCCAGCGCTAGAAACCGCGCGTCGTCATTGCTCTCGCGAATATCGAAGCGCTCGACAAGGAGTGCCGGCGGCATCCTGTCCGGCATGGCGACGAGCGCGGTCGCCGGCGCTTCGAAGCCGGCTGCCCGGCCCAGTTCCATCGCCATCCACTCCACGACCGGCAGAGCATCATAGCCGCTGGTCCCGGCGGGTTTGAGGATATGGGTGAAAGGCTTTCCTGTCGCGGGCGAGAGAACGCCCTTTTCATCAAGGCACATGGGCGCCTTGATCTGCACGCCCGAGAGGCGCGGCGTATCCGCGCGCGCGTAAATCTGCGCGAGGGTGCGCTCGAAGTTCTTCTCGATTTCGCCCCGGCCGGGTCCTTCGTAGGCGCCGGTAAAGACGCCGGCTTTGGTATAACCGGCCAGCGACCTCAGGAGGACGTCCGGCGGTAGTTGCCTGAGCTCTGTCTCCTGTTCAACAATCGTGATGTTGGACGTGTAGCGCTTCCCAGACCGTAGCAGCGCGCGTTCGTCCTTGTTCTGGAGAACCTGCTCCAGCCACCCTTCCGGCAGCAGCGAGACGATGAACGGCGGCAGTCTGCCGGGCGTCGTCTGCCGAATGAGCGGGGGCCCGTCGCCCTCGCCCTGCTTCCAGCGCCACTCGAACCCGTCGTGAATCAGGCGCCCCAGAGGCACGCCGTGCCAGGCGACGATCAGATCCAGCGCCGCCTCGTTCTTTGTGGGTGCGGCGCTCGGCCGCCGCAGAAGGTAGCGCTCCGCCGCTTCTCCCTCGCGATACCACACGTTTTCGCGCGCCAGTGTCCAGACCGCATCGGCCGCGCCCTGTGCCGAGCTATATTCCTCGACCAGGCGCGCAGCAATCGAGACCCGCATGTCGTCATTGATCGATGCCGCGTGCTCACTGCGCAGACGGAATGCCTCAAGGAAGCGCTGGCGGATTGATGAAACGGCAATCCGGAACTCGCCCATACCGTCGTCGATGATGCCTTCGCCGACGGATGGATGCGGGGGGGCCTCGTTCTGGATGATTTCCAATGCACGGATGCGGGTGCGTTGCTTGCGTCTGGCGCTCAGGAAGAGGCGTCCATCCGGGGTTGGTCCGAGCAGGACGGCGCTCGCGGCCGACAGGTAGGCTTGGGGGTACAGATACTTAGCGATACGGACGGCGTGCCGGAGGACGGTGGTTTCAATGTCGTCGTCGGCATCGATGTAGATGCCGCGCATGAGCTGAACGAGTTTCCCAGTCTCGGCCCGGTAGTGACTGCGTATCTTGTCTATCGTTTCGCCGACGAGGTGTATCGCCATGCTAATCTTTCCGTACTTCAGGTACGACTAAGTTAGCATTAGCGGCCGACCGGTTTCAATAAAAATCAACTTTCCCGTACCTCAGGTACGCGAAAGATAGCATCTAGTGCGTGTCAACTGGGTTTCAACGGTTTGTGGTATCGCCACAGGTTCGCCATTTGTTTTCAATAACTTGGAAATCTGCGAGAGGGTTTTATTCCAGTGTTTTT
>Ga0335081_10002128_pt1 | contig 31125 bp, 40 predicted proteins | sample Lox_Sample_35_FD_206713 | JGI IMG/M metagenome (GOLD analysis project Ga0335081, IMG submission 206713) | Soil microbial communities from Loxahatchee National Wildlife Refuge, Florida, United States - Lox_Sample_3.5 | ecosystem: Environmental > Terrestrial > Soil > Wetlands | place: USA...
CGATTTCGTCGATGCTCAGCGTCGAAGTATTCGAAGCCAGGATTGCGCCGGGTTTGCAGATCCCATCAAGCTTGGTGAAAATTTCCTTCTTAAGCGCCATGCCTTCGAACACGGCTTCGATCACCATATCCACTCTAGCGAATCCATCGTAACTGAGGGTCGGCGTGATAAGTCTCAGCCGTTCGTCGGCGACTTGTTGCGAGAAGCGGCCACGCTTCACGCTAGTCGCATAGTTGGACTTGATCGTAGCCATGCCGCGATCGAGGGCCGCCTGATCGGCTTCCTTTAGAAGGACCGGGATGCCGGCGTTCGCAAAAACCATGGCAATGCCGCCGCCCATGGTGCCGGCGCCGACCACCGCTGCAGAGTTCACCGGAATGAGCGGCGTGTCTTTGGGAATATCCGGAATTTTTGCAACCTCGCGTTCGCCGAAAAAGACATGAATGAGCGATTTGGATTGATCGGAAAAAAGGCATTCCAGAAAAAGTTTTTGTTCCTGTTGGCAGCCTTCGTCGAAGGGCAAGCGGGTGGCGGCTTCAATCGCTTCGATAGCGGCAAGGGGAGCCATCATGCCGCGTTGCTTTTTACGGGACGTTTCCCGAGCGGCCGCGAAAACTATGGCGTTCTGTGCCGCGTCTCCCAATTTGCCATTGCGTTCGCGGGTTTTTCGGACTGGCTTGTCGGAGACTTGTTTGGCAAATGCGACCGCGCCGGTAAGTAAATCACCTTCGATCAATCTGTCGAGAATGCCGTCCTGAAGCGCGTCTTGCGCTTTGATGGGATCGCCCTGCGCGCACATTTCGACGGCTCTGGCGACTCCGGCGAGCCGCGGCAAGCGCTGCGTTCCTGCGGCACCCGGAATCAAGCCCAACTTCACTTCGGGCTGACCCACTTGGGCACTCTTTACCGCGACACGATAGTGCCCGGCCATGGCCAGTTCCAACCCGCCGCCGAACGCTGTGCCGTGAATGGCCATCACCACTGGTTTACTGCAATCTTCAATTTTTAGGAGCAGTGGAAGAAGGCCCGGGCCGCGCGACTTGCCCGAGGTCATCTTGCCGAACTCCTTGATGTCCGCTCCGGCGACGAACGTGCGTCCCCCGCCAATCAACACCGCGGCGCGCAGCGACGCGTCGTTTTCTGTCTGCTCAATGGCCTGTGCGATGCCTTCTGGCACGCCGGGGCTGAGCGCGTTTACGGGTGGATTGTTGATGGTGATGACGGCGACGTCGTCTTGCCGGGTTACCTGGACCAGATCACTCATAGTTTGACCTACGATTCTTTCGCGTAGAAAAATGCAGCTCGACTAGCGTTGCTCAACAGTCTGTATCATATGTTAGTGACTAACGCAATTTGGGCGGGCGCTTTCACAACGGACTCAGAACCAAGCGGCCGGCCACGTGTCCCTTACGCACGCTGTCCATGGCTTCATTGGCGCTGGCGAGCGGCCGTTTGGCAACTTGGCAGTGCACTTTCCCGGCTGCGGCCATGGCGAGCAATTCGGTAATGTCTTCGCGCGTACCCACGGCGCTGGCATGAATTCGTACCTCTTTGGCCGCCATCATGATTGCTGGGAAGCACAGCGGTTCCGCTGGCAAACCGACCACCAACAAGGTGCCTGTGGCGCGCAGGCAGGAGAACGCCTGGTCGTACGCTGCTTTTGCCGCAGAAGCCACCAAAGCAGCATGTGCGCCACCGAGGCGCCGCAATTCCTTCACGGTGTCCTTGCTCGAAGCATTTAGCGCCATCGCTGCGCCGAGTTTGGTGGCCTGCGCCAGTTTTTCTTCCGCCACGTCCAACGCGATGACATTCGCGCCCAAGCCGCAGCCGATCTGCACGGCCAAATGGCCGAGTCCGCCGATTCCAAAAATCGCCAACTGCTGGCCTGGCTTGATTTGGGCGTGTTTCAACGCGCGATAAACAGTAACGCCGGCGCAAAACAGCGGCGCCACTTCGAAAGAGTCGAGACTCTCCGGAATGTGCAGCGCGTGGGTTGTCGGCGCTTTGAGATACTCTGCATAACCACCGTCCACGGTGACGCCAGTGATTTTTTGCTGCGTGCAAAGATTTTCGTTCCCTTCCCTGCAAAAGTCGCAAACCCCGCAAGACCAATGGAGCCAAGGCACGCCGACTCGATCGCCGACTTTCAGGCCCGCGCATTTCGAACCCGTTTCGACGACGTGTCCGACGATTTCGTGGCCCAGAATCAATGGACGCTTGGTGATTCCGGCCATTTGTGGCCAGTCGCCGTCCGCCACATGCAAATCGGAATGACAAACGCCGCAGGCTTCAACACGAATGAGCACTTCGTCCGGGCCAGGTTGCGGCAGATCGACGTCTTGAATAGTGAGCGGCTGCTTGAAGTCCTGGAGAACGGCTGCTTTCATGATGTTCCTTCGCGCGGGTGGGCTGGCAATTTTGCCTGGCGCATTTCTGTCCACGAGCATTAAACCAGACTCCGCGCAACAAAACGAACTCCTGCCCATGACGGCGGGAATGGCAGTTGGTCGAGTCCACGGACGCAAGGTCAAAGACATCAACATTCTTGCCCAAAGCTCACTTCTTCTTCAGAATGTCCCGCGTTGAGAACGCACGAGGAGAAATGTTCATGGCAGAGACGCTGCTTTCGCAGTTGGCCCGGGCGCTGAGCTCCGGCGCGATTCGCGTGATTGACTTAAGCCAGCCGCTGGAGGCCGCTACGCCGATCATTCAACTGCCGCCGGAGTTCGGCAAATCGTGGCCTTTCCGCCTGGAAGAGATTTCGCATTACGATTCGCGCGGCCCGGGCTGGTATTGGAACAACTTCTCGTGCGGCGAGCACACCGGCACGCATTTCGATGCGCCGGTTCATTGGGTGACCGGAAAGGATTATCCGCAAAACGCCACGGATACGATCGCGGCGGAAAAGTTTCTCGCGCCGGCTTGTGTGCTTGACGTTTCCCGCGAGGTGGCGAGCAATCCCGATTTTCTCTTGACACGAAAACATGTAGAAGATTGGGAGCAGCACTACGGACGAATCGAGGCGGGTTCCTGGGTATTGATGCGGACCGATTGGTCAAGGCGCAAAGATGCTTCGGCGTTTTTAAACATCAAGGAGGACGGCGCGCACGTTCCCGGGCCGCATCCGGAATTGGTGCCGTTCCTGGCGAAAGAGCGCAACGTGATCGGTTGGGGCTCGGAAGGCGTGGGCACCGATGCGGGACAGGCTTTTCGTTTTGAGCCGGCGTTTCCGTGCCACAGCATCATGCACGGCAACAATCGTTTTGGGCTGGCCAGCCTGATGAATCTCGATCAATTGCCGCCGAAGGGCGCCATTCTGATTACGCCGCCGTTGAAAATTGTGCAGGGTTCGGGGAGCCCGTGCCGGGTTTTGGCTTTGGTGCAGAGGTAAGAGGTCTATTTAGCCGGGGAATTTCATCTTGAAGTATTCATTGACACCAGAATTATTTAGACCTAAATTGATTTGCGCAATGCCGGCTAACAGCCAAACTGTTTATACAGCACGGTCGTTGCAACTTAAACCTCGGCAGCCGCTGCAATTGAATTTTGACTTCTCCCGAAGGCGTCTGCTGGCCTGAACCATGGCAGAGCGACTATTCACTAAGGAAGTTCAGAAGCTGTACCTCGGCGAGGGCCAGGAGTTTCGCGGCGAAGGCATCCTGGCGGTCACCAAAGCTCTGCTTCAGTCTGGCGTGTCGTACGTGGCCGGCTACCAGGGCGCGCCGATTTCCCACCTGATGGATGTACTCACCGACGCCAACGACATTCTGGAAGAACTCGGCGTGCATTTTGAGCATAGCGCGTCGGAAGCGACGGCTGCGGCGACGATGGCCGCTTCGGTGAACTACCCGTTGCGCGGCGCGGTGACGTTCAAGTCTACAGTGGGAACGAACGTAGCGTCCGATGCGCTGGCAAATCTTGCATCGGGCGGCGTGACCGGCGGGGCGCTGATCATTGTCGGGGAAGATTACGGCGAAGGTTCGAGCATCATGCAGGAGCGCTCGCATGCGTTCGCGATGAAATCGCAGATGTGGCTGCTGGATCCACGGCCGAATCTGCCGAGCATCGTGGATGCGGTGGAGAAAGGGTTTGCGCTGTCCGAAGCGAGTAACACTCCGGTGATGCTGGAACTGCGGATTCGCGCGTGCCACGTGCATGGGCGATTCAACGCAAAGAACAATGTGCGGCCGAAATTCACTCTGAAAGACGCGATTGAAGGGCCGTCGCGCGACGTCAGCCGCATTGTTCTGCCGCCCGGCAGCTTCGTGCATGAAAAAGAAAAGGTCGAGCGACGCTGGCCAGCCGCAGTGAAATTCATTCAAGAAAACGAACTCAATGAAGTATTCACCGATGGAAAGCAGGATATCGGAATCATTCTGCAGGGCGGAATGTACAACACGACGATTCGGTCGCTGGAGTTGCTGGGGCTATCAGACGCTTTTGGCGAGAGCGAGGTTCCGCTGTACGTCCTGAATGTCACGTATCCGCTGGTGGATGAAGAAGTCGCCAGATTTTGCGCGGGCAAACGCGCGGTGATGATGATCGAGGAAGGCCAGCCGGATTTTCTGGAGCAGAACGTCCATACCATTCTACGCAAGGCGGAGTTGTCCACGAAGGTTCACGGCAAAGATGTTCTGCCAAAAGCGGGCGAATACACGGCCGCGGCGGTGCTGCGCGGCGTTGCGAAGTTCATCGAACAATATGCATCGTCGTTGCTGCGGCGCGAGCAACTTGCCGCTCTGCTGCGGCCGGAGCAGCCAGCCACTGAGGCGTTGAAGATCATTGAAGGTCAGGTGCAGCAACGTCCGCCGTCGTTCTGCACGGGGTGCCCGGAGCGTCCGATTTTTACCGCGCTGAAGCTGGCGGAGCGGGAAATCGGCCAGCATCACGTGAGCTGCGACATCGGCTGCCACCTGTTCTCGATTCTTCCGCCGTTCAATGTGGGCGCGACCACGATGGGTTATGGGCTTGGATGGGCGAGCGCGGCGGCGTTTCACAGCAAAGAAACGGAAAAACGCACGCTCAGCTTTATGGGGGACGGTGGGTTTTGGCACAACGGATTGACCAGCGGCGTTGGCAATGCGGTGTTCAATCGCGCGGACAGCGTGCTGGTGGTGATCGACAACGCGTATACGGCAGCTACTGGCGGCCAGGACATTCTTTCGTCGAAAGCGAGCAACAAGATTCGCACGACCAAGTTGTCGATTGCGGATGCGGTGCGCGGCGTTGGCGTGAAGTGGGTGCGCGAAATTACGAACACCTATGGCGTGGCAGCGATGCGCGATACGTTAAAAGAGGCGCTCACGACAAAGGAGAAAGGCCCGAAGGTGATCGTGGCGGAAAGCGAATGCGCCCTGAACAAGCAGCGCCGCGTGAAGCCGGCTATGCAGAAATTGGCGAAGGAGGGACGACGCGTGACCCGCGAGAAATTTGGCGTCGATGCGGATACCTGCACCGGCGATCACTCGTGCATCCGGCTTTCAGGTTGTCCGTCGCTGACGATTGCGCCCAATCTCGACGCGCTACGAAAAGATCCGGTGGCCACCGTAGTCGAGAGCTGCATCGGCTGCGGGCTATGCGGAGAAGTGGCGCATGCTGCGCGACTCTGTCCTTCGTTTTACAAAGCGGAAGTGATTACGAATCCCAGCGCATTCGAGAAACTCAGGACCAAGATACGGCGGGGAATTATCGGTTTCCTGCAGAAGAGGATGGAGCGGCGGTTGGCGGGACTTACTGCTTGAGTGTTGGAATGAAATGAAAGGCGTCGAAGAAAAAGCTCGCAACAGCAGCGGCGAAGTCACCCCGGCAAGGCCGCGGGCCATTAGCATCGCGATTCTTGCGATGGGCGGAGAAGGCGGCGGTGTGCTGGCGGACTGGATCGTTGATTTGGCAGAGCACTCCGGCTATTGCGCGCAGACGACTTCGGTGCCGGGCGTGGCGCAGCGGACCGGTGCGACGATCTATTACGTTGAGATTTTTCCGGATGCAGCGGTGCGAAGTTCTGGCAAAGAACCGGTGCTCGCGCTGATGCCGGTTCCCGGCGAAGTGGACATCGTGATCGCGTCGGAGTTGATGGAGGCGGGGCGCGCGGTGCAGCGAGGGCTGGTAACGCCGGAACGGACGACGTTTGTTGCGTCGACGCATCGCGTCTACTCGATGACGGAAAAAACCGCAGCTGACGATGGGCGCGTGGATGCGGCGAAATTGGCCGAAGGTTGTCAGAAAGCAGCGAAGGTCGCAGTCTTGCGGGACTTTGCGCGAATCGCTGCTGAGAAGCGCAGCGTGATCAGCGCGGTGCTGTGTGGAGCTTTGGCGGGAACAGAGGCTTTGCCTTTCTCGGCGTCGCAGTTTGCAGAGGCGATCCGGCGAGGCGGCGTCGGAGTAGAATCTAGCCTCTCCGCTTTTGCCGCAGGTCTCGCTGCCGCAAAGGACAAATCCGCAGATCCCGGCAGCAATGACTCCGCCAGCCAGCCTCTGCTGACAAAGCCTGGGCAACAATTGGAGAAACTGGCCGCTCGAATTAAAGAGCAGTTCCCTGCCCCGTGCCACGAGATTTTGCTCGCTGCCATGGTGCGGCTCGCGGATTATCAGGATCCGAGCTATGTAGAAACGTATCTCAGCCGACTCGCGGCGACTCGCGACGTGGACCAGCGAGTCGGCGACGGCCGCTTTTTGCTGCTGCGGGAGTGCGCGCGCTTTCTGGCACTGTGGATGAGTTATGAAGATGCGATTCGCGTAGCGGACCTGAAGATCCGCAGCACTCGATTTGCGCGCGTGCAACAAGAGTCGCGGACCAACGGCGAGCAACTTTTGCAAATTCATGAATTCCTGTATCCCCAAGCGCAGGAGATCGCGGACATTCTGCCCCGCACGATGGGAGCGTGGCTGCTGAAGTCCAAATCGGCGAGTCGGCTGGTCGCGAGATTCGCCGGGCACGGACGTACCGTGCAGACGACGTCGCTGCGCGGGTTCCTGCAGCTGCGGCTCTTGGCGGGAATGCGGCGCTGGCGCCGCGGTTCGCTGCGGTTTTTCGAGGAAGAAAAGCAGATGGCCGATTGGCTCGAACGAGTTCGCGAATGTGCGGAACAAGATTACGCGCTGGCCTGTGGAGTGGCTGAGTTCCCCAGGATTCTGCGAGGGTATGGAGAAACGCAGGCGCGTGGCCGCGAAAACTTTGCAGCGATGATGGCAGCCCTTCCGCAGTTGCGGCGGCGCCCCGATGCCTCGACCCGCGCAACGAGACTGCGAGAGGCCGCATTAGCAGACGAAAGCGGACAAAAACTCCGAGCCATGTTGGAGGAGGTGTGCGCATGAAGGTAGCGTGCCTCGGCGGCGGCCCAGCGGGCTTATATTTTTCGATTTTGGCCAAGAAGGCGAATCCGAACTGGGACATCACGGTAGTCGAACGGAATCGCGCCGACAGCACGTTCGGTTGGGGCGTGGTTTTTTCGGACAAGACGATGGGCGGCTTCAAAGACGCTGACGCGGAAACGCATGCGGCGATCACCGAGGCCTTCCGGCATTGGGACGACATCGACGTTTTCTTTAAGGAGCAGAAGATTACGTCCGGAGGACACGGCTTCTGCGGGATTTCGCGGATGAAATTGTTGCAACTCCTGCAGCAGCGAGCGGCGGGGCTCGGCGTGCGACTGGAGTTTGAGAAGGAAATCGCCGATCCAGATCCCTACGCACGAGAATATGACTTAGTGGTGGCTTCGGACGGGGCTTCTTCGGTGACACGCCGCAAGTACGAAGACGTCTTCAAGCCCAATGTTCAGGTGCGCAAGAACCGGTTCATCTGGCTGGGCACGAAGAAAAAGCTGGATGCGTTCACGTTTGATTTTCGGGAGACGGAATGGGGCTGGTTCACGCTGCACGCGTACCGCTTCGATGCCGACTGGTCCACGTTCATCGTGGAAACGCCGGAAAAGAACTGGCTGAAGGCCGGTATCGACAAGATGAGTACCGAGGCGTCCATCGCGTTTTGCGAAAATCTTTTCGCCGAGAGGCTGGATGGCAATCGTCTGCTCTCCAATGCCAAGCATCTGAGCGGATCGGCCGTCTGGCTGAAGTTCAATCGCATTCTGTGTGAGAAGTGGCATTACAAGAACATCGTGCTGATTGGGGATGCAGCACACACCGCGCACTTCGGCATTGGTTCGGGCACAAAACTGGCGATGGAAGACGCCATGGCTCTGGCTCGCGTCCTGAGCGCTGGAGCCAATCAAGTATCGGCGGCGCTGGAGCAGTACCAAGCGGAGCGCGAGATCGAAGCGCTGAAGCTGCAGAGCGCGGCGCGGAACCGGATGGAGTGGTTCGAACAAGTCGAACGGTACGTGGAGCTGGATCCCGTTCAATTCACTTACAGTCTGTTGACCGGAAGCCAGCGAATCGGTCACGAGAATTTGAAACTGCGCGATTCGCTTTACGTGCGGAGCGTAGAAGAGTGGTTTTCGAAGCGCAGCGGTGTTGCACGGGCAGTTCCGCCGATGTTCACGCCGTTCACAGTGCGCGGACTCACGCTGAAGAACCGAGTGATTGTGTCTCCGATGGCCACGTACATGGCAACAGGTGGCGTGCCGAACGATTTTCACCTGGTGCATCTGGCCAGCCGAGCGATGGGCGGAGCAGCAATGGTTGGGACGGAGATGACGTGCGTTTCGCCGGAAGCACGGATTACGCCGGCCTGCACCGGCATGTGGAATGAGGAGCAGGAACGAGCGTGGAGGCGCATTGTGGATTTTGTGCACACGCATACGGAAGCAAAGATTGCGCTGCAGCTCGGGCATTCGGGTCGCAAGGGTTCGACGCGGAGAGGGTGGGAAGGAATTGATCAGCCGCTGCCTACTGCGAACTGGCCGCTTATCTCAGCATCGGCAATCCCTTACATTCCGGGAGTGTCGCAAATACCGCAGGAAGCGACGCGCGAGGAACTCGAGAGAGTAAAAGGCGAGTTTGTCGGCGCGGCGCGACGCGGCGTTGCAGCCGGATTCGATTGGCTGGAACTGCATGCTGCACACGGTTATCTGCTTTCGAGCTTTATTTCGCCACTGACGAACCAGCGGCGGGATGAATACGGGGGTTCACTGGAGAACCGCTGTCGCTTTCCGTTGGAAGTGTTTCGCGCGGTGCGCGAGGTGTGGCCAGCGGAGAAGCCGATGAGCATACGAATTTCGGCGAATGACTGGGTTGTGGGCGGGCTGACGCCAGACGATTCGGTAGTGGTCGCGCGGCTGTTCTGCGCGGCGGGTGCAGACGTGATTGATTGCTCGTCCGGGCAGGTCAGCAAAGAAGAGAAGCCCGTATACGGGCGAATGTACCAAGTGCCGCTCTCGGACCGCATCCGGAACGAAGTCGGAATTGCGACGATTGCCGTGGGAAATATTTTTGATGGCGATCACGTGAACACGATCATCGCTGCGGGGCGAGCTGACCTTTGCGCGATTGCGCGTCCGCATTTGGCCGACCCAGCATGGACGCTGCACGAAGCCGCCAAGCAAGGGTATACGGAGCAGTGGTGGCCGCCGCAGTATCTGGCAGGCAAAGAGCAGTTGGAGCGGAATGTAGCGCGGGCGACTTTGCTGGCGGCCCAAGTATGAGCGATCTAGTTGGCGCGCGCGGCAGCCTTTCGTCGCAACTTCTTGCGGGCAAGCATGCGCTCGTAACGGGCGGATCGCGCGGGATTGGCGCTGCGATTGCCCGCGAGTTACGCACGCACGGTGCGAGCGTTACGATTACGGGGCGCGACGAGAAGCGGCTTGCGCACGCTGCCACCGAAATTGGTGCGGCGTACGTGGTGGCTGAAGTAAGTGAGCAGCAGCAGGTTGCGAAGGCAGTTGGAGCGGCACAGAGAAGCTCGGGACGGGTGGATATTCTGGTGAACAACGCAGGCGAAGCAATTTCGGCGCCGTTTCTAAAAACCGACGCCGAGCTGTGGCGAAAGATGTTGGCCGTGAATCTGGACGGCGCATTTTTCTTCACGCAGGCGGCCTTGCCGGCGATGCTCGAGGCGGGCTGGGGAAGAATTGTGAACGTCGCCAGCACCGCGGGTTTAACTGGATACGCCTACGTCTCAGCCTACTGCGCAGCGAAGCACGGGGTGGTTGGGTTGACTCGCGCCTTGGCGGCCGAAGTGGCCACGAAAGGCGTGACCGTCAACGCCGTCTGTCCCGGTTATACGGACACGGAGATGGTGCGCAACAGTGCGGAGAAGATCGCGGACAAAACAGGAAAAAGCAGCGAGGTGGTGACCGCGGAGCTGACTTCGCGAAACCCGCAGAAACGACTCGTGCTGCCGGAAGAAGCGGCGAATGCTGTGGCGTGGCTCTGCTTGCCCGGGAGCGAAGCCATCAACGGACAATGCATCGCCGTGGCCGGCGGCGAAATCATGTGAGATGGTGATGCCCAGCACGATCGCAATCAAAACGAATGGCGAGCGGACCACTGAGCAGGATGCGTTGGTGGACCTGGAGACGCGGCTGACGACCGACGATCATCAGGCCCTGCGGCTCTGGCTGCGATTGCTATCTTGCACAGTGCGTATTGAAAATGACGTGCGAAGCCGACTCCGTCAGGAATTCGAGACCACTTTGCCGCGGTTTGACCTGATGGCGCAGTTGGAGCGAAATCCGGGCGGGCTGCAAATGAAGGAGATTTCGAAGCGGCTGATGGTTTCGAACGGGAACGTTACGGGCATTACAGATCAACTCGAGAAGGAAGGCTTGGTGGTGCGCACGCCGGATCGAAAGGATCGGCGAGCGCTGATGGTGAAGCTCACGGTATCAGGCCTGAAGAAATTCCGAGAGATCGCCAGGCAGCATGAGGAATGGATCGTGCGAACCTTTGCAGGGCTGACACGCGATGAAAAAGAAAGCCTGTTCGCTTTGCTGAAAAAACTCAAGTGCCACTTGGGAAATTCAGTCCGCTTGCAGACATCCAGCGGCAACGGAGAGAAAAGGTAATGCGTTATTTGCCTGGAGAGCCGCACAACCTGCTCGGCGGGCGGCTGGAACTGGCCGGTTATCAGGCCAAAAACTTTCGCTACGCCGTGCGCGACAGAGTGGCCACGATCACGCTCGATCGGCCAGAGCGAAAAAATCCGCTGACGCTGGAGTCTTACGCCGAATTGCGCGACCTCTTCCGCGCCATGTGCTTCGCGGAGGATGTGAAGGCCATTGTGCTCACGGGTTCTGGCGAGAATTTTTGTTCAGGCGGAGACGTGCATGACATCATCGGCCCGCTCACGAAGCTGGACATGCCGGGCCTGCTCGCCTTTACTCGCTTGACCGGAGACTTGGTGAAAGCGATGAGGACTTGCCCGCAGCCGATTCTGGCTGCGGTGGACGGAGTTTGCGCGGGTGCTGGAGCCATTCTGGCGATGGCTTCCGATTTGCGGTTTGGCACGGCGCGCAGCAAAACCGCATTTCTTTTTACGCGCGTAGGTCTGGCAGGCTGCGATATGGGAGCTTGCGCGTTGCTTCCGCGTTTGATCGGACAAGGGCGCGCAGCAGAACTGCTGTTCACGGGCCGTTCGATGCCCGGCGACGAAGCGGAACGCTGGGGCTTCTTCAATCGTCTGTGCCAACCGGAGACGCTGCTGGTCGAAACCCAACGCGCCGCGGCCGAACTGTGCGAAGGTCCAACGTTTGCGCATGGCATGACAAAAAAGATGCTGCATCAGGAATGGAACATGAGTATCGAGCAGGCGATCGAGGCCGAGGCACAGGCGCAGGCCATTTGCATGGCCACGAATGATTTTCACCGCGCGTACCACGCGTTTATTGAAAAGCAGAAGCCAGTGTTCAAGGGAGATTGAGCATGGCCGGTCACAAGGCGCTGGATTGGCCGTTTTTTGAGGCGCGACACCGTGAGCTCGCGGCTGCGCTTGGAGAATGGGCTGAAAAGAATCTGTCACGCGAACACCGCTTCGACGTGCGGGCGGAATGCCGGCAATTGGTGCGGCGCTTGGGTGAGGCTGGCTGGTTAAAACACGCGGTGGGTGGCCGCGCCTTCGGCGGCGCGATGGAGACGGTCGATACGCGAGCAATTTGTATTGTCCGCGAAACGTTAGCCTATCACTCCGGGCTCGCGGATTTTTGTTTTGCGCTGCAGGGACTTGGTTCGGGTGCCATTTCGCTTTTTGGCACCGAGGCGCAAAAGAAAAAACACTTACGACGCGTGGCGGAAGGAACGGCCGTGGCGGCCTTCGCGCTCTCCGAAACTGAGGCTGGGTCGGACGCCGCAGCGCTGCAGTGCGAAGCGCGCGGCGACGGTGATGGTTTCGTGATCAATGGGGAAAAGACGTGGATCTCCAACGGCGGAATCGCAGACTTTTATGTCGTGTTTGCGCGCACCGGGGAAGCTGCCGGAGCGCGTGGAATCTCAGCATTTATTGTCGAGCCGGAAGCCGCGGGTTTCGAGGTGGCTGAGACAATCGAAGTGGTCGCGCCACACCCGCTCGCCCGCATTTCGTTTCGAGATTGCAAAGTTCCGGCGTCGCAACGCATTGGAGGCGGAGGCGACGGCTTCAAAATTGCCATGGCCACACTTGATGTGTTTCGCGCTTCGGTTGCGGCAGCCGCGCTGGGCATGGCACGCCGCGCTCTGCACGAGGCGATGCGGCGCGCAACGGCACGGAAGATGTTCGGCCAAACGCTGGCTGATTTTCAATTGACGCAAGCCAAACTCGCAGAGATGGCCACTTCCGTCGATGCGGCGGCACTCCTGACGTACCGCGCGGCTTGGCTGCGGGATCAGGGGCAGCGAGTCACGGTGGAAGCCGCGATGGCCAAGATGAATGCGACGGAGACAGCGCAAAGAGTGATTGATTCGGCAGTGCAGATTTTTGGCGGGCTAGGCGTGAAGAGTGGCGAGGTCGTTGAGCAGCTATACCGCGAAATTCGGCCTCTGCGGATTTATGAGGGAGCAACCGAGGTTCAGCAAATTGTGATTGCGCGCGGGATTCTTAAATCGTTTCAGGAAAACAGGCCGAGCCATGAATCCGCTTCCTGAGTTCGCGGCTGAAGGCGTCGGCGACAGCAAAACCTATCGCAAAGAGATTCTGGTGCGCTTCTCGGACTGCGACCCGGCGGGAATCGTTTTCTATCCGCGATATTTCGAGATGTTCAACAGTTTGATCGAAGATTGGTGCCGCGAAGAACTGCAGTTTTCTTTCGTTGAAATTGTGGCGCGCCGCGGCTGGGGTCTGCCTGCCGTACATTTTGAGACCGATTTTCTGGCGCCCAGCGCCTATGGCGACATCCTGAAGGCCAACCTGCGACTACGCAATCTAGGAAATTCGTCCGTCACGTTGGATATCCAGTTGGCAGGCGCTGACGGTCAGCCGCGGGTGAACGCCACAGCGGTCCTGGCGTTGATCGACCGGGCCGCAATGCGGGCGATTCCGTTTCCTGATGACGTGCGGCAGCGTTTATCCGCTCTGCTCAGCGTGCCTTCCGCCGTTCCGGAGACGAGATGAAATTGAAAGTCTTGCAGCCGCCGAGTTGGCCGCGACCCAAGGGATACGCGAACGGCATATCTGCTACGGGACGGATGGTGTTCGTGGGCGGAATGATTGGCTGGGACGCGCAGGGCAAACTCGTCTCGCGGGACTTCGTTGGACAGGCGCGACAGGCGTTGGAGAACGTTGTCGCCGTTTTAGCCGAAGGCGGAGCGAAACCCGAACATCTCGTGCGACTGAATTGGTTCATCGTGGATAAGCAAGAGTACGCGAGCTCTTTCGGAGAACTCGGCAAAATCTATCGAGCTGTGATTGGGAGTCACTATCCAGCGATGACCGCGGTGGAGGTTTCGGGGTTGCTGGAGGCTGGCGCACGGGTAGAAATCGAGGCTACGGCAGTGGTCCCGGAATAGCCGCTGTGTCGCTGTTCAAGACAAATGGGCTGAAGTTAGAAGCGACTTGCTCAGAGTTGAAGGATGGAGCCGAGGGTGGGAGTTGAACCCACGACCTGTCGATTACGAAATGAAAACTTATTCTCTATCCGGTTTTCTTTTCAGTGGCGACTCTGTTCCCTCTTCGGCGTAATTCGGGCCTGTTCGGGACACAACGTGCAACGCATTTTGCAACCCGCCTTTGCTCCTGAACGCACCCGAATTGTGGTATAGGTCTACATATGCAACGGAAAGTCTCAACGCGCGAAGCCGCTAAGAAACTTGGCGTCGCGCTCATCACATTGCAAGGTCACGTTGCCAAGAAAACCTTCCCTGTTCCGCCGCTGGTGACCGTCGGCGGCGTGCGCGTCCGGCTGTGGTCCGCGGCCGACATAACGCGGGCGCGGAAGGTTCTCAAAACGCTCAAGCCCGGTCCGAAAAGGCGATAAGAGAGCAATTCAAGCAAGTGCCAAATCCCATCAAAAAAATTGGCGGTTGCCTAAAAACGGCAGGGGAACCGAGCGGCTAAGTTTCGCGCCCGGCCTTCCGGGCAGGGCATTTGGGGCGGGACAGTTACCGTTGGACGGTACAGGATTTCCTGTACCTCGGCTCAGGTTCCCTGTCCTAGTCATAGGCCCTTAGGACAGTCGGAGCAATGCGGCTCTTTTTTACCTCCGGCCAGTAGCCGGAAAAGCCTTTTCGCGTGAAAGTGGACATGCGTCAGTAGTTCAGAAGGAGCTTCGGCCTTTGACGCTGAGCAGCGATTCTTTGCGGAGTCCCGCGCTCGGTCACTGAGAACACCGGAGACTAATCCGGAAGCCGTGGGTTCGAGTCCCACCTGACGCACACCCATTTGGCAGCACGATTTCTCGCCAGTCAATCAGACCAAAGTACAGGATTCGGTCACCGTCCCAAAAGTGCCCTGCTCTTGACAGCCGGAAACCTAGCCGCTAACTTTATCGTTAGGAGTGGGTAAGATGCTCGATTTAGATAAGAGAACTGAACTGTGCTGTCCGAAGTGCGGCAAGCCTTTGCTTGTCGAATTTATTTCCGAAACTCGCGCTAGATTGTTGGGGTGCGGACGCGATTGCCTTGACACCTACATCGTTCCGCCCGGCTCGGTAGTTTTCGGCTTGCTCGGCGGCCCACAGTTTCTTTACGGCCCGATTGCATCGGCCTAGTTCTATGCGCCCAACACTTCCAGTATTCGTAGCAGGCGCGACTCTCGTTGCCTTTGGCGCGACTGCCGTTCTCGATCCGCGCGAGACGGTCATCAATCCGCATACGCATCAAGAAGCACCCGTTGTGCCGGTTTACCCGGCGGTGCCCAGTATGGTCGCAACTGTGACTGGCAACGGCACGATTGCCCAACTCCCGCACGGCGTTGGCACTCAACTCGTTCTTCAGAACCCGGGCGTTGTAAGTCGGGGCGTTGCGTCCGCAGCCGGCGAAGGCGAAGGGCACTAAAGCTCGCCAAGCGCCAGCGTGTGGACGCCGGACGCGGCAATCACCAATTTCAAGGCATCGCGCAAACCATGCGTCGAGTCAACGCCATATGCTGCCAGTCCAGCGGCAACTTCTGCCGGCAGTTTTCGGTTTTCGTGAAGGTGGCCCAGTCCGAAAACGTCTGTTCGTTTTTCAAACGCTGCGCGTTCGGCGGGCCCGGAAAAAACAATCGCTACGAAGTGCGCGCCCGTGGTGGAGCGGCGGCACAATTGCATGTCTTCTGGCGATTGAACGCAAATTCCGTGACTTTCGATAAAACCGTCGCGCCCGCCGCCCTGGTAAATCATCGGGCCGGCCAAATAGTACCAATGTTTGATTTGCACTTTTCTGCCTCAATTCAGCCACGCGGCCGCGTGGCCTTGCTGAACGCGCAGCTGACGCACCGCACCGGCGATGCTTGCGGCGAAGGCGTCGAGCGTCGCCTGAGATTGGAATTCAAACTCGGGCACGCTGGCGCGCGACGCGGCCAACAGTCCGGCAACGAACGCACCGTCGCCTTCGACTGGGTTCGGAAAGCTCCCGCCGAAGGATTTTTCTAGGACGCCTCGAACGAGTTGCAGCGCCAGTTCGTACAGGTCCGGCTGTCCATGCTTTTTGCGAAACGCTCGCTGCAACCGCAGCGCCGTCCCCAGACTGATGCCACACTCGGCGGCGACGACCGCCGCCGAACGCGGGTCACTAGCAATTCTTTGGCGCATGCTCAGCGTGAGTCCTCGACAGCGCAGGGTCGGAATGCCGGCGCCGTCGCGAATTTTACGAATGCGATATGCGCTCGTCTCGAATTCTTTCGCGAGTGCGCGAATCATCTCGCCGTCGCGCAGTCTCTCTGCGATTTCGCGGCGAAGCGTCGTCGGAAAAAACTTGCGGTATTTTTTCATGATTGGCCCTTTTTGAATTTCCGAAAACTCAAGTTGACCGTCAAAGTCTTAGTCGTGACGCCGAACAAAGGAGCAACGTCGCGCCATGCTCGGCCGTGCTTCAACATTTCGGTGGCTTGCTCGATCTGCTCCGGCGACAGTTTGCGGCGGCCGCCGCGCGGGATGCGACAGCCGACCTGACGGCGGGCGAACGCAATCGCCGAAGGAGTCAACCCAGGAAACTCGAGCTGTAAGTCTGCCTTGCTTGCGCCGGCCTCGACGCGCTCGACGATTAACTTCTTCAAAAAGTCCGAGATGTCGCGACGTCGAACTGTTTGGCGCAGGCGCGTGGCTCTCGACTTCCGGCGCGGCAAACGCGCGAAGAGCAAGTCGAACTCGCGCAGCACGTCCGGCCGCTCTTGCCCAATGTCAGCGCGGATCCGTTGCACGCTGTGTACGCGCAAGAGTGGCAGCAACGCGCGTGCGTCGCGGCGCGCCATTTCGACGCTGGCTATGGCCGCGTTCGACTCGCTGAGTTGACGGATTTTTTCTGCGCGAGTCACGGGATGTCGCCGCGGCGGCCTGCGCGCGCTCTGGCCAGCGTTGCTGCGCTTTGCTGCAGTCGAGAATCGACATGCTCGCCGCGTTCGAATTCGGCCAGCACGGCATCAACAGCACCCTCACTGACGCCGAGTTTTTCCGCGACGCTGGCCATCGAGAGATGTTCGTCGTGACGAAAAAAAAGAATCAGCTGGACGATTTCCGGTTTGAGCGTGTCGCGCTTCGTCATCGGAGCCTCACGGAATGCTGATCTGTGTCCACGCTGTCGCTGACGATTTGAACCATAATGCGGGCGCGGCCGGCGTGTAGTCGATGTACAAACTTCCTGCCGCCGCTCCCGACACAAACGGGTCTGTGTTGGTCGCGGGCGAACCAAGACCGTAGAGAATGCAGATACCCGGTGAGCCCGCTCGACCCGGCGAACCTAGAAGCAAACCCTTCATAACCTGTGCCATCACTCACCCCTTGATTTCTTGCCACTCGACCAGGTCGAGACGCTGCTCCGCGCCAAAAACAGTCGCCACCGGCGCGAATGGCAGCGGCCACGGCCAGTTGGCATCGATGAATTGATGGCCGCTATCGCATTGAAATTGGCGTGCCCCTGGCACGACGCTGCGCGCGTTGCTCGAACAAAGCAGACACTTCCTGTTTACGATGCCGATTTGGTAACGGCCATGTGAATAACCGGGCTGGGCATAGTTCGCCACGCGAATTACTCTCCCTGAACTTTCGTGATCTGCGAGAGCGGAATCCACGTAGCAATGCCGCTGCTATCTGTGAATCGAATGCCGCCGCCGCGGACAATGTTCCCAACCATGACATCGAACGCGGAAAAACCGGTCTGCGCCGATGCGTTTTGATTGCTGACGCTGTCGAGATTTTGCACAGAGCTCGGAATCGGAATCGCGACCGTCGAAGTGGTGCTCGGCAAAGTCGAGATGTAAGTAATCGTGATTTGGCTGAGTGCCATCGTTACCCCTATTCAACCGAAAATATCTTCTCGAAAACTGGATCGACCGCGGGCGCTGCGGGCATCGGCGAACCGTGGCGCGGTACAGCGTAGTGGCCTGGGGCCGGGCCGATAATTTTGCGGACTTCCGTTTCAGCCGCTTCGCGGCGCGCCCACAAGTCGCGGTCCTCGTCGCTGGCGACACCCGCGGCCTTCGACGTCGTCTCGGCCAAGTCGCCCGCGCACTGCGAGTGAAACTCCGCGAGTTTTTGGCACTCTTCACCCATCACCGCGTGTGCGGCGGCCATCGTCGCGGCAATGCCGCCAACATCGTTGCCGTCGCCGTCTTTCATCTCGCTCTTGGTCGACTTCGCACACTCAGATAATTTCGAGCAGCATTTCTCCATGACCTTGTGATAGTCGGCGTGCGATGCCGCGTGCTCGCCCAATTTTTCGTGCATTGCTCTCAAGTGGCCGCGTGCGCTCATGGCTGTCTACCTCCGTGGAAACCGATAAAGCCGCGCTTTCTGCGCTTCGCCGCTTCGCTCACGAGCGGCGCGACATCGACTTGCTGATAGGCGCACGCGCTGCAACGCAGGATCCCCGCGGCGATGGCTCGCAGCACGGATCCGCAGCGCGGGCAAATCAACGTGACTTCGGTAGTTGAATTCATGCGCGCGCCTTCACCCGCGCCATGATTTTCTCGCCGATTTCGGCGAAAGCCGCCATGTCCAAGCAAGCAACCGCGCTCTTGAGCAAGCCCTCCTCATCGCCGACGCAATGCGGACGAAACTCGTCAAACAAACGCGTGAGCCGTTCGGTCAGCGCCGTTCCGCCGCGCAGCATTTTTTTTAGCTCGTCCGGCGCCGGCGCTGGAGTGGGAATTGCCTTCGGCGTCGCAGGGGTTTTACGCTTGGCGAGTGCGGCTCGGAATGGGCTGTCGAGCTTCGCAATCTCTGTGCGAACCGCCTCGGCGCGCCGTTGTCCAAGCTGCCCGCCTCCAAGGTGCGTCGCGAGCTGCGCATCCTCGAAAAATTTCGAAAACACATCGTCGCTCCTTGTCTCGGCCTGCGCCACAGCGTCGGTTGGTCCGACAAACAAATCTGGAAACCCGGCAGGATTTTTTTGGATCATTGCGTCTCCATCAGGGCGTCGCTCCACGCCTTCAGCGCATGACTGAATTCGTGAAGCGCGCGGCCTTTGCGCTGTTGCAGCTGAACCCACGCTGCGTAAATCGCTGCCTTGCCCCGGATTGAATCGGATTTGCAAACAAGAATTCGGTCGAGCCGGTCAGTCTGAATAGCGTGCTTGCCGCAGAAGTCGCGCAGCTCAACGTTCAGCGCGTCGAGCGTCGCTTTGCAGCGGCGGACTTCTTCGAGCAGCGCGCCGACGCGATCGTGCGGACCTGGCGTCGGCGCGTTCTCGGACTCGCCCTTCGTGGCAACGCTGAAAGGGTTCCACATCTCGCGAGCAGGATGGACGCCGAATGCACCGCATTCAAGCAAGGAATAATAATAATAACGAGCGATTTCCATCACGCCGGGACACACCGCGTGAAGTTCTGAGACAACCCCGGCTGAAACTTTGTGTTACGCTGGCCGCCATGGGAAACAAAAAAACCTGCAGCATCTGCACCGCGCCGGCGGAAGTTCAAGACGCCGTCAACGCCGCGTTGAGCAAAAACACGAAGCTCCGCGATCTCGCAGCACAATCCAGGTTCTCAAAGTCGGCCCTTCACAGGCATAGCCAACGCTGCTTGGCGCGCCAAGTCCTCACGCAGCACCGAACTGCGAAGTTCAATGAGCGCCGTGACTTGATTTTCGTCGAATTCCCCGGCCAGCCGCCCATTTTGCAAACGCCTGAGCGCCCACTCGGCTTCGAAGGCGTCATGCGCATCACGCCCGCGCCGAACGACCTCATCATCAAAGTCACTTTCGAACAGCCAGCAACTCCGCGCGTCGAGACCGTCGCTGAAGCACTCAACGAAACCGAAGCTACCGCGTAGAGCTGCCAACGGCCGCAGCCGCAGGCTCGCTGGCGCACGATCTCCGCTTGTCTAACTCTCCCCTGCTTACGCGAAGCGTTCGTTCGCTCTAGCAGCCACTTTCGAAAAACTTTTTGGAACTTGTCCCACCAAAAAAACTCTCAACGGCTTGTGAGACGGTCCCGCGCCAATCCCGCCGTTGTCCCGCGAAAACCAGAGAGAGCTGTTGGGTGTTTTTCACGTTGTGACGCTGAAAGTTATGAGTCGCGCTGCCTCTTTCGCGAAGTGTATTGCAACGATGTACCAACGTCGGCTCTAACTCATTGAATATAAGCAATTAAAGTTTGAATAGCCGATAATCTATCGGAACATCCGACTGTCGTGCGCAAGCTGCGCACTTCCCTTTTTCGAGCGCACGCAGAGAGTCGGTGGGTGTAGTTTGCGCTGGGCCAGCGACGCGCGGCGGCCAATCCCGCGCCCGCGCCGGCGCGTTCAGTTTTCCGGCCCGGAGATTGCCGCACGCCATGCGGAAACGCACTCTTGCGTCGAGAGCTTGCCGAGTGTGTGGCCGAACCTGCGCCGCACGTAGGTTTCGAATCTTCCGTAGACTTTCCAATGCGGATGAGACTTGGCGGCATTGATTGCGCGGGCGCGGTCGCGCGGATTGAGCTTGTCAAACTTGGGCGGGATGATCTCGGGTTGTGATGGTGGTGTGGCCGCCGCGGGGCTCTGGAATTCCCGTAGGACGCGTTCGAATAAAGCGGGCGCCGCGGGAAACCCGATGCCTGCAGCGTTGGTTTCGTCCAGGAAAGACTTGCGAAGCTGATATAGCGTGGTCACGGGAATGGGTTGGCCGGGATGCTCATTCTGGCAACGTTGCAAGTTGAATTTGAGCCGCAAGACGATCTCTTCCGTCTGCGGCGGATATCCGGGCGCCGCGGTTTGCGATTTTTTCGGTTTAATAAGGGGGGGCTCCGAAACTGCTTTTCTCGGAGAGTCTCTCGGAGAAAAGTCTCTCGAAGAATCTCTCATATCTTTCTCTTTCTTAACTCTCATGGTAGGCGCGGATGGCTCTCCGTTATGCTCTCCGTCATCGACGCGGACACCCTGCGCGGAAGGTGCGCGGTTACCTGCGCGGACGTGTTTCTTTGGTTTGCGCCAACCCTTTATTTCGGAAGGATTTAGTACCTGTCCTTTGAGCGCGCCGCTGAGCGCGACGTAGTTGCAGATATCGACGCGGTAGGGGCGCGTACCTCCGCGCGGACAATGCGACACAATCCAGCCTGCTTCGGCTAAGCCGTGTAGAGCTTCTTGGAAGGTTCGGCGGGCGGACTCCCCATCCGTCGCCCATACTAGGCGCTCGGCGCACATCTTCTCGATGCTGCCCGTTGACCAATCGGCCCAGCGATAGCACCAGAGCATGGCCAGAAACATGGACGGCGTGATGGCGCCGCGCTCCCGCGCTTCGAAGAGCGCGTACGGAATGCGAGCAAACAATTGAGCGGTCGGCTCGTTCGGTTCTTGACTCTGCTCGGTTCGGTTGCTATTTTCCATGCGATCCCCTTTCCTTGCTTCGGGGCCGGCCGCGAACCGGCCCTTTTTAACTTTCAGACGCTCGACACTTTCCGGCGAAGCTCATGCTCTGCGAGCTTTCGCAACCAGCTGCAAAACGGCAAGCCTGCCATCCTCGCGCGCCGCTTCATCTGCGCATACAGCAACTCGTCCACTGGCAGTTGCACGTTTTTCCGCACTGGGCGCTTTCCTTTTACTTCTGTGCCAACCATGTTTTCTCCCGTCACTAGACCGTACCCCCTAAGTTATCAGATTGCGTGTTGACGCATCGTCTAACTTCCTGTATACTGCGTTTCCGTAGCACAGGTCCAGCAGATTTTTTAGCGTAGTTTCGGACGGACTAGAAAGAACGACCGCGTCGCTTTCTCGTAGGCCGCGGCCCGAGCACAGTCCAGCGAAGTCCTCTACTGAAGAGAGACTTCCCCGGGGGAGTGCTCGGCCATGGCAGAACCAACGATCACGGCGGGTGACATCCTCACGCCGAAAGAACTATCCAAACGCCTGAAAGTCAAACCCAGTTGGATTTATGAAAAGTCGCGCGCCCGCGGGAAGCACGGCAAGCCTTTGCCAGTGCTAAGGTGTGGCCGGTATCTCCGTTTTTGCTGGCCCGACATCGTCAAGTGGCTCCGCGAAAGCTCCTCTTGCTAATTAATATATAGGTCTGTATACTATCTCCGAAGGGAGAACCCACCAATGCGACAGCAAAAAGGATATGTCTTTCATCATTACGGCAGTTGGTTTGTCCGATACAAGGACGACGTGCGTCAGGCGGACGGCTCCATTAAGCGCGTTCAGGTCTGCCGAAAGCTGGAAGTGGGGTATGGCGGGGAGTACCGGACGCGGAGAAGTGTTAGGGAATTTGTCGACAGGATTCTGCGCCCTGTCAATAGCGGGACGCTCAACCCGGAGAGCACGCAAACCGTGGTGGAGTTTGTCGAGAAAATCTATCTGCCCGAGTACGTCGAAAAGCATCTCCGGGCGGCGACGCAGCGGCAATACAAAGAAGTTTGGAAACGCTATCTTGCGCCACGCATGGGGAAACTGACGCTGCGAGATTTTCGCACGGTGCACGGCGAAACGATGCTGGCGAAGATTGCTGAGCAGGATAAATTAGGCCGATCTTCACTTCGGCACTGCAAAGCATTCTCTCGGGCAGTTTCAAGCAAGCGAAGCGGCTCGGCATTCTCGACGGTATAAATCCAATTCAGGATGTGAGCATTCCCCGCGTGCCAGAGCCGGAAGCGGAAACCTACGCCTACGGCCTCGCCGAAATTAAATCCATACTGGCCGTGCTGCCCGAGCCGGCCCGCACTGTGGTACTCACTGCTGCATTCACCGGCCTGCGCAAGTCTGAGCTTCGCGGTTTGACCTGGGCTGACTTTGACGGCGAAACGCTGACTGTCCGTAGGTCTGTGTGGAACAGCACGGTTGCCGAACCTAAGACGCGTCGGAGCCGTTCGCCTATTCCCGTAGTCAAGCAGTTGGCCGATGCGCTGGCCGCGCACAAAAAACGAGCCGACAAACTGGCGCAACCGGATTTGCCGATCTTCCAAGCGGGGAATGGGCAGCCGTTGAATTTAGACAACGTGGCCCGTCGCGTAATCATTCCCGCTCTGTCGCCTTGCGCGGTTTGCAAAAAGCAAGAATCGGAGCACAAGCCCGAAGGACACCTTTTCGAGCGCGACGCGTCGCTACCGGGGTGGCACGGCTGGCACGCGTTCCGCCGCGGCCTCGCGACGAACCTTCACTCGCTCGGCGTGGACGGAAAAACTATTCAAGCCATTTTGCGCCACAGCACGCTGGCCTTGACCATGAATATCTACGTCAAGAGCGTGAGCGAGTCGCAGACCACTGCACTCGACTCACTGTCCGAAAAATTCGACCTGTGCAACGCTAAAGTGCAGTGAGAATGCAACGGGTAGCGTGAACTAGGGTGTGCAAGTTACTGAAAAGAATGGAGCCGAGGGTGGGAGTTGAACCCACGACCTGTCGATTACGAATCGACTGCTCTACCACTGAGCTACCTCGGCGTGCTTAAAAACGATAGCATCCGTTCAATATTTCTGCAATGAAGCGGCGGCGGTGTATTTTTACTGCCCGGGCCAGCCGCTAACAGATGTTCTGACGGTGTATATCGGAGCAGCGTCTACCGAACGGGGCTCGGTGTTTCCATTAAATCGAGCAAATCCTCACAAACGCTCACCGCGAAAAGGGGTACATCGCCCAGCCGATACCCACCCCGATCAGCACGAATAAAATTAGGGACCAAAGAATGTACTTGAGTCGCTCGTTCGCGCCACGCCGGCTCAAAAATCCAAACGCAATAGAAATCACCAACGCAAACAGCGTCATCGCCTGGAAATGGTTCAAATGCACTCCCATGTGGGACTTACGCCTTGCGGCCGCGCGCCGCTTCATAGGCGTGCAGCGCCGCCAGCAGATTCAGTACACCTGCAGCAGCGAGAAACCTGGTGCCGTAATCGCCGCCGGCGTGCGCAACATCCGAGCCAAGTGGTTCCAGCGCGCGCGCTGCAAAATAAAACGAGCCGGTACCGAGATCAGCGATATACCCGAGCATTCCAAACGCATCACCGGCGTCCGAACTAAATATGTTTCCGCGCAGCCCGACGCCGATCAAGACTAACAGCCCCACCGTTAGGAAACAGGCCACGGCGCGGCCCCACATTTTCAGAATCGCGTGCCCCAAGCCGGGCAGCAGCCATCCGGCGGCGCCGATGACAATGGCCACACCCTCGCCTCTGGGTTGGTACGCCGGTGCGGAGGTGACGCTTTCTGAAGTTGTGTTTGTTTCGCCGGTCATTGCTGAATCGTACGGCCGCCGCTAGGCCAACAGCGGGAGAACTTCCTTCTGCACCGCCCCAGTGACGCGGGCTTCCTGCTCTCCGATGTAAACGTTCACTTCGCTGCGAATCCCAAACTCCGGCAGGTAAATGCCCGGCTCAATGGAAGTGCACGTTTTCGCGATCAGATGGCGTTCGTCGTGCGTCTCCAACCCATCCATATTGACGCCATTTCCATGCACCGACTGCCCGATACTGTGGCCCAAGCGGTGAAAGAAGTACTTGCCATAGCCGGCTTTCTCGATCACGGTGCGGGCAGCCTTGTCGACCTGCCAACCCTGCAGCGGCTTGTGCTTCGCAACGCTGGACTGGATGAGCTCGATGGCTTTGTCGCGTGCGTCGCGAACCACGTTGAACACTTTGGCCATTTTATCCGGCACCCTGGCTCCTAGATACCCAACCCAGGTGATGTCGTAATACACACTGTCCTTGGCTTTGGTTTTGCCCCACACGTCCAGAAGGAGAAGATCGCCTTCGCGAATCGGCGATGCCGAGGCAGGCGTTGGGCCGTAGTGTGGATCGCTGGCGTGCGGCCCGACGGCGACGTCTGGGCCCTCATTCGCGGTGATGCCCGCTGCTTCGAATTGCCGGACGAACCACTGCTTTAGGTCGTATTCGGTGAAGACCTTCTTTTCGCGTACGTTCTTCGCTGCGAGTTCAAAAGCCTCGCGGACTAAGCGATCGATGACCGCTCCCGCCGCCAGATGGGATTCGAGCTGCTGGGCGCTCCAGCACGCTTCGTATTTTTGAACCAGATCCGCCGAGGTCAACACCTTGGCGCCGGCGCTGCGCACCAGTTCGACCGTACCTGCATCCACCATGGCCACATACGGAATGGCGTTTTTCGGTGAGTATTGCATGGCGACTTTCTTGGCGGTTCCCAGCAGCTTGCGTAGATTCTTTCGTAATTCGTCTTGCTGAGAATAAAAGAGCGTTTCGCCCGGCAGCGCGGCCAGGGACTCCGTCTCGATCTTATGGACCAGTTTCCGCGGCGCGCCTTTCGCCGGCACAAAGTAATACCAGCGGCGCGTGCGCATCCCGGGTGGGAGTTGCAAGATGTTCTGCGCGATCGGATCACGGCCGCGAAAGTCGTAAAAGAGCCATCCGTCGAGCTTTGCTGCTTTTAAGTCAGTCTGAATTGCGTTGATGTCAGCGCTCATTTTTAAAACCTGTCTCAGCTTTTATCGATCTGGGGGTTTGTCGCTACGCCTCATGCTCCAGCAGAGCGAGCACTTCCCTGCCCGTCACGCCGTGAATCTCGATTCGTTTGTTGCGGCTGCGCTCGCCGGAAAGAATTCTAACAGCCGCCTTCGGCCTTTTCAAAAGTCCCGCTAGAAGGTCGACCAGAGCTTCGTTGGCCCGGTTTTCCAGAGCCGGCGCCTGCAGACGAATCTTTAGGGCCCCGTTCATTGCGCCGGCGATTTCGTCTTTCGCTGCGCGCGGCTGTACCCGCACGAGAAACTGTACCTTGCCCAAACCTTCGGTGATCTCGATCATGGCTATTTCTTTGGCGCTTCGCGAGCGCCGAAAATCGCAGTTCCCACGCGCACTTCCGTAGCGCCTTCTTCTATGGCGACCTCGAAATCGTGCGACATGCCCATCGAAAGGACCGGAAGTTCGCAGTGCAGGCGCTTCGCAAGATCATCACGCAGTTCCCGTAAACGGCGAAAGTACGGACGCGCATGCTCAGCATTTTCGAAGAAAGGCGGAATGCACATCAGGCCCGCGAGATGAAGTGAAGACAAATTCGCGATTGCTTCGGCGATCATGGGAAGCTCGGTTGGGGGTACCCCGCTTTTCGACTGCTCCCCGCTCACACGCACTTCAATCAAAACGCGCAGTCCAGTGGTTGGCTTGGACTCAGCATAAAAGCGGTCGAGACGTTGCGCCAAGGGAAAGTCATCTACAGAGTCGATCGCATGAAACAGCTTCACGGCGCGCGCGGCCTTATTGCTTTGCAGATGGCCTACAAGGTGGAAGACGGCGCCGTCTAAGTCGCTTACCGCGCCGTGCTTTCCTTCCCACTCCTGGACACGGTTCTCGCCAAAATGACGCAAGCCGGCGTCATACGCAGAGCGAAGCGCTTCCGCCGGATGCGTTTTGGAAACACCGATCAGCGTAATTTCTTCAGGCCGGCGCACCGCGCGACGAGCCGCGGCAGCGATGCGCTCCTGAACTTGTGTCAGGTTTTTCCGGATGAACTTGAGCGCCATAGCAGACACTAGATGCTAACACGCAGCCGTTTGCAGCCCGCCAGCGCTCCGGTTAGACTGGCGTCCACAATGGATTTCCCCGGAAAATTGATCGCAGTGGAAGGAATTGACGGCAGCGGCAAACGCACGCAGGTCAAGCTGCTGTCCAAAGCCCTTACCGCTGCGGGCCATACCGTTTTCACGACTGGCTTTCCGCAATACGGTTCGTGGTTCGGAAAAATGGTCGGCCAATTCTTGAATGGAGACTTTGGACCGCTGGAGGCGGTGGATCCTCACTTCACGGCCCTGCTTTATGCAGGAGATCGGTTTGAGGCGAAACAGCATCTCGAGAGTGCCCTAGCAGAACGCAAAATCGTGCTGGCTGATCGCTACATCGGCTCGAATCTGGCACATCAAACAGCTCGGACGAAACCGAGCGAACGAACGGCGTTCATTCACTGGATTGAGCATCTGGAATATGGGATTTACGGACTTCCGCGTGAGGCGCTCGTGCTCTATCTCCGCGTGCCGCCTCGCGCCGCTCAAGAGCTGGTGGATCGCAAGTCGGCGCGCTCCTACACGAAAGACAAGAAAGACTTGCAAGAGGCCAGCCTGAAGCACCTCGCGGCGGCGTCCGCCATGTACGACCAACTCTCCAGCCGTGCTAACTGGGTTACCGTGCGGTGTTTCGACGAACAGCGCGCCGCCATGCGTTCGCCCAAGAGCATTGCCACGGAAATTCTCGCCGCAGTACAAAATGTACTGGAACACTCCAGCGTATCCGCTTTCGTCGCGAAGGACGGGCGCTAGCCGATGGCCTTCTCTGAATTTCTCGGGAACGAGAAAATTGTTGCCGCGCTGCAGGGCGCGTTGCGCGGAGAACGCGTGCCGCACGCGCTGCTCTTCAGTGGTCCGCGAGGAGTCGGAAAGTTCACGCTGGCGCGCATGTTCGCACAAGCGGCCAACTGCGAAAAGCTGAAGGACGACTTTTGCAGCGAATGCGCCACGTGCCAGCGCATCGCATTGCTTGCCGATCCTGAAAAGCTGATCGAGCAGGGACTTGCGGAGCGCGGGGAAAGCGCGGATGCGGCCACCGTTGAGCGGATTCCGCTGATTCTGCAGCCGCATCCGGATGTGTGGGGTTTGGTACCGGATCCCGTTCGCCTGAAAAATCCCGTGGCGCGCCCCATGCTTCGAATTGGCCAACTTCGTGCGGTGCAGCGTGCTGCGTATTTCCAACCCATGGGCCGCCGGCGGGTGTTCATTCTTGATGGGGCTGAGACCATGCGCTGGGATGTGGCGAACGTCTTTTTGAAGATTCTGGAAGAGCCTCCCGGTAACGCTACGCTGATTCTCACTGCGCCTTCGCCATATTCGCTTCTACCCACGATCGTCTCTCGTTGTTTGCAATTTCATTTTGCCCCGCTTTCGCAATCCGAAGTCGAAGGAATTCTTCGGGAGAAATCGAATCGCAAACCCGCCGACCTCAAGCTCGCCGCGCAGCTCGCGGAAGGCAGTCCCGGGCTGGCGCTGGAAATCAATGTAGAAGAAGCCGCGCAGCGACGGCGCGATGCCCTGCGGATTCTGGAGCGCGCTGCACGGGGACAGGGTCTCGCGCAGCTTTTCGCGGACACCGCGGGGCTCGCCAAAGATCGCGAAGCCTCTTTCGAAGATCAAATTTCAATTTTCTACGGATTGCTTTCGGACCTTCTCGAACTCACGGCCGGCGTAAAGAAACCGAATCTGCGCAACATCGCATTGACGAAAGATTTAGAAAATCTCGCCAAAAGTCTGAGTTCCGAGTGGGTCATGCGAGCTATTGCCGGCTTCGATGAGCTGCATGCCGGGGCGCGCCGCAATTTGAATCGGCAGCTTGGCCTGGATGCTCTGGCTGCTTCGCTGGGGCCTCGCACTTCAGCGTAATTTGGAGTATTACGCAGAAGAGCCAACTTCTCGCGAGATTCGATTTTTTCTAGTCGACTGTAACCTGGAGTCTAAAACTCGCATCTCACGAATAGAACAACCCACCATTACCCGCAAGGAGAAGTCATGGTCAATCGTAGAATGTTTCGCCCGGCTTTCCCGGACGTGAAGGAGCAGGTTCCCCAGCGGCCCCCCCATAACGGCCCCGCCCCAAGCAAAAAGCCCGCTCCGCCGGAAACTACACACGCGGAGAATTTCTACTGGGTCAAGCAGATGCAGAGCCGCACGCCGATGGTCGTGGTTCTCGAAAACGGCGAAGAACTGCACGGCACAGTGGAATGGTACGATCGCGATTGCATCAAGCTGACCCGTCAAGGCAGTCCGAATCTGCTCATCTTCAAGCGGGTCATCAAGTACGTCCACAAGGACGGCGAAGAAAACGCCTCCGGCGGCGACGAGTAACGCCGCCCTCCCTAGATGAGCGACTTGGAACTCCTTCGAGTTCCAACCGACCAATTCGAACCGAGTCCGCTCGGAAGCTGGAGAATGACTCCTGCGGAATGAGGTTACTTGCGCCTTGTTCCCTTCTCAAGGGAATGGCCTCGCGCTGCGCCAAACGTCATCAGCGCCTTCGCGGCGAGTGACCCACGTTCATTAAAGATTTCGCACTCAACAACCACAAAATTTCTGCCCGCCCGCAACACCTGCGCTTCTGCCTTGATGCGCCCGTCATGCACTGGCTCAAGGTAGTTGATCTTTAACTCTACGGTCGCGATCTGCGTGCCTCTAGGAACCGCAGTGTACGCCGCGATGGCCGCCACCGTATCCGCGAGGGTTGCCAGCACGCCGCCGTGGACCACGCCGTGCATCTGTTTGTGGCGTGGTTTCACGCGCATCGTGAACACCACATGGCCAGGATCCAGGCTCTCCAACACGAGGCCCAGAATCGCGGTCGCACCGCTCTCATTCGAACGCTTGCGCAGTGCGGCTTCGTACTTCTTCAGGTCCTCGATCGTGTGCACTCCGTTTCCTCGCTACGCTCAATAAGCGGAAAGTCCGCCGTCTAAAGGGATGGCCGCGCCGGTTACCCAGCTCGACTCCTCCGACGCGAGAAAGACCGCCATTTCGGCTACATCTTCGGGCCGCCCCATGCGTCCCAAAGGAATTCCTGCAATTCTGCCTTTTCGCGCCGCTTCTCCAGCTTCGGATGCGGCGAAGAGCCCGGCCACCAATTCCGTCTCCACGATGGACGGGCAGATGCAATTCACGCGCACTTTTTCATGAGCGTGGTCTAAAGCCATCGCTTTGGTTAGCAGAGTCAGACCGCCCTTTGAGGCGCAGTATGCGCCGCGATCTTTCATGCCGATGAGTCCCAGCACCGACCCGATATTCACAATCGTGCCGCCTCCCGCCTTGCGAAACTCACCCAAAACCGCGCGGCTCATCAGAAATGGCCCCTTCAGATTGATGCTCATGAGACGGTCCCATTCTTCCTCGGTCATGGCCTCGACCGTGGAAACATGCAGGACGCCGGCGCTATTCACGAGCACATTGAGCGAGCCAAACGCGGAGGCTGCCTCGGCGATGGCGTTCTCGGCGTCTTTTGCATTCGAAACGTCACATTTCAGAGCCAGCCGCTGCCCTCCATGAGGCTCGATCTCGTGCAGGGTTTCTTTCAGTTTATCCTCGCGACGGCCCGCGACCGCCACTTTGGCGCCTTCCCGAGCAAAGGCGGCGGCGATGGCGCGGCCTATCCCGGTACCACCGCCGGTTATGAGGGCAGACTTTCCGGCCAAACGCCCTTTTGGCAACAGTTTCCTCGCCTCCATTGGCTCTCCCAGGGCACTGCCGCCCGTGTCACGTTCTCGCTACCTGATGCGTCTAACGGAGTATCCTGCGGGGACCAGCACCTACGTCTTGGTGTCGGCCCAAGCGTCTGCCGTTTGCCGCTAGAATGCTGCACGAACTGAGCGTAAGAAACAACCGAGGTGGACGGAGCCCTCGCTCATGAAAATCGGCATCACCTGTTATCCCACGTATGGCGGCTCCGGCGTTGTGGCCACCGAACTCGGCCAGGAACTGGCCGCTCGCGGGCACGATATTCATTTCATCTCCTATGCTCCGCCAATTCGCATGAATCTGAATGACCCCCACACTCACTTCCATGAGGTCGATGTGGCCTCATACCCGCTCTTTGATCACCCGCCTTACACGCTCGCGTTAGCTACGAAAATGATGGAAGTGTTCGAATCGGAAGGATTGGACATTCTCCATGTCCACTACGCGATTCCGCATTCTGTGAGCGCTCTCCTCGCGCGTTCGATGGCCGCTCCGCGCCGCCTGCCTTTCATCACCACTTTGCACGGCACCGACATCACGCTAGTCGGCAGCAACCGCAGCTATCTGCCGATCACCAAGTTTTCGATCGAGCAATCTGACGGCGTCACCGCCATTTCGAACTATCTTCTAACGCAGACGCTCAAGGAGTTCGATATCAAGCGTCCGATCGAAGTGATTCCCAACTTCGTGAATTGCGACCTCTACACGCGCAGTGCGCAGCCGACGTTGCGCAATCTCTGGGCGCCGGACGGCGAACCCATCCTCATGCATCTTTCCAATTTCCGGCCTGTCAAGCGCCTCACGGACGCCGTGGAAATTTTCGCGCTGGTGCGCGCCAAAATGCCGGCCAAACTGGTGCTCATCGGCGACGGACCTGACCGCGGCGCTGCGGAATATCTCGTCCGCAAGAAGCGCCTCCAAAAAGACGTGCACTTCCTCGGCAAGCAAAATGCCGTCTACGAGAAACTTTCTGTGGCGGATTTATTCTTGA
>Ga0335081_10002129_pt1 | contig 31121 bp, 27 predicted proteins | sample Lox_Sample_35_FD_206713 | JGI IMG/M metagenome (GOLD analysis project Ga0335081, IMG submission 206713) | Soil microbial communities from Loxahatchee National Wildlife Refuge, Florida, United States - Lox_Sample_3.5 | ecosystem: Environmental > Terrestrial > Soil > Wetlands | place: USA...
CCAGGGCGCGCGCCGCCGGATAAGCGATTCCGGCTTCCACTTCTTTCATCGGCAAGGCCATCGCGTTCCGCTGCGTCTCCGCCGTGCAGCGCGTTTTCTGCTAGCATTCTGTTGGGCTTATCACGTACCGCTCGCCCGCATTGATGCCATCCAACCCGCCGTTCCTCGCCGTAGCTGCGTCGCAGCAGCCTGCCCAGCGCACCCCATCCAGCAGGTGGATCGGCCTCGCTCACCGCGTTCTCTTCGCCTTCCTCGCACTCTGCGTCATCCTGCTGCCGCACTCCATCAAGGGCGCCCGCCATGCCTGGATGATCGCTTTCTGGATTTGGCTCGCCACCCTGCTGCTGGAGCGCAGGCGGATGTTCGCCCAGCCCCTGGCGCTGCCCATGCTGGCCTTCATCGCGCTGAGCGGCCTTTCGACTGCCTTCTCGCCCGATCCTTACCTGAGCTGGGCCGACATGAAGCTCGTGTGCTACATCGCGCTGGTCGGCACCCTGTTCGCCCAGAACCTGACGCGGCTATCGCAGGTGCGCACCCTGGTTTTTCTGCTCGTGCTTTCCGCGGCGGCCGCTGCGGGCTTCACCGCCTGGCAGTACACCTTCGGCATCGGAGTGCGCATCGCGCACATCGACTGGCACACGCCGCTCTATCGCGCCGGCATCCACACCAATGACGTAATCGTCAGGGTCAATGGAAAGCCTGTCCATACTCCTGACCAATTGCGGAAGGCGCTGGACGAGGCTTCACCCGGCTCCCTGCTGCGCATCAATCTGCTTCGCGGTGTTCCCACTCAAAGACGCAGTCTCATCGTTCCCATCGCAGTGGGTGGTGTGGGCGCGCAATCGCTCCAGATGGCACGCGCCACACCCTTGCGCGCTCAGGGAACGCTTGGTCATTACGGCATCTTTGCCGAGGTGCTGATGCCTATCGGCTGTCTCGCCTGGGCGCTCTTCCTTGGTAGCCTGCCGCAGCGGCGCTGGTCGGCTGTCATCTTCGCCGTCATCTTTCTGGCGCTGACCGCAACCATCTTCGCCACCCAGAGCCGCGCCGCGATGATCGGGCTCCTGGCGGGGTGTGTGCTTGCCCCCCTGCTGCTGGCTCCCCGGCGCAGGCGGCTATGGGCCATTGTCATCCTGCTGCTTCTGGCCGTCGCTGCCAATCTCTGGATCCACCACTCGCGCGGGCTTGGCTGGATCGGCGGCAGCGACGCCGGCACCCGCTATCGTCAGCTGATGTGGGAGGATGGCCTGCGCCTCGCCCTCCAGCATCCCCTCGTCGGCGTCGGCATGGGCACGGTCCAGAACCATTGGCAGCAGTGGAACATCCGCGCCTTCGCCCATTACCACGTCTACTGGAACTTTCATTCCGACATCGTTCAGATTGCCGCCGAGCGCGGCTTTCTGACCCTCGCAGCCTGGCTCTGGTTTGTGGTGGCTTATCTGGTTTACCTCCTCCGCCTGCTGGCACGGGCGCGACGGCAGAATCGCTTTGCCACTGTAGTGGTCGCCGGCATCCTCAGCGGATTCGTTGCCTTTCTCGTTCCCTCGCTAGTAGAATCCGCCCTGAACGACGATGCCCTGGTGACCCTGCTTTTCTTCTGCTTCGGAGTCGCCGTGGCAGTCGACCGCATCCTGCAAACGCCGGGGGCTCTCGACGTGGACTGGCGGGCCGCCCCATAGCGACCTGCCTGTATTCCGAGGGGGCGCGGTTCCGCTCCACCGGCAAGGGCGGGCCTCAGCCCGCGGAAAACGTGAACTCCATCACCTCCGCTCAACAGACGCAAGCAGCGGGTGCCACCCCGGCCAGCGGCCTTTGGCTGCATTTCATCCCGGTCCTGCTGCTTTTGCTCTTTGCCCTGCAATCCATCTGGTTCATCCGCACCCAGTCGCTCACCTATGATGAGCCCGCGCACATCATCGCCGGCACCGACGCCTGGCAGCACGGACGATTCGAGCGCTGGAACGACCATCCGCCGCTTGGCCGCCTGTGGCTGACGCTGCCTCTCGCGCGGACCCCAATCGATTACACCCAGCAGCCCTGGCAGCGCGAACTCAGGATCACGGCCATGCAGCCCGGGCCGGAGTGGCTAGCTCTTCGCACGCGGCCCCTGAATACGCTTCTCGGCCTGGCGCTGGGTATTGCGTTGTGGTTCGCGACGCGGCGGTTCTTCTCCGAGGGCGCTGCCAATGTGGCGCTCGCGCTTTTTGCCTTTACACCGTCGCTCGTGGCGCATTTCTCCCTGGCCACCACCGATGGCATCGGCGCGCTCTTTGTTTTTCTGGTTGCGCTCCAGCTCATCCGCTGGCGGCTGCGTCCTACCGCCGCGCAGACGCTGCTGATGGGGCTCGCTCTTGGCGGACTGCTGCTCGCGAAATTTTATGCGCCGCCTCTGGTCGCCCTCGCGCTCATCCTGATGCTGCTGCTCGACCGCAGCGGCCACCGCCTGTTCTCCGCGAAGTGGAACTGGAAGCCGGCGCTCGCGGCGCTGGCCATCGCGATCCTGCTCGTCTGGGCCGGGTATTTCTTCCACATCTCGCGCCTGACGGTCGGCGACGGTCGGGTGCAGGTGACATATCCCAACCGCCCGGTCAGGACTTATCTGACGCGGACGAACGTTCGCGTGAGCACCCTGGTGCCGGCCGGCGAGTTCTTCGAGGGCCTGCGCGAAGTCATTCGCAACAACCATCGCGGACGGCCGTCGTGGTTGCTGGGCACAATCCATCCCCGGGGCGGCACACCCCTGTATTACCCCATCGCCATCCTGCTCAAATGGCCGACCATCCTGTTGCTGCTTTGTGTGCTGAGCCTGGCAGTCGGCCGTGCTCCGCGCGACCTGCTGCTGCTGCTCGCCTTTCCCCTGCTTTACCTGCTGTTTGCCCTCACTTCACGCTATGAAATCGGCGAGCGCCACATCCTGCCGCTTTATCCCTTCGCGCTGCTCATCGCCGGTGGGATCTGGGAACATGCTCGCCGCTCGCGCGCGGCAACCATGCTCGTGGTGCTCGCGCTCTGCCTGAATGCCGCCGACGTCATGCGTTATGCCCCTGATTACCTCTCATACTTCAACTTCTTCGTTAAACCGCAGGCGAGCTGGCGGCTGCTGACCGACAGCAACCTGGACTGGGGGCAGGGCCTGATCGCGCTGCGCAATTATCAGCGGCAACATCCCGGCGAGGTCCTTCACCTCGCCTGTTTCGGCACCGTCGATCCCGCGCTTTACGGCCTCGATGTCGTCCCGCTTGAGCCTGAAGAAAAACCGGCGGGCAAGGTCGTCATCGGCGCTACCCTGCTCTCCGGCCAGGTTCTGGACGATCCCGAAGGCTACCGGTGGTTGTGGCCGTATCGCCCCGAGCGCGTGATCAATCATTCCCTGTGGATGTATGACATCAGGTGAACTTGCTGTTCCACAGCGTGTAATCCGTACCTGACACGAACCGCTCGCCAGCTCATGTACTGCCCGGCGTTTTCTTCCCGCGAGGTAAAATTCAGGTTCCCGAATGAAGTTGAATTCCCATCCGGCGCAGGCCATGCCCGCGACGCCAGACTCCGGCGTTGCCGCAGAATCGCGCTGGGCGAAGCTCTGGCGCTCGCCCCGCTGGATGGTGCTGGTCGCCTTCGCGGCGCGTGTGCTGTGGATCGCCCTGGCGCATACCTATCGTATTCGCACCACCGAACATAATTTCGGATTTGGCTGGGAGATCGGACGCATTGCCTGGTCGCTGGCGCATGGCCTCGGCTTCAGCTCTCCCTTTGGCGGCAACACCGGCCCCTCGGCCTGGACCGCGCCCGTCTATCCCTGGATCGTCTCGCTGGCCTTTCGCCTGCTGGGCAGTTATTCGCCCGCGTCCGCCTTCGCCCTGCTCACCTTCAACAGCTTCTTCGCCGCGCTTACCTGCTGGACCATCTATCGCACCGCGCGGCGCCTCTTCAGCCCGACGGTCGCCGTCTGGTCAGGGTGGATCTGGGCGCTGCTTCCCTACACCATTTTCTGGTCGGTGCGCTGGATCTGGGAGACCAGCCTGTCGGCATTCCTTCTGAGCCTGCTGTTCATGCTGACGGTGGAAATGGACGGCGACCGCAGGCCCGCGTCCTGGATTGGCTACGGTCTGCTCTGGGGCATCGCCGCGCTCACCAATCCTGCCGCGCTCTCATTTCTGCCCTTCGCGGGCGGCTGGCTGGCCTGTCAGTTGCATCGCCGGCGTCAGCCTCTGGTCGCACCGGTGCTGCTGGGCGCTGTCATCTTCTGGCTGACCATCATGCCCTGGCTGGCGCGCGATTACGCCGCCATGGGCAGATTCATCTTCATTCGCGACAACTTCGGCAACGAACTGCGCGTCGCCAACAACCCCCTGGCCGAAGGCCCCCTTGTGGCCATCTATCATCCCAGCGAGAACGATCTGGTCCGGGAACGTTACCGGCGCATGGGCGAGCTCGCCTTCTGCGCCGACCAAGGACGCCGGGCCCGCGAATGGATCGCGGAAAATCCCGGCCGATTCACCGTGATCACCCTGCGCCGTGTCATCTTTTTCTGGGATGGCCTGCCGCGCATCACGAAGGTTCAGGCCCTGGCGGAGACCAAAAATGCGCTCTTCCTGGCCACCTCGGTGCTGGCCATCTGGGGATGGATGCTGGCGTGGAAACGCCGTCTTCACGGCGCCTTTCTGTTCGGCAGCCTCATCGTTTTTTATCCGCTGATTTACTATATCTGCTTCCCGCAGCCGCGTTACCGGCACCCGATCGAACCCGAGCTGCTGGTCCTGGGGGTCTACCTGGTCTCTGAAGCCCGATCTCGCGCTGCCAAACGCGGTGAACAGGCGCTCGCCCAGCCCGACTCGGACGAAGTTCTGCCCCAATTCCACACCCTGTCGGTCATCATTCCCGTTTACAACGAGCGCCGTACCGTGATGAAGCTTCTGCGCCAGGTGGTCCGCCAGCCGCTGAGCCTGCACAAGGAGCTCATCATTGTCGACGACTGCTCCGTCGATGGCACCCGCGAATTCCTGCTGCAAAGCGACTTGCAGGAGCTGCTCGGCGGCAACGGCGCCAACACCGTCCGCCTCATCCTGCACGACCGCAACCTGGGCAAGGGCGCGGGGGTGCGTACCGGACTGGAGCACGCTACCGGCGAACTCGTTCTCATTCAGGATGCCGACCTGGAGTACGATCCCCGCGATTATCCCGCGCTGATTGCCCCCATTCTGGGGGGCCACGCCGATGCCGTCTTCGGCAACCGCTTTCATTACGGGGCCCACCGCGTTCCGCGCTTCTGGCGCTACGTTCTGAACCGCTTCTTCTCCGTTCTCTGCAACATGCTCACCGGCATCGGCATTCACGACGTTACCGCCTGCTACAAGGTCTTCCGCCGCGAGCTGCTGCTCCAGATGCATCTGCGCTCCGACCGCTTCAGCATCGAAACCGAAATGACGGTGAAGCTGGCCAGGATGAACATCCGCATCTACGAAGTGCCCATCGTCTATCACGGCCGCACTTACGCCGAAGGCAAGAAAATCAGCTGGAGCGACGGCGTGGTGGCGCTCTACGACCTCATCAGGTATCGCTTTAAGGATTAGCGCCAGGCGCAGGAGATAAAAGCAGGATATGGCAAGACTGGCATCTCTGGCGTTCGTTCTCGCCTGCATGGGATTTGCCGCTGTCCTCACCATTCATATCGCGGCCCTCTCCGGGTCAGTCGGCCCTTTCCAGCATTTCGGAAAATTGCTTTTTCCCGCGTTATTGGTTGTCTGGCTGCCGGCAATCTTCTGCATGAACCGGCTGGTCCGGGATGTACCGCAAAAGGACATCTGGAAGGCGGCTCTGCGCGGCTGCCCCACGTGGATGCGAACCGCGCTTTGGGTAGTTTGCGGATACGCCTGGGTGGGAGGGTTCGTCATCCCAATAATCGCGGGACGCGATACGAACTCGCAGCTTGCAGGAGCGCGGACCACATCAGGTGTGATGCTGGGTTTTTATGGCATCGCGGTTTGTGTTCTACTCGGCGACTCAGGCCGCCAGATTTGACGAGGGCAGGCGCTGCCTGAACGGACACCGCGTGGGGCCGCTCGCCAAATACTGTGGGGAGTGCGGCGCGCCGGTGGCCGCAAATGCAGCCAATCCTCTGCGGCCGCAATGGCCATCGGCTAGTCCCGCGAAGACCAGCCGCCAATTGCTGGTTGCTGAGGAAGCTCTACTTAAGTCTGGTCTTTGAAGGGGACGGCCTTTAGGCCGTCCGTAACCGCCGCCAATAGTTGCGGCTTTAGCCGCTGCGGGACTCCGCCGGGACCTGATCAGACTTTCCCCAACCGCTAACTGCTAGCTCCCGGTTGCTGCCTTCACGCATTCTGCCGGTTCGGCGCGTTCGTCTTCGTCAACTCTCCCGCCGCCTGGTTCCACGCAGCCACCCAGGGCACCAGTAACGAATACAGCAGCCGCGCCCCCATCTGTCGCAGGCCGGCGCGCTTGCCGAAGCTGCTCCAGTCCAGGCGAAAGGCGAAATAAATTTCCAGCAGCAGCACGCAGACGAAGGGAACAACCGTGCGCGGCAGCAGCCCAATCGCAACCAGCTCGGCCACGCAGCGCAGCAGGTTTCTCACCAGCCGCCCGCGCCGCGTTCCCAGCACGCCATCGGCAACGCCGTAGCGCGCCATCATGGCAAGCGCGCTCCTCAGGCTGTGCCGCGGCCGATAGATGGCCTGCGCACGCTCGGCGTAAGCCGGCGTGACCAGCCGCCGCACCTGCTGATCGAACAGCGTGTCTTCGCCCAGGAAGCTGGTCTCCGGAAATCCGCCGACGCGCTCCCACAGCTCCTTGCGAAACGCCATCGACCGCGCCGTGCATGACCGCGTGGTTCCATCGGCGCGCTGCTTCATCCCAAAAAATGGCGCCGAGGCCAGGTCCCATACGGTCTGCCCGGCAGGATCGACGCAGGAGCCGCCCAGCACATATTCCGCGCTGCCCTCGAGGATGGGCATCGTCAGCCGGCCCAGCCACTCGCGATCGTAGAGGCAGCCGGCATCGGCACAGGCGATGACCTGCGAAGTGGCCGCGCGAATCCCGACGTTGCGTCCGCGGGCAATCGGGCCGGGAGAAGCCTTCAGATTGCAGCTCTCGTCGCGGATGGCCACCAGGTTGGCGCATTTCCCCTGCGCCGCCTGCAGCCGCTCCCAGGTGCCGTCGGTCGAGCCGCCGTCCACGATAATGATCTCCCGCGCAGCGGGAGTCTGCCCCGTCAGGCTGGCAATAAGCCCCTCGATGTCGTCGGCCTCGTTGAGGACGGTCGCGATTACGCTAACGGGCGCGGTGGCGGTCAACTTTCGGGATTGCCTCTGGTCAATATCATACCCGCCAACCTCGCTGAACCTCCGGGCCGCTCGCTTTCCGCAAGCTTCTGCGTCTCGTCCCTTTTTGCGAACCTGGGAGCGGGGCTCCGCGTATATCACCACGCGGACCTTTGTTCGCAACTCGCGTCTGACACGCGACAGGGGGCACCCATGGCTCTTTCTCATCGCAATCGCAGCCTGACAGCCGCCATTTCAGCAGCGTTTCTGGCGCTGCTCATAAGCCTTCCCGCATACGCCGAGGTAACCCAGGAGTTCCACCGCAGCGTTCCTCTTAGCCAGAATGGCCGTGTCTCGCTCAGCAACATCAACGGCGACGTCGAGATCACCGGCTGGAGCCGCAACGAGGTCCAGATCGATGCCGTGAAAACAGCGCGCGACCAGCAGCGTCTTGACGAAGCCCGCATTGAGGTGAACGCCGGCAGCGATTCGGTGGAGATCCAGACCGTCTATCCTGAGGGCCGCACCAACAACAACCCGGCTTCCGTCCACTACACGCTTCACGTGCCGCAGAACGCAAGGATCGACAAGGTGGACCTGGTGAATGGCTCGCTCACGGTGCAGAAGCTCACCGGCGAGGTCAATGCCAATCTCGTCAATGGCAAGCTGCACGCCTCCGGTCTCTCCGGTGAAGCTGACCTGGCGACGGTGAACGGCTCCATCGACGCCAACTATACGTCACTCAACAATGTCCGCCAGATTACGCTTAAGTCCGTGAATGGCAGCATCGATCTGCTGCTGCCGCAATCGCCCAGCGCTGACGTGAGCGCCAGCACCGTGAACGGCGGTATCACGACGGACTTCCCGCTCACGGTGCAGGGTCACTGGGTGGGCAAGCACATGTCAGGAACGCTGGGCAGCGGCGGCGTACACATCGATCTCAACAACGTGAACGGAGGCATCCACATCGGGCCCGGTCGGGGCAGTTTGTAAGCCCCGGCGCCGGCGGCAGTCAGGCAGGCGCAGCTCTTCACCAGGTCCAGCTTCGCGATTTGCTTTGCGACCCTCCCCACGATGGCGGCTGTCCGCGCACAGATCCGCCCCGAAAGAGCGGACCGGCAATCGCATTCTCCGGGCGGCTCCGGCCTATCCGGAGACACAGTAATCGAAGATGTCGTTCCAGACTTTCGCGAACCCCGCGTCATCAAAGCCCGAGCCCGATTTGAACAGGTCGTACGCCTGATATTTCCGCCGGTGGCATTCCGGCGCGGCATGCACCGGCGCGTAATGTCCCACGATGTCCATGTGGTCGGCGCTCACCAGCAGGGTGTGCTCTTTATTCGGCCACAACATGGACGCGGTGTTGACGATGCCGTCGTTGTCCCAGGACTCGGGCTCTAGCGGGCTGTTGTCGGCCACCAGGAAAGGTTCGGGGATAGGCTGGTTGTCCCGCAGTGTAAACGGACCGCCGGCGCAGGCGCGATAGATGCCGCGATAGACAAAATCGGTATGCGGCGCCGGATGTTGACGCGGCGTGAACTCCGGATAGGTCGATGGTTTGAGCAAATCCCACAGTTCAGCGGGACGGCCCGGGGAAAAAGCGAACGGCCGCGCGCCCACCGTCGCATAGGAACGTGTCGCGATCCCATGGCGCTTCCAGGCGGTCTTTTCTTCCTCGCGCATCTCGTCGTTGAAGTGGGCCGGACTCTCGGGATCGCCGTGTGCATTCCCGAGGGCCAGGTCGTCGATAGCGTGGAAATTTGTGGCAATGTGCCGCAACCAGAGCTGCAGCTCCGATGCAGCCTCCTGTGCGGAGGCGACGCACATCGGATCGCCGCCGGCATCGGCCTCGGCCTCGCTCATGGCGTCGCGGATCGCCAGCGCCACTCCCAGTCTGCTGCCCTTCGCGGCATAGTCCAGAATCCGCTGCTGCAGCGTATCGACCACCGGCGCCTGCGAAGCCGTCACCGAGGCGCGCAGGTCGGCCACCACCAGGTCGCGTCCTATCGCATGGCTGCGCACCCAATCCGCAATGTTCGTGCCCAACTGCGGCACCGACAGGAAGACGACCCGCTTGATGAGGTGCAGAATTTCTTTCGCCGGGACCATAAAGTCGTTGCCGGTCGCGCCGTCGAGCGCGAGCTTTTGATCGGGCGATTCGTTCAGCTTCCAGAGCAGCCAGCGAATGTCGAGGCCGCCCGTGGAGTGGCCGACCAAAACGATTTCGTCGCCCGCGACAAATTCTCCCCGCGCAATCCGCTTTGCCAGATAGTTTCGCAACCGGGCCGCGCGCGTGCGAACGGCTGCCGTCGGAAAGTTGTCGAAATAATGAAGATCCAGGTCGAACCGCCCGCGACCGGGCAATTTCTTCCAGCGATGAAATTGGGGAGTGACGCCGGCGTAGTATTCCATCTGCCCAAGCGCGTCGAAACCGGCGAAGCCGGGAATCAGGACGATGTGGACGCGACCGCGACGATGAGGCGAGCCATTCCGGGGCATAATTCACCTCCCGAAGCAGCGTAGCGCCCGGGCCCGCGAGAAGTCAGTGACGGCCGCCAATCTATCGCGGATTTCTGCATTATAATGATTATTATATAGCGGGGGAGCCTTGCCATGCCAAAGCTGAAGATTACGACCGTGGGCGCATCAGCAGGCCTCATCCTCAACAAAGTGGTTATGGCGCGCCTGAAAGTCAGGAAAGGCGATTTTCTGTACCTCACCGAAGCGCCGGACGGCTATCGTCTGACTCCCTATGATCCGGAATTCGAGCGGCAGATGAAGCTTGCGGAAGAGATCATGCACCATGACCGCGAGATCCTGAGGGCATTGTCGAAGTGAGGAAGTGGCGATGGGTGCGCCTGGAGGTTGCGCTCGCAATCCATGACACGCAACTGGCTGAGCACGGCGGCGCTCCCGGACTGCTGGACGCCGGCCGGCTGGAAGCTGCGCTGGCCCGCCCCCGCAATGTTGCCGCTTACGGCAAGCCTGACGCGGCAACGCTGGCGGCTGCGTACGCCTATGGCGGGCTCCGCAACCATCCCTTCGCCGATGACAACAAGCGGACCGCCTGGGTGCTTGCCCGCCTGTTTCTCGCCAGCAACGGCTGCAAACTGCGCCTCGTTGCCGCCGATGCGGTGCAGACCATAGAGGCTGTGGCGGCCGGGACCCTCAGCGAGCGCAGGCTCGCGGCCTGGTTCCGCGGCAGAATCTCACCGGCGAAGAAGTAGCCTGCTATCCCTGCTGCTCTTTCCTTCTCGCCAGCAGGTACGCCCGGATCAGTTCGTTCAGGTCGCCGTCCAGCACCCGGTCCACGTCCCCGATCTCAACCCGCGTGCGCAGGTCCTTCACCATGCGATACGGCTGGAGCACGTAGGAGCGGATTTGCGAGCCGAAATCGATGTCCAGCTTCGAGTCCTCGATCTCTTTCGTCTCCGCGCGCTTCTTCTCCAGCTCGTATTCGTAAAGACGCGAGCGCAGGATGCTCATCGCCTTCTCGCGGTTCTTGTGCTGCGAGCGCTCGTTCTGGCAGGCGACCACGATGCCCGTGGGAATGTGGGTGATGCGAACTGCCGAATCCGTGGTGTTCACGTGCTGCCCGCCCTTGCCGCCGGAGCGGTAGGTGTCGGTGCGGATGTCCTCCGGCTTGATGTCCACCTGGATGCTCTCGTCGATTTCCGGCGAGACGAAGACGCTGGCGAACGAGGTGTGCCGCCGTTTGGCCTGGTCGAAGGGCGAGATGCGCACCAGCCGGTGCACGCCGATCTCGCTGGTCAGCAGTCCGTAGGCGTATTCGCCGTTCACCCCGAAGGTCGCCGACTTGATCCCGGCTTCGTCGCCGGGCTGATACTCGTACAGCTGCGTCTGGAATCCCTGGCGCTCGGCCCAGCGCAGATACATCCGCATCAGCATCTCGGCCCAGTCCTGCGACTCGGTGCCCCCGGCGCCGGGATGAATGGTCACGATGGCGTTGCGGTCGTCGTTTTCGCCTGACAGCAGCGTCTCGGTCTCAAGCTTTTCCACCAGCGCGCGCAGATCATCCACTTCACGCCGCAGGTCGGCCGAAACGTCCTCGCCCTCATGCGCCAGATCGAAGTACGCGGTAATGTCCCCGGAGCGGCGGACCAGCTCGTCGTGCGTGGCCAGCGCGCTCTCCAGCCGCTTCTTCTCGCGCATCACCTGCTGGGATTTTTCGGGATTGGACCACAGCGTGGGATCGGCAGTCTGTTTCTCGATCTCGCCTAATTTCGCGCGCAGCCGGGGAGCGTCAAAGATACTCCTGTAGGTCGTGGACCTTGTTGCGCAGTGCGGAATATTCCTGTTCCAGTTCTTCAACCATAAGAATCCTGTTTACCACAGAGACACAGAGAAGAAGCTGGCAACTGGTGTCCGAGTTGGAAATCCGTTCATAAAAGCATTTTGAAAGGGCTCGGCTTCAGCCGAGCCGAAACCGTTTACTGCAAGAACGGGGCTTTAGACCCTGAGGTTCACGAGATGCCTGCACTCTGGCCGTATGGCTATTCAACAAACTTATGATGCAGGAGACTAACAATCAGCAATCAGCAATTACTTACGGTTGCAAAATGTAGCGCGGAATCCACGAAATTGTCATCAGGACCCAACTACTGGGGTAATGACAATTCGAAACACCATCGGCATACGGCAAGCCCGTCCTGTCCCTATATTTCGCAAACCTGAATAATTACTAGCTGCTAGCCGCTAGTTGCTAGCTGCTTCCTTCTTCTCTGTGTCTCTGTGTCTCTGTGGTTAATTCGACATCCCCCGTTGGCGGGCTGAAGTACCGCAGCATCAGCCCCAACAGCGTGATTATCGCACACAGCAGCGGAAACCAGTCGCCGTGCCGGGTATAGAACGTTGTGGTCTCCTCTACGTCATACGCGCCTTGCAACCCTGTGCGCTGCCAGCTCGGCGCTTCCGCCGTGATGCGTCCGTAAGGATCAATTATGGCAGTGATGCCGGTGTTGGTGTCGCGCAGCAGCCAGCGGTTGTTCTCAACCGCGCGCATACGCGCCATGTTCAGGTGCTGCAGCGGCGCGCTGGTATTCCCGTACCAGCCGTCGTTCGAGATGTTGACGAAAACTTCGGCCCCGTGGCGCGCGAACTGCCGCACCTCGTCGGGGAAGATTGACTCGTAGCAGATGAAGATGCCGAGGTGCGTGCCATCCACCTCCAGCGGTTCGCGCCTGGTGCCGCGACCGAAGGTGCCAATCTCGCGCGTAAGTTTCCTGGCGAAAAAGAGAAACTCGGCGAACGGCACATACTCACCGAAGGGGACCAGGTGCACCTTGTCGTATTCCAGCGTCCAGGCGCCGTTGCGCGCAATGACGGATGCGGAGTTGTAGATGACCGGTTGCCGCGCCAGTTCGCCCGCGTGCTGGATGCCCAGCGTGCCGGCGATGATCGACGAGTCGGTCCGGCGTGCGACATTCGCCAGCGTGCTGCGCACATGCAGGTCGGTGACCCAGAAGGGCGCCGGCGACTCCGGCCATATGATCAGCCCGGGCGTTCCCGCGTGCTCCGCCCGGGGGCGCACGCTGAGATCGCTGAGCTCGCGTAAGGTGTGTTCGAGGTAGTCCAGGTCCCACGCGCGCGCGTCGAGAATCGGGATGTCGGACTGCACCAGGGTCACGCCTTGCGTGCTTGGCAGCGCCTCCGGCTTTTCCAGCTTTCCGGCATGCAGGGCGATGGCTGCCGCCAGCGAGGCCGTCAGCAGGACTTTCCGCCGCGCATACGGCACCAGGAATGCCGCCGCCACCGCGGTGTTTACCAGCGCGATCTCGAACGAAATGCCGTAGACGCCGGTGACCCTCGCGATGCCGCAGAGCGGAATGTTGTCGATCTGCGTGGTGCCCAGCAGGTCCCAGGGAAAGCCGGTGATCCAGGTACGCGCCAGCTCGACCGCTACCCAAAGGAACGGTGTAAACACCAGCGCGCGCAGGCTGAAGCCGTTGCGCCGCGCCGCGATCAGCGCAAGCAGCAACCCGAACAGGCCGTGGTACAGGGCGAGGTAGAGGGCAAAGGCGACCAGCAACCCGACCGAGGTCGCCACGCCTAGCCCGCCGTACAGATGCATGACGTGATACACCCAATAGCAACTGCCCAGATACCAGATGATGCCGCTGGCATAGCCCAGCAGAAATCCCTGCCAGGCGGTTGCCGGCGCCAGAAACTGCCCGCCGTCGGCCAGTACCAGCATTACGTCCTGCTCGCGGCACTTCAGGATGGCATAGATCAGCGGCGCCAGAGCGACCCAGCCCAGCAGGTAAATGGAGAACTTGGGGAAGATCAGCACCTGGAGAACGCCCGAGGCACAGGCAAAGATCCAGGCGCGCGGGCGGATGCGTCTCACGTCGGGAGTGTAGCAAACACGGTTAGGCGATTATTCGAAACGCCCTGGAATGGGAGAATTGTCATGACGACCGACGCGAGGCATCTGCTTTCGTCCCTACGACGTGATTGTCGCGACTCCGGCGAACAGCAGATCCGTCGCCCGCAGAGGCGCGCTCGTGATGACAATCTTAAGGAGGATTCGCCGTTCGCAAACAAGTGCGTGGCCTGACTTCTTCAGCTTGTTTAGCCACGGTTGCGGCCAAAGTTGCGATCATGGCGGCAAGGCGGTCGAGCCGCGCGCGCCTACCGTACCGGTCGCTCCCGGGAGCGGTCAGGCATTCAACGCCGCAATCTTCTTCGCCTGGCGAAATACCGATTCGAACATGGCCGCGGTCAGCTTCCCCGTGGCTGTGTTCTGGTTGGAAGGATGATACGAGGCCAGCAGCACGACGCCGTTCGGCGTGACGTAGCGGGCGGCGTGCGCAAATGTGTACCCTGCCCGGCTACGCAACACGCCCGCTCGCCGCAGATGACCAAGGTAGGCGTCAAAGCCGATCCTGCCCAGTGCAACCACCACCTTCACCCGCTTCAGCAGCGCCAGTTCGCGATCGAGGAAGGCGGCGCAGTTGGCCAGTTCCCCGGGTAGCGGTTTATTGTCCGGAGGCGCGCAGCGGATGGCCGCCGTGATGTAGCAGTCGATCAACTTCAGTCCGTCGCCTCTATGTTCCGCGTTTGGCTGCGAGGCGAATCCTACCCGGTGCAGGATAGGGTACATGAACTTTCCCGAGGCGTCGCCGGTGAACGGCCGGCCTGTACGATTGGAGCCATGCGCGCCCGGCGCCAGCCCCAAGATCAGTACGCGGGCGCGCGGGTCGCCGAAACCGGGTACGGGCCGCGCCCAGTATTCCTGTTCGCGCCAGGCCCGGCGTTTTTTGCGACCCACCTGTTCGCGCCAGGCCACCAGCCTCGGACAGCGCATACAGCTGATGATTTCTTCGTTGAGAATACTGAGTGCGGACGGCATCGCATTCATTGTAGCGGTTGCCGTACATGCCGGGAGAGTACCGCAACCACCGGTCCCAGGCATCCTTCACAGTACCTTCGGCTTCCAACCACCAGCTTCCGCTCTGGCTGCCGGAAGTACCGACAGGGGCTAACTACCATGCTCATCATTCTGCTCGTCGTTCTGCTGCTACTGTCCATAGGCTCATATCCTGCCTGGCCCTACAGCCGTGGGTGGGGTTATTATCCGTCGGGCGGTCTGGGACTTATCCTTCTGATCTTGGTGCTTCTGCTGCTGCTGGGTCGCATCTGACAATAAGTCAGATGAAAGTCGCCGCTCCGCCCCGATCCGCAGCCACGCTGTGCAGCCTGCTGCTCGCCTGGCTTCTGGTCTTCCCGCCCCGCTGTGCGGCTTACTCGGTGCTCACCCATGAGCAGATCATTGATCTGCTGTGGGACCAGCAGATCAGGGCGCTGCTGCTGGCGCGATTTCCCGGCGCCAGCCACGAGGACCTGCGGAAGGCCCATGCTTATGCCTACGGCGGCAGCGTCATTCAGGACATTGGCTACTACCCTTTCGGCAATCACTTCTTCAGTGACCTCACTCATTACGTACGCACCGGCGATTTCGTCCTGGCGCTGCTCCGCGACTCGCAGGATCTGAACGAGTACGCCTTCGCGCTGGGAGCGCTTTCCCACTACATTTCCGATATCCATGGCCATCCCTACATCAATCTGGCCGTCGGCATCGAGTATCCCGCCCTCGCCCAACTGTATGGTCCCTCCGTGCCTTACGATGTCGACCACAAGGCTCACCTCCGCACCGAGTTCGGCTTCGACGTTCTTCAGGTCGCCAAAGGCCGTTATGCTTCGGAGGACTATCACAACTTCATTGGCTTCGAGGTCTCCGCTCCCCTGCTGGAGCGCGCTTTCCAGGACACCTACGGCCTGAAGCTGACCGAGGTGATGCCCAATGAGCAGTTGGCCATCAATACCTATCGCCGCAGCATCAGCCAGATCATTCCGGAGATGACCAAGGTCGCCCTGCTGGTCAAGGGCGATCAGCTGAAACGCGAGATCCCCGACTTCAACCGGCAGCACTTCCTCTATCACATGTCGAAAGCCGATTATCAGAAACACTGGGGCGGGGGATACAAACAACCCGGTCCTGGCGCACACATTCTGGCGGCCATATTCAAGGTTGTACCCAAAGTCGGTCCGCTGCGCGCCATCGACTTCAGGGAGCCCACGGCGAAGACAGAGGACATGTACTTCCGCAGCGTCGATGAGACCATCGACCGCTACCACAAGGCACTGCAGCAGGTGCGCGCGGGAGACCTGCAGGCTCCTGAGATCGATCTCGACACCGGTAAGCCGACCCGGCTGGGCGAATATCCTCTGGCCGACGCGACCTATCGCGAACTGCTCGATGAGCTGGCCGGTGACAACTTCCTTCACATCGACGATGCCCTGCGTCAGAATATTCTCAGCTTCTACGAAGGCTTCGACTTTCCCCAGCCCGGAACCCGCATCGACAAGTGTGTTGCCCAGCGCTGGAGCCAGACCTGGGTGGAACTTGCCCGACTGCGCTCCATCGATCTGGCGCAGGCGCAGTAGCGCCGCCACCCTCCCGGCGCAGGATTCCGCGCGCCACATAACCCCGTGGGCAGTGTTTTCACCAGGCAACACCAGGCGGCAGGAAGAAGACGGAATGCTCGACCGGCATTGCGCGGTAGCCGTGCTCCTGCATGAACGGCATCACCGTCTCCGGATGGGTGACTTCCAGCAGCCACACCGGCTGGAAATCGGTGATGATGCGACGCGCTCCGCGCAATACTTCGATGTCGTGTCCTTCGGTGTCGCACTTCACGAAACTCGGCCGCACGTCGTGGAACATCGAGTCCAGAGTCAGAAGCCGCACCGAAAAATTCCCGTCATCGGCAATCCTGGCCTCGTAGAGATTACGGCCGCCGCCCTCCCACTGGGGAACCACCATGCGTCCCACGCCGCATCGGTCAGAAGCCGCGACGTTATACAGAAACACGTTCTTCAGCCCGAGTTTCTCCACGTTGTGCAACAGGTATCCGAAGGTCTCCCGCACCGGCTCGACCGCGTGGACCGTGCCCGTCTCGCCCACACATTCGCTGAAGAGCCGGGTGAAGCAGCCGATGTTCGCGCCAATGTCGAGAACGTCGGCTCCGCGCTGAATGAACCTCTTGCAGGCCAGTGCGTCCGGCTCCGGTGACCAGTGTCGTACGAGGTGTTCGTACCGGTATTTCCGGATTGACGGCTGGACCGAGTTGGGCAGATGGCGGCCGACTCTGGCAAGTATGCCCATCAGGTCTCTTTCGCCCGTATGCCTATGGTATTCACGAGCTTGTCCTCTTTGCTTGCGGCTGCGAAACGTGGTTTGGCAATGTGCCTGCCACAGAGTCTACATCACGAAAACGGGAACAACAGCGGGGCTGCTGGCCGGCTTTTCCCGCTTCGGCCAACGCCGGAGCGCCGCGCGTCGTCCAATCATCATGCTGCAATTCGCGTGCGATTTCTGCGGGAATGTCAAGGCGCCTGGCGAGACCTGGATCAACGGGATGGCCGTCGAGAATGTTGGCACCCAGGCCGCCCGGCGTGAGGTCGTCATCGATCCAGCATGGCGGCGCGAACGGGCGGTATTGTCACTGGCGGTGCACTTCTGCTGCATGCAGTGCAAGGAGAGATACCTGGCTCAGTTGTTCAGTACGCCGGCTTCGTTGCTGGAGGTGCAAAGCGCCACGGTCGAGCCTTCCACCGGCCGTCGTGTGGTGCGCGCCAGGAAAAAGCCGGTGAGCGGTGCCATCCGCCGGCGGACCACGACTTCGCGCAAGAGCGGCGCCTCCTAGATTTGCCCGGCCGCCTGCCCATTCCGCATGGCGACGCCGGCGCCCGCCGCTCGTTTGACCGTCCCGCAGGGCTCTCATAAACTTAGCTTTGGCGACAATTTGTCTGGTAGCGCAGCCGCAGTCGGGGAGTGTCATCGTCTGATTCCTCCAGGCAGACCGGCCCGCATCCAGCTCTGAAGGCATTTCTTTGACGACGGAAGCCACAACGGAAACCAGCTCCTCCCAACAACCCAATCCCTGCCAGCGTGAGCTCACCGTCGAAATTCCCGCTGACGTGGTGAAGGGCGAGACCGAGAACGTGGTGGGCCGCTATCAGAAGCTGGCGCGCGTTCCCGGCTTCCGCAAGGGCAAGGTTCCGGCAACCATCGTCCGGCAGCGCTTCGCCGGCGACATCCGCAGCGAAATCGTGGAAGCCCTGGTTCCCCGCTACTTCCGCGAGGAAGCCAAAAAGCAGAACCTTACACCGGTGTCGCAGCCGCGGGTCACCGATCTGCACCTGCAGGACAATGAACCGTTAACCTTCAGGGCCTCCTTCGAGATCCTGCCGGAATTCGAAGTGGCACCCTACGATGATCTTCACGTGGAGACCCTCGACACCAACGTCACCGACGAGGACGTGGAGCGGGCACTGGAGAATCTGCGGCAGCAGCAGGCGACCTACAGCGCCGTCGAGGAAGAACGTCCCCTGGCCGATGGCGACTTCGCGGTGGTCAGCTTCAAAGGCACGCCGGCAGAGGGCGAGGCCGATGCCAAGCCCGTCGCGGTGGACGAGATCATGGTGGAGATCGGCGGCGAGAACACGATTCCCGAATTCACGGAGCACCTGCGCGGCGCCAGGGCCGGCGAGCAGCGCACCTTCGACGTGAAGTACGCCGACGACTTTGCCGACAAACGGCTGGCCGGCAGGACCCTTGCATACGAAGTAAGCGTGAAGGGCATCAGGACACGCAGCGTGCCCGAGCTGAACGACGGCTTCGCCAAAGAGCTGAGCAGCGACTTCAACACCCTCGACGATCTTCGCAACCGCCTGCGCGACAATATGAAAGCCGAAAAGGAGCACGAGGCCGAGCACCAGGGCAAGGACAGGCTGGTCGAGGAACTGGTGAAGCGCAATGACTTTCCGGTTCCCGAAGCGATGGTGAACGAGCAGATCGACACCCGTCTGGAGCGCGGATTGCGCGCGCTCGCAGCGCAGGGCATGCGTGCCGAAGACATGAAGCGCATGGACTTCCAGCGGCTGCGCGCCGGGCAACGCGAGGCCGCTTTGCGCGAAGTCAAGGCGTCCTTGATCCTAGAACAGATCGCGGACCGGGAAAAGATTGAAGTCCCCGACGAAGAGTTCAACCGTGAGCTGCAGGCTCTGGCCAACCAGTCGAAGCAGACGCTGGAACAGGTGCGGTCCCGTTTGACGGAAAATGGAGGGCTGGAGCGGATACGCAACCGCCTGCGCAACGAGAAAACACTGGACACGCTTTATCGCAGGTTCGCGGCGGCTTCGTAATGGCGTCGTATCAGAGCATGGCTTCAGCCGCCGAACGTGGGTCACTATTTTGCAGACGTCGCCCCGGGCGATCGAAATCATTCAGGAGACTAACCGATGCTTGTGCCCATGGTGATTGAACAGACCAGCAGGGGCGAGCGGGCCTACGACATCTATTCCCGGCTGTTGCGGGACAACATCGTCTTTCTCGGCACTCCTATTGACGACAATGTCGCCAACCTCATCATCGCGCAGATGCTGTTTCTTGAGGCGGAAGACCCGGAGAAGGACATCTCGCTCTACATCAATTCCCCCGGCGGCTCCATCACGGCCGGAATGGCCATCTACGACACCATGCAGTTCATCCGCCCGGATGTTACCACCATCTGCATCGGCCAGGCTGCCAGTATGGCGGCCACGCTGCTGGCCGGCGGCGCGCCTAGGAAGCGCTTCGCCCTGCCCACCTCGCGCATTCTGATCCACCAGCCGCTCATGTCGGGCCTTTCCGGTCAGGCCACCGACATCGACATCCATGCCCGCGAGATCCTGCGCATGCGCGAGATCACCAACCAGCTTCTCTCCAAGCACAGCTCGCAGCCGCTGGAGAAGGTGGAACGCGACGTGGAGCGCGACTTCATCATGAATGCCTACCAGGCGAAGGAATACGGCATCATCGATGACATCATCTTCAAGCACAAATAGGGACCGGCCGGCCGGCAATGCTTTCACCGCGAAAAATTTTCAGGGCTGCACCCAAAGTGGTATCGGAGCTTCCACCTACGGTGCGTCGCCCAAAGCGGAATTGTGGTTCAATAAGGCATCACAGTGCAGCAGTACAGAGGGGTCCGGAAGGGTTATAAGAGGTGGTAGGGACCTTCTCACCGTGGCAGCACGGCTCCTCCTGGCCGGCACGGTCGGGAAAGGCGGCTCGGCGTCATCCAGCTTGCTGGCGTGCGCTGTAAAGGAGTCTTATCCGTGAGAACCAGGACTGGTTCCGAAGAAGTGCTTCGCTGTTCCTTTTGCCACAAGTCACAGGACGCCGTCGCCAAGCTGATCTCCTCACCCACCGACTATCCCCGGGCTTATATCTGCGACGAGTGCGTTGCCGTCTGCAACTCCATCCTGGAAGACGACCGCTCCGAAGCGCAGCCCAATGCCGCGCCCAATCAACTCCCCAAGCCGGCGGAAGTGAAGGCATTCCTGGATGAATACGTCATCGGCCAGCAGCAGACCAAGAAGAAGCTGGCGGTAGCCGTCTACAACCACTACAAACGGGTTTACATGAACCGGCAGCGCGGCACCGAAGTTGAGCTGGCGAAGTCCAACATCATGCTCATCGGACCGACCGGCACGGGCAAGACGCTGCTGGCGCAAACCCTGGCCAAAATGCTGGACGTCCCCTTCGCCATTGTGGACGCCACCACCCTGACCGAAGCCGGATACGTGGGCGAAGATGTCGAGAACATCATCCTGAAGCTGCTGCAGGCCGCCGATGGCGATGTCGCCCGCGCGCAGACCGGCATCATCTACATCGACGAGGTTGACAAGATCGGCCGCAAGGACGAGAACCCCTCGATTACCCGCGATGTCTCCGGCGAAGGCGTGCAGCAGGCCCTGCTGAAAATTCTGGAAGGCACGGTCGCCAACGTTCCTCCCCAGGGCGGACGCAAGCACCCGCACCAGGAATTCACCCCGGTCGACACCACCAACATCCTGTTCATCTGCGGCGGCGCATTCGTTGGTCTGGAGCGCATCATCGCCCGCCGCATGGGCAAACGTTCCATGGGTTTTCGCACCGACGCTGCCAAGGAAGCCGCGTTTACCGAAAGTAACAAGCGCGACACCGAACTGCTGGCCCAGGTCGAGCCCCAGGACCTCATCAAGTTTGGCCTCATTCCTGAATTTGTCGGCCGCCTGCCCGTGGTGGGCGTGCTCAACGATCTGGACGAAGATGCGCTGGTCGAGATCCTCACCAAACCCAAGAACGCCATCGTAAAGCAGTATCAGCGGCTGTTCGAGTTCGAGAACGTGAAGCTGCGCTTCTCCGACGACGCGCTGCGTGCCATCTCACGTGAGGCGATGTTGCGCAAGGTTGGCGCCCGCGGACTGCGCATGATTCTCGAAGAGCTGATGCTCGATCTCATGTACAACCTGCCGGGCCAGAAGCGGATCAAGGACTTCGAAGTGACGCGCGAGATGGTCGAGAAGCGCAACGTAAACCTGCCGCTGATGGAGAAAGCCGGCTAGGAACACCGGAATATTTAAGCTGAGCGGCGCGGCTCCGGTCGCGCCGTTCGCGTCTGCTTCGCAAGCGATGCCAGGTGAGTTGACTCTATGCCATTGATTCGGTCGAAGTTATCGCTGGCCTGTTTTTGTCTGGTCGCATTAACCACACTGTCGGCCCAGCAAACAGCTCCTTCCGACTGGCAAGCCTAGGATTTTCTCATCGGCGAGTGGACCGGAGCCGGCAGTGGACAGCCAGGCCAGGGCAGCGGTGGATTTACCTTCAGGACCGATCTGCAGCAGCGCGTGCTGCTGCGGACCAACTACGCCGAATATCCGGCCACCAAAGAGCGGCCGGCCTACCGGCACGACGATCTGATGATCGTTTATCAGGAGCCTCCGGCCGCCTCGCTTCACGCGATTTACTTTGATAACGAGGGACACGTCATCCACTACGCCGTGCACATCGATCCTTCGGCCAGGACCGCTGTGTTCCTAAGCGAGTTGGAGGCTGGCTCTCCGCGTTACCGGCTCACTTACGCAACCAAAGCTCCTGATACCGTCAGCATCAAATTCGAAGTGGCATCACCGGAAAAACCCGAGCAGTTTCGCACCTATATCGAGGCTGCCGCGAAACGAACACGCAAATAGTCTGTGCGCTACGGGGCCGTTCAGCGCCTTCCGCCGGCAGCCGGGCCCAGGCAATCCCGGACAATGCCTGCCGCCAAATTAGCGCCATCAACTTTTCCGGCCGATTTTCGCCATCAATCCAGGCTCTCTGCGGCTCGTCCCCTCCTCGCTTCCTCTCGTCCCAGTAAGCCCCACAAAGCTTTCACCTGATGCTGACAAACCCAGGACAACTGCGCCTTTAAGCCCCGCTACATTGCAGAAAGCTGATGGCAGTGGCGAACTCAAACTGCAAGCCCATGTCAGAAGCAAATTCAGACTGATCGATGAAAGGAAACACCCATGAAGAAGCTGACCGTACTTGCATTCCTGTTGTCTCTGGCGATCGGCGCCAACGCGCAGTCCGCAACCGCAAGAGGGGCGCGCGCCAATGCTACTGGCAAGACCACCGTCAATGTGCCGCCCGTCGCCAAGGTGCCTCCGGTCGCGATAAACGGCCAGAAGAAAAAGTAACAGGCGTCACTCAACAGGGCGGAACACCCTGCACCGCCCCTTATCTTCTGCCCGGCGCGAGCAAGATCTAACCCCGGCGCTTCCGGGTCAAAACCAGAGCATTGAACCGCGTTACCGCCGATCACATCAGCGGTTCGCGCCTGTTTCGCCAGATTTCGCATCCCACCTCAGCCTGCCTGTACGCGGGGCGACGTGTTACCCTACGTCGTGCCCTCGACATTTGCCGCCACGCCGCGGAAAAAGTTACCGTCAGCTACGGCTTTTGTTCACTTCTGCCCTCTTCCCCTGCATGGTATGCTTGAAGCAACCGGGTTGAAGGGGTAGCAGCCGGCGCATGCGGCGCGGGAAAGGGGATTTCTTCATGTTTTCCGGCTCCCGCAGCTATTTCGCCCGGCGGAACAAGGCGGATATCAGGTGACCCAACGGGAAAAATTCGAAACCAGAAAGCTCCCCATGATGCCGATTCGCGACGTCGTCATCTTTCCTTTCATGATGACGCCGTTCGTCGTGGGCCGGGAGTCGAGCGTGCGGGCGTTGGAAGAGGCGCTGGCCGGCGACAAGAAAATCTTCCTCGCCACCCAGCACGATGCCTCCATCGATGAGCCCAAGCCCGGCGAAATCTACCAGGTGGGCACCATCGTCAACATCGTGCAGAGCCTGAAGCTGCCCGATGGCAACATCAAGGTCCTGGTGGAGGGATTGGAGCGCGGCAAGATCCTCCAGGTGGTGGACACCGACGGCTACTTCGAGGCCACGGTACGCACGACCAAATACTTTGCCGAAGCCACGCCCCAGGTCGAAACCGCCATGCAGCGCGTCACCGGTCTCTTCGAGCAGTATGTGAAGCTTTGCCAGTCGCTCAACTATGAGACCATGATTGCCGCCGTCCGCAACGACGACCCGTCCAAGCTTACCGACACCATCGCCGCCAACCTGCAGCTTTCCATCGAGGAAAAACAGGAGCTGCTGGAGATCTTCGATCCGGCCGAGCGCCTCAACCGTATCGGCGACGTGCTCGACGTGGAGATCGAGAAGCTGAACATGGACCGCACCATCCAGTCGCGCGTCAAGCGCCAGATGGAGCGGGCGCAGAAGGAGTATTACCTCAACGAGAAGATCAAGGCCATCCAGAAAGAACTGGGCCGCGGCGAGAAGAGCGAATTCGACGACCTGAAGAAAAAAATCGACGCCGCGGGCATGCCCCGTGAGGTGCATGAGAAGGCGACGCAGGAGCTGAAAAAGCTCGAGGCCATGCCCCCCATGTCGGCCGAGTCGACGGTTTCCCGCAATTATCTTGACTGGCTGCTCGCCGTCCCCTGGAAAAAGCGCTCCAAGGAAATCCGCAACATCGATATTGCCGAAAAGACCCTCAACGAAGATCACTACGGGCTGGAGAAGATCAAGGAGCGGATCCTTGAATTCCTCGCCGTACGCCAGCTGGTGAAGAACCCGAAGGGATCGATCCTGTGCTTCGTCGGACCTCCGGGCGTGGGCAAGACCTCGCTGGGCATGAGCATCGCCCGCGCGACCGGGCGCAAGTTCGTCCGCATGTCGCTGGGCGGCGTGCGTGACGAGGCCGAAGTCCGCGGTCATCGCCGCACCTATATCGGCGCCCTGCCTGGCCAGATCATCCAGATGATGAAGAAGGCCGGCACCAGGAATCCGGTGTTCATGCTCGATGAAGTCGACAAGATGTCGATGGATTTCCGCGGCGATCCCTCGGCCGCGCTGCTGGAAGTGCTCGATCCCGAGCAGAACTACATGTTCGTCGACCATTACCTCGACGTGGAGTACGACCTCTCGCAGGTGTTCTTCATCGCCACCGCCAACGTGCTGCACACCATCCCGCCGGCACTGCAGGACCGCATGGAGGTGCTCCGGCTGCACGGCTACACCGAGCCGGAAAAGGTGGAGATCGCCAAACAGTACCTGATCCGCAAACAGCGCCAGCAGACCGGTCTGACCGAGAAGAACATCATTTTTGCCGACGACGCGCTCACCGCCATCATCCGCAATTACACGCGCGAGGCCGGCGTCCGCAACCTGGAGCGGGAGATCGGCAATATCTGCCGCAAGGTTGCGCGCAAGGTGGTCAAGGAAGGCGACGGGCTGTCCGTCACATTGACCCCCGACAACGTCGCCGAGTACCTGGGGGTGATGAAGTTCCGCGACAGCGAGGTCCACGAGCGCAGCGAGATCGGCATCGTCACCGGCCTGGCATGGACCGAAGTCGGCGGCTCCATCCTTACCACCGAAGTTGCCACCGTCGACGGCAAGGGCAAGCTCACGCTCACCGGCAAACTGGGCGACGTGATGCAGGAGTCGGCGCAGGCAGCCATGTCGTACGTGCGCTCCCGCGCTCACCGCTTAGGCCTGCCGCGCGATTTCTACCGCAACCTCGATATCCACGTGCACGTGCCCGAGGGTTCCATTCCCAAGGACGGCCCCTCGGCCGGCATCACCATCGCTACGGCCATTGCCAGCGCCCTCAGCCGCATTCCCGTGCGGCGCGATATCGCCATGACCGGCGAGATCACGCTTCGCGGCAAGGTGTTGCCCATCGGCGGACTGAAAGAGAAGTTGCTGGCGGCGCACCGCGCCGGCATCCTCGAGGTAATCCTGCCTGCCGACAACGAGAAGGACATGGCCGATGTTCCCGAGAACCTGCGCACCGTGATGCAGTTGCGCTTCGTCAACACCATGGACGAGGTGCTGGCATACGCGCTGGAGCGTCCGCTGCCCGCAGTTGTGGCCGAAGAGGCGCCCACTATCCCGGTCGTCCCGCCGGCACAGCCCGAAAACGTGCCGACGGCGCATCAGTGAGAACGGAAATTTCTGCAGCAGGAAAAGGCCCGCTCGCACGGGCCTTTCTCATTTCCAGCAGCTTTACTTTGGGTAAGGCCGCCGGCGGTCAGGGCACTCCATAAGAACTTCGGCTGCCGTGGCCGGCTTGGCCGGCCACGGCAGCCGCGAGGGTCTTGCTCTCTTTGAAACGCGGCGCTCCTGCGCCGCCCTACCGCAGGTGCCGATTGCACCCAATCTTCCCGCAATGGCGCAGACGGGGCCCTCGCCAGCGATCGGCGATCCAGTCCGATACCCGATCGGACGGCAGATCCGGCTCCCTCAGAGGCCCGACCACAGGCCCGCGTCTGCAAATCGGATGACCGGCGGAGCGGCGCACATCGGCCCGAACGATCACGCGATGATTGAATTTACGTCGCTCCGCGCGGCCACGCTTGCATTACACCAGCGCATGTTCAACATGCGCCGAGGAGAACTGCATCACCTCCGGCTTCACCAGTCGCTCGAAATCCGCGTACGCCATCCGGATCAGCTCGTAATGCGAGCCGGCATTGAAGGCGATTTCGCGGTCTTCCGCCAGGGTCTCGTCCACGTACACCGGGATGCCATACAAATTGCCGAACGGAGGCATGGCTCCGGTCTCGCAGTCGGGAAAGTGCCGCTTGAACTCGTGTTCGGTCGCCAGTTCAGCCACGCCCACGCCGGTCGCCTTCCGCAGCGCCTCCATGTCCACCTGATAGGAAGCGGGCAGGACGGCCATGGCGAGGTCGCCATCCAGCTTGACGATCACCGTTTTCGCCAGCTCCCGGCCCGGGATGTGGGAGATAGCAGCTATACCTTGGGCCGTATAGGCGCGGGAATGAGAGATGGCGACATACTTCGCGCCCTGGTTATCGAGGAATGCCTTGACTTTGCTGAGGGGCATATTGGCCTCCTGAGATGTTCTTCGAGTACCGGATGTCAGTCACGACAGGCTGCTTATGGTCTTCTCCCGGTGTCAGGGACGCCCTACAAAAACCAGTTTTATAGGGATTCTCGGGCGCCGGGAGAAGAGTCTTGAGCATTCGGGCTACCTCCTTGCGGTCAGGCAACCTCGGATAGCCCCAGTCTGCGTCCGCCAGAAAAACAGCGCAAGCACAGCCGTCACATAGGTGGTGTGACGCGCCAATTTGAGACACGCCGAGGAGATGAGTGTTAGATCAGACGGCGGGCTGGCGCGCAGGCTCCAGGTTGACGCCCTTTCCCGGCGGTTCCATCTTGCCCTGGCGCTCCAGCGAGTCCATGGTCGCCAGCACGATTTTTGTTACGTGTTCGATGCCGTGATCGGAGTTCAGCATCAGGTGGTAGAGCCGGCGGCATGGCCATTCGGCATTGAAATACCGGCGCACGAAGGCGGAGCGTTCGCGGTCGATGGTGTCCACCATCTCGGTGGCTTCTTTCTCGCTCATCTTCAGCCCGATCAGCCGCTGGATTTTCTTGTCGCGCGAGCCATAGACGAACACGTGAAAGCTGTCGGGCCTCGCCCTCAGGATGTACGGCGCGCCGCGTCCCACAATCACGCAGTTGCCTTCCTCCGCCTTCTTTTCGATCACCCTGTGCGCCAGGTGCACCAGTTCGTCGGCGTCGAAGATCTTGTCGTCGGAGATGGGCAGGGAGCGCTCGTAGCTTCCCCGCCAGAAAACCTTGGCCAGCCGGTGCAGCAGCGGATCGCACTTTTCCTCGCAGCGGGCGACGGCGTGCTCGTCCACCGCCGCCAGCTTCGCGATCTCGCAGGTGAGCTGCTGGTCCAGCAGTTGCCATCCCCGGCGCCGCGCCAGCTCCGCGGCCACCAGGCTGCCGCCGGCGCCGTATTCGCGTTCCACGGTTATGATCCTGAACAATGCTCACCTCCCCATCGGACTTGCCAGCATCATACTCCCTCTGCCTGAGGTGATGGCCCCGGGCCCATGGCCGTTGCCCCGCCTGGCGCGCGTCCACGGGGCATAGCGTATTCCCCGCGTTTACAGCCACTTGCCGAGGCCAACCGCCGATAATCGAAACTAATTCCCGGCATAAATACTTTGAATTTCTCATTTGCCTGGAAAACCTGTATCAACTTCTTACCTGAACAGAACCGGAGCCGCGCGGCATCACGGTATGAGCGCTCCATCCGCAGCGCATCGCGTTGCGTCCCGAGGAGTGCGTCTCCACATTCATTGCAGTTCAGCCGATTCACATCAGTCAGCGGGAGTTGTGCATGCGGTTGCTCCAGAGATTTTTCCCGATCGTATTCATGTTGCTGGTGGCCGGCACACTCGCCGCGCAGGTCCCCGCCGCCTCCGCCGACCGCTTCGCGCAGTTGCAGCAGCAGATCGCCGATGCCAGAAGCTCTGCCGACAATGCCTGGATGCTGGTGAGCGCCGCGCTGGTGCTGATGATGACCGGACCCGGGCTGGCGCTGTTCTATGGCGGGCTGGTGCGCAAGAAAAATGTGCTGGCGACGATGATGCAGAGCTTCACCATGATGGCCACCATCACCGTGCTGTGGGCCATCGTTGGCTACAGTTTCTGCTTCGCCTCCGGCACCAGCTTCGTCGGCGGACTGGAGCATGCCTTCCTTCATGGCGTGGGCGCGGCGCCTGACGCTGATTACGCCGCCACCATCCCGCAACAGACCTTCATGGTCTACCAGCTGATGTTCGCCATCATCACCCCCGCGCTCATCTGCGGGGCCTTCGCCGAGCGCATGAAGTTCAGCGCCATGCTGCTGTTCATGTGCCTGTGGTCGCTGGTGGTTTACGCCCCCATGGCGCACATGGTCTGGGGTAAGGGCGGCCTGCTGAATGCCAGCCTCGGCGGGCGATTTCCCACGCTCGATTTTGCCGGCGGCACCGTCGTCCACATCACCTCGGGAGTTTCGGCGCTGGTCTGCGCCCTGTTTCTGGGGCGGCGTGTCGGCTTCCCCAGGGAGGCCATGCCGCCCCACAGTGTGGTACTCAGCTTTATTGGTGCGTGTCTGCTGTGGGTGGGCTGGTTCGGATTCAACGCCGGCAGCGCGCTCAGCTCCGGTCCTCTCGCCACCAGCGCATTCGTTGCCACCCACTTCGCCGCCGCTACGGCTGCGATTGGATGGGCGATGGCAGAGTGGATCCGCAACGGCAAGCCGAGCGTTCTGGGAGCCATTTCCGGCTCGGTTGCCGGTCTGGTCGCCATCACTCCGGCCTCGGGGTTTGTCGGCCCCATGCCGGCGCTGCTCATCGGCCTGCTTGCCGGTGTCGGCTGCTATCTGATGGTGGCGCTGGTCAAGGCGCGTCTCGGCTATGACGATTCGCTCGACGCCTTCGGCGTGCATGGCGCCGGTGGAACCATCGGCGCACTGCTGACCGGCGTCTTCGCCACCAGCCTTATCAATCCGGTGTTCAAAGATTCCCAGGGGCACGCCCTGGCCCTGGGCATGATCGACGGCAATTTCCGGCAGCTTGCCAATCAGGCCGTGGGCGTAATTATTGCCATTGCCCTTGCGGCGGTGGGCACCTGGATCCTGCTGCTGATCGTGGATTTCGCCCTCGGCGTCCGTGTCTCGGCCGAAGAAGAGGTCCAGGGGCTCGACCTCACGCAGCATGGCGAAGAAGGTTACTACTGGGAAGCGTCGCTGCCGTAGGGGCAACTCATGACCAAACTGGAAGCTGTAATTCAGCCCGCGAAATTCGATGCCGTCAAGGATGCCCTGATCGAGATCGGGGTCGAAGGCATGACCGTCATCGAGGTCCGCGGCCATGGACGGCAGAAGGGGCACACCGAGTTCTACCGCGGCCGCGAATATACGGTTGACCTGCTTCCCAAAGTGAAGATTGAAGCGGTGCTCCCCGACCAGATCGTCGATCGCGCCGTTCAGGCCATCACCGGTGCTGCGCGCACGGGCAAAATCGGCGACGGGAAGATTTTTCTGACCCGGATCGATGAGGCCGTCCGCATCCGCAACGACGAGCGTGGCGAGAATGCATTATGAGCGCCGGACCGCACCCATCCGCGCCTCCGGAAGGTTCCTCCTCTCACCCCACCACGGAATTCCCTACCCGGATCGGCTACCGGCAGGAATTTGAGCGCATCCATCGCGACTTCGAGGCCACGGGTTCGGGCCTCGCTGCGCTGAGCGACCGTACCCGCCTGGTAGACAGGATTGCCCTCACATTGTGGGACCACCACTTCTCCGGTGTGCGCGGCGAGGGCTGTGCGATGGTCGCCCTGGGCGGCTTCGGACGTAGCGAACTCTTTCCTCATTCCGATATCGACCTGCTGTTCTTAACCGAAACCGACGAGTGCCGTAACCTGATCAAGGAGGCGGTCGGCGGCCTGTGCCGGACCATGTGGGACTCCGGACTTCGTGTGAGTCCGGTGACCCGCACCCTGGCTGAGTGCGGCCGCTTCGACCACAACAACCTGGAGTTCACGCTCGCGCTGCTGGATTGCCGTCTGCTCGCCGGAGATCGCCCCCTCTACGAAAGGCTGCACGGCAAGACCCTGCCCCAGCTCGTCGCGCGCGAATCGGACCTGCTTCTGCAGTCGCTGGCCGAAATGACCCGCGCGCGCCACGCCCGCTTCGGCGACACCATCTTCCATCTGGAGCCCAATCTCAAGGACGGCCCCGGAGGACTGCGCGACTGCCACGTCTCGCAGTGGATTGGCATGATCTTCGCGCTCGCCGCCGGCCGCAGGCCGGAGCTGGTCAGCGTGCGGCAGAACCCGGCTCCCGGCGAGATGCTGGACGCGATCGGGTTCCTCTGCTCCACGCGCTGCTACCTGCATTATCGCCACAACCGCGACGACAACACCGTCACCTGGGGAGCGCAGGAAGAACTGGCCGCCCGCGGAATCGGCACCGGCTCAGGCACGGTTTCGCCGTCGGAGTGGATGCGCTTCTACTTCCGGCACGCCCGGGCCGTTCACGGGGATACCCTGCAGCTCCTGCAACAGGTCTCGCAGAACCGCTCCTCGCTCTACCGGTCGTTCCAGCGCTGGCGATCGCGGGTATCGAACACCGACTTCTCCGTCGTCGACAGCAAGGTATATTTCCAGCAGGCCGCAGACGCGCGCGAGGCCGCTGTGGTTCTGCGCCTCTTCGCCTTCATGGCGCAGCACGGGTTTGCGCTCAGTCCCGAGAGCGAGCGCAGGCTCAACGATGCCCGCGTCCGCCTGCGCGAGACGATGCCGCAGGACGGGTTCCTGTGGCAGCACCTGCGCGGGATCCTCATCCATCCCCACGCCGCCGATGCGCTGCGCGCCATGCACTCCCTGAACCTGCTGACGCACGCTATACCCGAATTCGAGGCCATCGATCTGCTTGTGCTCCGCGACCTCTACCACCGCTACACCGTGGACGAGCATACGTTCATGGCCATTGCGGCGCTGCACCGGCTGCCGGGCAGCGAGGACCAGCCGCTGCGGCCCTTCGCCGGGCTGCTGGCAGAAGTCGAGCGCCCGGAGCTGCTGTTCCTGGCGCTGCTGCTGCACGATACCGGCAAGGGCCTGGAAGGCACCGATCACGTGCACGGCAGTCTACAACTTGCAACCGCGGCCGTGGAGCGCATGCAACTGGACAGGGACGAGGCTGCCACCGTGCGTTTCCTGGTCGGCAACCATCTGGAGATCTCCTCGACCCTGCGCCGCCGTGACATCTACGACCCGGCGACCATCCGCGAGCTGGCGCACAAGCTCGGCACCCCGGAGCGGCTCAAGATGCTTGTCCTGATGACGCTGGCGGATATCAAGGCCGTCAATCCCGACGCCCTGACGCCCTGGAAAGCGGAGAACCTCTGGCGCCTGTACATCCGAACGGCAGGCTATTTCGATCTCACGGCGGACGCCGAGCAGCTCGATGCCGACGGGAGCAGCGAGGCCATCGAAGACGTGCTTGCCCTGCTGCCGGGCCGCCGCCCCGAGCTGCTGAGGTTTCTCGACGGACTGCCCCAGCGATATCTGCTCTCCCATCCTGCC
>Ga0335081_10002130_pt1 | contig 31109 bp, 31 predicted proteins | sample Lox_Sample_35_FD_206713 | JGI IMG/M metagenome (GOLD analysis project Ga0335081, IMG submission 206713) | Soil microbial communities from Loxahatchee National Wildlife Refuge, Florida, United States - Lox_Sample_3.5 | ecosystem: Environmental > Terrestrial > Soil > Wetlands | place: USA...
GAAGATCATCGCCACTCCCTCCTCATGGCGTAGGCGAGCGCGTAGCCGCCCGCGAAGACGGACAGCATGAAGGCCCATGCCCCCACGGACTGGAGAGCGCCTCCGGTGAGCGCTTGCCCGGAGGTGCAGCCGCGGCTCATGCGGGCGGCGGCGCCCATGATGGCTCCGCCGCCCACGGCGAGGGCGATGCGGGCGCCGCTCCCGATGTGCGGGCCCTTCAGGATCTCCTTCTTGAGCCGGCCGGAGGTGTAGGCGGCTACGAAGCCGCCGAGGAGCACTCCCACCACCTCGAAGACGAGCCAGTTGTCGAGCGGGTGCCCGTCGGAAGTGGTCTTTGCGAGAGGCGGAGTATGAGCGACGTGGCTCGGCGCCACCGCCTCGAGGGCGGTCACGCCGACCCGCAGCGAGGCGTTCGAGGCCCCGAGTCCCTTGCCCATCACCAGGAAGGCGGTGAGCAGGACGAGGCCGAGGGCGACGCCGGCGAGGTACGGATTCCAGAACCGGTTCGGGTTTCGCTCCATGGCTTCCCTCCCTACGTCGAGGCGATGAGGAAGAATACGTTCGGCTGGTTACCCGACTCCGGGCGGAGGACGAGGTTCTTTCGCGCGGACACGAGGCGCGAGACCGGGCTCGCCGGGTCCCCGAGATCTCCGAAGGTGAGGGCCCTCGTCGGGCAGGTCTCGACGCAGGCCGGCTGTTTCCCCGCGTTCACCCGGTGCAGGCAGAACGTGCACTTGTCGACGTAGCCGTCCGGGTGGACGTAGCGGGCGCCGTACGGGCACGCGGCGATGCAGGCCTTGCAGCCCGTGCACTTCCTTCGCGTGACGAGGACCGTCCCTCCCTCGTTCACGTTGGAGGCCCCCGTTGGACAGGCGTCGACGCACGAAGGTTTCGAACAGTGGTTGCAACGCTCTGAACGGATCTGCATCCAGAGCGACGGAAAGACGCCGTAGGTCTCGGTGGTGATCCAGTCGCGGAAGCCGCCATCCGGGAGGGCATTCTCGGTCTTGCAGGAGACGACGCAGGCATTGCAGCCGACGCAGCGCACCGTGTCGACGGCCATGGCGTAGCGCTTGCTCATACGGCCTTCTCCGCGGGCTCGAGCTTCACGAAGTTCACGTTCATGCCCGTTCCGCCCATGATCGGGTCGACCTTGTAGCGGGTCACGAGCTCGGCGTCGGAGGCACCGCGCCCGTAGGCGTAGTGGAGTCGCTTCGCGGTCTGCCCCCAGCCATGGACGAGATAGACGCAGTCGCCGCGGATTCGCTCGGTTACCTTGGCGCGGACGGGGCCCGAGCGCGCGCCGTCCTGGTTCACGAGCGTCACCCAGTCGCCGGTCTTCAGGGGCCCGGCGAATCCCGGAAGCGCCTTGGCGACGTCCGCGTTCACCCAAACCTCGTTCTCCGGGTAGGGCTGCGCGAGCAGGCGGTTGTTGGTGGTGCGCCCGAAGGTGTGGGTGGGCGCCCTGCCGGTGAGCATGCGGAAGTGACCGGGCGGACCCTCGTCTGGCGGGTAGAACTGAGGGATGGGGTCGAACCCGAGCTTCGCGAGCTGCTCGCTCCGGAGTTCGATCTTCTTCGAGTCGGTGGCGACTGCCACCGGCAGTCCCTCCTCCTCGCACGTCGCGACGGGCTTCCCGAGCACGACCCCGGTGGCCCGGGCGGCCGCGACGTCGAAGCCCCCGGCGCGAAGGCGCGTGTCCACGTAGTCCCGGGCGTTCCTCCAGGGGAAGTAGTCGCCGAGGCCCGTGCAGTTCGCGAGTTCCTTCGCGATCCACCAGCCGGGCTTGGAGTCGTACATCGGGGGCACCACCTCCTGACGCAGGGCCAGGAAAGGCTTCTTGTAGGCGGGGGCACTGATGTCGTCGTCCCGCTCCAGGTAGGTCGCCTCCGGGAGCACCACGTCGCTGAAACCCGTGACCTCGGCAGGGAGGATGTCGATGGTGACGATGAAGTCCAGGTTCTGGATGGCCTGGATGGTCTGCTTGCGGCTCGGGAGCGCCTGGAGGAGGTTGCACCCGTAGACGATCCAGGCCTTCAGGTCGTAGAGCGCCTGTCCGGGAACGGTCGCGTCGCAGAGTCCCGAGGCGATGACCTCGCCGCCGATGGGATACCCACCCGCCTTGGGGCGGTCCGCGGCCGACTTCTCCGGGTGTGGGAAGGCCTTGTCGAGCGGATAGGCGGGGGCCCCCATCTTCCCGAACGAGAGGTACCCGCCTCGGCGACCCCAGCTGCCGAGAAGCCCGGCGAGGATCGCCATGGCCCGTTCGCGCTGGGTGTCGTCCCCGTTCCAGACGGTGTGGCGGCCGGGATGGATGAGCGAGGCGGGCCGTGCCGAGGCGATGAAGCGAGCGCTCTCGCGGATGAGCTCTGGCCGGAGCCCCGTGTGCGGCCAGGCCCACTCAGGGGTCTTGTCGGCCACGTGCGTCTTGAGCTCCTCGAAGCCGATGGCGTGCTTCGCCAAGTAGTCGGCGTCATAGCGCCCCTCCGAGATGATGACGTTCATCCAGGCGAGCAGAAGCGCGATGTCCGTCCCCGGCTTGATGGGGAGCCAGTAGCGCGCCTTCCCGGCAGCGACCGAGAACCTCGGATCCACCACCACCAGCTCCGCGCCCTTGCCAATCGCCTCGGCGAGCTCCTGCACCTGGGTGTTGTGCATGTTCTCGCCGAGATGGCTGCCGATGAGCGTGATGACGCGCGCGTTGGCGATGTCGATGGGCTCGGGAGAGCCGAGCGGCGTGCCGTAGGTGAGGAGGTATCCGGCTTCCCTGGGGCCGCGGCACTGTGCGTAGGAAGGGGCCCCGACGTTCGGGGAGCCCCAGGCCTTCATGAAGTGCTTGAACCAGGTGCCCCCGGAGCCGTGGGTGAACAGCGCCAAGGCCTCGGGCCCGTGCTTCCGCCTCACCTCGAGGAGCCCCTCGCCCACACGGTTGAGCGCGGCATCCCAGCTCACCTCCTCAAAGGTGTCCTCGCCCCGCTTCTGGCGCCGGATGAGCGGCCTCCGCAGCCGGTCGGGGTCGTAGATCATGCCGGTGGCACCGGCGCCGCGGGGGCAAAGCATGCCGCGCGACAGGGGATGGTCGGGGTTGCCGACAACCTTCGTGACCCTGCCGTCCTTTACGTGGGCCTTCACGCCACAGCCCCAGAAGCAGAGCTCGCAAAAGGACGCCACGACCCGATCGCCCTCCGTGCCCGGATCCGGGATCGGGTCGCCGTCGAAGCCCCACCATCTCGTCGTTGCGCCGGACGCCAGGGCGGCCCCCCCCACGGCGGCGCCGCCGATCTGGATGAACTGTCTGCGGGTGACGCTCATCTCGAACTCCTGGCCATTCTCGTGGTCGAAAGCCGGCTGTTGCACCCTCGAGTAGCGAGCGGCCACTCTTCCAAGATCGGCTCGCTTCTCGCTTTCAACAGCAGTGCGTGAGCCGTGCCTGCGTATTGAGTCACGTGATATCAATATGTTATGGGTTTAGGGTAGACCTCCAAGAGACATACCGTTGCAGATGTGTGAAGCTTTTCGCGTCATGGAGAAGCAAAACGTGTCAATGACCACGGATCCCGATCAGGCGTGCTCACCGGTCATCTCGGATCAAGAGCGTGCGTTCTCGGCGGTGAACGTCGCCTTTGGCTCGCTGGGCCGCGTGTGCATGGCACTCGATGGCGACTTCCGCGTGCGCTACGCCTCGGAATTGCTCGACTCGTTGCTCGGGCCGGGCGCAGCCACCCGCCTTCGCGGAACCCTGGTCGAATCCATCCTCGGGAACGAGATGTTCGGGGCGGACGGCCCGCTGCGCCGGGCATTGCTCGCCGGGGAGAAGCGCGAGGGGTGGCGGGCGGTGCTCCAGGCCGAGGGCGGCGCGGCGCGTCTCATGTCCGTCTCCGCGGCGCCGCTCCAGCACGATCGCTCGGGGGTGTGCGACCCTGCGGCTCGCTACCTCGTGGTGATGCGCCCGGCGGACGAGGCCACCGTGGAGGCGAGCGGGCCGATCTCCGGGTTCGGCCTCATCGCACGCTCCCAGGCGATGTCGCGCGTCTTCCGCCTCATCGACACGCTCCAGCACAGCGAGTCCACGGTGCTCATCACCGGCGACAGCGGCACGGGGAAGGAAGTGATGGCGCGGATCATCCACGCACACTCCCCCCGGAAGAGCGGGCCGTTCGTGGCCGTCAACGCAGCCGCGCTTCCCGGAGAACTCCTGGAGAGCGAGCTCTTCGGGCACGTCCGCGGCGCCTTCACCGGAGCCGTCAAGGATCGCGCGGGCAGGTTCGAGTCGGCAAACGATGGGACCCTCTTCCTCGACGAGGTGGGGGACCTGCCCTTGCACCTCCAGGTGAAGCTTCTTCGCGTGCTGCAGGAGCACACCTACGAGCGCGTCGGCGACAACCAGTCGCGGCAGACGAACGCCCGCATCATCGCCGCCACGAACCGGAACCTGCAGCGGGCCGTTGTCGAGGGCAGCTTCCGCGAAGACCTCTACTACCGGCTGCGCGTCTTCCCCATCGAGGTTCCGCCTCTTCGCCGGCGCCGGGAGGACATCGAGCCCATCGCGCGACTACTCCTCGCCCGGGCATGCGCCCGCACTGGGCGTGCCCTGCGACTCTCTCCCGAGGTGGTGCGCGTGCTCCTTTCCCATGACTGGCCCGGGAACGTCCGGGAGCTCGAGAACGCGCTCGAGTTCGCCGCGACAGTCTGTCAGGGTCAGACGCTCCAGCCCGAGGACCTGCCGCCGGAGGTCCTCGAGGCAGGTGCCGGGATCGAGGCCGCTCAACCAACGAATGCGACGCCTCGAAGGACTCCGCTTGCGGCGAGGCCCGTACCCGCGTCCAATCAGGGGTCAGGCGGACGATCCTCGGAGCAGGCGTCCCTGATGCAGGCCCTGGAGGACCATCGCTGGAGCCGCGTCCAGACGGCGAAGGCGCTCGGCATGAGCCGAAGCACTCTCTGGCGTCGCATGCGCAATTTCGGGCTCGCCTGATGGATCGATGTGAGCCGTCGGGGCGCACAACGTCCATCCTTAAGGAGCAGGGATGGCGCGCGGAACGCTGGGGGCAGCCAAACGCCCTTTGACCAAGGAAGACCATGAAGACATTCCTGGGCCTCTGGAACACCCACCTTCGCACCGTTCTCTTCGCAGGCCTTGGCGCCTTGGTGGGCCTCATCTACTACGAGACCGTCGGCTGCCGCAGCGGTGGCACTTGAATGTTCACCGGGAGCGCCTGGAGAGCGGCGCTCTGGATGGGGTTCGCCGGTGTCCTGCTCGGGTGGCCCGGGCGCAAGGAAGGACCGCCCGCCGACCCGCCGCCGGGCCGACCGTAGAGGTCCTTACCTTCGGCTCGAGCCCGGAGCGATCATGGAACAACGGACTCACCGAGCGATCGAATCGATGACGAGGACGGACAGCGAGCTGCTTCAGGCCGCGCAGAACGGGAACCGGATGGCGATCAACGAGCTCCTCGAGCGCCACCAGGCCCGGGTCTACCGCTTTGGCATGAGGATGTGCGGCGCGGAGGAGGACGCGAAGGACATCCTGCAGGAAACCCTGCTGGCGGCAGCGCGAAGCGTCCAGGGCTTCCGGGGAGCGTCGTCGGTCGCCACCTGGCGCTACGCCATCGCCCGCAGCTTCTGCATCAAGAAACATCGGACGAGCAAGTTTGCTCCGCAGGTGGAGTCGCTCGACGATGCCAATGGCCGGGTCATGGAGGTCGCCGACGGAGGCCGTGGACCGGAGGACGTCGTCTCCGGGCTTCAGGTCCAGTCGGCCTTGAGCTCCGCCATCCAGAGCCTCGACCCGATGTACCGCGAGGTACTGGTCCTCCGAGACGTCGAGGGGTTGAGCGCGGCCGAGGTCGGCGAGGTCATGGGGCTGACGGAAGAAGCCGTGAAGAGCCGACTCCACCGGGCTCGCCTGGCGGTTCGGGAGCGAATGTCGCCGCTCTTGGGCGTCCAGGAACCCGCGAGCCGCCCGGCGGGCTCACCCTGCCCCGACGTGGTTGCCCTGTTCTCGAAGCGGCTGGAGGGGGAAATCAGTGCCGACGTGTGTCAGGAACTCGAGGAGCACCTCCGGCATTGCCGCCGATGCGCTTCGCGCTGTGATTCGCTACGGGCCAGCCTCAGGCTGTGTCGCCAGGCCGGCGACGAGGTGGTACCGGTGCGAGTGGAGCGTTCGGTGAAGAGCGCCCTCCGACGCTTTCTCGAATCGCCACCCTGAGCACGAACATCCCGGCAGCGCGGGAGGCCCGTCGGCTACCCAGTGGGCAGGATGGCGTGCCCCCTTCGAAGGCCCGGCCTTGTCGCGGAGGATCCCCGCTAGCTGCGGCGGGTGACCAGGGGCAGCCCCGCCGAGGGGGGTCGCGATCGGGATTCGGAGTCCAGCGGTCATCCCTGTCCCCCGGCCTGAATCCATCCGCGCCAACCAAGGCGCCAGCTGCCTCGATGAGGCACAGTCCCAGTTCGTGAAACGAGGCTGGCGGCGCGCGCACCGCCGCCACCTCCGCGCCTTTCGGAACGCACCCGGAGGACGCTTTCCCCGCAGCTACCCGCAGCCGCCCTTGACCGCTGCCTTGCTCTTCAGCTTCACCTTCTTCGTGTACGAATAGGTGGGCCAGGCGATCGCCTCGCGTGAGGGTCCCTCGGCACGCGCGACGAGCGTTTGACACGGCGACGTGAATGACTTCGAGGCCGGCAGTTCCGGCCAGGCGGCCGGAAGCGTCGCTCCGGTTGCGTACCTGAATCGATAGGCGGGCGCATCGGCGCCGGCGCTTCCTGAACTTCGCTCGGCCACGCACTGCGGCACTGGGTAGCGCTCCAGCCAGCGGTTGAGACCTCCTTCGACGATGTAGAGGTTCGCCGCCCCGAGCACTTTGAGCGACTTCCACGCGGACAGCGCGGTGGCCTCTCCATTGCCGACGAGGAAGGTTACCGCGCTGGCAGGCTGGTCCAGCAGGGGCTTGGCCACCTCGGTCCGGGCGAGCGCCCCGGGGTCGATTCGGCGGGATCCACCGATGTGGAAGAGGTTGAAGTCGTGCTCGTCCCTCACGTCGAAGATGACGACCTGAACGTTCAGGTCGCCGCGCAGGGCAGCGACCTCGGCGGGATCGACGAAGATCCCGCGATCCTCGACGGGCCGCTTCACGTCGGGGCCGAGCAGGGCGAACTTCTGCTCCGGGCTCGGCTGCCCGCGCAGGGCCACGACCAGGCTCGCCGCCAGGAGCAAGCCGGCGCCAGCAAGCTTGACCCTACCCTGAGGCCGGAGCGCGACGTCGGCCCAGGGCTCGCCCCGGCCGAAGTGACTCTCCGCAAGTTCCCCCGCCCAGAACATGAGGAGCGCCATGGCGACGACGAGCAGCACGGTCACTCCCACCGGGAGCCCCAGCCACTCGTCGAGCGTGAACCGACCCATGTGGGAGGAGAGGAAGAAGTGCTCAAAGCTGCCGACCGTCTCGCCGAACAGCCAGACGCCCCCGAGGGCGCCGAGCAGGAAGAGCATCCCGTCGACCTTGAGGGTAGAGGCCGCCACGACCGACGTGCCCGGGCAGAACCCGCCGAGCACGAAGCCGACTCCCATGATGAGCCCGCCCAGGATGCCCGGCCAAAGGTAGGTCGGGTTCACCCACACGCGGCTCATGTCGAGAAGCCCGAACGCCGACGCCCCGGCGAGGAGCACTGCCGCCACCACGATGGCGGTGAACATGACCTTCAGGACGGTGAGGTCCGTGAAGTAGAACTGCGCCGACAGCTTGCGGGTGTCTCCGAAGCCGGCCATCTCGAGGATCGCGCCGAAACCAAAGCCGATGGCTCCGAAGACGAGTGCGTATCCGACGGCTCCGAATGTCGACATGTCGAAGGGTGCCATGGTTCGTCTCCTCCGCGATTCCCGCTAGGTCCAGAGCCGCCGAACGAACCACGCCAGAGCGTATCCGCTCGCGAAGATCGAGAACGCGACGGCCCAGCTCCCCGCGGCCAGGACGGCCCCGCCCGAAAGCGCCTGCCCGGACGTGCAGCCCCGGGCAAGCCTGGCACCGTAGGCCATGACCGCGCCGCCCAGGAGCGCGAAGACGACCCGAGTAGGCGTGGTGATCCGCGGCCCTTTGCGCAGCTCGAGCTTTAGGCGGCGGTTCACGAGGCCGGAGGTGGCGCCGCCGAGGATGGTCCCGAGGATCATGTAGATGCTGTAGTGCGCCCACGGGCTCCGGTGGCCTCCGGCCATCTCGGCGAAATAGGCGACCCGGTCGACGTGGCCTGGCGCGAACCAGTCGAGCACGCCGGTCTGGATCCGACTCATGGCCGCGGAGGCACCGAGCCCGCCGCCCGTCACGTAGTAGCTCGCGAACAGGAGGACGCCGAGCACGGTCCCTGCCAGGTAGGGATTGATGTAGGGACGCGCTTCTCTGGTGGTGGCCATGGATCGACTCCGTTACGGCGTTGGCTCCTCGGCATCGAGGGGCTGGTACCCGGTGAGCATCGACTCGAGGTGCTCGGTGGGCGTCCGACCGGTCGTGACCAGGTAGACGTGCAGGACGAAGAACGAAAGAAAGAGCCACGAGCCGAGGTTGTGGATGGGCGCCAGGTAGTGCAGGCCGCCGAGCGCCGTCGCGGCGCTCGGCCAGTTGCCGACCGTCCAGATGAGCACACCGGTCACGATCTGGAGCGGGAAGAGGAAGTTGAGCAGTCCCAGGTAGGTGACCTGTTGCAAGGGGTTGAGCTTGTGCCCGGGGGCGTTCACCGGATGCGGACCCCCGAAGAAGATGCCCCGGGTCTGGTACTCCATGTGCGAGAGCACGCGCCCCAGGAAGCCCTTCGGCTCGGGGATGAAGTTCCGGATGGCCTTCGTGGTGAGGTGGTAGAAGAGGGCCAGGAACGCGTTCGCCATGAGCACCACGGCGAAGACGTTGTGCAGCGAGACCGCCTTCGGCAGGTCGATGATCGCCCGGTCCCCGGACTTGTGGATCACGATGCCGGTGACGATGAGGACCATCCCCGAGAACGCCATGGTCCAGTGCCAGATGCGCTCGTAGGAGCCGAAGACGTACTCCTTCCCCTTGCTCCCCCCGGTGGCGTGCGTGTCGGCCCCCGACCTCATTTTCCGCAGGACGACTCGCATGATCCCGTGGGCCGAGACGCCCAGCGCGACGGCGACGAAGAGGGCGAAGCCGAGCGTGTTCGTGAATCCCTGGCGGGAGTGGCCGAGGACGTGGAGGTCGGTTGGTGCCGAGTCCTGGTCGCGATGGAGCATGAGGCTTCCGTCGCTCTGGATGGCGAGAAGGCCCGCCAGTTCCACTTTGGAGCCCTCCCTGGGGCGAGGCGGAGTACCGCCCGGCAGGTAGCCCGCGATCAGGAAGTCTTCCGCTACCCTGGAGCTGCCGGCGTGGCACGCCGTGCAGTCGCGCAACGCCCGTTCCCGGGCAGGGACCCCGTGAGACAAGGGATAGACCTCCAGAGTCCCCTCGATGGTGGGCTCGGAGACGCCCAGCGCCCTCAGGCGGCGGGCGACGAGGTCGACCTTGGCGGCGCTGTCGAGGCGCAACTCCTGCTCGTCGATGCGCCCGTCGCGATTGGCATCGAAGGCCTGGAGGACCTGGGCCGCGTAACCCTGGCCGTCGAGGAACGCCTGGGCGACGAGGTCGCCTGGCACCTCGACCCGGTCGAGGCCCGAGATCCAGCGGAAGCGACTCACCGGGTTCACGGGCGCAAGACGCCTCACGCCGTCAGCCTCCTCGCGCTCGACGAGGAGCGGCCGGAGAGGTCGAACCGTGGCGGTGTTGAGCGGCTCACCGGGTGCGCGCGTCAGGTTTCGGTAGCGAACGAGGGGCAGTCCCGTGGTCGTGACTACGGTCGCGTCCACCATCTCGACGGCTGGGGCCATCGGCCCGGCGATGTGGCAGGTCGCGCAGGCCAGGACCGCCATGTGGCGCTCCCGGTAGGGGAGGAAGACGTGAGCCTTGAACGGATCGTGACACCGCCGGCACTCCTCGGCGGCGAGCCGGTGGTCGGGCCGAACCAGGAACTCCGCGGTGCTCTGCCTCCGTGGGTCGGCAGTCAGGTAGCGGAGCTTGGCGTGCTTCTCGTCCGTGCGCATGGGGTTGTTCGTGGCGTAGTGGCAGGCCACGCAGTCCACGAGCTTCGCGGCGTGTACGTCCCACGGGCTGGCGAGGCTTGTCTTGCCCTCGAGGTTCAGGAACGAGTCGCCCATGCGCTGGGGCGCGACCACCGCGCCTTCACCCTGTGTCAGTCTCCAGGTGCGCCCTTCGGGCCTCGGCACCTTCTCGAAGTCCTCGGGGACGACCACGGGGCGGGTACCGTCGGAGACCATGCCGTGGCAGGTTGCGCAGTTCGCGGCGCGCGGGCTCCCGATCCGGATGAACTCCCGGCGCAGCCGACCCTCGGCGTCGAGCATCTCGGGGCGCACCTCGAGGCGTCCCATGTCGAGGTGGCACTCCACGCAGGTAGCCTTGGCCTTCCCGGTGGCGTGGCCGCTGTGCGCCGAGACGTACTGGGCGTCGTGGCAGGCACCGCAGGTCTTGTCGACGGAGACGTCTCCACCCCACCTGACCTTGCGCCCCTCCGCGTCGAGGGGCGCGAACATGGGGTGGATCGGGTTCACCCCCTGCTGGGCGTGCGCCGCGAGCGGTGCGGCGACGAGCAGGGCGATCGCAGTCGAGCGGTTCACGAGCGACCTCCGGTCTTCATGGGATCGCTCGGGTAGCCGAGCGCCTTCCAGTCGAGGCGAGACTTCTCTCCGTGGCAGTCGCTACAGGAGAGGGCCTTCTCCTTGGGAGCCACCATGTGGGAGAGCGGCCAGAGCATCTCGGTGGGCGCGAAGCCGTACTTGCCGCTGTAGGGAATGTTCGAGGACTTGGCCCCGAGCTGGAAGGCGCTATTCCAGTCGAAGTTCGTCCAGTAGCCGTCGGTGCCGCCCGTCCTCGGCGGGAACAGGTAGTTGTACCCCGCGTCGTAGGGCTGCTTCGCCCGGTGAATCTTGAACGGCCAGATCCTCGCGGTCTTGTCCTGGATGTCCCCGAGGAGCGGGTTCAGGACCGTGGTCTTGGTGGGGTCGATCTTGTCCCCGAGCAGGTAGCGGCCCACCTTGCCGTTGAACCAGCGGTACTCGGGAATCGCGTCCTGCTCGTAGGTGAACTCGCCCTTGATCTTGAGGTAGTGGTGCGGGTCGTCGGCCCGGGAGGCGTCGCCCGCCTTGCTCCAGTCCCAGGTGGCCTTCGTCGGCAGCTTGCCGGCGTAGTTCGGGATGTGGCAGGTCTGGCAGGCGAGGGCATTGAGGTGGGCGTTGAGGCGCGCGTCCCGGTGCTCGGGCTTCGTGTGGCAATCCGTGCAGGCCACGCCGTGCGAATCATCCACGCTCACCGAGAACGCCTTCCCGCGGATGGCGTGATCGGGTGCGGTGTGACAGTCGACGCAGAGGAAGTTGTACCGGCCGATGTGCACGTCCTCTTCCTCAAAGGGATGGGCGAGCGTGGAGTCGAGGTCGCCGTGCTTCACCGCCTGGCCGCCACCACCGTAGGCGTGACACCCGAGACAGTTCTCCCGCGTGGGCGTGCCCACGGACCGAGCCGCTGCGGTGAGATCGGTCCCCTGGGTCGGGTTCCCGTACATTCCCTTCACGTAGCTGTTCGTGTGCTCGTGACAGACGAGGCAGTCGACGTTGTCCGCGTTCTTGAAATCGAAGGAATCGTCGGCCCACCCGTACCCGATGTGGCACTTCGTGCACGACTTCTCGTTGCCACGGGTGGCGATGCAGAAATTGTTGAGGACGTTCTTCTTGCCGATGCGGGTGGTACCGCTCTTGCCAGGGATCCGAACCTCGTCGCCGAGCCAGAGCCAGTGTGAGGTCTTCAGGATGCCGGTCGCCTGCGGATGGCACTTCAGGCAAGCTTGCGTCACTGCCTGCGGCGTCTCGAACTTCTCCGTGATGACCGGAGAGTGATCGAAGTGAGGTCGCACGCCCTTCGAGTGGCCGGCGGCGCGCCTCTGAGGCTCCGAGGAAGGCCGGAGCGCCGCAGCGAGCACTACGCCGCCGCCGATGACCAGCGCGACCGTGGTCAGTATCAAGACGTTTTTCATCGCCGCTTCGCCCTTCCGTGGGGTCACTTCTGCTGTCTCAGAACCTTTTCGGCGCTGGAGGATTCGCCAACTCGTACACTGCCCTTCGTAGCGACCCGGAACCTCTGCTGGTTCCTCCCTGGAGCCGGCTCGCGGGTGGGGGCGGCGCACGTCTCGCTTGTCCGTATTTGCGTGCGCCATGCCGAATCGCCGGTGTCAGTGAAATCGGTCCGTTGGGCTCGGCGGCGCAACCGAAGGCGCGACGCTTCGTCTCGGGCGTCGCGCAACATCCTCAGTCAACCGGGAGCGACCCTATGGCCATCGAACCCTCCCCTCCCCTCTCCGCTGCTGTCCCGGCGGGGGACCTGAATCCGCTGGCAGTCGCCGAGGTCGATGCCGCGTTCGCGTGCCTGGACCGCGTCTGCATCGCGGCGGACGGGGATTTCAACGTGGTGCACGCCTCGGGGCTGCTCGACGCGCTGCTTGGCCCCGCGGGCGCCGCGCCTCTCCTCGGCAAGAGCGTCGAGTCGCTTCTCTGCGTGCGCGCTACCTCATCGTCTTGCGCCCTGCCGAAGAGGCTGCCGTCCGGGCCAGCGGGTCGATCGAGGGCTTCCGACTCGGCACGCGCTCGCAGGCAATGTCGCGTGCGTTCCGCCTCGTCGCGGCACTTCGCGAAAGGGACTCCGCCGTCCTCATCACCGGGGAGATAGGCACCGAGAAGGAGGCCGTGGCGCGCATCATCCATGCCCACTCGCCCAGGAGGGCCGGGCCCTTCGTCAGCCCGAACCTCGGTGCGCTTCCGGCCGAGATCCTGGAGAGCGAACTGTTTGGACGCTCGCGCGACGCCTCCGGAGGCGGGCGGCGAAATCGCGCGGGGCGTCTCGAGTCGGCAACCGACGGAACGCTGTTCATCGACGAGGTGGGAGACGTGCCTTTGCACCTTCAGGTGAAGCTGCTGAGGGTCCTGCAGGAGCACATCTACGAGCACTTCGGCGACCACCGCCTCGTCGGGACGAACGCTCGGATCGTCGCCGGCACGAGCACGAACCTCCGGAAGGAGGTTGCGTGTGGCCTCTTCCGCGGCGACCTCTACTACCGACTTTGCGTGTTTCCCCTCGACCTTCCCCCGCTCCGGCAACGCCGAGGAGACATCGGGTCGATCGCGCGGGGCGCTCTTTCGTGAGCCGCGGCGCGGACGGACCGGTGATCGAGTCGGCACAGGAAACCGTGGAAGTCCTCCTCTCCTACCGCTTTCCAGGAAACGTTCGCGGTTTGGAGGAGGCGATCCAGTTCGCAGCGGCGGTCTGCTCGGGAGAGATCATTCTGCCCCGAGACCTCCCTCCGGAAATCGCGCGGAGCTACGGACGGGGAGCCGGCGCACGCCGGCGGACTCCGCCGCGAGCCTGAGCAGAGTCGATCGTCGCAGCTCGGCGAAGGCAGATCGGGTTCTCCGCCAGGGCCGAGCGGGCGGCCCTCGAGCTCGAACTCGAGAACCGTCACCCTCATCGCGGGAAGCTCGGCCGTAGCGCGGCGTGGGCGCGCATGCGCATACCTGGGCTCAGGTAGACCGGGACCGGCGAGCGCCCTGCCGCCCCGGATTGAATTTGTTTCACGCCGCCACGAAACGTCGCATTCGAGACGCATGGTTGCTCCCGGAGGCCCACTCGTCGCCCTATTCCTTTGAAATCCCTCAGGTGGGCGTCGGCACGCCGCACGCATAGTTACGCCCCCGAAACGGCTCGTCCGACTCTTCGAACCGTGCACCCACTACCCAAGGAGGGGATCGTGAACAAGAGGAAGCTCTATGTCACCGCGCTCGCCCTGACGCTTGCGAGCCCTGCCTACGCGACCAACGGCATGCGCCTCATCGGATTCGGGCCGGTGCAGGACTCGATGGGAGGCGTCGGAGTCGCGGCAACCCTCGACTCCGCCTGCATGGTGACCAACCCCGCCGGGATGACCGAGCTCGGTGGGCGCCTCGATTTCGGTGCTTCGTACTTCAAGCCGACGGTCCAGTACAGCGCCACGGGGATCGACGCGTCCGTGCCGCCGCCCCAGGGACACCTGCTCGTGAACCAGCCCGGCGTGACCTTTACCAGCGACAAGGGGGCGTCACCGATCCCGGCCTTCGGCGTCCTCCTGCCCATCGACCAGAACTGGACCTTCGGCCTCGGCGCCTACGGCATCGCCGGCATGGGCGTCGACTACCCGCAGAACCTCTACTCGAGCATCACCTACAGCGCCTACTCGCAAATGCGGTTCACCCCCAGCATCGCCTACAAGCTGAGCGACCTGCTCTCCTTCGGCGTCACCCTCAACGGGATGTGGGCGACGACGGAGTGGAGCGCGGCCGGTAACTTCGGCCAGGCGCCCCACCTGACCGCCTCCTCCTTCGGGATCGGCGCCACCATCGGCGCCAAGGTGACGCCCCTCAAGATCCTGACCGTCGGCGTCGCCTACGAGACGAAGAGCTTCTTCCAGGACTTCTCCTACAACACGGCGAGCCGCTCGAACCCCCTCAACCCCTCCGGCAGCCCGCTCCCCGGCGGCGTCGACAAGCTCACCTTCGATCAGCCCCAAGTGCTCACCGGCGGCGTGGCGGTGCGCCCCATCGGGATCCTGCTCGTCGCCGCCGACGTCGAGTGGATCGACTGGCCGCAGACGAACGGCGCCAACCTGCCGGCCTTCTCGCAGAACAGCAGCCAGGCCATGCCGTGGAACCTCAACTGGTCGAGCCAGGTGGTCTACAAGATCGGCGTCCAGGTCGACGCGCTCTCGTGGCTCACGGTTCGCGCCGGCTACAACTACGGCAAGGAGCCGCTCGACTCCTCGCGCGCCTTCGAGAACGTCGCTTTCCCGGCGATCGCGGAAAGTCACATCACCGCCGGGCTCGGCTTCAACCTGTCACCGAAGTTCACCATCAACGTCGCCGGCATGTACGCGCCACAGGTCACCGTCAGCGGCGCGAACGCGAACCCGCCCATGGGGACGCCGGGGTATTCGGGGCCCTACGGCCAGGGCATCGCCTCCTACTCCACCTCCATGTCCCAGTTCAGCCTGGACGGCGGCATCGCCTACAAGTTCTAGACCGTACCGGATCGGGGTCCCGGCTCTTCCGGCCGGGACCCCGATCCCTTCTTGCCTGAAGAACCTGTCGGGCGACGCACGTCGCTCCTGCGCCTGCAGTCCCTGCACTGCCGCTCGCTGGCCACGGCAGCAGAGCGGTGAACGTTCCCCTGTCGCAGTCCTTCTGGCTGGCCCCATTTTGTTTCGCGTGGCGCGGCGCGTCACGGCCGCCCGCCCGAAGAAACGCCTCTGGCCGTCCTACGGGCGTCCGGTGAGCCGGAGACGCCCGTGCCTTTCTCGTCTTTCAGGCCCCCGACACGGCCTCGGAGTTCCGGATACCGGCACCGAACACCCTGCCGCGTCGCAGGAACCCCAGACGGAGGGTAACTGAATTTGGACGAGCTCCTCGGTGTCCTCTCGAAGGGGCGGCTTCGAGAGGATGAACGTCATGAAGCGCCTCGAACTCGTCGTTCTTGGCCTACTGGTCTCGCTTCCCGGTGGTGCCTCAGGGCAGGAGTTGACCCCGGCGGTCCCACCTCAACAAGGGCAGCTCGCCGACCCGTCCGCCGGCCAGTGGGTCTACACCCAGCAGTACGGCTGGATCTGGATACCGTACAGCGACTCGTACTCCTACGTGCCCCCAGGGGGAGAAGGCGAACCCTACGAGTATGTCTTCGAGCCCGATCTCGGGTGGTGTTGGCTCGCCGCTCCGTGGGTCTGGGGCTACGGACCCTGGCCCTACTTCGGCCCGTACGGGCCGGGACATTTCGGATGGTATGGCCACGGTTGGTGGCGGACGCCCGGGCTATGGAGCTACAGGCCCTCCCATGCCTTCGCGGGACGTAGCTTCGGGCTTCCAGCAGGGCGAGGCCACCTCGGAGGCCTAACCGCTGGCCCAGGCAGGTTCGCCATCGGTGGCCCCGTCCGTAGCGGTGCCGGATTCGGGCCCGGCCGCGGAGGCTTCGGAGGAGGAACCGGATTCGGCAGGGACGGCGGTGGCCTCGGCCGGGGCGGAGGTGGATTCGCGGCCGGTGGTGGTCACGGTGGCGGGTTCGGGGGTGACCTTGCGGCCGGTCACGGTGGAGGAGGAGGCCATCGCTGACACCTCGGCGCCGAGCGGTGAGTGCGGCAGGCGGAAGGCCAGCGACTCTTGCCGCTCGTGAAGAGCCCTCAAGCCGCACTTCGCTCTCGTGCGGCCCCGCCGTGAGCGGCGCGTGAGGTCCCCCCCCGATGGCGGAGCGGCCCTGCCGGGTGGAGTCCGCGACGCCCGGGCCGTGGCGCCGACTCCGCGGAATTGCTGCATCGGCCTGTCCCAGTTCGTCAGCCACATCCGAACGCCGCACTCGTTGGCGAACGGGCCGACGAACGCGGCCATTTACGGGTCCCGCGGTCCCGCCGTTCAGGGCCGTGATCTGGCCCGCTCGCGGTCGTCCGGCCTCCCGACGAGCGCTCGCTCGCATGGGCCGCGGCCCTTTGGCGACAAGCCTCTCGAAGGGTGTGGCGGCGAGGGCAAGGGGGGCACTCCTCGTCCGGCTGAGCGCCCGCTCGTCACCCTTTCGTCACACTTTCGAGCCCAATTCGCCGAGCGGCCGTCGCCAAATAACGAACTGACCTGGGCTGCTTTCGACACCGGGCAGCGGTTGCCGGGGCTTCGCCCTTCGGCTTCCGATGACCGTCTCACCGCCGGGAATGGCGTCGCCGCCGCACGTTCACATGCACAAGTTGCTCGCCGCCATCGCCGCTCTGCAGATCGCGACCCCGTCGGCGGCGCGTGCGGCCGAGTCGGTCGTCCTCGCGGGAACGGTCGTCGAGGTGCGGACCTCCGAGGACGAGTCGGTCACGAAGCAGCTGCGCCGCGTCCTTCCTGCCGCCGTGCGCGCGGCTTCGCGTTGGGGTGCGCTTCCTCCCTCCGTCATCCTCGCCATCCACGCGACGCACGGCGACTTCGAGGACGCCACCGGGCGATTCGGGAGGCCCTGGCTACGCGCCTGGGCACGGAAGGGAAGCATCGACCTGCAATCCCCCCTCACCTGGTCGAGAGGCTATGCCTCCGACGACGCGCTGACCCAGATCCTGGCGCACGAGCTCATTCACTGCATGCTCTTTCACACCTTGAGCCAGAGCGAGCACGCTCGCTCGATCCCGACGTGGTTCATGGAGGGATTGGCTACCTTCACCGCCGGCGAGCATCACTCGCAGGCGAGCGCCCTCGCCCTTCTCGACCCGGCCCCTTTGCTGCAGTCGAACCCCGCGCTCGTCTACGGAACCGCGGATAGGGTCTTCCGCGACTTGGTCGGGAGGTTCGGCGAGCCGAGCGTTCGACAGCTGCTCGTCCGCCTCGGCGAGGGGTACGCTTTCGCGGCGGCCTTTGAAGAAGCGACGGGCGTGAGCCAGGCTCAGTTCGAGGGAGACATGGCTCGCCGCCTGCTTGGTTCGACACCCAGCGGCTAGATGCAGGACTCGGCGCCGGCGCTTCACCTGCCCCATTGAGGCTCGCTCGTCGCTCCCCCGCCTCGCTGCCGACCGAGGAGGGGTACTCCGCGTTCGGTCGATCATCGCCCCCGAACGTTCGGAAGAGGACGACCGCGTCCGATCGACCCGCCGTCCACTCCTTGCAATCAGGACGGCGAATGCGCACCAGATGGTGGTCCCGTGAAGCTCTCCCGCACCACGATATTCGCGCCCGCACCGCATCGGGACGAGGTTCTGATGGTCCAGCCGCTCGCCGGGCAGGCTGCTCTTCTCTCCAGGGCCAGCACGGAGACGCTGGGCGCCCTCGCGAGCGGCGGCGCGCCTCCCGCGGACGCTCCCGAGGACGCGCTCCGCGCCGGCCGCTTCGTCGTCGAGTCGGAAGCCGAGGACGACGCGCTCCTGGCGACGGCGCAGGCCGAGTACGCGAAGGAGGCGGCAAAGACACCCACACAGCTGGTCGTCGTTCCGAGCTTCGGCTGCAACCTCGCCTGTACCTACTGCTACCCGGAGGTGCTCGACCCCTCCGCAGGCGGCCTCATGGCACCCGAGATCGTGACGCCCTCTTCGCGTACCTGGATCGCCACCACGCGAACGAGGATCCGAGGCCCTACATCACTCTCTTCGGCGGCGAGCCGCTGCGCGACACCCCCGCGACCCGGGAGCGCATCAGCCGCTTCCTCGAGGGCGCCCGGGCCCGGGCGCTCGAGGTCGCCGTGGTCACGAACGGCTTCGACCTCGAGGCCTTCCTGCCGGACCTCTCCCGCGGGCCAGTGAAGGAGGTCCAGGTCACCCTCGACGGTCCACCGGCGGTCCACGACCGCCGGCGCCCTCAGGCCGGCGGCGGCGCAACGTTCGACCGCATCGTGCGAGGAATCGACGCGCTGGTCGCGGCCGGCATCCCCGTCAACCTGCGCGTGGTGGTCGACGGGGAAAACCTTCCCTTCCTCCCGGACCTGGCGCGCCTCGCCGAGGCGCGCGGCTGGATCGACGTGCCGGACAGCCGCTTCAAGACCCAGATCGGGCGGAACTGCGAGCTCTTCGGTTGCGCGAGCCGCCAGCGAAGAGAGCACCTCTTCGACCGCAAGGCCCTCTGGGAGGGATTCGTCGAGCTCGGCGGGCGCCACCCCGAGCTTCGCCTCTTTCACCGCCCGCGATTCCACGGGATCGGGCACCTCGCGGAGACGGGTGAGCTGCCGGTGGCGAACTTCGACGCCTGCCCGGCCACCAAGAAAGAGTGGGCGTTCGCTCCCGACGGCGGCATCTACGGCTGCACGGCCACGGTCGGCAGCCCTCGCCATCGTCTGGGCTCCTTCTTTCCGGAACCCGCTCTCGACGAGCGAGCGGTGGCAGCCTGGCGAGAGCGCAACGTCCGGACCATCGCGGCCTGCAGGGACTGTGCCGTGGCGACCGTGTGCGGTGGTGGATGCGGCGCGCTGGCCTTCGAGAGAGAGGGCACTCCTCGCCCCCGACTGCCGCCCGATCGGCGAGCTCTACGGGCTCGGGGTCCACTACTACAGCCTCGGGCGCTGAGGCCGCAAACGGCTGCCAGGCGACCGGACCTTTCGGGGAGACTCTCCCTTCAAGGCTGTGGCGCGCCGATGAGCTCGGCCTCCACGACTTCTCGGAGGTACCGGGAGCCGACGAACCCCACCACACGGTGTATCTCGCGCCCTCTCTTGAAGAAGACCACCGTGGGAGTTCCCATCACGCCGAGGCGTGCGGCGATCTCCCCGGACTCGGCAACGTTCAGCTCGGCCACCTTCACCTGGCCCTGGTAGGCGCTCGCGAGGTCCATCACGATGGGCTCCATCATCTTGCAGGGCCCGCAGCTCGGGCTCCAGACGTCGAGCACCACGGGGAGCTCCGAGCGCGACACCTCCGACTTGAAGTTCTGTCGGTCGACGTGCACCGGCTGAACCCTCGGGCCGCCCGGTCCGAGGATCTTCTCGAGAAGTCCCATCCGCTCCTCCAACCGGTGAGAGCCAGCGGTTCCCCAGAGGGTTCGGCGATAGCGGGTGGTTCTCGCCGGAACCGTTTGGCCGCCCAGAGGCTCGTACCCCCAGCTGAGCGTCCCCCACGCTCCGGGAGCCACCCCCAATGAAGAAGACATGGACGTTCGGCCTCCTCTTGGCAGTCGCCGCGCTCGGAACCATGCTGTGGTACCGCACGGAGGCAGCCACCCCGGCGGCAACGAGCACGCGGCCAGCTGCTGGCCAGATGCCGCGGCTCATCTTCTTCATGAACCCGAACGGCGCTCCCTGCCAGATGCAGGACCGGATCCTGCAGGGAATGGGAGCCGATCTCCGCGCACGCGTCGAGGTGGTCTACTACCGCACCACCAACCCGAGCGACATCGCGATGTTCCAGCAGTACGGCATCCGTTCCCTTCCGAGCCTGGTCCTCACCGATGCGTCAGGCCGGGAGCTGCGCCGCGCGACGCCCGGAATCCATTCGCCGGCTCAGGTCCTGCAGCTCATCGGACAGTGAGCAGTCAATGGAGATCGGCCCTTCCGCGCTGGCGTTCACCTTCGCTGCCGGCCTTGCCAGCGTCGCGAGCCCCTGTGTCCTGCCGGTCGTCCCGCTCATCGTCACCGGGACCGCCCAGGACCATCGCGCGCGCCCTGCCCTCGTCGTCACCGGCCTCGCACTGAGCTTCGTGGCGATGGGCGTCCTGATGAGCCTCTTCGGAGCCGCGATCGGCCCCGCCATGCCCGTCCTCGAGAAGGTCGTCGGCGTCCTCGTGGTTCTCTTCGGCCTCCTCCTGCTCCTCGACGTCAACGCCTTCAAGCGCCTGACCTGGCTGCAGCGACTTCCGCCCACGGGCGACGGACGCTGGTCGGGCTTCGTCCTCGGCCTGAGCCTCGGCCTCGTGTGGATCCCCTGCGTGGGGCCCATTCTCTCGGGCGTCCTCGCGCTCGTGGCGACCCGGGGTTCCCTTATCGCCGGCGTCTCTCTCCTCCTCGTCTACTCCGCCGGGTTTGCCGTCCCCATGCTGCTCGTGGGCTACGGGTCGCAGGCCCTGCGCCAGCGCGTCCGCCTGGTGTCGTCCCATCCCGTCGCCGTGCGCTGGGCTTCCGGGGTTCTCCTCGTCGCCTTCGGGGGCGTCATCCTCAAGAAGGGCATGCTCTTCGTCGGGATGTAGCTCCGGGGAGCTTCGTCCCTGGCATGGACGCGACACGCGGTACCGCGGAGAATGGGGTGAACCTGCCAGGACGCGCTTCGATCCACCCACCCCGTCGGGGCTCCCACTACGCACCGGAGTTTTATTGCGCAGCCGCGACTCCCAGACTCCCTTCGGTCGCGGCTGCCTGATCTGCGGCCTCGAACTCTACTACCTCCCGGTCGCGCAGGCGGTGAGGTGCGAGCTCTGCGGAACGGCAGCGGTGAGCCCGGCTCGCTGCCGTGCAGGCCACGTCGTGTGCGACGCCTGTCACGCGGCGCCGGCGAAGGACGTCATCGAGCGTGTCTGCGCGGTGAGCCGCTCGACAGACCCGATGGCGTTCGCGACGTCCCTGATGAGCCACGCCAGCGTGAAGCTGCACGGCCCCGAACACCACTTTCTCGCGCCCGCCGTCCTGCTGACCGCACTCGCGAACGCTCGAAACGACGGTACCTCGAAGCCGCGCCTCCTCGCCGAGGCGCGAAGACGCTCCGACGTCGTGCCCGGCGGGTCGTGTGGCTTCCAGGGCGCCTGCGGCGCCGGCGTGGGCGTCGGCATCTTCGCGTCGATCGCCACGGGGGCCACGCCGCTCGCGCGCGAGTCGTGGGGACTCGCGAACGGGGCAACGGCGCGTGCTTTGACCGTCATCGCGGGAGTCGGCGGCCCGCGTTGCTCCAAGCGGACGACGTGGCTCGCGCTCCTGACCGGCATCCGCTTCGCGCGCGAGAGGCTCGGCGTGCGGCTCGCTGGCCGAGGTCCCTCCTGCGGTGGAGCGAGGTGAACGCTCAGTGCCTCGACAACGCCTGTCCGTTCCATCCTGCTCGTCGGCGCGATCGCCTGGTGCGACGGGCGTCCAACGCCGACCGCTCGATTCCCGCGACCCCGCAGGCCGTGCGCCCTGAAGGTCCCGGGAACCCTTCGTGAACACCCTCGCCCTCACGAGCGGCATCGCCGCCGGCCTGTTCGCGGGGGCCCTCTCGGGCGTGTTCGGCATCGGCGGGGGCATCGTCCTCGTCCCACTTCTCGCCCTTCTCCTGGGCCTCGACCAGCACAAGGCGCAGGGTATCACCCTGGCGGTCCTCATCCTGCCCATCGGCCTCCCCGCGGTGCTCTCCTACCTCCACCACACCTCCATCCGGTGGAGCCTCGTCGTCGCGCTCGTCGTCGGCTTCGTCCTGGGGGTGACTGGCGGAGCGCGTGTCGCGAACTGGATCCCGGAGGTGCCGCTTCGCGTGCTCTTCATTCTGTTCCTGGTCGGCGTGGGCATCCACGGCTGGAAAGGCGAAGCCGCCGAACCCAGCGTTCGAACACGGCGCGGCATCGAGGCGACCGGACACGGCCTCTGGATCGGGCTCCTCGCGGGAGCGCTCTCGGGGTTGCTGGGCATCGGAGGGGGGATCGTGATGGTCCCACTTCTCGTCCACGTGCTGGGCCTCAGCCGGATGGAGGCACAGGGGACAAGCCTCGCCGCCATGCTTCCGCCGATCGGTTTGCCGGGTGTTCTGGTCTATGCCTCCGCCCAGGGCGAACTCCCGTGGCGGGTCATCGCTATCGTCGTGGTCGGCTTCGCAGCGGGAGCGCTCGCGGGTGCGCGCATCGCCGCACGGATGAGTTCCCAACGGCTCGAGCGCGCGTTCTCGGTCTTCGCCTTCTGCGTCGCAGCCGCCCTGGGGTTGCGAATGCTTTAAAGGTAACCGCCAGGCGGCGCGGGCCATTTCCGCTCCTTCCGACATCCCGTTGCGTTGCCCCGAATGGCGTCCGCGCCTCGGGGCTACCCGAATTTCTCCGGCACGGCCTTCGTCGGCTCCGTACCGCTGTCTCATGGTGGCCGGAAGCACCGGCCGCGGAAGCAGAGAGGAGCCCGTCATGAGAGTGTGGATCCGTTTGGGAGTCGCTGCGGCACTGGTTCTTGGCTTGATGACCGCTGGGCACGCGAACGCTGTGGACAGCGCGCTGACGACGACCAGCGGCAAGGCTACGACGCCCAGCCGCAGGCCAGTCAACGAAGAGGAGAGCCGCAGGCCGGGCGGCGCAACCGTCCGCAGGGGCACGCGACAAGGCGTCAATGAACAAGTCAAGCCGGGCACGGAGCAGGCCTGGCTCGAATCGATCTGGACTCTGCCGTGACCACCTTGATTGGAGACCAGGGCTCACAGGCCGAGTCTCCGGCTGTCGGCCGATGGATTGACCCGGGCACCTAAGCCCGAGTGGGGCTGCGGCATTTGAGAGACCGGAGATGGGACGGATCGCCGAGGCGGAGGAAATGATCTGCTCGCGCGCCCCTGGTGGGTTCGAAGGCGTGGATGCGGAATAGAAAAGAGGGATGAGCGCGGTAACCGAGCGAAGAGCCACCGAGGGCATGGTGCCGTGGCGTGCTGCGCTTTCGACTTGAAGTGTCCCGAGGGCTACGGGCCGCACCTGCCAGTCGATCCGCCAGCTAACACCGACGCCGATCAAGCTGCCTGGACTAGCCTGCTTCGCTTCACGCAACGCACAATCGAGTCCGCCACCCGGGGTCGGCTGGGGAATGGAGATCGCCCATGAGGCTGGTGACGCAGCCGGTGATGCTGACGGTGTTGGTGATGAGCGCAGGAACGGGCTGTGCGACGGCGCGGATCGTGAAATCAAACGTGCCCGGACCGCATAGCGAGCGCCTCGTGGAACTGGCATGCCAACGGCCAGACGGTTGCATGGTGCTGGCACGGCAGACATGCCACGGTGACTTCGAGGTCGTCACGGAAGACGACATGAACCTTGCGGAGGACGCGGAGGTGATGTTGGTGCATTGCAAGGACGCCGCGCACGACGCGCACCAGTAGCTCCGTTGCCCAGACGCAGGCCGTTCGACGAAGAAGAGGTGAGCTGCAGGCGGGGCGGCGCAAACGTCGGCAAGGGCACGGGACAAGTCGTCATCGAGCGGAGTCAAGCCGGAGCACCGAGCGGACCTGACTCGAATCGATCTGGACTCTGCCATGACCTGACGGCCTGCCTTGAAGCCTCGATCGAGGGCGGGCGCCCAGACACGGGCTTCGCACCGGCGCGCGTGGCGGGTACCGGGTAGGTGATGACAAGGGGCGAACAAGCTTGAGCAGGACCCGGTACTGGGCAGCGCTCCGAACCACGGTCGAGCCGAGGCCCTGCCAGCGGCCCCTTGCAGCCCGTCGTCGAACGGGCTCGGTCGGATGAAGCCAGCTTTGGCGCTGAAGCGCTTCGGCGAGCCTGCACCGCGTCTCATCCGCTCGATCGTACGGGAGCGGCAGTGCGCCGAGGGGTCGCAGGCGGGCCCCAAAGAGGGATCTCAAGGTCTCCGGGACTCGATGTCGCCGGATCTATATGAAGACGTTCGATGAGCCGCTTTCTCCGCCCTGCCTGTGCCTTTGGCGCGATGGTGCTCGCGTCATGTGGCACAACCAAGCCCGTTCAGGTGTGGCGTGACGCGACCTATGAACCCACGCCACCCGCGCATCGCATCCTCGTCTTCGAGAACACCTCGGACACCGAGGACCCCGTCGCCCGGGGGAACTCGCTTGCCCTCGAAACCGCGATTGCCCGGGCGCTTAGCAGCAAGGGTCTCCAGGTCGCCACCTCGACCGCCGTGTTCCCTTCCGGCCCGGCCAACGACGAGCGAGTAGGCGCCTTCGCGAGGGCTCATGACGTTGACCTCGTACTCGTCCTGCAAGGTCACATCGACGACTTCTCGCCCGTCGATCCCGCGCCGTACACGTACTTCACTGGCGACGTCAAGGTCTACACCGCCCAACTGTATCCCGACAGGCCCATCTGGATCGGTAGGGTTGGCACCTTCACTCCGTACGCACTGAACTCCTATGGCCCCGGTAGCGGAACTCCGGTACTGCAGCCGGAGTCGGTCCTGGAGAGCATCGCGGAGCCTGTGGCGGCACGAATCCTGCGGAGTCTCATCAAGCACCAGATCCTCGTCCTCTGACCCTGGCCAGTGGCGACCCTTCGGAGACGGGTCCCGCATGAGATGAACATCGCAGCAGGGACACGGGGCTCGCGACCACCACCTCCCATCCGCCGCTGCTGGCCAGGAGAGCCTCGGCACCCCACCCCGTAGATAGGGGGGCCGGGTAGACCGTTTCCGATGCGGGGCGACGGGGCTATTCGCCCCCGCCGCCGCCGTCCCGCAGCGCCTCCGGCTCCGCTCCAAGACCTCCGTGGCGCCGCTCGCGGCTTCCCGGCGACGAGTACTGCCCGAGAACGTGGAGGGCCTGCACCGTCAGAGCAAGCTCGACGGCAACTCGGGAGCAACGGGCGCAACTCCCGATGTGCATTTCGACCGCCTCGCGCTCGATCCCTGCGAGATCCCCGTCAAGATAGTCGGAGAGGCTCTCCGTCACTCGCGAGCAGTCGAGCGCCACGCGCCGTTGCACGAGCGTCATCGAGACCTCGCTGGTGTGAGCCGCTTTCGCGCACGAAGAGTCTCACCTAGCCACGATCCGGACCGGCGACCTTGTCCCTGTCGACCTATCCCTCCCCCAAGAGGGGTCGGCCCCTCGCCCAGCGGAATCCTCGGGCAGGACCGTGGCTCACATGGGCAAAGGAGAACCACAAATGACGAACGAAGGAACTGCCGATCGCGTCATCCGCGTCGTGCTCGGGGTGGCGCTGCTCTCGTTGACCCTGGTGGGCCCGAGCACCCCATGGGGCCTGGTGGGACTCGTGCCCCTCGTCACTGGGATCGTGGGCTTCTGCCCCATCTATCGCTTTGTCGGAGTGAAGACCACCGGGACGGCGTAGGAACCTGGCAGCGCCTGCCACGGTCAGTGGAACCTGCGGACCGGCAACGGCCTGAGCCCACTCCGCGTGCACGACCTAGCCCTCGACGAGATAGAGCTAGCCGGTGCGCCCTTCGAAGCAGACCTTGACGAGACCCGAGAGGCGATTGATCGCCCACACCTGGAGCAGGTCGGCGAGCAGAAGGCTTCCGATCGAGCCCTCGAATCCGTCAGGCGTGTTTGCCGGTGCCGGAGGCAATTTCTCGGCCGTTAGTGCGAAGCGGTCCCGGCATCAGGACCCGAAGTCGGAGGCCCGGGGAGCGGGGCCATCCGTGTCCTCCACCCTTCTCTCTAGACAAGCACGCCGGGCTCCCGACTTCCCGCTCACTATCCCCCTTCGTCGATCCGGTCACGCTTCGGCGCCGCGAGCAGCGACACCCCGCGTGTTCATGACCGCACGCCAGGATGGCGCCGCGGATGCGGCACGGCAGGCTCGAGCGAGCTGCATCGACGGCATGTGTAAAAACCCGCGGGGCAACTTACGGGATCTTGCCTGCGCCTGTGCAAGCGCCCATCTGACACGCCGGGCAGCTCCGTTCCGCGCTCGGTCCACCGCAAAGGCGAGCAGGTCGGTCAAGCCGAGGGGGCGACAAGGCGGCTTCGGTGCCATTCCTTCACTTCCTGGCCTCGCTCGGCATGGAGTGGCGAACCGCCGGCGGGGCGTTGTCTTGGCTATCCGAGGGCGGGAACCCGTACTCCTTCGTCTCGGTGGGCGGAAGCATGTCAGGTTCACCGCTTCCGGCACCGTCCTCCTCGCCAACCGTGGCTCCGCTTCCGCGCTTTCTCGGTGGCGCGTTGTTCTGGCTGTCTGACGGCGGGAACCCATAGTCCTTCGACTCGGGGGGCGCGAGCATGTCGGGTTCACCGCTGCCGGCACCGTGCTCCTCGGCGGTCGCGGCTCCGCTTCCCCGCTTTTTCGGCGGCACGTTGTCCTGGCTGTCCGAAGGGGGGAACCCGTAATCCTGACTAGAGATCGCTGGCAGCGTGGTTTCAGGACCGAAGGCCCCCCGCGCTTCGCTCGTGATTCCCGACGCCGCGATAATTGCTGTTGGTACGAGTGCTAGCAGTAGCGCAGTCTTGATAAGCGTGCTCGCGCACATGACCGCTCCTCACCGGAGCCGTGCGCCGCGAGCTCTCCCCTCCCGTTTGTGGCTCGGGGCCGCCGGCCCCATCGTTCCGCATGCGCGCAGAACTGGCTGCCCGCCCGCGTCCTTCGGGGCGTAAGAGCATGTTCGGCGAGGCGGTTCACATCTCGGCCGGCCGCGTTCCTTGCGAAGCAAGCGGCAAGGAGCAACCGTGCGTTTGGCTGGACGAGCTCCTGACCGAGCACGTTGCCGAGGTCGCCAATCGCGCCGGTCACGCGGCCGTCTTGCTGCGGCGCGTTAGCAGCGGCGAGCGCACGCCCCAAAAGATACGCTGAGGCCGCGAACCCTTCGCCCGAACCTTCGGGTCGACCTCCTATAGAGGAGGATTCTCCATGGCGCGCGTCGTCGTCCTCGGAGCCGGCATCGCAGGCCATACCGCGGCGCTGCTCCTCCGCAAGAAGCTCCCCCGCGAGCACTCAGTCGTGGTCGTCTCCCCGAAGCCCACCTACAACTGGATCCCCTCCAACATCTGGGTGGGGGTGGGGATGATGAAGCCGGAGCAGGTGGTCTTCGAGCTCGGTCCGGTCTACGCGCAGCACGGGATCGAATTCCGCCAGGCCCGGGCCGTCGAACTCTGGCCCGCAGGCGGGGCCGCCGACGCTTCGGCTCATGTGATCGTCGAGTCGACCGGACGCGACGCGGGAACGCGGTCTGCAGTGCCCTACGACTATCTCGTGAACGCCACCGGTCCTCGGCTCAACTTCGCGGCGACTCCCGGGCTCGGCCCCGAAGCGAACTCGCTCTCGGTGTGCACCTCGGACCACGCCGCCCAGGCGTCCGGGGCGCTCCAGGAAACCATCCAGCGCATGAAGAAGGGCGAGCGCCAGACGCTCGTCGTGGGCGTCGGTCACGGGCTGTGCACGTGCGAGGGCGCCGCCTTCGAGTACGTCTTCAACGTGGATTTTGTCCTGCGCCAGGCCGGGGTCCGCGACCGCGCCCGGCTGGTCTTCCTGACGAACGAGGCGGAGCTCGGCGACTTCGGGGTCGGCGGCACCCACATGCGACGCGGAGGGTACCGCGTCCACAGCAAGACGTTCGCGGAGTCCCTCTACACCGAGCGCGGCATCGACTGGATCACCGGCGCCCACGTCCAGAAGGTCGAGCCGAACGTCGTCCACTACGAGACGCTTGACGGCGAGGAGCACACGCTCCCGTTCGATTTCGCCATGTTGCTCCCTCCTTTCGCGGGACAAGTTATCAAGGCCTTCGACCCCGCCGGGACGGACATCACCAGCGATGTCTTCGCCCCGAGCGGCTTCATGAAGGTCGATGCGGACTACACGCAGAAGCCGTTCGAGGAGTGGCGCGCCTCCGACTGGCCGAAGACCTACCAGAGCCCGCGCTACAAGAACGTCTTCGCCATCGGCATCGCCTTCGCTCCCCCGCACCCCATCTCGAAGCCGCGCAAGAGCAGGCGGGGGACGCCCATCACACCCTCACCGCCCCGGACCGGCATGCCCTCGGCCGTGATGGCTCGGGCCGTCGCCGAGTCGCTCTTCGGGATGATCGCCTACAACCTCTCCGGCCCCACCCGGACCGCGTCTCTCGCCGAGATGGGAGCCTCGTGCGTCGCCTCGGCAGGCGCGAACTGGCTCCGGGGCACAGCGGCGTCCATGACCATGTTCCCGGTGGTCCCCGACTACGAGAAGTACCCGGAGTTCGGGCGCGACCTGCACTTCACCTTCGGCGAGATCGGGTCCGCCGGCCACTGGATCAAGAAGATCCTCCACTACATGTTCCTCTACAAGGCACGTGGCCGCCCGGGGTGGTGGCTCATCCCGGAGTGACCGGAGGCCCCATGAAGCCCTACGAGCGCGAGTATTACGTCCCGACGCCGTCGCGCACGACCCTCTTCTTCCGCACCTTCGTGCCGTGGCAACTCCTCCGGTTCGCCTGGATCAACCTGAAGATGATCCGGATGATCTCCATCGGGCACCACGGAAAGGCGCCGCTGCGCCCGATCGTTCTCCCCGAGCCCGGCGAGGGGCGAAAGACCGCCCACTAGGACGCGCACCGCAGGCGACGCTCCCTCCCGGCACGAGCGGCCGCGCCTCCCTGTTCCCCGCCACTGAGGGCCGGGAGCGCGTCGCCGCCTTCCACGCCGACAGGTGGGGAGGGCCGAGCCCGGGCGCAGGCCTGCCGGCAGCGTGACCGGAAAGGAGGCGAGGGTGAGGTCCGCGACGGAGCTCGTCGAGGAGAAATCCTGGTCTCGTAAGCTCACCCTCCAGCCGCTTGGAGGCCGGGCGCACATCCCGCTCCGCCACCCTCCTCTCGTGGCCTCCCCGGGAAGAGGAACGACGCCGGCAACTGGCTCACCGCGGGGCTCGGCGCGGAGCTGGCCGGCACAGTCGGGTGCGGGTGGTGCCGTCGAACCGGAGGCGACAACAGTGGACGGGGGCCGGACAAGGCTCGAGCGGCACGGGGATCGCCTCGGAGGAGTCGGTCATCCACGCCCCCGTCGCCCGCGGCGGCGCGACCCCCTGATGGCCTCGTGGTACTTGCGCCGGATCTCGGCGAGATCCACCGTCGGCTTCGGCATCTCGATGCTCATGTCACGCACGGTCTCGAGGATGATGTGGGAAATGGCTAGGTCTCGGAACCATTTGTGGTCCGATGGGATTACGAACCACGGCGCATCGTCGGTGGAGGTTCTGAGGAGCACCTCCTCGAACGCTTCGGTGTACGCGTTCCAGTACTCGCGCTCCCGGTAGTCGCTCTCGCTGATTTTCCACTGGCGAAGAGGGTCGTCGAGCCGCTGCTCGAACCTCGCAAGCTGCTCTTCCTTGGAGATATGCAGGAAGAACTTGAGGATCGTCGTGTCATTCTCGAGGTGCAGGTTCCTCTCGAAGTCGTTGATGAGGTCATAGCGCCTCGACCAGACGCTCTTCGGCGCGAGCTTGTGAACTCGGACGACCAGAACGTCCTCGTAGTGCGATCGGTTGAAGATGGCTATCTGGCCCCGCGCCGGGGCGTGCGGATGTATCCGCCAGAGGAAGTCGTGCGCGAGTTCCTCGCCGGTCGGCTCGTGGAACCCCGCGACGCTGCAGCCCTGGGGATTCACCCCCGATAGGACATGCCGGATCGTGCCGTCCTTGCCGGCGGCATCGAGCCCCTGGAGGACGATGAGGAGGGAGTGGCGCCGCTCCGCGTACATCTGCCGTTGCAGTTCGTCGATAGCCCGGACGCATTCCTCCGTCTCCTCGAGGGCTTTCTTCTTCGGGTCGTGCTCTGTCGTGAACGCGGGGTCGATCCGGTCGAGCTTCACCTTGGTTCCCGCCTTCACGCGGAACCGCTTTCGGTAGTTCATGGCGCCTCCGAGACCGGGCGTTTGCCGAGGGCGACAGGGACTGGTGTGCAACCCATTTGGCTATCGAGACGACGGCGTCGCCGCACGCCAGCGGAGGCCACCCGACCGGCGGGACTGGCGGTCGCGTGGACGCGCAGACGAATCCGTCGCCCTGGCTAAGGATTCGTGATGCGGGCGTGTCCTTCAATGTAGGGTGAAACGTCTCCCCACCGGCCAATACCGGCCGCGCCGAAACCTCACTTGGCCCCTGCCCCATTCACCGCACTGCGCGGTACGGTGTTATGGGCTTCGCGCAAGACAATCGTGCCTGGCGAGCGGGCTCATCTTCGGGAAGCGAGACGCCGGACGTGCGCCGCGGTGCGACCTCGAGCACGCGCGGTCCCGGGAGAGGGACGGCTGGGGATGTAGGGGGACGCCGGGAGCGAAAAGGCGACAGGGGAGCCCGGTTGGCCCGGATTCCCCTGTCCTTTCGCTTCAGTTTGGTGGACCCGACCGGGATCGAACCGGTGACCTTCTGAATGCCATTCAAAAAAAGGGGGGAACCCGAATGCGCCTTTAGCTGTGATCTCGCCCTGTTACGCGGCCTCAGTATCACTCAGTGGAGCTAGGGAGTGGCTCAAATTTGGCTCATGGGCTCGACCCCCACGCGAGCTACCCACCGTGAAGGTAGTGCCCGCAGCGTAGGTGCCCGGCCCGTGAGCGCGCCGCCTGAAGTCGACCGTTGGGGCGCCCCACCTGACCGCGGGGCTCTTAGAGGCGCTGGAGGAAGTCGACGCAGTCGCGCCTAGCGGCGCTGGCATAGACTGAGCGCGGTGAAGATTCTCACGGACCCCCCCGACCCCATCCCCTTCTCACGCGAGGAGATCGAGGCAGCACTCGGCGAACTTGCCACACCAGCCGGGCGTCGAGTCCTTGCTGTAGTTCTCGCCACGCCGCCAACGACTCCACGACGCCCCGGGCGGCTTCGGTTTGCGTCCTGGCACATGCTAGCGGGGCTCGCGGACGTAACGGTGCGAGAGCTAGACGCCGCCCTCCGTGCGGGCGAGAGGTTCCGCCTTGAAAAAGAGGGGTGCACGATCGAGAGGTTGTGGTCAGCTTCATTGCAT
>Ga0335081_10002131_pt1 | contig 31092 bp, 24 predicted proteins | sample Lox_Sample_35_FD_206713 | JGI IMG/M metagenome (GOLD analysis project Ga0335081, IMG submission 206713) | Soil microbial communities from Loxahatchee National Wildlife Refuge, Florida, United States - Lox_Sample_3.5 | ecosystem: Environmental > Terrestrial > Soil > Wetlands | place: USA...
TGGTCGATGTAGTACATGACCAGCTCGTGGTTGGAATTGTCCGCGAGGAGAGTCTCCGCGAGCGACTTGCTTTCAAATTCCTGGAACGCCTTCGCGGCCTCGGCGCCGCGCCCTGCCACTTCCAACGCCTCGGCCAGCGCGAACAGGTTCTCCGCATGCGGCGCCGACTGGTAGCGTTTTTCGAGCAGCGCCACTGCCTCGTCAAATCGGCCCTGTGCCGTCCGCACCTGCGCCAGCGTTCCCAGCGCGTAGTGATAATCGGGAAACACACCGAGCGCCTGGTTGGCGAAAGCTTCCGCTTCCTTAAGCTGGCCGCCGACGAACTTCAGGTGCGCCATCTGGGTCAGTAGCCACGCCCGGTCCTCCGTCTCCGAGAACGGCGTGGAATCGTAAGCCATCTGCATGACTTCCAGCGCACCGTTCAGGTTGCCGTGCAGCTCGCGCAAGTATCCGGCGCGCGTCAGTCCCGCAACGTTGCCCGGCCGTAGGTCCAGCATCCACTGGGCCGCGGCCACGGCGTCGGCGTAATTTCCCAGCTCGACATTGGCGTCCACCAGGTAACCGTAGACGGTCACGTCGTCGGGGGTTTGTTTGTTCAGCCTGGTGGCGGTCTCCAGGGCCTTGGCAAATTCGTGCCGCCCCAGTTGCAGCCAAGCCTCCGTTTTGAGGCCCTCGAAGTTATCGGGCGAAAGCGCGAACAACCGTTTCAGTGTTTCCTCGGCCTTCGCGTAGAACTCCACGTCCGAGGTTTCGCGCGCGCGCCGCGCATAGGCCATCGCCAGGCCGTTGTAGTACGGGGCGTGGTCGGGATGTTTGGCGATCTCGGCTTGCGCTTTCAGAATTGCGGTTTCGGCCGGCGTGGCGGCGTAGCCAGCGGCGGCCAGTAAAGCAACGTTTAGTATTAGGACGGTTTTCATTTCTACTCCTCGCTAGCGAGGGCAGGCTGGGATCAGCCCGCCCCCTTGGTTGTCATATCCTCGTCGAAGCGGTCAGCGTTCAGCCGTCAGCCAAAGCGCTGACCGCCGATTGCTGATCGCTCGTTGCTCAATTCACCGGACAAGTCCCGCCCATCGAATTGGGGCAGCCGGCCTGGCCCGGACCCAGGTGAACGCTGTCTCTGCCGTCGTACGCAGCCGCCACGAATGGGAATGTCGCCTGCGGCTGCACGGTCGCGGTGTTCACTCCGTCGCCCAGAAGCGTGCCGTACTTTTTCGAGTCCACAAGGATTCCGCCGAGTACCCGCAGCGAGATGTCGAAGACATCGTCGCCCAGGCGCCTTCCATTCGGGTACCCGGCCGTATCGCCGGCCAGGAAGGCGAGCCGCTTCTGCTGGCCCACCGCTGTGGGCGCGATCCCCGTGTTCAGGCGCAGCAGGTCGGCAATCGGACCCGCGTCGTTCGGCGTGCATCCGGGGCAGATGGGCGCCATATATTGCACCAGCGGAAGCAGGTCGACCCGCGGCGCGGATGGCACCGGTACTCCGATGCTCGCCAGGATCTGCGGCGGCAGCGGATTCAGGAAGAAGTTGGTGAACTGCGCGTCATTCACCGGGTCGCTCATGCTGAAGCGATCCTTGGACCCGGTCCCGATGATCGCTTCGTTGATCAGCGGATTGCCCAAGCGCTGCACCTGCGCCCAGGCATTCTGCCCGCCCCCGTAGCTTTCCTCGCCCAGCACCTTCAGGCGGCGGCGCGAAGTAGTTCCGTAGGTGCCGATCACGGCCAGTTTGTCCGCGGCGGCATGCAGCTTCCCGTCGCTGGTCAACATGGTGATCGGCACTTCCAGCGCAATGGTATTGACGTTGAAACCGGCCAGGGAATTGGGCGCGTAGTTGTGCGCGTCATCCGCATCCACAACCGGGTTCAGTACACCGCCGCCCGCCGCCTGCCGGAAGTTCAGCGAGTCGAAGACCGCGCCGAGATCGATAAAGAACGGATCCGCCACGGTGCCGGCGAACACGCGGATCCCATTCAACAGGGTGTAAGTGCCCTGTTGCCGCAGTTGGCTGTAGTTCGGCATGGTTCGGGGACCGACGTTGGTGGGCACCGCGAACAGGGTCTGGCCGTTGGACAGTTCTTCCGTGTTGTTCCTGGTGACCATGGTGACCGTGTAGGTCTGGCGCAAGCTTAGTCCTTCCGAACCCGGCCCATCGAGCGCCGTGATCGGCGGGATGCCGAGCAGGTTGCCCACGAAACCGGTGAACACGCCGGGGCTTCGAATCTCGGTTTTGAAGCGGACCTGGAAGATCACTTCCGGCAGGCCATCGAAGTTGTTATCGACCTTGAACTCGTACAGAATGCCCGGGTCGAACGGAAAGTAGTTGGGACCGTTCGAGGGCTCGAGAAAAGGGTCGACGTTGAGGATCATGACCACGCGATCCGGATGTTCGGGGCTTACAAATGCGAACCAGTCGGTGATATCGGCTTTCTGGTCGAGCGCGGTGATGGGCGCCTCGCGGTGACTGGCCGCGAACATGGTTGGTGGTTGGACTGCGACCGCGGCCGTCAATATGGCGAGCGCGGATCGCAGTCGGGTGGCTCTGAAAAGCATCTGTTGTTCCTCTCCTTGTGAAAAGTAGTTGCCCACCTGAGCTTACGGAGCGATTACCGCAAATGGATTTACGGCCGCGGGGTTTTCAAATGTAAACAACGCCGGCTCCGAGGCCGCCGCCCCTCGCTTATTTCCCCACTCAACCCTGATTTTCAGCGATTCAGGCCCGATTCGCTTGAACTCAACCTCGTTCCGCGTCAAACTGGACAGAAATGGGCATCAATCTTGGACTGGACATCGGCGCCATCAGTCTCAAGCTGGCCGCCCTCGGCAAGGTGGACGACCGGCCCATTTTGGAGACGCTTTGCGCCAGCCACCCCCAGTTCCGGCTGACGGAGCTGGCGGACCGGCCCATGGTTCTTTCCGAGTACCGCCGCATCGCGGGAAGCCCGATTCAATCCACCTACGACCTGTTGCAGGAATTCTACGAGGTCATCCCGGAAGACCACGTGGAGGGTATCCGGGTCACAGGCTCGGGCAGCCGGACGATCGCCAAGGTGTTGGGTTTGTTTTTCGAAAACGAGTTCAAGTCCATCGCCCGCATGATCGGCACGGTTTACCCCCAGATCCGAACGGTGTTCGAAATCGGCGGCGAGAGTTCCAAGTACATCCGGCTGGATGGCACGACGATTGTGGACTATGACCGGTCCGGCGAATGCGCGGCAGGCACCGGTTCGTTCCTCGACCAGCAGGCTCTGCGCATGCAGTACTCGGTCGAGGACGTGGGGCAGGTGGTGTGCACGGCCGGATGCGCCGCGCGGATCGCCGGGCGTTGCTCGGTGTTCGCCAAGAGCGATATGATCCACGCGCAGCAGAAGGGCTACTCGCCGGCCGAGATCCTGCGCGGGCTGTGCGATGCGGTGGCGCGCAATTTCAAGAGCTCGATCGTGAGGGGCCGGCCGGTGGAACCGCCGGTGGCGCTGATCGGCGCGGTCTCCCAGAACGCCGGGGTCACCGGCGCGCTGCGGGAGGCTTTCTCCCTGAAAGGGAACGACCTGCTGGTGCCCGAGCAGTATGCCTGGTGTGGCGCCATCGGCACGGCCATCCTGGAAGCCGAGGAACCGCGCAAGCGATCGATCCTCGAAATCCACCGGCTTGGCCAGCACGATTCCGAGGAGACGCTGCAGGATACGCAACCGCTCTCGAGCGAGAACGCGGTGCAGTTGCGCGACCGCGTGGGTGTTTACGTACCGCCGCCCGATGGCGAGCCCATTCCGGCTTACCTGGGTCTGGATATCGGCTCCGTCTCGACCAACGTAGTGGCGATCGACGAGTTCGGCCGCGTGATTCACGACGTTTACCTGCGCACCGCCGGCCGGCCGATCGAGGCCGTGCAGCAGGGGCTGGCTGAAGTGGAGCGGCTGTGGGGCAGCCGGCTGCGGATCTGCGGCGCCGGCACCACCGGTTCGGGCCGCGAGCTGATTGCCGAGTTCGTCGGCGCCGACGTGGTGAACGACGAGATCACTGCTCACAAGACCGGCGCTGTTCACATCAGCAGCACGCTGGGCGGCGAGCCTGTCGATACCATTTTCGAGATCGGCGGCCAGGATTCCAAGTTCATCTCGATTGAGCGCGGCGTGGTGGTGGACTTCGCCATGAACGAAGCGTGCGCCGCGGGCACCGGCTCGTTCCTCGAAGAGCAGGCGGAGAAGCTGGGGATCAGCATCAAGGGCGAATTCGCCAAGCTGGCGCTCGCGGCGCCCAATCCGACGCGGCTAGGCGAGCGCTGTACGGTCTTCATGGAGCGCGATGTCACGGGCTGGTTGCATAAGGGCGAAACCGTGCCCAACCTGGTGGCTGGTCTGGCGTATTCCATCGCGCTCAATTATCTCAACCGCGTGGTGCGCGGCCGCAAGATCGGCGGCGTGATCTATTTTCAAGGAGGCACTGCCTACAACGATGCGGTGACCGCGGCGTTCGCCAGCCTGCTCGGCAAAAAGATCACGGTGCCGCCCTACAACGGCGTGATGGGGGCCATCGGGATGGCGCTGATCGCGCGCCAATGGCACCAGGCTACCGGAGGCGCCACGCGCTTCCGCGGCTACGACCTCCATAAGCTCCATCTCTCGACGCGCGACTTCGTCTGCAAGGCGTGCTCCAACCTTTGCGACATGAAGGAATTTGTCATCGAGGGCCAGAAGAGTTACTGGGGCGACAAGTGCTCGGACAAGTTCCGCAAGCCGTCTGCCACGGGAAGGAAGCCGGTGATCGACGACTTGTTCGAGTATCGGGAACGATTGCTGGACGAGGCGGTGCGGGCGGATGGCCGGACCCACTGTTCCGCGAAAGGGATTCGCGTGGGGCTGCCGCGGGCGATGACGTTGCTCGACCTGCTGCCGTTCTGGCGCCATTACTTCGCGGAACTGGGCATCGAGACGGTGCTCTCTCCTGTGACTGATCCGCGCATTTCGGCGGCGGGGATCGAGATGGCGGTGGCGCAGCCGTGCTACCCGGTGCAGGTGGCGCACGGCCACGTGCAGGCCTTGGTGGATTCCGGCGTGGACTACATCCTCATCCCCAACATGGCCGACGCGGAATCCTCTGGTGACGCCAATGAAACGCACTATTGTCCGTGGAACCAGACGCTGCCGTGGGTGTTGCGCCTGGCGCCGCCTCTAGAGCCGCACCGGCGCAAGTTCCTCATTCCGACACTGCATTTCCAATTGGGTCCTTCATACGTGAAGAAAGCGCTGGCCGAAACCATGCGGCGCATCGGTGTATCCGCGCGCGCCAACGACCGTGCGGTGGACGCGGCGTATCGGGCGCAACGCGGGTTTCAAGACAAGCTGCTGGAAGCAGGCCGCCAGGCGCTGGCTAAACTCGACGCCGCCGGCGAGCCGGGTTTGGTGCTGGCGGGGCGCGGGTATAACATCTACGATCGCGGCGTGAATTGCGACATCCCACGCAAACTCCGTCACCGCTACGGCGCCAACGTGATCCCGCTGGACTTCCTGGTCACCGGGCGCGAACCAGTCGCCGACCTACACCCCAACATGTTCTGGATTTCGGGCCGCAAGATTCTGGAGGCCGCGCGCATGGCGGCGCGCCGTCCCAATCTGCACCTGGTGTACATCACCAACTTCAAGTGCGGGCCGGATTCCTATATCAAACACTTCGCCCGTGAGGCCGCCGGCTCGCCGCTGCTGGTGCTGCAGTTCGACGGGCACGGCAACGACGCCGGCTACATGACACGCTGCGAAGCCTATCTCGACAGCAAAGGAATTCTGCGATGCTACCAACCGCCGAACGAGCCGCAAGCCGCTCTGGCGAACATCCACTGAGCGGAAAACGCATCTACATTCCGCCCATGGCTTATGGCAGCGCGCGGGCCTTCGTATCGGCGTTCCGGGCCATCGGCCTCGAGGCTGAACCAACGCCTCCCTCCGACCATCGCACGCGCGATCTGGGCGCGCGTTACACCTCGGGCGACGAATGCTATCCGGCCAAGGTGACGGTGGGCGATTTCATGAAGGTGCTGGAACTGCCGGACACCGACCCCGAGCGCGTGGCGTTCTTCATGCCCACGGCCGAGGGGCCATGCCGCTTCGGCCAGTACGCTCCGTACCTGCGACACGTCCTGGACGCCAACGGATACGCCAACGTAGAGATTCTGTCGCCCACCAGCCAAAACGCGTACGAGGGCCTGGGCAGCCTGGCCAAGCCCTTCGTGCGGACCGGGTGGCGCGCCCTGCTCTCCGCCGACCTGCTGCAAAAGCTGCTGCTGATGTACCGGCCGTATGAAGCGCAGCGCGGCGATACCGAAGCCGTTTATGAGGAATCGCTGGCAGATCTCTGCCAGACGCTGGAGCAGACACCGGTCGAGCCGGGAGTGCAATTGCTGGCGCTGCGCGACTCGCTGGTGCGCAGCCGCGGCCGCTTCCGCCGATTGGCGGCCCGAAGGGACCAGCGGCTGCCCCTGGTCGGGATCGTGGGAGAGATTTTTTGCCGGCTGAACACGTTCTCGAATGAGAACCTGGTGCGCTGCCTGGAAGCGTACGGCGCCGAGACGTGGCTCTCCGACATCGTGGAGTGGGTCTGGTACACGAATTCGGAGCATTTCCGCAAATTGAAGCTCACGGGCAGGATGTGGACGCTCGAAGCGCTGGGCGCCTGGGTGCGCAAGCGGGTGCAGCAACACGACGAGCATGTGTTGGTCGCCCCGTTTCAGGAGGATTTTGCCGGACGGGAGGAGCCCGACATCTACGAGATCCTGGAAGGGGCGCGGCCCTATCTGCCGCGCGAGGGAGCTTTCGGGGAGATGGTGCTGAATGTGGGCAAGGCCGTCTACCTGGCGAAGAAAGGGGCCGCGGGGATCATCGACATCAGCCCCTTTACCTGCATGAACGGGATTGTGTGCGAGGCTGTTTATCCGCGGTTGAGCCGGGATTTGGGCGGGATTCCGATTCGCAGCTTTTATTTCGATGGGACGCAGTCAGATCTAGATCGGGATCTGGGGGTGTACATGGAACTGGCTCGCGGGTTTCAGAAGAAGAAAGCTAGCCGGGCTTGAAGTTCCGCGCGGGTTCGAGCACCTTTGGCGCTAGAGCTTCTTGAAGAGTTTGTCAAAGGCGTTGCGGGCGTCGTCGGCATTGCGGGGTGTGGGAGGCCCCATGGCGATGACGGGCGCGGCCGGTACGTTGGCTGTGCCTTCGCGGGCAACGGTCACGCGCGGCGAGAACTGGCTACACTCGTTCGCCTTGTCTTTTACGGGGATCCGCACGGGGATGGGCTTGAGACACTGAAAGCGCGTCGACGGCTCGAAGTGGGAGCACTGTTTGCAGCAGTGCAACTCGGCGTTGCACTTGGGGCAGTTGCCGGAAAAATCCACTCCCGGCGGTAGCGCCGTCGCACAATTGAAACAGCGGGCGGCGGCGACGTGCTGGACGAGGCGCGGCAGGCGGGGGCCGGTGACATCGATGGGCAGGCGCGGACCCTGGGGCTTGGGACTTTCCCCGCGCGGACCGCGGTTGTTGTCGCGGTCTGAGTCCATGTACCCGCGTTGTCTGTATTTACGATCGCTGTCCATGGGGAAATTTACTCCGTGATTGCAGCGTAGAACTCCTAGAACTCGTGCACGAACTCTCAGCGCCTCAAGTACTTAAGACACCGATCAGTTCCCACGAAGGCCGTGCGACAACCCATGGCAACGGCGGTCAACGTGGGATTATCGGAGGGGTTCCGCGGGATCCCGTGGCGCCAAGCGCTAACTGAGCCGGGACCCGCTTCAGCTTCAAACTCATATGTACCACGGATTGGGGCCGTTTGCACGCCTATCTTTTCGGCTTATCCTACAGAACTCCATTTCAGCAAGCTGCCGCAGGGCCGGGTTAGCGGATCTTCAAAGTGATTGGGGCTGACCCGCAGGGCATAGCCCAAGCGGCCGGTGCGCTCAGGAACGATATCCTTACCAAAGATAGCAATAGAACCTTGTTGTTCGACCGCCGGCAGCACCACCACCTCGGTGTCTCGCAGGTGTCCGTTGGAATCCACCCGGCCCATCACCATCTCGACCCGCACGTCATCCGGGCTCAGACCGGCCAGGTCAATAGAGGCGCGCACGGGGACGGGGGCGCCGCTGGTAACGGCCAGGGCAGGTCCGCCGGTGCTGTCAATGAATCGCACGCGGTCCCACACCTCGCGGATGCGCGAATTCCAGCGATTCTTTTCGCGAACCAGATTGTAGTTGGCGTCTCGCTGGCGGAGGTGTTGCTGGTGGGCCGGCTCGTACAATTCCGACATGTACTCCCGCACCATGCGCCGGCAGTCGTAGGCCGGGCTGATATAGGTGAGCGACTGTTTGACGCGGCGCATCCACTCGCGGGGCGCGGTATCGCGTTGCTCATAGAAGATGGGAACGATTTCGTTTTCCAACAGATAGTAGATGGCGCTGGCGTGCAGAGCGTCCTGGTCTTCGGAGTAAGGCTCACGTTCGCCGATGGCCCAGCCGCCGGATCTCTCGTAGGCCTCATCGAACCAGCCGTCCAGAATGCTCAGGTTCAGCACGCCATTGAGGGCCGCCTTCATGCCGCTAGTGCCGCAGGCCTCTTCGCCTCGCCGTGGATTATTGAGCCAGAGGTCCACTCCCTGAACCATTTCGCGTCCCACCTTCATGTCGTAGTCTTCGACGAAGACCAGGTGTTTCCAGAGGTCGGGGTCGCGCGAAAGTTGGACCACCTCGCGAATGTAAGTCTTGCCCGGCTGGTCCTTGGGATGCGCCTTGCCGGCGATGACCACCTGTACCGGCATCTCTTTGTTCAGCAAAATGCGCTTGAGCCGCTCGACATCGCGAAACAGGAGGGTGGCGCGTTTGTAAGTGGCGAAGCGGCGCGCAAAGCCTATGGTGAAGGCGTTGGGATCCAGGACTTCCGCGGCGCGCCGCACTTCGGCAGCCGAGGCTTGCCGGCGAATGGCCGCAGCGGTCTGGCTCGCGCGCACGAAGTTCACCAGCCGCCGTTTGCGCCGGCGATGGGCCTCCAGCAGTTCCTCGTCCGGGATCTCCTTAATCTGCTCCCAAATGGAGGTGTCGTTGAACCGCTCTCGCCAGTCCGGTTGCAGGTACTGATCATAGAGCGCACCCAGGTCGCCATTGATCCAACTCGGCAGGTGCACGCCGTTGGTAATCGACGTGATGGGCACTTCCCAGTGCGGCAACTGGGGCCACAGGTCGCGGAACATCTCCTGCGTAACCTCGCGGTGCAGGCGGCTGACGGCGTTGCGATAGGCCGAAGTGTTGAGCGCCAGAACCGCCATGGAAAAATGCTGGTCGCGGTTGAAGATATCCCGCCGCCCCAGCGCCATCAACTGCTGGAAGTCGATGCCGACTTCATGGCAGTACTCCGAAAAGTAGTGGTACATGAGGCCGGGGTCGAAGAGATCGATTCCGGCCGGGACGGGGGTGTGAGTCGTAAAGACATTGCTCGCGCGGGCTGCTTCCAGAGCCTCTTCGAAAGCCAGTTTCTCGCCGCGCATGAACAGGCGGACCTGCTCTAGCACCAAAAACGCAGAGTGGCCTTCGTTCATGTGAAAAACCGTGGGCTTAAGTCCCATGGCCTGGAGAGCCCGCATACCCCCGATTCCGAGGACGATCTCCTGCCTAATACGCGTGTCGATATCACCGCCATACAGTGAGTCGGTAATGTCGCGGTCCTGCGGCAGGACGTTGTCGGGGATGTTGGTGTCGAGCAGGTAGAGCTTGATGCGGCCCACATCCAGGCTCCATACCTGGATGCAGACGTTGCCGGTGGGCAGCTTGACTGCAACTTTTAAGTCCTGCCCCTCGGCGTTCTTCACGGGTTTGAGTGGCAGGGTGTAGAAATCGTTCATGGGGTAGCGTTCCTGCTGCCACCCGTCGGGATTGAGGAATTGCCGGAAGTAGCCCTGCTGGTACAGCAGGCCGAACCCGATCAGAGGGTAATCCTGGTCGCTCGACGACTTCAAATGGTCGCCGGCGAGAACTCCGAGACCACCGGAATAAACCGGGAGGCACTCGGTGAGCCCGTACTCCGCCGAGAAATAAGCGATCAGCTTGCCGTCGGGCGGCGGCGGGCCTTTGCGGGTACGCATGTCGTAGGTCTCGCAAGCGCTGCGATAGACCGACAAATAGCGCGGGTCGGCACCAGCTTTTTCCAGCGTGGCTTGGGGAACCCGGCCGAGCATGAGGATAGGGTTGTAGCCGCACTCGCGCCAGAGGGCCGCATCCAGGCGGCGAAACAGCCCACGGACGCGCGGCTCCCAACTCCACAGCACGTTGGAAGCCAGTTCGGCCATGCGGGAAATGGGCTCGGGAAGTGCGGGTCGGACCAGAAACTCCCGAATGGGCTGAATGTTAAAGGGCATACCCAAGGAGCTACCTTCAAGATATCAGATCGGTGGAAATGGGCCACAGGCGTAGGGTACCGAAGGTACCGGACGACACACCACGATGAGGATAAAGCGGTTAGCCCGTTCCCAACGAACCGTCCATGCACCCATTCCACGTTTTGGAAGGGAAGTGCGTCAAAATAGTGTACAGGCTTTCATGCGTGTTCTGGGATTTTTATTGCTTGTGACGGCGTGCACGGCCTCAGGCGGCGAGTACGCAATTCTTGCCAGCGGGTCGCGGATGCACGTCGATCGTCATGAGATGGATGGCACCCGGATCCGGTTGTACAACGGAACGGGTTATACCGAAATGGCGGCGCCCGACGTGCGCGGGTTCGAGGCGGACGATGACGTGCCATCAACGATCACTCCCGCGGTCCCGCTGGTTCAGCGCCCGCGAATCCCTTCGCCTGAAGAACTAGCCGATGCCGCGGCAGACAAGTACGGCCTGCCGCGCGCCTTGGTGCGCAGTGTAATGGCTGCCGAATCCGGGTTCCGGCAGCAGGCGATCTCCGCCAAGGGGGCGATCGGGCTGATGCAGTTGATGCCGCAGACAGCGCAGGATTTGGGCGCCGACCCGCACGATCCAGCGCAGAACGTGGACGCAGGGGTTCGCTACCTGCGTGACCTGCTGGCGAAGTACGACTGGGGTCTCTGGCGCGCCCTGGCAGCCTATAATGCCGGTCCGGCGGCGGTGGATAAGTACAACTGGGTACCGCCGTACCGCGAGACCATCAATTACGTACGCCAGATCGATAAGGCCGTGAATGCGGCGCAGAAGGCGCCGTCCCCGTCACGCCCATCGAACTGATCCGCAGGGAGCACTAGCGGGGAATTTCGTACCGCTTGATTTTCTCGTAGAGGGTGGAGCGATCGATTCCCAGAATGGACGCGGATTCCTTGATGTTGCCGCTGGTTCGCTCGAGCGTCGCGACGATCAGCAACTTCTCCATATCCTGTAGAGACATGCCCGTGGGCGCCGACCACGCTCTGCCGGCCAGGCCATTGAGGGCGAGGAAGGAAAAGGATTCTTCGCCCAGGACCTGGTGGCGGCACGTTACCAAAGCCCGCTCGATGGTGTTCTCCAGTTCGCGCACATTGCCCGGCCAGTTGTAATCCATGAGCACTTTGAGCGCGCCCTCGGAAGTCTCGCTGATATCTTTGCCCAGCTCGTGCGAAAGGCGTTCTAGAAAGTGGTGCGCCAGCAGCGGGATGTCCTCGCGCCGCTCGCGCAGCGGGGGGATACGGATTTCAATGACGTTCAGCCGATAGTACAGGTCGTCGCGGAACTTGCCTTCGGAGACGGCCTGCTGGAGGTTCTTGTTGGTGGCGGCGATCACACGGACATCGACGCGTACCTCCTCCGACCCGCCCACGCGGTAGAAGCTGCGATCCTGCAAGACGCGCAAGAGGTCCACCTGGAGCTTGGACGAGATGTCGCCGATCTCATCCAGGAAAATGGTTCCGCCATTAGCCATCTCGAACTTGCCTTGCTTGCGCTCGTTGGCGCCGGTGAACGCCCCCTTTTCGTGGCCGAACAGTTCGGATTCGAGCAGAGTTTCAGCTAGGGCGGCGCACGAAACGGCGACGAAAGGCTTGGAGGCCCTGTCGCCGGAATTGTGAATGACGCGCGCCACCATCTCCTTGCCGGTGCCGCTTTCGCCCTGAATGAGCACGGTGCTGCGCAGGCTGGCGACTTCGTGGCACAGGGCGAGGATCTCGCGCATGCGCGGGTTCTTGCTGATGACATCCTGGACTTTGTACTGGCGGGACAGTTTTTTGCGCAGGATGGTGTTTTCGCGCTGGAGGTTCTTGACCTTGATGATGCGGTTGACCAGCAGAGAGATCTCTTCCGGATTGCACGGCTTGACGATGTATTCCTGCGCGCCTTCCTTCATAGCGGTGATGGCGGTATCGACGGTGGCATAGGCGGTGATGATGATGATGGAAGCCTCGGGATGGAGCTTGCGGACCTGCATCATGGTTTCGATGCCGTCCATGCCGCCGGGCATCTTGAGGTCGACGAAATAGATGGCGTAGTCGCGCTGGCGGGCCTTGTCCATGGCCTCGCGGCCGGAGTTGGCGGTGTCCACCGAGTAGCCATCCTCGCGCAGCCAGGCCGCCAGCGATTCGCACATCACCTCTTCGTCGTCCACCACCAGGATCTGCCAATGGGTCTTCATGTTGGTTACTCCCTTTTTCCGCGCTTCACGCGCGCCGCGCACACGGCACAATACGCGCCATTCCGCGAATCGATCTGCCGAACATTGGTGGCCAGCGACATGACGCAATTCCGATCGGCGCAGTGCACCAGACCGAGAGTGTGGCCGGTTTCGTGGAGCGCCTCTTTATAAGCCCGATCGAACAGGACCTCGCGATTGGGCGCGAGGCCGTAAAACTCCTGCCGCAAACGCGCCAGAGAAATCACCGCCAAGCGGCCTCCCAACTGGGCGTGTCCGAATACAAAAGTCAGCACGGGGATGAACAAATCCCGCCCGGTGACGGCCACGAGCTTCCACGCATCGGCGGGGCACAGCCGCTGCAACATCTCCAGCAGCGGAATCGACGCGTACTGGCGGCGGCCGGGATCATACGCGAAATCCACCGCGGGCAACTCGATTTCCTTCACCGGCGCGGCGAATGCGGCGGCGACGCGGTCGCGGACCGTCTCGAATACTTCCCGCTCGACTTCTGCCGTCGCGCCCACGTAGAGATACCTCATTCCTTCCTGGCCAGCTCCGGCAGCGGCAACTCGGCCCGTTGCGGCGGCTGGAGCGGCAGCGACACGATAAACGTGGCCCCTTCGCCTACCTTGCTCTGGACTTCGATATCGCCGCCGTGGGCTTCGATGATGCCGTAGGAGACAGCCAACCCCAGCCCCACTCCCTTGCCTTCGGACTTGGTAGTGAAGAACGGGTGGAAGATCTTGGCCAGGTTCTCCGGCTGAATCCCTTCGCCGTTGTCCGAAACGACGAGCCGGACATAGCCGCCTTCCACCGAGGTGGAAACCATTACCCGCCGCTCGGTCTTGCTCTGCGTGGCCTCCGCGGCGTTGAGCAGCAGGTTGAGCACCACTTGCTGAATCTGAGACTGATCGCACGGAACGGGTGGAAGATCCTCGGCCAGCCTGGCCTGGACCTCAACATTGCCCAGCTTCATCTTGTGCTGGATGAGCGAGAGCGTCATCTTTGCGATCTTGTTGACGTCGGCGGGAGCGCGCTGCGGCTTGGAGCGGCGGGAGAAAGCCAGCAGGTCCGAGACGATGCGGCCCACGCGCGCGGTTTCACTGGTGACCTGGCCGAGGTACTTGCGGAATTCTTCGATGCGATTGGGCGGGATGCCGTCTTCCTTCAACATGCGCTGCAGCAGCATCGAGAGGTTCAGCACGCCGGCGATGGGATTGTTGATTTCATGCGCCACGCTGGCGGAGAGCTGACCAAGAGAGGCCAGGCGGTCACTCTGGAGGAGCTTCTGGTGAGCCTGCCTGAGCTGCAGCGTGCGGTCCTCGACCTTGGTTTCGAGATTCTGGGTGAACTGGTTGATCTCAGCGAGCGCGGTGCGCAGGCGGTCGCGCATGATCTCGAAGGAGCGCGCCAACTCGTCCAGCTCTTCGCTGCTATCCTCGATGTCGAGCGGTTTGTCGAGTTCCATCTGGCTGACCGCCTTGGTGCCCTCGATGAGCTTGCCGATGGGGCGGGCCAGGAAGCGGCGGGTAAAGTAGATGATGAACAGGCTGATGAGGGTGACCTCGACCGCGGTGACGAGCAGCACGCGGAACTGCATGCTGGCGACTTCGTGATCGACGGTTTCCAGGTTCAGCGACAGGTCCAGGACGCCCAAGATCTTGACGCCGGCGGGATGGGCATGGCATTCGGCCTGGCTGCAGGAGCGCTCGTTGTAGATGGGAGTGCGCATGTCGAGACGGCGCCAGCCATCGGTACCGCGGTAGACCTTCACGCGGTCCGGAGCGTCCAGACGGTGCGGGTCGATAGACTCCTGGAGCACCTTCTGGTTGGTGGAAAAGGTAGCGCGGCCGGCGCTGTTGAACATGGTGATGCGGTCAATGCCCTGTTTGAGGGCGATGGTCTGCATCACCTGGTAAGCAGCCTCCCGATGGTCATCGAGCATGGCGTGCCAGGTGGCGCTGGTGATGCCCTTGGAAAGCTGGTCAGCCCCCAGGAGCATGGTGTTGAGGAGTTGCTGTTCCTCGGTTTTGACGTTGACCAACCCGGAAACGGCGGCGACGATGATGACGATCGCCGTGATCGAAAGCATCAGCTTCCGGGCGAGACGCCGCGGCATAATCGGTTATTAGAGTCCGAAATTATTGTAGCGCGTGGCTAGGGAGGGAAGGGTGGAGGCTAACGGAGGATAACAAAGGCAGGGCAGGCGGCACGAGCTGGCCGCCTGCCCGCCACCGCGCTACAGGGAGCGCAGGAAGTTGAGGATGGCCTGCTTGTCGCCGGCGCTGAGGCCGTTGAATGCCGCGATCACTTCGTTGGCTTCCGAGCCACAGAACGACGGCTTCGAACCGGCTGTGGTCGAACTGGGTTCTGTGCTGCACGTGCTGGCGTGGGCCTCGATGGCCTTCAGTAGATCGGTGGTCCGGCCGTCGTGCAGGAAAAAGATGCGCTGTCCCAAGCCCCATAAGGGCGCAGTGCGAAATTCATCCGGCCCGGCGGAACCCTGTGAAACCCCGTCGGCCAGGTTCGGGCCCATATGGTGTACGGCCAGGTCGGAAAAAAGGTTGGCTTTCACGCTGCTGAGAGCCGCGGTAGAGGACGAACCGGTGGTGAGCGTCGGCGTGTGGCAGGTGGCGCAACCGGTCGACACAAAAACACTCAAGCCGTGCTGAATCGACTGTGCGGTGACGCTGCCGTAGGAGGTCACCGGAGTCGGCTGATCCAGAAACCGCATGAAGCCGCGGAACGCCGTAATATCCGACGCGAGGATGCTGCCGACGTTGAACGTAACGTCGCTTTCCGGTGTGGGATTCGTGGCGCAGTGCGGATCCTCTTCCCGCTCGTTGGGGAAGGCTTCGTTAGTAACACCCATCTCGACGTTATAGGCTTCGCCGGCGAAGATGACTGACGATTTGTTCTGCGCCTTCCACCCAAAGCGCGTAACGGTGCCATCGTTGCCGGTGGTGTTCACGTGCCCTTTAATGCCGAGCTTGGCCTTCATCCCGGTGGGGTCGCTGGCCAGGTTGTTCTTGATGGTTGTGTCGGTAATTGACTCGATCAGGCCGGCGCCAAAGGTAGGCGTGGGGATACGGAAGATGATGTTATTGTTCTTTTGCTGCGTGACGAAATCCGGCTGCTGGATGGAACAACCAGTCGGCTTGTCGGGCCGCCCGGCGATGGTGAAGACGTCGTGGACGCCGCCGTCCGGGGTGCCATTGGCGTTCCTGACGAACCGCGCCTCCCGAATGGGCCCGTGCATCGTGATGAATGCAGGCACGGTGTTCCCCGGCGCCATGGTTGCAGCGTTGGTGAACTGAGGATTGACCGTGGGGCTCGATCCCCCCGCGGCGGGTTGGGCATGGCACCCGGCGCAGGAATCGAGATTGAAGCGCGGGCCCAGACCGGTGGCTACGCTTTCGACCTCATTGAAAGTGGGAGTGGCGACGTTGACAAAAAAGTCCTTCTCGCCGGCGGTTAAGCCCGTGATGGGACCGCCGGCCCCGGCCGGGCCACCACGGGGACCGGGATCGCTCTGCGCGAAACAGGCCAGCGTTACAAACGTAACGCAGGTAAGTACCTCCATAAACGTACATCTCTTGTAGCGGACTACGTGCATAGACAGTTCTCCCTAAGTGCCACATCGCGCCTTGAGGCGCGCGTGGGTCAGCGATGATTCACAATTGGGGGACTTGTTAGGACCTGGAAAGCAGGTAGAATGGTGGTGTTGGTGTTGGATGCCACCTACCTGGTATCCGCCGACCTCGGCCCTCGCCCCCAGCGGGGGCCGACTCGTTCAAGCTCGTTGTGCCGCACCCCGTCCTGGGGTCTGTTTCAAGGCAGTAATGATAGTAATAGCTGTTACTAAGAGTGTTAGGGAGTATTATTAGCTAAGCTCCGCGCATGATGCAAGGTGAGTACCCGACGGATCGGTGAGACGGCGCACGCTTCGCGGCCCAAAAACGTGCGGTAAGTGGCCGATCCGATACACATTTCTGTCGTGGTGCCGGCCCGGTCTGATAATCCCACATCGTCGAGACTCGCAAACCGATTGAACCGGGTTTGCTGGCCGAGTCCTTGCTGCGTGCGACAATGCTAGGAGGGTGAAGAAAGCACCAACCAGCTCGATTGCAGACGCGCCGGCGGAGCGGGATCTGCCCATGCGGATGGGCCGTTTCCTGATCCTCTTTGCGGTTTTTCTGGTGGTCCTGTTTGGGCTTCTTGTCGCGCCGGTGTCCCAGCCCGCCGTCAGGGTTTTCACCCACGGCCTCGTGACGTTCTCCGCCGCGCTAATCCGTCTGTTTGGCGGGCGCGCCGTGGCTCTAGGTGACCTGATGGAGAATCCGGTCAGCCATTTTGAAGTCCAGATGGCCAACGGCTGCAACGGGGCCAACGTCACCATCCTGCTGTGGGCGGCGGTGCTGGCGTTCCCGTCTTCGTGGCGGCAGAAGGTCACGGGACTGGCGGCGGGAACGGCAGCGATACACGCCGTCAATCTGCTGCGGTTCATCAGCTTGTTCTATATCGGGCAGTACAATCGCCAATGGTTCGACTTTGCCCACCTGTACCTGTGGGAAAGCCTGATGATGCTCGACACGCTGGTGATCTTCTGGATGTGGGCGGTTCTGGTGCGCCGATCCTGGTCGATGGCCGATGCGAGCACGCAATAGTGCCCAGCTTCGATTCCTGCTGCGCGGCTCGATTCTGCTTGTCGCCATGCTGGCGCTTTGGTGGTACGTGTTGGTGAGTCCGCTTTTGGGGGGTCTGAGGCTGCTCACGGAGCTTAGCCTGCGGCTCTGGCCGGGCGGAGGCTCGATAGCGCATGTGGCGATCGATCCGGCGGGAGACTGGATCGTGCGCGTGCCCGCCCCAGTTTCGGTAGCGAGACAGGACAACCTGCGCCAGATGTTCAATCCGGCTGGCCGGGGAGACCGGCCCGTGCAGGTACGATCCATTCAGATCGGGCTGCCCGGAAAGATGCCGCTGTTTTTTACTCTCAGCTTTCCGCTATTCTGGGCGATAGTTCTGGCAGCACCTTGGGCCAAGTCGTCGTGGCGCATACTGCTGTACGGCACCGGCTTGAACGCCATTCTTGCTGTGATGTCGCTTCTCCTTTTTACGGCCTACACGATCGCCACGAATCTGCATGTGGGCCCGACGGGCTTTGCCGGAGTGGTATTGGACGGGGCGGAATACGTCAATACCAACGTGGTGACGTACGTGGCTCCTTTCCTGATTGCGATATGGCTGCATGCCGAGCTGCGGGCGCAGATCTTCTTCCGGGAGGCGGCGGAAGCGGTGACGCCGGCGCCAGCGCAACAGCAATCGGACAAGCGCAGGGGCAAGTATAGAGGCAGGAGGTAGCGGTCAGCAATCAGCGAATAGCAATCAGCCTTCAGCAAAAGCAGAACCGGTCTTTAGCTGATCGCTGACCGCTTGGTTTCTTCTCCCAACAAGCCGGTTGATAACCAGAGTAAAGGGTGTGAAAATCGTGTGTCTACTGGAGCCGGTATGCAGCAGGTTACTCATGACGTCGTGATTTTTGGAACGGGGCTCGCGGGGCTGCGCGCCGCCGTGGAAATCTGCCTCCGCACGCAGGGCAAGGCCGATATCGCCATCGTATCCAAGGTGCAGGTGATGCGCGCGCACTCGGTGTGCGCGGAAGGAGGCACCGGCGCGGTGATGCGCCCCGAGGAAGGCGACAGCTTCGAGCTGCACGCCTGGGACACGGTGAAAGGGTCGGATTTCCTGGCCGATCAGGATACCGTGGACCGGTTCGTGCACACCTCGCCCGATGAGATCCGCCTGCTGGAGCATTGGGGCGTACCGTGGTCGCGGCGCGAGGACGGGCGGATCATGCAGCGGCCGTTTGGCGGCCATTCCTTTCCGCGCGCCTGCATGGCGGCGGATAAGACCGGCTTCTTCGAGATGCAGGCGCTCTACGACACGCTGGTCAAGTTCAAGAACTTCAAGCGCTATGACGAGTGCTTCGTGACGTCGCTGGTGCGCGAGGACGGGCGCTTTGCCGGCCTGACCTTATTTGACGCGCCCACTGGCGAGTTCTTCGTGCTGCGAGGGAAGGCGCTGCTGATCGCTTCCGGCGGGCTGGGGAACCTCTATGGATTCACCACATACTCGCAGACCGTCACCGGCGATGGGCAGGCCATCGCTTACCGCGCCGGGCTGGCCTTGGAAGACCCCGAGTTCCTGCAGTTCCACCCGACGGGGCTGGTTCCATCGGGCATCCTGATGACGGAAGGATGCCGCGGTGAAGGCGGCTACCTGCGCAACAACAAGGGCGAGCGCTTCATGGAGAAGTACGCGCCGAAGATGATGGAACTGGCGCCGCGCGATATCGTGTCGCGCTCGGAGATGACCGAGATCCTCGAGGGCCGCGGTTTCCAGGGCCCCGATGGGCTGGACTACATCGAGCTGGATTTGACCCACCTGGGCGCCGAGCGCATTAACAAGCGCCTGCCGCTGATCCGCGAAGTGTGCATGAAGTTTCTGGGGATCGATCCGATCCTACAGGCGATTCCCATCCGGCCCGTGGCGCACTATTCAATGGGCGGCGTGGAAGCCGACATCAATGGCCGGACTAAGGCGGAGAACATCTGGGCGGCGGGCGAAGTGGCCTGCCATTCCATGCACGGAGCCAACCGGCTAGGGTGCAACTCCACAGCGGAGTGCCTGGTTTGGGGCGGCATCACGGGAGGCGAAATCGCCAAGTACCTGGCGCAGGGCGCCGCACTGAGTCCGGTGCCGGAAGGCAAGGCCAATGACGAGGAGAAACGAATCTTCGACGGCCTCCTGCAACAGAAAGGCGAGGAGAACCCGGCCCTGATTCGCCGCGAACTGCGAACACTGATGGACCGGCACGCGGGCGTGTACCGAACCGGCCCATCCATGCAGGAAGGGTTGGACAAGATCGCGGAGCTGCGGGAGCGCTTCCAGAGAATTTCGATTCAGGACAAGAGCCGCATCTACAATTCCAACCTGATTCAGACCCTGGAAACGGAGAACATGCTCGAATTGGCGGAGGTGCTGCTATTCGCCGGACTGGCGCGGCAGGAATCGCGCGGGGCGCACTCGCGCACGGACTTCCCCACACGCGACGACGCGAAGTTCCTGGGCCACTCGATGGTTTACTACACGGGCGGCAAGCCCAGGCTGGAATACAAGCCGGTGACGATTACTACGTGGAAGCCAGTGGAGCGGAAATATTGAGAATAGCGCTCAGCATTCAGCGATCAGCAGTCAGCTACGGCCGGAGGAAAGCTGAGGGCTGAAAGCTGAGGGCTGACGGCTTTTTCGACAAGGAGGTTAGCATGGCCGAGATCAAAAGGTACGACAATCGGCTGGGACTGTGGGGATGGTTGGGCGGCGGCCGCTGGGGCGTGGAGCGCTACGCCTACATCCTGCACCGCCTGACGGGCCTGGGTATTCTTCTCTACTTTCTGATGCACATCGTGGTGACGAGCCTGCGGGCCACCGGTCGGTACCTGTGGGTGGAGGGCGGATACTTTCACCAGCCGGTTTTCAAGGTGGGGGAGTTCCTGGTCTTTGCGGCATTTGCTTACCATGCGTTGAACGGCGTCCGCCTGGTGCTGGTGGAACTGGGATTCGCGGTGGGCAGACCGATCGAGCCGATCTATCCGTACAAGACTTCGCTCAATGTGCAGCGGCCGCTGCTGGTTTCCATGATGGTGCTGGCGGCGGTCCTGCTGGCGGCGGGCGGCTATCAGTTCTTGGGATTGGCCAAGTAGGGGATTGAAATGAAGGAAACGAAATATTGGACCTGGCACATGACCGCGGGAGTGGTGATCTTCTTCCTGCTGGGGCTGCACATGCTGATCATGCATGTGGGAGGCATCACGCACCTGTTTGCGCCGAACGCTGGCGAAGCGACCTCCAAGGCGAACAGCCTGTTCCGGGACGGCCAACTGTTTTTTGCGGTCACGTATATTCTGCTGCTTGGACTGGCGCTGTACCACGGGCTCTACGGCCTGCGGACCATCTTGTTCGAGCTGACGCTCAAGCCCGCAATCGAGAAAACGGTCAGCCTGGTGCTATTGATTCTGGGCCTGGGGCTGTTCGGCCTGGGCACATGGGCGGCCCTGACGGTGCATGCTTTGGCCGCGGCGGGAGGAAAGGGATAGCCATGCCGAACATCAAGTTCCACGTGACCCGGTACAACCCCGAGACGGATGGCGCGCCGTATATCAAAACGTACGATGTGCCCGTGCGCGAGGGCATGACCGTCCTCGACGGCCTGCACTATATCAAGGAGAATCTGGATCCGTCGCTGGTGTGGCGCTATTCCTGCCGCATGGGCGTGTGCGGCTCGTGCGGCATGCTGCTGAACGGGCATCCGACACTGGCCTGCAACACCCAGATCTTGCACATCGCCCGCACCGACCTCACGGTCGCGCCGCTGCCCAATTTCGACATCATCCGCGACCTGGTCCCCGACCTGATGACCATGTTCGACAAGCACATCGCCGGGATGCCGTACATCATTCGCGCGGACGCAGGTGAGATCAACGATCCTGCCGGCGAGTTCCACCAGACCCCCGAGGAACTCGACGCCTATCTGCAGTTCACTTACTGCATCAAGTGCGGCTGCTGCATGGCCGCCTGCCCGACGCTGGCCAGCGACGCGCGGTATTTGGGACCGATGCCGCTGGCGCAATCGCACCGCTACAACGAGGACACGCGCGACGGCGGCCGGCGCGAGCGCAACCGCGTGACCGGAAGCTCGCATGGCGCGTTCCGCTGCCACTACGCGGGCGAGTGCTCGCGGGCGTGTCCCAAGGGTGTGGACCCGGCCAAGGCCATCCAACACCTCAAGCGGCGGCTGGTGCTGGACTACCTGCACCTGGCGCGCCACAAGGAGCCCTGCCAGAAGCTCCACGGACCGGGAGAGGGAAAGCCGCTAGCGAATATCACACCGGCGCCGGCGAAGACAGTGTGAAAGTAGGAGCTTGCTTCGGAGAGTAACAGAACTTAAAATCTTTGCCGTTGTCCTGTAGAGGCATCTAGTTTTGTTTCAACGAGATAGAGGCGTCCGACCTTTCTGCGCAGGCCGGTGGCGTAGTTTACACTTGCTAATGCAACTGGGGTGAGCCAAAATAGCTCTTCTCCTATGAAGACTGCTCTCCTGCTCTTCGCTGCCGCCACCTGCGCCATGGCCCAGACAGTCACGCTCACGATGGACGAAGTCCCTGCACAACCAATCAATGGGCTCACCGTCACCAAAGGCGGGCTCGGGTTTACCTTTTCGGAACCAAGTGGGACCTTGTTATACAACACGAGCAACGGGGGCACCATCACTTATGTCCAGGACCCCACCATCGAGGGCGCGAATGTTCCATTCAGCGTCACGTTTTCGGCCCCGGTTTACAGCGTCCAATTCGGACTGGCGGTGAACGTCCAGCACCTTGTCTCTCCGATCGCGACGGTAAGCCTGTACAGCGGGAGCGCCTCGCCGTTCGCTACATTGACGCTGAATTCCACCTTGGCGGATCCTTTTTCCGAGGGGCAGTTCTTTTATACTGGTGTAGCAATAACCAAAATTCTCGTCACGCCGAGCACAAACGTCGGATTCACCGCAATCGGGTTTGACAACCTCAGCGTCAACCTGAGTCCCGTTACGGTGCCGGCGGCCTCGCCGTTGACACTCGCGATTACAGCAGCCGCGCTGGTCGGGCTCGCGGTGTTCAGTCTGCGTAAGGTTTTCGCATAGGACAGGTTAGCAGGCCCGCGGCGGACCACACGGAACGATGGCCGGGCCCATTGCAGTTGATACTTCCGAACTCCTTGTTGCATCCTAATCAATAGGGTGCTGTCAGAACCACACGGGCGAAAACCGTTTCGCCTCAACAGGATCTCCACATGAGTACGATTGCAGTCAATCCCGTTAGCAGGGCTGTGCGCTTCTACGAAGCGCCCATCGGCAAGAAAGCCGTCATGGCCATCACGGGCGTGATGCTCGTCGGCTACGTCGTCGCCCACATGCTGGGCAATCTTCAGATTTATTCGGCGAATCGCGAGCAGATCAACACCTACGCCGCCTTTCTTCACAACCCCTCGAATGCCCTGCTGCTGTGGGGGGCGCGCACGGTGCTGCTGGCGGCTGTCATTCTGCACATTGTCGCCGCTGTGCAGCTCTGGTTGCAGAATCGCGCGGCGCGGCCTGTGGCCTACTTCAAAAAGGACGACGTGCCCGCGTCATACGCCGCACGCACCATGATCTGGAGCGGGCCGATCGTCGCCGCCTTTGTAATCTTCCACGTGCTGCACCTGACCGTGGGAACTGTGCTGCCGCTCCGGGAAATCGCCGAGAACCAGCCCGACGTGCGCTACAACGTGATCTACGGCTTCCAGAACTACTGGGTCTCCGGGTTTTATATTTTCGCCATGATCCTGCTGTGCATGCACCTGTACCACGGTGTGTGGAGCATGTTCCAGTCGATGGGTTTCAGCCACCCGCGGTACACGGGCAAGCTCAAGAAAGGATCAGCCATCCTCGCCATTCTGATTGCGGTGGGCAATTGTTCCATTCCCATTGCGGTGATGGCAGGCTTATTGACGTACTGAGGACGCCAGCGCATGGAACTCGATTCGAAATGTCCCGATGGTCCGATCGAAACGCGGTGGGAACGGCATCGCTTCGATCTCAAGCTGGTAAACCCGGCCAACAAGCGCAAGTACACGATCCTCGTGGTGGGAACCGGCCTGGCCGGCGGATCCGCCGCGGCCACCCTGGCGGAGCTGGGCTACAACGTCAAGTGCTTCTGCTTCCAGGATTCGCCGCGCCGCGCCCACTCCATCGCCGCGCAGGGCGGCATCAACGCCGCCAAGAATTACCACAACGACGGCGACAGCATCTACCGCCTTTTCTACGACACCGTCAAGGGCGGCGATTTCCGCTCGCGGGAATCCAACGTCTACCGTCTGGCACAGATCAGCCTCAACATCATCGATCAGTGCGTGGCGCAGGGCGTGCCCTTCGCGCGCGAATACTCCGGCTACCTGGATAACCGCTCGTTCGGCGGCGCGCAGGTCTCGCGCACGTTTTACGCCCGCGGCCAGACCGGCCAGCAACTGCTTTTGGGCGCCTACCAGGCGCTGGAACGGCAGATCGGCGCCGGCCAGGTGAAGATGTTCCCGCGCACCGAGATGCTCGACCTGATCGTCATCGACGGCAAGGCGCGCGGCATCGTCACGCGCAATCTGCTGAGCGGCAAGATCGAATCTCACATCGGCGACGCCGTGGTGCTGGGCACCGGCGGTTACGGCAACGTGTTCTACCTTTCCACCAACGCCAAGGGTTCGAATACCACCGCCATCTGGCGCGCCCACAAGCGCGGCGCGCTGTTCGCCAACCCCTGCTTCACGCAAATCCACCCAACCTGCATTCCGGTCTCGGGCGACTACCAATCCAAGCTGACGTTGATGAGCGAATCGCTGCGAAACGACGGCCGCGTGTGGGTGCCGCTTCAGAAGGGCGACAACCGGCCGCCCAACAAGATTCCCGAAGCCGAGCGCGACTATTTCCTGGAGCGCAAGTACCCCAGCTTCGGCAACCTGGTGCCGCGCGACGTGGCTTCCCGCAACGCCAAGCAGGTTTGCGACGATGGGCGCGGCGTGGGCGAAACCGGCCTGGCCGTCTACCTCGATTTTCGTGATGCCATCGAGCGCCTGGGCAAACATGTGATCAAGGAGCGTTACGGCAACCTGTTCGACATGTACGAGCGCATCACCGGCGAAGACCCCTACTCGGCGCCGATGCGCATCTTCCCCGCCATTCACTACACCATGGGCGGTCTGTGGGTGGACTATAACTTGATGTCCAACCTCCCTGGCTTGTACGTGATCGGCGAGGCGAATTTCTCCGACCACGGTGCCAACCGTCTGGGCGCCAGCGCCCTGATGCAGGGCCTGGCCGACGGGTACTTCGTGTTGCCCAACACCATCGGCGATTACCTGGCCTCCACCAAGTTTGAAAAGGTGGACAATTCCCACGCCGCGGTGCGCGACGCCGAATCGCAGGTCGCGGCCATCACCCGGAAACTGCTCGCGGCCAAGGGTACTCGCTCGGTGGATTCCTACCACCGGGAACTCGGCAAAATCATGTGGGAGTACTGCGGCATGGCCCGCACGGCGGATGGGTTGAAATATGCCCTCTCGAAAATCCCTGAACTGCGCGACCAATTCTGGCGCGACGTCAAGGTGCTGGGCACGGACGAAGAGCTGAACCAGTCGCTCGAAAAAGCCGGCCGAGTGGCTGATTTCTTTGAACTCGCCGAGCTGATGTGCCTGGATGCTCTGGAACGGAACGAATCCTGCGGCGGGCACTTCCGCGAGGAATACCAGACCCCCGAGGGCGAAGCCTCGCGCGACGACGACCGCTACTCCTACGCCGCCGCGTGGGAGTTTCGAGGCGTAGGTGACGCCCCTCTGCTGCACAAAGAGCCGCTGACGTTCGAATACGTGCACCCCGCGCAACGGAGTTACAAGTAAATGCGAATCACACTCCACATCTGGCGCCAGCGGAACGCGAACGAAAAGGGCCGCATGGTCCGTTACGACCTGCCGGACGTCAGCGAGCACATGTCTTTCCTCGAAATGCTCGACGTGCTGAACGAGGATCTCATTGCCAAAGGGGAAGACCCGGTGGCATTCGACCATGATTGCCGCGAGGGAATCTGCGGCATGTGCGGCTGCATGGTCAACGGCGTGGCGCACGGACCGTTGCCCGAAACCACCCTGTGCCAGCTTCACATGCGCCATTTCAAAGACGGCGACGTGTTGTACCTGGAGCCGTGGCGGGCCAAGGCTTTCCCGGTTGTGAAGGACCTGGTGGTGGACCGCGGCGCGTTCGACCGCATCATCGCCGCCGGCGGTTTCATCTCCGTGTCCACCGGCAGCGCGCCCGATGGCAATGCCGTACTGGTGCCGAAGGAGAACGCCGAACGCTCGATGGATGCCGCTGCCTGCATCGGCTGCGGCGCGTGCGTGGCCATGTGCCCGAATGCGTCTGCGTCTCTATTCATGGCGGCGAAGATCGCACACCTGGGCTTGTTGCCGCAGGGCCAGCCCGAGCGTCGCCAGCGTGTCACCGCCATGGTGGCGCAGGCGCAGCGCGAAGCCTTTGGAAGCTGCACCAACGTCGGCGAATGCGAAGCCGTGTGTCCCAAAGGCATCAAGCTGGAAAACATCGCCTTTATGAACCGCGACTTCCTCAGCGCCAACTGGGCCGGACGGGGCGGAGTCGAGGCGGACTAAATCCGCGAGAACGCTTTCGGGCTGCAAGCGGTGCTAAAACGCTTACCTGCGGCAGTGTTGCGCGGAAAGGCGCAAGCGGGCTATCGTCGGTTGTGGAGTCCTGCGGTCCGATTACCGACTTTAGGGCCGCAAAGGCACGAAAGGTAATTCCGTGAGCATCAGCCAACTCGCAAGGTCGATTCCCCAATCGCCCACACTCAAGCTAAACGAAACCGCCGCTCTCCTCCGAGAAAAGGGAGAGCCCGTCATTCACCTCGGCGGCGGCGAGCCGAAGAGCCGCGCTCCGCTGGACGCCATCATCAACTGCACGGCGGTGCTCAACACCGGCGAGATCCGCTACGCCGCGCCGGATGGCATTCCAACGCTGAAGAAAGCGATCGTGCGGTACACCGAGGAGAACTACAACAAGATCATCGGCGCCGACAATATCATCGTGTCCAACGGCGCGAAGCAGGCGCTGATGGTGCTGCTGCACTGCATCCTGGAGCCGAAGGAAGAGGTGATCTACCCGGCGCCATTCTGGGTCAGCTATCCGGAGATGGTCAAAATCGCCGGCGGCGTGCCGGTGGCGGTCTTCCCGGAGGACGGCACCTTCCATCCGCGAGTGAAGGAAATCGCCGAAGCCGTGGGCTCGTACACCAAGGCCATCATCATCAACAGCCCGAACAACCCCTCCGGCGTCATGTACTCCGAGGAGTTCATGGCCGAGATCGTGGAGTTCTGCGAGAAGCGGGGCTTGTGGCTCATCATGGACGATACCTACAACCGCCTGGTGTTCGACGGCCACGCCCCGACGAACTGCTACCGCTACGCCAAGAACCAGTCGGTGAGCTCGCGCCTGGTGGTCATTAACTGCGTGTCCAAGATGTACGCCATGACCGGCTTCCGTATCGGCTGGGCGGTGTCCGACAATCTCGAGCTGGTCGAGGCCATGTCGAACATTCAGGGCCAGCAGACTTCGGGATCCTCGGTGCCGGCGCAGTGGGCGGCGGTGGGCGCCCTCAACGGCGTGCAATCGTCCATCACCAGCCTGCGCATGACCCTGGAGAACAACCGCAACGTGCTGATGGAACGGCTGCGCGCGTTCGACGGCATCAAAGTTACCAAGCCCGACGGCACCTTCTATACCTTCCCCGATTTCTCCGCGTACAATAAGGACTCGCAGAAACTGGCGAATCTGCTGCTCGACAAAGTCCGCGTGGTGGTGGTACCGGGCAAGGAATTTGGGATGGAAGGCCACTTGCGCATCAGCTTCTGCGGCACGATCAAGGAGATCACCGAAGGCATGGAGCGCATCAAGTGGGCCCTCGATCCCAACTCGCCCAATGAGCTGTACATCGGCGACCGCAAGCTGGTGAGGGATTGGCAATGAACATCTACATGGACATCCCGTCCCCGGCAGTGAAGCAGGCCGGGCAGACGGCCAGCCTCTACGGCGTCCAGAACCACGGGCTGAACAACCTGCGCAACGTGTACTGGAACCTGCCAACCTGCGCACTCTACGAGGAAGCCGTGTTTCGCGGCGAAGGAATCATCGGCCACAACGGCCCGTTCGTCGTTAACACCGGCAAGCACACGGCGCGCGCGGCGGCCGACAAGTTCGTGGTGCAGGAGCAGACCACCGAGCAGAGGATCTGGTGGGGCCAGTACAACCGGCCGTTCAACCCCGAGAATTTCGGCGCGCTGTTTGCGCGGCTGCAGGGCTTCCTGCAGGGCCGCGATATTTTCGTGCAGGACTGCTACGCCGGCGCGGATGAGGAATTCCGCATGCCCATCCGCGTCATTGCCGAGAAGGCCTGGCACTCGCTGTTCGCCCGCACCATGTTCACCAGGCTGCGGATGGTGGAGGAGATGCGGCGGCACGTGCCGGAATTCACGGTGATTGCCGCGCCCTCATTCAAAGCCTCGCCCATCATCGATTCCACGCGCACCGAGACTTTCATCATCCTCAATTTCGCGGAGCGGCTGGCCATAATCGGCGGGTCCGCGTATGGCGGGGAGATCAAGAAGACCATTTTTACGGTGCTCAACTTTCTTCTGCCGCTCGACAACGTTCTATCGATGCACTGCTCGGCGAACGTGGGAGATGCCGGCGACGCGGCCATCTTTTTCGGATTGTCGGGAACCGGCAAGACGACGCTGTCGGCGGATCCCGCGCGGCACCTGATCGGCGACGACGAACATGGATGGAGCGATAACGGCGTCTTCAACTTCGAGGACGGCTGCTACGCCAAAGTGATCCGCCTTTCGCCGGACGCAGAGCCGCAGATCTACGCCTGCACGCGGCGCTTTGGCACCATTCTCGAGAACGTGGTGTTCGATCCAGTTTCGCGGCGCCTCGACCTGGACGACGACCGCATCACCGAGAACACGCGTGCGGCGTACCCCCTGTCCTACATCGCCAACTACCTGCCCGCCAAGCGCGCCGGACATCCCAAGAACGTGATCTTCCTGACCTGCGACGCCAGTGGGGTGATGCCGCCCATCGCACGGCTCTCGCCGGACCAAGCCATCTACCATTTCGTATCGGGCTATACGAGCAAGATCGCCGGGACGGAAATCGGGCTGGGGATCGAGCCGGAAATTACCTTCAGCGCCTGCTTCGGCGGACCGTTCATGGTGCACCATCCCTACGCCTATGCCGAGATGCTCAAGAGCCGTCTGATCAAGCATGGCGCCACCTGCTGGCTGGTAAACACCGGATGGACGGGCGGTCCCTTCGGCGTGGGCAAGCGCATCAGCATCCGCTACACGCGTGCCTTGTTGAACGCGGCGCTGGAAGGCAAGCTGAAGGACGTGGAGTACTACCAGGATCCGGTTTTCGGCTTTGCCGTGCCCAAGACCTGCGAAGGCGTCCCGGACCGCGTGCTCAACCCGGCGAACACCTGGGGCAGCCGCGAAGAGTATTTCCGCAAGTACGACGCGCTGGCGGCGCGGTTCATCGAGAACTTCAAGCTGATGAAGGACGGCTGCCCGCCGCACGTGGTCGACTTCGGGCCGAAGCGGCTGGTGGGGACTCCGGAGGCTGTGTAGACCAGGTAAGTTCCCGGGGCGCGGGCGCATTCGGGCAGCCCGCGCCGAAGGAGGCGCGAGTTGGGGGTCGTTAGGAATGGGTCGCGCCTTTGCGTGGGTGTTTGCTTGTATGACGCCGCCAGAGGCGCGAATGTTGACTTTAATTTTGCGGTCGCCGGCTACTTCGCTTCCTGCTGAGGCGCCAGGGCCGCCCGCGCTTTGCTCAGGCTTTCCTGCGTTGCCGCGGAATCCGCGTGCGCGGCGTGCCCTAACGCACCCCTGACGTGCAGGAGGGCAGCGGCGTACTTCTGGTGGTTGGCATCCCAGGTAGGCGCCGGACCGCTCCGGGCAGTCTTGTAGTTCGGGTAAACGGGGCGGCTGGCTCGGGTAAGTTCCTCAGCCAGTACTTTCGCCTGGCGTTCGACCTGCTCAAAATCGCCGGCGGCAGCGAGCTCGCCGATATCCTGAAGCCGCTTGTCCACGCTTTCCAGAGTGATAGGCATCAATTACTAACATAGCAACCCAGGTCTGGCCTGGTACGTAACTTTTCGGACGGTCGGTGGTCCCCCGCAAGAAACCGGTACTCCCCCCACATCTGTCGCACGGAATCTCCTTTCCGACGCCGAAGGCCTATGGCAAAATGACCATAGCGCATCCGGGCGCCAGAGCCTACATGCAGCACGACACAACAACGATTTCCGATGGGCCGCGCTTCTTCGTTCCCAGCCCGCACCTCTGCGACGCGGTGAACAGCCGCATCGTGCAATCGGAGATCGAAGGCGGGGTGCACCTGCGTGATGTGCTTCCGGGCACCGTGATCGAGGTCCGCACGCAGAACCGCTCGTACACAATTCAGTACAAGGGTTCGGGCCAGGCGCTGATTTCCGGCCACCCGGTTTTCTGCCCGGAGCCGGTGCTGGTCAGCATTCACGGTTCCACCTGGGGCGGGTCGATGCTGAAGGAGCGGTACATCGGCCGCGGAATGTGCCTGGAATTCGGCCATCCGCAATATCAGCCCATCGTCACGTCGGTCATCGTGGAAGTGCGCGAGGGCCGGCCCAAGGCCGCCTGAACCTGACGCGGCCCAGACGGCATCCCCACCGGGCCGATAAGCCCCGCAAACGAGTTACTCTATAGATTCGGTCTTGGAAGTCTGAAATTGGATTCCGGCTGAAGCTTTGGAGGTGTTTCGAATGGTGCGATCAAAATCCCTGCGGTCTCTGGCCCTTTTGTCCTGCGGCACGGTTCTGACGTGCATTCCGGTACGCTCGGACGAGGGCATGTGGACCTTCGACAATCCGCCCGTCAAACAGTTACAAGAGAGATATCACTTCACTCCCACGGCGCAGTGGCTCGATCACGTGCGCCTTTCCTGCGCGCGCCTGAACGACGGTGGATCCGGCTCGTTCGTGAGCGCTCACGGCCTGCTGCTGACCAACCACCACGTGGCGCGCGGCCAGTTGCAAAAGAACTCGACGGCCGAACACGACTACATCCGGGACGGCTTCTACGCCGCGATGCCCGAGCAGGAAATGAAATCCCCGGACCTCGAAGTGAACGTGTTGGTTTCGATGACCGACGTCACGGATCGCGTGGTCGCCGCGCTGAAGCAGGCCAAGACGCGCGATCAGGAGTTCGCCGCTCGCCGCGCGGTGATCGCCGCGATCGAGCGGGAAAGCCTGCAAGCGACCGGCCTCCGTTCCGACGTGGTGACGCTCTATCAAGGCGGCGAATACTGGCTCTATCAATACAAGAAATACACCGATGTGAGGCTGGTCTTCGCGCCGGAGCAGCAGATCGCCTTCTTCGGCGGCGACCCCGACAACTTCACCTACCCGCGCTACGACCTGGACATGGCGCTCTTCCGAGTCTATGAGAACGGCCGGCCGATCGACAGCAAGGATTACCTGAAATGGAATCCCACGGGCGCGGCCGATCACGAGCTGGTTTTCGTGCCCGGCCATCCGGGTTCGACCGCGCGAATGGACACCGTGGCGCAACTGGAGTCCCTCCGCGACTTCGGCATGCCGAATACCATCAAGAGCCTCAAGCATCGCATTGAGGTATTGGAACGCTACTCCGCGCTGGGACCCGAGCAGGCGCGCCAGGCGGCCAGCTCGATTTTCAGCCTGGCGAACAGTCTGAAGGGCAATGAAGGCCGCTACCAGGGGCTGCTCGACAAGAACGTCATGGCCGCCAA